>Ga0073934_10001758_pt1 | contig 49713 bp, 45 predicted proteins | sample LarsenN4metaG_FD_76834 | JGI IMG/M metagenome (GOLD analysis project Ga0073934, IMG submission 76834) | Hot spring sediment bacterial and archeal communities from British Columbia, Canada, to study Microbial Dark Matter (Phase II) - Larsen... ...
ATCCATGGCTAGCAGGGCGCCACTTCAGCGTCCCGGTCGAGTCCGCTTGCGCCCCGGTTGCGTCCCCTATCGTCCCCATTCGTCCCAGTACGACGCGGCTGTAGGCATCCCTAGCCGATCCGACAGAGAGAGTGGAATCCCGGGGCTACTGCAACAGTCCAATGTTGGCGAGGGCGATGTTGTTGCGGGTCGTATTCTTGACCAAGTACATCGCCTCGTCCGCCAAGCGGATGAGGTCTGCTTTGGAACGTGCGTCGACGGGATAGGTGGCAATGCCGATGCTGGAGGTCAACTGCAGGTTCAGGTTCTCTTCCTTCAGAAACACATGCTCATTCAAACGATCCCGGAGGCGGCGGGCAACGATGGTGGCGTTGTCTTTATCGGTTTGCGGCAGCAGCACCACAAACTCGTCGCCGCCGTAGCGAAAGGCATAGTCAATCATGCGCAGACTGCCGCGAAGCAGCTCCGCCAGCTCCTTCAGCAGCTTGCTCCCGGCCAGGTGCCCGTGGTTGTCGTTGACGTGTTTGAAGTGGTCGAGGTCGATAAAGATCACCGAGAACTGATAGCTGTAGCGGTTGGAGCGGTAGATCTCGGTGTCGAGAACGAAGTTCAAGTGCCGAACATTGTAGAGCGCGGTGACGTCATCGGTAATGGTCAACTCGTGGATGCGCGCCACATGCAGGGCGTTTTCGAGTGCGATGGCAGCATAGTCAGCCAAGGCTTGCAGTAACGCCAGATCGGCGTCGTTGAAGTCACGTTGCCCGACGTAGTTGATGAGCTCGATCACGCCGAGCACTCGCTCCTTCGAGCGGATGGGAACGCAGACGACTGAGTGCGTGCGCATCTCGGTCTTGGCGTCCACGCCGGCAAAAAAGCGGCGATCCTTGCTGACATCGGGAACAATCGCGGCCTGGGCGGTCTGCGCGACCCAGCCGGCAATCCCCTCGCCCATCTTCAACCGCACATCTTTGAGCTTGCTGGCGCTCTCCCCGGTGGCAATCTGGAAGTAGAGTTCATTGGTCTTTTCGTCCACCAGCAGCAGCGACCAGGTGTCGGGCCGCAGAAAATCCTGAATCTTGTCCATGATGGTTTTCAGCACCTGGTCCACCTGCAGGGTGGAGGTCAGCGCCTTGGCCATGTCATGAAAAATGGAGAATTCTTCGATTTTTCTCCGCAGTTCAACCACAGCATCGGGAGAGAACGCGGCAACGGGCGGCGAGGCGGGTTTGCTATCGGTCTTGGCTTTTCGAGCGCGAGTCGCCCTCTTGTTCCTTACTCTGGATTTCCGGGATGCAGCCATCGCCTTCAATGGGCGTAACTTGTGCCAACAGAACGTGGGGTTGAAGCCAACCGCCATATTATAACTGGGCGCTCCGAGGGCGAACAACAAAACATTTGACACTAACAAAAGCCCAGCCCTATCATCGCCTCAGGGCAGAAAACGGCGGCCTCCGGGACTGCAGCAGATGGCCTTATTCGGCGAAAACCTCCGGCGCGAGAGAGAGTTACGCGGCATCACCCTGGCAGAGCTTTCGGCCGCTACCAAGATTCCTCTCCGCTACCTGACGGCACTGGAGAACGATGAGTTCAACCGGCTGCCAGGCGGGATTTTCAACCGGGGTTACGTGCGCTCGATTGCGCATTACCTGGGCCTCGACGAACGCGAATGGGTAGGCGCGTTTGTCCATGCAGCGAAGGAAGAACCGGAGGTGCGGGCGCGCTACGCACCGCCGGAGCACCCCGCGCGGGTCGGACGGCCGGGATGGACGACCTCGATTCTGATCGTTGTCTTGTTCGCCGCAGGCGTGTTTGCTGTGCACAGCGTCCGGGCACGCCGTGCCGCAGAAGCAACTTCCGGCTTTCTCCCCTCTTCCCAGACCTCCTCCCTGGAGCGCGGCACTCCGGCTGCGACCGTCCTGCCGACCCGAGTTTCCGAGGGGAATCTGGCCAACTCGCCACTCCAGGACGTGAGTGAACTTCACCTGCAAGTGTTCTCCATCTCGAGCACGTGGGTGAGGATCACTGCCGATGGCCAGTTGCTCTACGAGGGAGACATGAAGCCACGCGAGACCCGCGTCTTTCGCGCAACTCAGGAACTGAATGTAAGCGCCAGGAACGCCAGTGCGGTAGTTCTGACGTTGAACGGAGAGACTCTGGCTCCCCTCGGGAGCCCTGACGAAGCCAAGAGCGTCACTCTGACCCGCAAGGACTTGTCTCCACCGCGCCCGTAGGATCCATGCCGGAACAGCAGGAACAGAAGATCCTGGAGACCTTCCGCCAGGGCAAGGCACCTCCGGCTGTAAAGCGTGCGGCCGCGCGCGGTACGATGCCGGTAGCCGCCGACGAACTCCTGGAAATCCTCGTCCTGTTGACCCGCGACCCCGATCCGACCTGCAGCGACCAGGCCAAGCAGACTCTGGCCAGTTGGCCCCCGGAAAAGTCAGCACGGTTGCTGGCTGGCTCCCACATAGCTGCCGAGACGCTGGAATACTTTGCCCGGCAGACAGCGTTGCCCGACGGGATGGCAGCGACCCTTCTCGGCCATCCCAACGCCTCCGATGCTGCGCTCGCTGGTGTTGTGCCCAGGGTGTCCCTGGAGTTGCTGCAGTCCTGGCTGGCAGCCACGGACCGGCTGGCGAGCCTTCCCGCTTGTGTGAGTGCCCTGCTGGGGCGGCCCGACCTCCCCGCCGACTTGCGGACGCGCCTCGAAGCTCTACGCGCTGAACAGCGGAAAGAAGAAGAATCGTCGTCGGCCGCGCTGCTGGCTGCGGTCGAAGGCGACGAGACCGACGCTGAGAAGGAGATGGACAAACGGGAGCGGGTAAGCCTGACAGTCAAGCTGGCGCGCATGAGCACGGCCGAGCGGGTTCAGGCAGCGCTGAAGGGCAACCGGGAAGAACGACTGATTCTGGTTCGTGATCCGGCCAAGGCCGTTTACCGGGCGGTGTTGCAGTCCACGAAGCTGACCGAAACCGACGTGGAAGCTTTCGCCACGATGAAGAGCGTTGCCGAGGAGGTCTTGCGCATCATCGCCAACTCGCGGCAGTTCATGAAGAACTACATCATTGTCCGCAACCTGACTACCAATCCCCGCACCCCGCTCGACCTCTCCCTGCCTCTGCTGAACCGCCTGACACAGCAGGACCTGAAGTATCTCACCATGAACCGCAATGTGCCCGAAACCCTGCGGGCGATGGCTGTCAAGCTCCATAAACAGCGCAGCACGGAACGCGGCCGGTCGTAGGCCGGCTACAGCAAGGACGCGTCGAACGGATCGGGCAGCAACCGGCGGCTCCGCTCGATGCGTGCCTTTCCTTTCAGGTTGGCGAGAATCACCTCGGCATCGCCGCAGAGTTCCCAGATGATTTGGCGGCAGGCGCCGCAGGGCGGTGTGAGCCGGTTGGTGTCCGCCACCACGGCAATCCGGCGGAACGCGCGCTCCCCGGCGGCCACCGCCGAGAACAACGCCACCCGCTCGGCGCAAAGCGTCAACCCGTACGTCGCACTTTCCACATTGCAGCCCGCATAGATGCGACCCCGGCGGGTCTCGACCGCCGCCCCCACGCGGAAGCGCGAGAAGGGCGCATAGGCGCGCGTCCGGGCACGGCGGGCGGCGCGAACAAGCTTCTTCTGCTGCGGAGTCATCTCGCCTCCCGTGCCAGCCGCGGGAGCAAAGCCCGTAGCAAGGCTGTGAACTGCTCGCGAACTCGCTCGCCTGCTTCCAGCACTTCCTGGTGCGTGATCTTCCTCTCCAGGATGCCCGCTGCCATGTTGGTGACGCAGGAAATCGCCACCACCTCCATCCCCATGTGGTTGGCGGCCAGAACCTCTGGAACCGTTGACATCCCGACGACATCGGCGCCGATGGTACGCAGGTAGCGCACTTCCGCCGGTGTTTCGTAGTTAGGGCCGCTCACCGCGGCGTAGACTCCTTCGCAAAGCTGCAGACCGAGTCTGCGTGCTTCCTCGGCGGCGAGGGCGGCCAAGCGCTTCGCATAGGCCTCGCTCATGTCGGGAAAGCGCGGCCCGAGGCGCTCGTCATTCGGCCCCAGCAAGGGGTTGACGCCCTGCAGGTTGATGTGGTCGCGGATGAGGAGCAAACCACCCGCTTTCAGGTTGAGGTTGATGCCCCCGGCGGCGTTGGTGAGCACAAGAATCCGTACACCGAGCCGCCCCAGAACACGAGTGGGGAAAACGACATCGCGGATCGAGTGGCCTTCGTAGTAGTGCACCCGCCCCTGGAGAATAGCGACCGGGGCGTCCTCGCAGAGACCGATCACCAAGCGACCCGCATGGCCTTCGGCCGTGGGGCGCGGGAAGTGCGGGACAGCAGCATACGGGATCGCTGTAGCGTCGTTCAGCTCGTCGGCAAATGCGCCGAGCCCCGAGCCCAACACCAAACCGACTTTGGGGCGGAGGCGAGTGCGAGCGCGAATGAATGCCGCGGCTTCTTCTGCGCGCTCGAACTCGCCGGTCACGCCGAGCTCCCAAAGGCCGCCATCATAGCAAAATGCCGGCGATGGCCGCGGACATGAAGTTCGCCATCGTGCCCGCAATCATGGCGCGGAAGCCCAAGCGCGCAAGGTCACCGCGCCGCTCCGGCACCAGCGCCCCGATGCCGCCGATCTGGATTCCGATCGAGCCAAAGTTGGCGAATCCGCACAGGGCGTAGGTGGCAATGGTGAAGGAGCGCGGGTCCAGAGCCTGTTTCAACTCGCCCAGTTGCACAAAGGCGATGAATTCATTCGTCACCATCCGCAGGCCCATCAGGTTGCCGATGGTGCCGGCGTCGTGCCAGGGAACCCCGATGACCCAGGCGATCGGGCGAAACACCCAACCAAAGATCTGTTCCAAGTTGGCCGGGAAGAATCCGATGCCGAGCGCCGTCAAGCCGCTGTCAATACCACCGAGCACCGCGTTCACGAAGGCGATCAGCGCCAGAAACGCGACCAGCATGGCAGCGACGTTGAGCGCGAGGTACATACCGTCCGTCGTGCCCCGCGCGGCCGCTCCCAGCACGTTCGGATCCACGCGCTCCACCGCAACCCGCACCTCCCCGGCGGTCTCCGGCTGGCCGGTCTCCGGCACGAACATCTTGGCCAGCAAGAGCGTACCAGGTGCCGTCATGACCACGGCCGTTAGCAGGTGCTTGGGCTCGATCCCAAAGGCAATATAGGCAGCCATCACGCCACCGGCCACGTGGGCGAAGCCCGAGGTCATGATCGTCATGAGTTCCGATTGGGTCAGCCGGGCGAGATACGGCCGAATCACCAGCGGGGCTTCCGTCTGGCCCATGCCGAAAACGCTGGCGGCGACGGTAACCGACTCGGCGCCACTGACCCTCATGACCCGCGTCATCACCACCGCGAATCCCCGGATAACGGGCTGCATGATGCCGTAGTGGTAGAGGATGGCAAAGAAGGCGGCGACGAAGATAATGGTGGGAAGAACCTGGAACGCGAAGACACGACCGAACTGGTGGCTGAAATCGCTGGTGTGGATTCCGATCTGACCGAAGACAAATTTCGAGCCTTCATAGGAAAGCTCGAGAAAACGCTGCACGTAGTAGCCCGCGCCGGCCATGAGCCGCCGGCCAATGTCCACCCGCAGCACAAACACCGCGAAGAGGAATTGCAGCCCGACGCCCCAGAGAATGATCTTGAGTCGGATGGCCCGCCGATTGGTCGAGAAGACATAGGCGAGCCCCATCATGGTCAAGAGTCCCACTACTCCCATCAGGCGTTCCATTGTTCTGCCTCCCTGCGCATCAAGCCGAGGTTGGCCTGCCTGCGGGCAGTCAGGCCAACGTCCTCAGAATCAACGGAGCTGGTGCCGCCGGCGCCGAGCCGAAGCGGAGGGCGGCCTCCAGCAGCGGTCGGGCTTCTTCGAGCCGCGCGGGATCGCCATAGTGGACAGTCGCGAGCGACTCATCCCGCGCCACCGGCGCGCCCAGTTTCTTGTGCAGGATGATTCCGACCGCCGGATCGATGGGGTCTTCCACCCGCTGACGGCCCGCACCGAGCACCATCGCCGCCCGACCCAGCTTCTCGGCATCGAGACGCGTCAGGTATCCCGCGAGTGGGCTCCGCCATTCGGTCTGGTGTCGTGCCTGGGGCAGGCACCTCGCGTTGTCCACAACGATCGGGTCGCCGCCCTGCGCCCGGATGATTTCGCGCCACTTTCCTGCCGCCGCGCCGGATTGAATCAATGCGCGGTACTGCTGCTTGCCTTCTTCCAGACTCTTCGCGCGCTGGCCCAATACCAACATCCATCCCGCGAGTTCCTCGCAGACTGCATTCAGGTCGGCCGGCCCACGACCCTGCAATACTTCATTTGCTTCTGCCACCTCAAGGGAGTTGCCGATGGCCCGGCCGAGCGGTTGTTCCATCGCGGTCAGCAGTGCCACCACGCGCTTGCCCATCCTCCGGCCGATGGTGACGAGCGAATCGGCCAATCGTGAGGCATCCTCCAGCGTTTTCATAAAGGCGCCCGAGCCCACCTTGACGTCCAGAACCAGACCTTCAATGCCTTCGGCCAGTTTCTTGCTCAGAATCGAACTGGTGATGAGGGGAATGCTCTCCACCGTGGCAGTGACATCGCGCAGGGCGTAGAGCTTTTTGTCAGCGGGGGCAATTTCCTCCGTCTGCCCGATGAGGGCGGCGCCGACCGTCTCCAGCAATCGCAGGAAGTCCCCGAGACTCAGGCGCACGTTGAAACCAGGGATGGATTCCAGCTTGTCGAGCGTGCCGCCAGTGTGGCCCAGGCCGCGCCCCGAGATCATCGGCACGCAGATTCCCGCCGCTGCGATCACCGGAGCCAGCACGAGCGAGGTCTTGTCGCCCACCCCCCCGGTGGAGTGCTTGTCCACCTTGGCCGCCGGAAGGTGGGAGAGGTCGAGCACACGGCCTGACCGCAGCATCGCTTCCGTCAGGTCTGAGGTTTCGCCGGGAGACATTCCACGCCAGTACACCGCCATCAGCCAGGCGCTTACTTGATAGTCGGGAATCTGGCCCTGCGTGTATCCTTCGATGAGGAAAGAGATTTCTTCGCGGGTCAGTTCCCGTGCGTCCCGCTTCTTTTGGATGATGTCGCTGGCGCGCATCAAGGCGACGGAAAGACCTCACCCTTCGGCGGAACTCAGTCCAGGGAAGGGATAGAGCCGGAGCAAAGGAATTTCCGCCGGGCAGCGTAGACGAATCGGAAGGACAACCGTACCCAGGCCGCGGCTGATGTAGAGCTGGGTGCCGTTGTGTCGTTGCCAGCCGTAGGCGAAGGGCAACCGCAGCCCGCGCGCGGCCGCCAGCCGTCGCAACCGCCGAAACCCGATCTGTCCCCCGTGGGTGTGGCCGGAAAGAACCAGATCAATCCCCAGCGTCACCGCCAGCGGCAGAATGCGCGGATTGTGGCAGAGGAGAAAGCGGGCGGCTTCCGGCGGCACGCGGTGCAGAGCGAGCCGGAGATTGTCTTCGCGATAGCGGAGGTCATCTACGCCGGCCAGAAAGAAAGAGGCCCCGTCGCGTGTGATGCAGACGTGCCGATTGCGCAGAACGTGCACACCAACGCCTGCAAGGGCATCCGCCACGCGCGCGGCCCCCACGCGGTGGTCATGATTGCCGAGGACAGCGAAGACACCCAGCGACGCTCGCAGGCCCCCCAACGCTTCCACCGTCGGGTCAATGTAGCGAGGGGAATGGCTGACGAAGTCGCCCGTCAACGCCACCAGGTCCGGCTCGAGCCGATTGGCGAGTCCGACCGCTTCCCGCACGCGCTCGAGGGGCACATAGAGTCCGTGATGGATGTCGCTCAACTGTACGACCCGCAAACCCGCGAAGGCTCGCGGGAGCCGGGGAAGTTCAAGCTGATGGTAGGTTACTTCAATGGCCGACGCGCGTCGGCGGCGCGGAATCCGCATCGCGATAGCTGATTTCAATCCTGCAGCGCCACTCTACCATCGGCGGGAAGCAATTGCCAAGCAAGCACTTCAGCCACGCGCCGCTTCGGCGGTCGCCTGCACCAGCACCTGCTGCATCTCGGCATGAATCTGACGATTGGTGGCCAGCGTTTCTTCGGAATCCAGGCGGAACGGGCCGCCCTGGAAGTTCGTGACCAAACCTCCGGCCTCGCGTACTAGAAGGACGCCGGCGGCAGTATCCCAGGGGTTCAGGTTCAACTCCCAGAAGCCATCAAAGCGGCCGCAGGCCACGTAGCAGAGGTCCAGAGCCGCGGAGCCGTCGCGGCGGACGCCGTGGGTGAGTTGCGTGAAGCGGTGGAAGTAGGCGACATTGGGATGCTTGTGGCGCTTGCGCGTGGGGAATCCGGTGGCCACGAGGCTCTCGCTCAGACTCTTAACCGCTGAGACCCGGATGGGACGCTGGTTGAGCCAGGCACCTTCTCCCTGCCCGGCGTGGTACATCTCTTCCCGGACGGGATCGAATACCACGCCGACCAGGATCTCGCTTCCGCGGACGAGTGCCAGCGACACGCAAAAAACCGGATAGCCGTGGGCGAAGTTGGTGGTGCCATCGAGCGGATCCACGTACCAGCAGTAGTCGGTCTCCGACTCGCGCCGGCTGCCTTCCTCGGCGATCCAGGCGTGCTGAGGGAAATGCGTATGGAGCCGATCGACGATGAATTCCTCCGCTTTGCGGTCGGCGGCCGTAACGATATCCACCTCGGTCTTGTATTCGACCGCGCGGGGACGATGGAACTCGGCCAAGAGCAGCCGGCCGGCTTCGCGAGCGATCTCCTGCGCGACCTGGAGGTAGTGATTCATTTCAATCCGGAAGATGCCAGTAGCCGCGGCGGTGGCGAACAAAGTCGCCGCTGCGCACACGGACTTCAATGCGGTGGAAATCCTCTTTTCCTTCGTGCTTCGGCGCGGCATAGCCAAGCAGATACTGGGTGCGCAGCAGGTCGCGCAGTTGTTGGAAGAAGGCATCAAGTTCACGTGCATCGGCCGGGAAGAACACTTGGCCGCCGCTCATCTCCGCCAGCGCCCGCAGCACGTGCTCGCCGCGGATGCTGCGACCCGTTTCGCCCGGAATCGGGCGCGTGACCAGAGCATAGATACCGAGGTCGGCGCGCTGCCCGGCCTGCAGCGCAGCCTGGAAGTCACGCTCGCTGGTGGTGTCCACTCCATCCGACACAATCACCAGTACGCGCCGGCCTTCCCGCTTTCGCAGATCACGCGCAATCTCCACGATGGCGTCGTAAAGGGCAGTTCCGGCTCGGGGCTTGAGGCGCTCGAGACTCTTTTCCAGGTCTTTCAGGTCGTGGGTGAAACCCTGACGGCGATAGACGCCCCCGGAGAACTCATAGAGTGCCGCGCGATCCTCCGGGCGGAGCACCTGACGAAAGAAACGCCCTGCTGCCTCTGCCTGGGCCTGCAAGGCACTATAGGTGCTGAGGCTGGTGTCAATCATCAGGACGAGTTGCAAAGGAAGAGCCGTTTGGCGCTCGAAGACCACTAGAGGCCGCAACTGTCCATCTTCGTAGATTTCAAAGGCGTCGCGATCGAGGTTGGTGACCGCGTCGCCGGTGGCCGAGATGACGTGGGCGGGAACCAGAACCAGGTTGACGTCCACCTTCAGCCGGAAGTCGTCGTCCGGAGGCTTCTGCGCGCCGATCCAGACGGATCCGGTCAGAAGGAAACCGAGTGCAGCCGGACAAACGCGCCGGGGAGACTTCAAGGGTTCGACCTGGCGGGAAGGGTTTCGGCTCGCGCCGGGAGTTTGCCCTCCACCCAGACGGCGCCGTCGGCGAAGTATTCCTTCTTCCAGATGGGAACCGAGGACTTCAAGCAGTCGATGGCGTAGCGGCAGGCGTCGAAGGCCGCGTCCCGGTGAGCCGCGCTGACGGCGATAAAGACGCTGGTCTCGCCGATGCGGAGCCGGCCGAGGCGATGAACGATGGCGATGCCATCCGCCTGGAAGCGGGCGCGGATTTCGGCGGCAATTTCGCCCATCTTCTTCACTGCCATCGGCTCATAGGCTTCATAGTCGAGGTGGAGCGTCTCTCTGCCGGCCGAGTGGTTGCGGACGATTCCGTCAAAGGTGACCACCGCGCCGTCGCCCGGGGCCTTCAGTCGCGGAAGGATCTCCTCCGGTCGAATCGGCGTGCGGGTCAGACGGACGAGGTCGTCGCCACTGCCTCCACTCACAGGCGGCAGGAAGGCCACCTCATCGCCGTGGTGAAGCTCGGCGGAAAGGTCTGCGTACTCTTGATTGACCGAAACAGCGAGCGCTGACCGGAAGTCTTCCAGACGGGGATGGGTGTGGCGGAAGCGGGCAAAAAGATCCGCGACCGAACCGCCATCGGCCAGCTCGACCGATTCTTCCGCCCGGCCCACGATGTCCCGCAATTGACCGAAGAAGAGAACCCGCACCTGCATGGAAGAATGACTCGCTTATCAGCGAGCCAGCTTAGCATCCCCTCGGGGGCAATATCAATTCCGCGCCCACGGATGCTATTGTCTTGGATGCGATGAAGAAGCTTCTGGTGGTGGGAGCGGATTGGAAATTTCGCGCGCTGCTGCGGGCGGAGCTGCGCGAGCGAGGGTACGACGCGCGCGGCTATGAGAGCCTGGCAGAGGCGGAAGCAGAGCTGGCCTCGGGCGAGCCTCCCGCGGCACTACTGCTCGCGCTGCCCGCCGGAGAGAGCAACCAGCAACAGGAGCAAATCGCCCGCTGGGCTCTGTACCTCCCCGTGATACTCGTCGTTGCCGGAAGCGAAAAGAAACTTCCGGAGGCCGCCAATATCCGTGTCCTCCGGCATCCGGTTCGAGTGGAAGACGTGGTGGCCACGGTCGTGGAGCAGGCCGGGCCCGCGCACTGAGCGGCGACGTCTTCTCGCGTCCAGCGATAGCTGCTAGACTGGAGCGCCGCTCACCCAGACGTTGATGGACTCAACGGGAAATCAACCCAACACCCCCGACGTAGAAGCCCCTGCCCCGCCGGCACAACCGCCGCTGATCCCCGGCCTGCCGGCGCGCCTGTTTGCGCCGCGCGTGGGAATGCTGCGTGCGCTGCGCCACCGGAACTACCGCCTCTTCTGGACGGGGAATTTCCTCTCCAATTTCGGAACCTGGATGCAGCATGTGGCACAGGGATGGCTGGTCCTGGAGCTGACCAACTCTCCTTTCTTGCTCGGAGTGGTGGGATTCGCGCAGTTCATACCGGCGCTGCTGTTCTCGCTCCCCGGCGGGGTGATTGCCGACCGGGTCAACCGACGCGTGCTCCTGATTGGGACGCATTCGGCAATGCTGCTGCTGGCATTGACGCTGGCGGTGTCCCTCAGTCTTGGCATCATTACCTACAGCGAGATCCTCGTCATCGTTTTCCTGTTGGGGACCGCGAGCGCGATTAATGCGCCCGCCTATCAGGCGATGGTGCAGGACACGTCGAGCCGGGAGGACGTGCTGAATGCGATTGCGCTGAACTCGCTCCAGTTCAACTTGTCGCGGTTTCTGGGACCGTCGGTGGCCGGCGTGCTCGTGAGCACGGTGGGGCTCGCGAGCTGTTTCTACATCAATACACTCAGCTTCCTTGCCCCCATCCTTGCCCTGACGCTGCTGCACGTCCAGCCGGTGGCGCACGCGGCCGAGGGGTCGGCGCTGGAAAGGCTGGTGGAAGGATTCCGCTACATCTGGACGCACCGGCACATCCTGATTCTGATCAGCATCGTGGCCATGGTCAGCCTGTTCGGTCTTCCCTACTTGATTTTCTTGCCGGTGTTCGCCCGCGATGTGCTGGGGGTAGGAGCGCGCGGCCTGGGCTACATGCTCTCCGCGAGCGGAGGTGGGGCGCTGCTGGGCGCGCTGACCCTGGCAAACTGGCCGGCGGAGCAGCGACGCGGGCCGCTGGTGCTGACGGGAACTGTTTTCTTCTTTGCCGGCGTCCTCCTGCTGGCCCTCTCGCGCAATTTCTATCTCTCCCTTGCCGGACTGGTGCTGGCGGGCGGGGCGATGGTTACCAGCGTAGCGACGGTGAATAGCTTGATTCAGGGGCTGGTGCCCGATGCGGTGCGCGGGCGCGTGCTGAGCATGCACACCATGGCTTATCTTGGCTTCAGCCCTCTGGGCAGCCTGTTGGTGGGGACACTGGCGGACTTCTGGGGGACGCCACGCGCATTGGCCACCTCTGCGGTTGTGCCCCTAGTGATAGTGGGAGTGATTGCGCTCTCTGTGCCCGCGATTCGCCGCTTGCATTAGCCGGAGCGAGCGGAAAGAATGGAAACGGCAAGACCGGCGGGAGGCAGAGGAATGGAAGAAACCAAGAGCCAGACGACTGAAGCGGAGAAGCCCCGGCCCGTCATCCACCGGGTGTGCGAAGCCTGCAACAACATGTTTGCCACGCATGCGGGCGAGAACGAGCGGCGCTGCCCGAAGTGTCGGAAAGAGTAGCGACCGGCGGCCCGCGACCCCTCGCTTCGCTCGGGGCAAGCCTGCCACCCGCCGTGGAGTAATCCTTCTTTCCTGCTATCTAGACTGTTCCCAGGGGAGTGAGGCGATGAAGTTCCATACCGAGTACTTGACGTTCAACACCAAGAAGCACCGCGAGTACATTCATCTGACCCCCCAGGTAGAGGGGGCGGTGAAGAAAAGCGGGGTGCAAGAAGGGATGGTGCTGGTGTCGGCGATGCACATCACCGCGGCGGTGTTTGTGAACGACAATGAGCCCGGTCTGCTCCAAGACATTGACGACTGGCTGGAGACGCTCGCGCCCTTCCGCAAAAACTACCGCCACCACGCCACCGGCGAAACCAACGGCGACGCTCATCTGAAAAACCTGCTGATGCACCACGAGGTAATTCTGCCCATCACCGACGGCCAGCTCGACCTGGGACCGTGGCAGCGAGTTTTCTACGGCGAGTTTGACGGGCAGCGGCCCAAGCGTGTGGTGATCAAAGTGATGGGTGAATGACGAGCGGGCAGGTCCGCGGCCTCAGAGAACCTTGAGAACCATCATCACGCGGTCATCGTTGGACTCGCCGCCGGCCGAAAACTCCTCTACATCCGCAAAGACCGCATCCACAATCTCGGTGGCGCTGCCGTTGGCGATGCGCCGGACCAGTGAAATCAGCCGCCCCGCCTCGTATTGATCCTCTGCTGGATTCATGGCCTCGACAATACCGTCGGTGCAGGCCAGCACGACGTCGCCGGGCTTCAGCCGCACATAGCCCCGTTCGTACACCACGTCCGGGAACATGCCGATGACCATCCCGCCGTCGGTCAGGCGGAGGACCTCGCCCTCGCGCCGGACGACCATCGGAGGAACATGCCCGGCGTTGATGTAATGGAGGCCCTGGCGGCGTGTGTCCACCAGGCCCAGGAAAGCCGTCAGATATTTCTGCGATTTGGTGTCGGCGATGATGGTTTCGTTCAGGGTGGCGGCGATATCCTCCAGCGAGTGCAGATGAAGCACGAGCGAGCGCAACGAAGCCTGGAGGTTGGACATGATGAGAGCCGAGGCCACGCCCTTGCCTTCGACGTCGGCCACGACCAGGAGCAAGGTGTGGTCGTTCAGGGGCAGGAAGTCGTAGTAGTCGCCGCCCACGTCCCAGGTGGTTTCGTGTCGCACGGCGATGTCATAGCCCTTGAGCTGCGGGGAACGCTCGGGCAGGAGGCTGCGCTGGATGCCCCGGGCCAGGACCATTTCACGTTCCAGTTGCTGCTTCCGGATGGACTCCCGGTGCAGGCGAGCATTCTCGAGCGCCAGGGCCGCGTGGACGGAGAGTGCCTGGAGAAACTCGATATCGCGCTCGCTGAAGGCCGTGTCCTTCTTGTTCAGCAGTTCCAGCACCCCGACGATTCGCTCGGTTTTGTCCCGAACGGGCAGGCAGAGGAGGCTGCGCGTACGAAACTGGAAGCGCTCATCGAAGCTGCGGTCGAAGCGCGGGTCGAGGTAGGCGTCGGCCAGGTTGATAATACGGCCATCGACGGCGACCGAGCCCGCGATTCCCTGGCCAATCGGCAGACGGATTTCCTGCTTGGCCAGCCCATGGGCGATGAGCGACCACAGCTCTTTCCGCTCAGCATCCACCAGAAACAGACTTCCTCGCTCCGCGCCCGTCTGCTCGGTGGCAATCTTCAGGATGATGCCGAGCAGCTCTTCAAGGTCGAGAGTGGAGTTCAACAGCTTGCTGGCTTCGACCAAGAAAGCCAGCCGCTCGATTTCCTGCTGCTTCTCCTCCAGCAGCCGGACCAGCTCCTCTGTCGTGGCGGCGTTCTCTGTCGTCTTCCCCATCGGCGGCTCAGCGCTGTCCGTGATAGCGCACGATCATCAGAGTCATATCATCGGCCTGGTACGTGCCTGCCGCGAACGCGGTGACGGCATCGAGGATGCGCTGACTCAACTCTTCGACACTGGCGGAGGCGTCCTGGGCCACAGTTTCTTCGAGCAGATTCAATCCAAAAAGCTCCCCCGCCGGGTTGGCCGCCTCGGTGATGCCGTCCGTGTAGAACACCAGTAGGTCGCCCGGGGCCAGCCGAACGGACGTGGCCCGGTAGGTCGCCTCGAGAAAGAGGCCGAGGGGAAAGCTCTGTGCGCCCAGTTGCCGCAAGCCTCCCTTGCAATCCACCAGCACGGGCGCCAGATGGCCGGCGTTGACGTAAGTGAATTCGCCGGAGGGGTCGAGCACGCCATAAAAAAGCGTGGCGTAGCGGTTGACTTCCGAGCGTTGGCAGATGAAGCCATTCACGTGCTGCGCAATCTGTTCGGGCGGCTGGCCGAGCGAGGCTGTAGCGGAGAAGGCGCCCTGCAGCATGCAGGTCAACAGAGCCGCCGACACGCCTTTGCCGGAGACATCAGCGACCACAAACCCGTAGCGCCGACCGGGAATCTCCACCAAGTCGAAATAGTCGCCGCCCACTTCGTCGCAGGGCAGGGTCAACCCGGTCACCTGGAAGAAGTCGTACTGCTTGAATCCCTTGGGGAGGAGGGCCTGCTGGATGGAGCGGGCGATGGCGAGTTCCTGATCCAGTCGCTCCTTGGCGCGGGCAGCGGTGAAGAGGCGAGCGTTCTCGATGGCGCTGGAAGCTTCCCCCGCCAGCACCTGCAAGAGCTGACGGTCCATCTCCGAGAAGGCGGCAACCGGCTTGCGGCTATCGAGGTAGAGAACGCCGAGGGTTTCCTGGCTGTGGTTGACGACGGTCGTGGTCGCGGAGCGCAGGGCAGCCATGCGCCGCAGCGGCAAGCAAATGATGCTGCGCAGCTCCAGGTTGACAATACTCTCTTGCCCGCCAAAACGCGGATCGGTGCGGCTGTCGGTGAGGCACAGCTCGCGCGGATGCCGCAACACCTCCTCGATGACGCTCTGGCTGACCGCCTCGTTCTTGTCCAAGGAACGCTGCAAGCGGTCGCGGCCGACGCAGAATTCCACCTCTCCCCCATCGTTGCGCAAGAACAGAAAGCCGCGCTCGGCAGCGACCACATTGACGGCGGCGTCCACCACCGTCGCCAGGATTTCATCCAGGGCCAGACCCGACTGAAGTCCCCGACCAACTTCCAGCAGCAGGTTGAGGTTGTGCAGCTCGCGGGCCGGGGCGGCAGCGGGAGCTGGTGTCTCCACCCGCTTCAACAACTGCGGCAAGGCACTCTCGCCACTGGCGAAGATGAGGGCGTAGGTACTCTGCGGGCCGAATTCGATGCGGTCGTTGGGCTGGAGGGCGTGCCGCTCGATGCGGGCACCGTTCACGTAGGTGCCATGGCGGCTGCCACGATCTTCCAGCACATAGGAGCCGTTGTCGGTCACGATCACGGCGTGCTGGCGGGAGACCCGGTTGTCGCGCAAGATCAGATCGTTGCCCGCCTGTCGCCCGATGGTGAAGGGGATTTTGGTGAGGCTCAACTCGCGGCGCGTCCCCGCAGGCTCGACAAGGATCAACTTGGCAGATAGAGTGGTCATCCTTCCCGCTGGCTCCCCCCAACTCTCAGGCCGGCGGACCGACCTTCCGCGTTCCCAACTGCGCTCTGAGACGCACCCGACGGTTGGGCCTAATCTTAGGAGAAGCAGGAATCAAAGTAAACAGAGTTGACCCGGGAAGGTGCAGGACTCCGCCTCAGGAGGGTCCGGAGCGGGAGCGAAGCGGAGCGGGCAAGCTTTCCGCATCCTTTCCGTTCAGCATCCGCTCCAAGTTACGGACCAGGTCGCGCAGGCGGACGGCGAGACCGACGATGGTTTCCAGGCGTTGCCGAAGCACAGGGTTCAGCTCCTTACCTGCCTCCAGGACGAGTTCGGCGTTGCCCAGAATGCCCGTCAAGGGATTGTTGATTTCGTGGCGCAGGATGACTCCCAGCTCTTCCGCGTCAAGGGGAGGAGGTTTTGCCTGCGCGCGTGCGCGCGCGGTCTGCGCTTGCATCGCCTGGAGCATCCGCCGGAGCCGTGCGGCCAGGAGCCGCTCAAAGTCCCCTGTCTTGAGCACGCATTCGATTTTCCCTTCCTCGAGTAGGATGGCGGCCGAGACTTCCATGCCAAGCGGAACGAGAGCCACCACAGGCACCGCCTGACCCGACTCACCGGGCGAAAGCAGGATGCTTCCGGGTTCGCCCAGCAGAATCGGCAGGTCGCAGACGATCGCGTCCGCGTGACCTTCACTGACACAGGCGAGGGCTTCACGCGCGTTGGCAAAGCTGGAGAGGTGAAAATCGGGCTCGTCCTGCCTCCAGCGTCTCCGCAGGCGGGTTGATTCTTCCGGCTGCAACAGCAGGATGAGGCGCATGATCCGTTCTTCCACTTCGCTTCGGTTCACCCTTCCCCTTTTCCACTTCAGGATCGAGCCAGTCCGACCCGCGCAGGTCCGGCCTGGAGCAGGTCCGCCACGGTCGTCTTCAGCTCCTCCACCAGAAAGGGCTTGGCCAGGCAGGGCAAGCTGACGCGGTGGAGGAATTCATCGGTCTTGCGTCCGAGGGTGTCACCCGTGGTGAACAGGATGCGGGTGGCCAAGGGATGCCCCTGCGCGCGCAACTCCTCGTGAAAAGCCTCGCCGTCGAGGCCGGGCATCTTGATGTCGCAGATGACCAGGTCGTAGTCGTGCTGCCGGGCATCCTGGAGAGCCTCCCGGCTGTCGGTGTGCACCTGAACCGTGTAGCCCTGCTGGGTGAGAACGTCGGCGACGAGTTGAGCCACGGACGTCTCATCATCCACCACCAGGATGTTCGGTCGCGCCTTTCTGAGGGCGCGCGGGGTGACCGCGGGTCGGGGCCTTGCTTGTTCTGTAGCCGGCGCCACCGGCAATTCAACGGCAAACAGCGCGCCTCCGCCGGGTCGGTTCGCCGCGTGGATTTCTCCCCCGTGGTCCTTGACAATGGTGCGGGAAATGGAGAGTCCCAGACCCGTCCCCTCCCCGGCATTCTTCGTGCTGAAAAAGGGCTCAAACACGTGCGGCAGGTCTTCGGCGGAAATCCCGGGCCCGGTATCGCTGACTTCCACGCGAATGCGATCGGGTGCCGAGAGGCGTGCGGTGCGGATCCGGATGGTGCCGGAGTCCTGAGTGATGCGGATCGCTTGCTCGGCGTTCAACAACAGGTTGAGAAAAACTTGCTGGAGTTGATAGGAGTTGGCCCACAGGGTGGGGAGCTTGGGGGCGTAGCGTCGCTCGACCTGAACGTTGCCCACAGTCAACTCGTAGGCGCGAAACTCCAGCGCCCGCTCCAAGACCTCTTCGATGGAGACCGGCTGGCGCTCCGGCTTGGCGGGTCGCGCAAAGGTGAGTAGGTTCTTGACGATACGGCTGGCCCGTTCGGCTTCCTGCGCCAGTCGGTTCAGTTCCGGGCGGGCCGGCAGCGGCAGGTCGTGCCGCAGGAGCAGTTGGGCGTAGCCGGCAATGGCCGTGAGCGGATTGTTGAGGTCATGCGCGACCCCGGAGACGAGTTGACCCAAGGAGGCCAGTCGTTCGCGCTGGATAATCTTCTGCTCCAATTGCCGCTGCTGGGTCAAGTCGCGGTAGATTTCGAGTCGTCCCAGCAGGTGCTGCGCGGCGTCGTGCACGGGGCGCACGAAGCGCTCGAGCAGCCGACGGCGCGGCTGCAGCAGCTCGAGCTCGTCCCACGCCACCTCCTCCCAGTGGGTATTGAGGTAGTGCCAGTGGGCGGCAACACGCTCACCATCCTGGAACTGCCCTTTCAGCTGCTCGACCAAGCTGGTATGGCTTCGGCCGACACCGATTTCCCGAACGTCAGCACCCAGCAGGTGGGCCAGGCGATGGTTGACGAACTCGACGGCGCGGTCGGCTCCGATCACCCACACCCCCTCGGCCACAGACTCCAAGACCGCCTTGAGACAGGCTGCCAACTGCTCGCGCTCCTGATCCAGCCGCTCGACTACGCCCAGGTCAATGACAAACCCGAGGCAGACCGTTTGTTTCCCTTCGTCGAGCCGTTGCAAGATCAGTTGGCCGCGTTTGGGGCCGAGAGAGGTGGACCAGGCCAACTCCTGTCGCCAGGAAGGCTTCTCGCTGCCCAGCCAGGCCAGGAAGCCCTCTCGGGTCGAGTCATCCAGGAAGCGGGCAAGCGGCTGCTCCAATAGCAGACGCGCCGACGCACCGGTCCATTCCAGCAACGCCCGATTGACCAGCAGCAGGGAGCCGCCCGCATCCAGTTGGAAGGCAGGCAGCGGCAAGCAGTCGAAGATTTGAAGGGAGCGAACCTCGGCTTGCGTGGCTGCGGCAGGCAACTCACCGGCCGCCAGCACCATGCCGAGGAAGGCAGACCAAACCTCGACAATCAGACCCACGGAGCGCGCGGCTCCGCTCGGCACGGCGACGAGAGCCACGCGGGAAGAGGACTTCGCCCCGGGGAGTGGCAGAAACAGGAGTTCGTGGGTTTGCAGACTGTCCCCGGGGAATAACTCCCTCCAGGGTTCTGCTGAGACTTCGCTCGCTGCGGCGGGCGGCACCACGAGGGTCGCGGACGTCGCCGTCGCCTGCTCCCACGGCCAGGACTCCGGTGGGCCGCCAGGAAGTTGAGAGGGCATCAGGGCTTCGACCCCGTAGGCGACCAAACGCTGCCAGTGCGTTCCCTGCGACTGATAGATGGCTAGACCGTCCGCCGCCAGCAGTTCTCCGGTGGCCTGCACCAGCGCCTCCAGCGCCCGGCGGTCGCCGGGCGCCCGCACCAGGCTTTGCGCCAAGCGAAGAACCCGGAGCCACTCTTCCTCGCGGCGCTGCTCGCACCGACGAAGCTCATGACCCTGCCAGGCACCTGCAAGCAGGCTGGCCACCAGTTCCCCCAATTCCAGTTCCTTGACCGGCGGGGCGTCACCGGGCTCGTCAAACAGCACGAGCACACAGCCCTTCGGCTTCCCCTGAAAGCAGAGCGGAAGGTAGATGAAGGAGCGAGTGCCCAGCAGCGGTCCCGGCGTATCCGGCCAGGGTTCGGCCACCAAGTCCACCCATTCCGCTCGGCTTGATCCGAGCAAGGCAGCCAGCCGCGAATAGTGGGCTAACTCCAGCTTCATCCCACTCGACTCCGTCGTGCTGCCCGCACACCAGCGCAGGGCCGTGCCACTCGGGCAGGAAGTCCACACGGTCACGCGACTGGCACCGAACAACTCCTCCAGGACGGCGATGGCCGCGGCAAAAATCTCCGAAAGCTCCGCCGCGCCGCTTGTGGTCAAAGCGAACTCGAGCAGCTTTTCGCGCAAGCGGCCACGGTGAGCGCTGCTCATCCAAACCGTCATGAAGGGCTCGTGCGCGGCGCAGAAGAGAGAGGAGCGGGGCGTGAGCCGGCCGCGGCTGCAGAGCTAGTCTTTCTCAGAGAAATGCTTGGCAGATTCGAGTACATGCTTGCTTCCTGCACCACCAGGGGCGCACTGCAGGGTGAGCAGTCGGCGTGCCATTCCGGCGGAGGGAAACTCACGCGGAAAGAACACCGGAGCGGGAGCCTACCGGGGGAAACCGTTCCAAAATGGAACCGGACGGCAAGCTAGATTGGCTTTCGGGCGGGACTCAGGAGGCCAGCTGATATTCTCGCAGCTTGCGGTAGAGCGTGGTTTTTCCGATCCCCAACAGACGCGCCGCCATCATCTTGTCCCCTCCAAGCTCTTCCAGGGCGCGCAAGATGGCGCGCTTTTCCAGTTCGCGCAGAGGAATGATGCCTTCGGGTGAGAGACTGGAGGCATTGGGCAGCGGGCTGGTCTGCAGGTTGGTGGGGAGGTCCACGGTGTGGATGACGGCACCGGCGCCGAGGGCTACGGCGCGCTCGATGACGTTCTCCAATTCCCGCACGTTCCCCGGCCAGTCATAACTCATCAGCCGGGTCATGGCTTCTTCCGAGACGCCCTTGATGGGCCGGTCGGGGTCACTGAAGCGCTCGATGAAGTGGTTGATCAGGAGGGGAATGTCGGTTTTCCGCTCCCGCAGAGGAGGGAGCTTGAGGGTGAGGACGTTCAGGCGGTAGTAGAGGTCCTGGCGGAAACGGCCTTCGCGCATGGCGAGGTCGAGTTCGCGGTTGGTGGCGGCGATGACGCGCACGTCAATCGGAATCCGCTGCGTGCTCCCGACCGGCTTGATTTCCCGCTCCTGAATGGCGCGCAGGAGCTTGGCCTGCAAGTCCACGGAGAGCTCCGCGATTTCGTCCAAGAAGAGCGTGCCGCCGGCCGCCACCTCCAGCAAGCCCTGTTTGGAGCGGACCGCACCGGTGAAAGCGCCGCGGACATAGCCGAAGAGCTCGCTCTCGATCAGGGTCGGCACCAGCCCGGCGCAATCGATCGGACAGAAGGGTTTGTCCCGGTTCGGACCCAAGTAGTGAATCGAGCGGGCGACCAACTCCTTGCCGGTTCCGCTTTCGCCGGCAATCAGAACTGAGTAGCGGCCCTGGCTGGCTTTCAGGATTAGCTTATAGAGGCGCTGCATCTTAGCCGAAGTACCCACCAGATTGCCGAATCCGGGCCGGCCGCCCGCCTGCTCGCGCAGCACGCGGTTCTCCTCGACCAATTGCAGCCGCTGCACAAGGTGTTGGAGCATGAGGCGCAGCTCATCGGTGTGGAAGGGCTTCGGCAGGTAGTCGTAGGCGCCCAGCTTCATGGCCTGTACCGCTGACTCGATGGTGGTGTAGCCGGTCATGATGATGACTTCCGTAGCGGGGTGTTCGGCTTTGATGCGCTCCAGCAGAGCCATGCCGCCGACGGTGGGGATGCGGAGGTCGGCCAGGACTAGGTCCACTTGCTGGGTCTCCATCTGCTCGAGTGCCTGCTCGGTCGTCTCCGCCTGCAGGACTCTCAGCCCCACGGACTCGGCCACCGGCTGACACACATTGCTTGTGGTGGGGTCGTCTTCCACAATGAGCAGGACAGGATGTGTCTTCTTGTCGGCTGAGTTTTCTTCCTCAGTGGTCATGCTCGCTCATGCGCCCCAGGAACTTCTGCTGCATGCTAGAGCAGCCTCCGTTCCAGAATGACAACAGGTTCAGTAGCATGTTGAAAGGATGGGTCTTAGAGTCCTTCATCCCGGTTCGGATTGCAGCGCCAATCAAGCGGCGTCTCCTCCCACAATGGGAACGAGTTCTATAATGGTACACATTCCCGTGAATAACTCAATATCCCTGCCAGTACAGCGGAATGCGGGCAAGAGCGGAATCAGAAGCGAGGGGAGCCGGGTCGGATTTTCAAGGAATACGGGGTGCCATGATGAGGCGGCGGCGCGATTCCGGTCGTTGGCCGGGGCCGGACAGGGAGGAGGGCTGGCCGGTCCAGTCAAAGGCAGCCATGGCGGCGTCGAGGGCGAGGTCGCGGTTGAGGACGAATTCGAGGGTTTGGCCGCGCTCGAGGAAGAGTTCCGGCCCGCGGGCAAACAATGCCCAGGCCACACCAGCACCAGCCCCGATGGCCATGCCAATACCGGCACCTTTGCGGGAGCCAGTGGCCACACCGCCGATGGCGCCGCCCAGCCCGGCCCCCGTTCCGCCGTAGACGACGCTCTCTTCCACATCCTTGCTCTTGGTGCCTGCCGCCTTGACGCCGCCTTCGGTACGATTGACCTCGGCGTTGTCGGGTAGACCTGCACCTCCCATGCGGGCCTGGAGCTTGCTGGTGTAGCCGTTGGGGAGGGTCAGCTCATCCAGCCGGAGGTGAAGTTCGGCGCGGCCCTTGAGGCGGCCGGGACGCTTGACGTGGGTGACTTCGCCGCGCACAAAGCTACCGGCTGGGATCAGGACGCGGTTGTTGACGACCACGGGATAAATCGTCTCGAAGTAGAGCGAATCGCCGAGTTGCGCCGACTTGGAACTGATGGAGTTTTGCAGCACCAGAGCCAAGCGACTGCCCGCCGGCACGATGACAACATCCTCTTGAGCCTTCGGCCCCGCAGGAACTGCCTCCTGCTGAGTTGGGGGCGGCTGCTCTTGCGCGGAGGTTTCCGGTGGAGGCGGCGGAGGCTGCTGCGCCAGCGTCGCGGTAGCTGCGACGAGCAGCGCCGAGCACACTGCCAACCCCATCCATCGCCGTCTGTTCCTCATGGCCGCTCCTCCCAGACCCTTTGTGCTCTTGGATGCGCCGAGACGCTCCCAAGATGTTAAACCCAATTGCGCGAGCGGAGTTGCTTTTTTTGCGAGCTACCAGCTTGACATTTCCGCCTCGGAAAGCGATATAGAGCACTCACCTGCCCGCAAAAGAGTTTGTTCCTGGAGGGAGCCATGGCCACTGCCAAGAGCTCGCGTCCTGCTCGTGTACGACTGCTGGTAGGAACGCGCAAGGGCGCATTCATTCTGATTTCGGACGGAAAGCGCCGACGCTGGGAAGTCAGTGACCCGCATTTTGCCGGCTGGGAGATTTACCACATGAAGGGCTCTCCCGCTGACCCCAATCGGCTGTATGCGTCGCAGACGAGCGGCTGGTTCGGCCAGATCATTCAGCGCTCCGATGACGGCGGCAAGACCTGGCACCAACCTGGAACACCACCGGGCGAGCCGATCACCACACCGGAAGGCATGCCCAAGGGGGAGAGCAATAAGTTCGTGTACGACACTTCTCCCAAGAGCGGCAAACCGCTCACCACGCACCAGTGGTATGACGGCACGCAGCACCCCTGGGAGTTCAAGCGCGTGTGGCATCTGGAGCCGTCGCTGGCGGATCCGGACACGGTGTACGCCGGCGTGGAAGATGCGGCGCTCTTCCGCTCCACCGACGGCGGGAAGACCTGGCACGAGCTCGCCGGGCTGCGCGGCCACGGCACCGGGCCGCAATGGTCGCCTGGGGCCGGCGGGATGGGACTGCACACCATCCTCATTGATCCCGGCAATCCCCAGCGGATGTACGTGGCCATTTCCGCTGCGGGCACCTTCCGGACCGAGGACGGCGGGAAAACTTGGAAGCCCATCAACCGCGGGCTGAAGTCCAACTACATCCCCGACCCGGAGGCCGAAGTGGGCCACTGCGTCCACCGCATCGCCATGCACCGATCGCGTCCGAGCGTCCTCTTCATGCAGAAGCACTGGGACGTGCTGCGCAGCGACGACGCCGGCGAGAACTGGCGCGAGGTGAGCGGCAACCTGCCGACGGACTTCGGCTTCGTGATTGACGTGCACGCCCACGAGCCCGAAACCATCTACGTCGTCCCCATCAAGAGCGACTCGGAGCATTTCCCGCCCGAGGGCAAGCTCCGCGTGTATCGGAGCCGCACGGGCGGAAACGAGTGGGAGGCGCTGACGGAGGGCCTGCCGCAGCGTGACTGCTACGTCAACGTGCTGCGCGATGCGATGGCCGTGGACTCGCTCGATCCCTGCGGCGTCTACTTCGGCACCACTGGCGGGCAGGTCTACGCATCAGCGGACGCCGGGGATAGCTGGACGCCGATCGTTCGCGATCTTCCCGGCGTGCTGTCGGTCGAGGTGCAGACGCTGCCATGATCCGGGTCGTGCTTCCGGCGCATCTGCGGACGCTGGCACGGGTCGAAGGCGATGTGCTTCTCGAGGTGGAGGGCCCGGTCACGCAGCGTTCGGTCCTCGACGCCCTCGAGGCCTGCTATCCAATGCTGCGCGGGACGATCCGCGACCACGTTACCCAGGAGCGGCGGCCGTTCCTGCGATTCTTCGCCTGCGAGGAGGATCTGTCCCACCAGCCGCCGGACGCCCCGCTGCCCGAGGCAGTCGCTTCGGGAGCGGAGCCCTTTTGGATCATAGGGGCCATTGCTGGGGGCTAGGGGGCAGCATTGCTGGGGACCCAAGCTTGGCAAGAAACCCAAGGAGGATTCACATGGGATACGTAGATGGATATGTTTTGCCCGTGCCGAAGAAAAACCTGCAGGCTTACCGCCGCATGGCTCAGATGGGGGGAAAAGTATGGCGGGATCACGGCGCCCTTGACTACAAGGAGTGCGTCGGTGACGACCTCAACGTGAAATGGGGCGTTCGATTCCCGCGTGCGGCTAAGGTTAAGAGCGGCGAGACGGTGGTGTTTTCGTGGATTGTGTTCAAGTCGCGGGCGCATCGCGATCGCGTCAACGCCAAAGTAATGGGAGACCCACGTCTGGCAAAGATGATGGATGCGAAGGCGATGCCGTTCGATGTCAAGCGCATGGTTTACGGCGGGTTCAAGATTCTGGTCGACGCCTAGCGCCCTGCTCTCCGACACTTGTGGAACGCTCCAATTGAGCGCTTTCGATGATTGCAGCGTTTCTCGACGGGCCCATGCCAAGGTCCGACTGATCTGCGCCGGGTAACTAGCGGCGCGTAATGCGGCAACCTTCGCTAGTTGCCCGGCGGTTTGGGCGGCAGGAGTTCGTCGGGGCGGTAGTGGTGGAGCCCGCGGATGACCTTGCCGGGCGAGATGGGGCGGAGACGGTAGAGGTAGGGGCGCGGCGGCTGGGCGGCAAGGCCTGCCTGCGCCCGCCTGCCGGACGGGCAGGGCAGGCAGGTCTCAGCCAGCTCGTAGAACTCGCCCTCATACTCAATGGTGGTGAGGTGGTCCCAGGTGTCGCGGCGCCAGGCTCCGCCGTTTCTCTGATTGCACCGCTTCTGTCCGGTGCAGAGGCTGTCGTGGAGAAGGCTGCCGGAGGTGCCGTGAGAGAGCTTGAGAGGCAACTACCACGGAAACAAACAAGAACCAGTCGAGCCAAAGCAGAAAGGCGCCTGGGTCGAGCAAAGGAAGAGTTAGAGTCAAAAAAGGCGAAGGCGTCTGTTGCAGCGGATAGCGCAACCGAATTGAGGATACGTTCCAAGAAAAAGAAAAAGAAGGACAAGACTGAGGAAGACGAGGATCAGTAGAACGCACTATGTCGGAAATAAGAAGATATCTAGTCATACTCATCATCCCATTTACTATATGGTGGCTCGTCAATGAAGCTAGGCGCGGGCGTGCAGAGTCGCAAAATGGGAAGCTCATATTCCGTACCCCGCTGGCGCTGAGATTAATCTATGGGATTGGTGTTCTCCTGTTTGCTTCTCTCTCTGTATTCGTTTTCACTGGTCCTAACTTCCGGCATGAGTGGTGGACTGGAGTGGGCTACTTGTTGCTTCTACTGCTGGGATTGTTCTCATGGCCGGCCGCGATTATTCTTGACGAATCGGGAATCTACAAGGCTACTCGGTGGCGCAGGAATAAAAAACTTCTCTGGAAAAACGTCTCGGCCGCAGTTTATCGCCAAAGAGATCGCAGCACTATTGTTTACGGCGATGATGGGTCAACTCTATCAATCTCACAGTTTCACGTGGATACAAATAGATTGCACGGTGAGATTCTAAAGCGCTCCGGACTTCCAAAGATCGCAAAAGATAGCGACTTTGCATCGATATCCGGTTCGTAGTTTGTCAAACTACTGGATAAGTGTGCAATGCACGCCGCTGATTCAGACACTTAGGGGCTCGGTTTTTAGGTCACTTTCAATGCTTACAACCTGCTCTCACAAGCGTTGGTACATAAAATGGGGTCATATCACTGGATTCGTCTTTCGAACAGTTTCGGAACAATAGGTCCCGACGGCCAGCGAGAATCGGCTATGAAGCAAAAGCGTAAGGTAAAGCAAACCAACAGGATCGAGAATCGCTATCCGGCTCGGTTCGCTCACGTTTCGTGTCGCTTCCGCGAGGGAAGAGCGCAGCTTCGCGGGAATCAGCGTCGGTTTGCCGGAGCCGATTCTTCTGGGGCATTGGATCTGACATCCTCTCACACATCCCTTTCACGGTGGACTACCCGGGGCAACGACTGCTGATCCCCAAAAAACGCGGCGGCGGAATGAGCAGTCCCTCTCGGGGAGGCGCGTTCAGAACGCGCCCGCGATGACCACTGTCAGCCGCCAGGACCGGGAAGCCATTTTCAAGAAGGTGTGCCGGCTTGTCGAAACCAAACACTTCAATCCAAAACTCAATGGTGTGGACTGGGGCTCTGTAGTCGAAGCCCGGAGAGAGCAGCCAATTCCCCGGCACCCTATCCATTCCCACCCCAAAATCGAAACAACGCCTTAAGACTTGTACGTACCGACGGACGAGGAACAGACGGGCTCGCTACGTGCCGGGAGTTTTGCGCGCGAGGAGTTCGTCGGGGCGGTAATGGTGGAGCCCGCGGATGACCTTGCCGGGTGGGATGGGGCAGAGAAGGTAGACGTAGGGGCGCGGGGGCTGGCCGGCAAAGGTCTCGGCCAGCTCGTAGAACTCGCCCTCATACTCGATGGTGGTGAGGTGGTCCCAGGTGTCGCGGGGGCGGCAACTGGCGATGCGGAGCTCGTTGCCGCTGCGAGTGACTTCGTCGAGGATGAGCGGCCCCAGCGCGCGTTCGCGCCGGATTTCCGCCCCGCGCGCCCGGCCAAATTCCAGCAGGTAGAGCGGCAAGCTGCCCAGCGCCTGCTCCGCCGAAACGGCGGCCAGCAAGCGGAAAGAACCTTCGATGAACAAATAAACCAGCAGCAGGCTGACCGGCTGGAACACATATTCCAGCCAAGTGGTGGGGCCCAGGGTGCCCAGGGCACGCCCCAGGGCTTCGCGATTGCCGGCGGCCTCGACCATGGTGTCGCCATAGCGCTGGATGGCGCGGTGGATGAAGTCAACGTAGCGAAGGCCCAGCAGCAGCATCGCTGCCCCGGCTTGCACTACTCCCGAGATGAGCGCCGCGCGCGGCCAGTTGATTTCCAGGCGCCTGCCCAGACGCTCGCGGTAGGTCTGCGGCAGCAGAACTAAAAAAGGCCCCAGCAGATACGTGCTCACGTGGCTCAGGTTCGACTGGCGGCAAAGCGAAGGAGTTCGGCAGGGAGGGTAAAGCGGACGTCCTCGGGGATCAGTTCGACTTCCTCGACGTTGCTGAAGCCCAGGGCGCGCAGGCGCTCGGTGACCCGATCCACGAGCACCTCAGGCGCCGAGGCTCCCGCGGTCAACGCGGCCCGCCTCACGCCCTCGAGCCAGGCCGGGTCAATGGTTCGCTCATTCTCGATCAGGTAGGCGTGGGCACCGACGCGCTCGGCGACTTCCACCAGGCGATTCGAGTTCGCGCTGTTCTTTGATCCCACCACCAACACGAGTTGCACCCGGCTGCCTACGTCTTCTACCGCCTCCTGGCGGTTCTGCGTCGCGTAGCAGATGTCGTCGGCGGGCGGACCTTTCAACGCGGGAAAACGGTGCCGCAGGCGTTCGATAACCGCCTGGGTGTCGTACTGGCTGAGCGTCGTCTGCGTCAGATAGACCACGCGGGTCGGGTCGGGCACGGCAACGGCGTCCGCCTCGGCGACGGTGGAAACCACCTGGGTCACCGCTGGGGCCTCGCCCGAGGTGCCCTCGACTTCATCGTGGTCGCGGTCGCCGATGAGTAAGATGGTGTAGCCGTCGCGGGCGAACTTCAGCGCCTCCAGGTGGACCTTGGTGACCAGGGGGCAGGTGGCGTCAATCACGCGCAGCCTCCGGATTGCGGCCAGTTGTCGCACCTGGGGCGAGACGCCGTGGGCACTGAAGATGAGCCGGGCGCTGACGGGAACTTCCTCGAGATGGTTGACGAAGATCGCGCCCTTCGCCCCGAGCTGCTCCACTACATAGCGATTGTGGACGATTTCATGCAGCACATAGATGGGCGGCCCGTAGGCGTCCAGCGCCAGCTCGACGATTTCAATGGCGCGCACCACGCCGGCGCAGAAACCCCGCGGCCGAATCCGGTAGAGTGTCTTCGCCTCGTTCACTGCCCGTTGCCCATTGACCCGCTCCCTTATCCTACCGCAACTCGCCCGCCCGCCAAAGTATTCTGCCGAGGCCCGCGGCCAACCTTGCCCGGTCTTGGCTTGACATCATCCCGCCGCTGTCGTTAGCATCCCCCACCTTGCTCGGTCCTGAACCTTTGGGACGACCGGGCAGAAATAAGACGTAACCAGGTTCGGCGGTTCTGCGTCAGAGCAAGTTGGGGTTACCGAGTTTTTCCCGTCAAGGAGGGCCTCATGCCAGCCCGTGCCAGCCGGCCTATTCTCGCCCTGATTCTTACTCTCCTTCTGATCGGCCCTGCGCCCATCAGCCCGGCGGAACGGCCGAATGCCCCGCCCTACTTCGCCATCCGCAACGCGCGCATCGTGCCTGTCTCCGGCCCGGTGATCGAAAACGGAACGATCGTGCTGGCCAACGGCCTCATCACCGCGGTGGGAACCAACGTCACCATCCCGCCCGAAGCCTGGGTGATTGACGGCAAGGGACTCACCGTCTATCCCGGATTGATTGATGCCCTGACCAACGTCGGCCTTCAAGCAGCTGCCCCTGCTGCTGCCCCGGGTGCAACCACGATTGAGCAGGCCATCGAGCAGATGCGGCGGCAACCCATCGCCCAGGGTCCGGAAGACCGTCCCGGCACGACCCCGTGGGAAAGCGCCGCCGACAACCTCAAGCTCGACGACAAGCGCCTGGAAACCTGGCGCAAAGCGGGCTTCACCGCCGTCGTCAGCGCCCCCGACCGCGGCATCTTCCCTGGTCAGGCGGCTCTCATCCATACGGCCGGGGAGCGACCCAACCAGCTTGTGGTCAAGACGCCGGTCGCCCTGCGCATCAACCTGGCGCCGGTGGGCGGTTTCTTCAGTTTCCCCGGCTCCCTGATGGGCGTCCTCTCCTACATCCAGCAGGTCTTCCTCGACACAGCGCAGTATGCGCAGGCCTGGGCCACCTACGAAGCCTCCGCACGGGGCCTCGAGCGGCCCAACTACGACCGGTCGCTCGAGCCGGTTCGGCAGGCCGTCGCGAATCGCTGGCCCGTATTGATTCCCGCAACCTGGGCCAAAGAGATTCACCGGGCGCTCGCACTGGCCGAGCAAGCCGGAGTCCATCCCATCGTCTACGGCGCCCATCAGGGCTACGAAGCGGCTGACGTCCTCGCCGCCAGGGAAGTCCCCGTGCTCGTCAGCCTGAAGTGGCCGGAGAAGGAGAAGGACGCCGACCCGGAGGCAGAAGAACCGCTGCGCGACCTGCGCTTCCGCGACCGCGCGCCTTCGACGCCGGCGGCGCTGCACAAAGCCGGCGTGAAGTTCGCTTTCTACTCCGATGGCATTGCCAACCCGGCCGACATTCTCAAAAACGCAAAAAAGGCGGTGGATGCCGGGCTACCCGCCGACGCAGCGCTGCGCGCGCTGACTTTGAGCGCGGCGGAAATCTACGGCGTCGCCGACCGGCTGGGGAACCTCGAGCCGGGAAAGATCGCCAACCTGGTCGTCACCGACGGCGACCTCTTCGCCGAGAAGACCAAGGTAAAGATGGTCTTCGTGGATGGCCGCAAGTACGAGGTGCGGGAGCCGAGCCGTCCCACCGAGCCCCCCAGCGTCAACCTGACCGGCAAATGGACGATAACGGTCAATACTCCCCAGGGAGCGCAGGAATCCACCGCCGACCTCAAGATGACCGAAGACGGCACGCTCTCCGGTACGCTCACCGGCCAGCGCGGGACGGCCAGCATCACCACCGGCTGGGTGAGCGGGAACAAGTTCAGCTTTACCGTCAGCATCGCGATGGGGCCGCGCACCGTGGACGCCACCTACACCGGAACCGTCGAGGGCAACAAGATGAGCGGGACCGTGAGCTTGGGCCCGATGAGCGTGGACTTCACCGGCACGCGCCCGCAAGAAGAAAACTAGGAGGCAGCAATGAAACGCACTCATCTGAAAACTAGTGGCGCAGGCCTGCCCCGAGTGCAACCGAGGGGCGTCTCGCCTGTGGTGTTCTGTACTCTGCTCCTTGCCTTCGCCCATCTGGCTTCTACGGCCAACGCGCAGAATCCCAATATCACCGTGATTCAGAATGCCACCATCCTCACTGTCACCAAGGGCACGATCGAAAAAGGCTCCATCCTCATCCAGGACGGCAAGATCGCCGAAGTCGGCCGCAGCGTGCGCGTGCCAGCGGGCGCCACCGTCATTGACGCCAACGGCCAGTTCGTCAGTCCGGGCATCATCGATGCCCACTCTCACATCGCCGTGGACGGCGGAGTCAATGAGGGCAGCATCGCTGTCTCCTCCATGGTCGGCATCGAGGAGGTTATCGATCCCGACGACATTGACATCTACCGCGACCTCGCCGGCGGCGTCACCTCCGCCAACGTGCTCCACGGCAGCGCCAACCCCATCGGCGGCAAGAACGCCGTCATCAAGCTGCGCTGGGGGAAGGACGCAAAAGGGCTGCTCTTTGAAGGCGCGCCGCCGGGCATCAAGTTTGCGCTCGGCGAAAACCCCAAGCGGTCAAACTTCCAGCCGCCGCCGGGCTTCCCGCGCCGCTATCCGAACACGCGGATGGGTGTCATGGACGTCATCCGGCAGGCCTTCACCGAAGCGCGCGAATACCGCAAGCACTGGCAGGAGTACGACCGGCGCAAAGCCGCGGGCGAGAAAAACCTGATTCCGCCCCGGCGGGACCTGAAACTCGACCCGCTGGTCGAAATCCTCGAAGGCAAGCGGCTCGTGCACTCCCATTGCTACCGCGCCGACGAAATCCTGCAATTGATCCGGCTGGCGGAGGAGTTTGGCTTCAAGATCGCGACGTTCCAGCACGTGCTGGAAGGTTACAAGGTGGCCAAGGAAATCGCGGCGCACGGCGCGGGCGCGTCCACGTTCTCCGACTGGTGGGCCTACAAGGTGGAAGCCTATGACGCCATCCCCTACAACGCCGCGCTGATGACCCAGAAAGGCGTGGTGGTTTCCATCAACTCCGACAGCGCCGAAGAAGCCCGCCACTTGAACCAAGAAGCCGGCAAGACGATGAAATTCGGCGGCCTGACGGAGACCGAAGCGCTGAAGCTCGTCACCCTGAACCCCGCCAAACAGCTCCGCATTGACACGCGCGTGGGCTCGATCGAGGTCGGCAAGGACGCCGACCTCGTCATCTGGGACAAGCATCCGCTGAGCGTCTATGCCGTCGCTCAGAAGGTCTTAATTGACGGCCAGGTCTACTTCGACCGGCAGAAAGACATCGCCCAGCGCGCCGAAATCGAAAAAGAGAAAAAGGCACTATTGGAAAAGGAAAAGCCGAAAAAGGAAGAGAAGAAAGAAGAAAAGAAGCCGCAGGAGAAAAAGCCCTCGGTGGCCGCGCACTCCCCCGTGGAGGTGCAGCCATGAAGCGCCGCCACTTGCTCCTTACGCTGTCGCTTCTGCTTCTGCTTGTCTCTGCCGCGCCTGCTTTCGCGCAGACCTACGCGATCCGGGGCGCCAAGATTTACACTCTGGCGGGGCCCCCGATCGAGAACGGCACGGTCGTCATCAGCAACGGGAAGATCACGGCCGTGGGCCGCACCGTGGCGATTCCTTCCGGAGCGCAGGTCATCAACGCCTCCGGTCTCCAGGTTTACCCGGGACTGTTTGACTCGGTCAGTCGGCTGGGTCTGACGGAGATCGGGGCGGTGTCGGCCACCGTGGACACGAACGAACTGGGCGACTACAACCCGCACCTGCTCGCGGCCACCGCCGTGCACCCGGCGAGCGAACACATCCCCGTGGCGCGGGCCAACGGCATCACGCACGCGGTTGCAGCGCCGGCGGGCGGGGTGATGTCCGGTCAAGGCTCCGCGATCCATCTCTCCGGCTGGACGATTGAAGAGATGAGCGTCGCTCCCTCGGTCGGGCTGGTGCTGAACTGGCCCACCGTGCAGACGCAGACATTCGACTTCGCCACCTTCAGCGTGCGTCGGCGGCCGTTCACCGAGGTCAAAAAAGAGTATGACGAAAAAATCGTGCAACTCGAGGACTGGCTCGAAGCCGCCCGGCACTATGCGCAGGCAGCTGAAAAAGGCTCGGCGGACAAATTCGAGCGCGACCTCAAACTGGAAGCCCTGGCGCGCGTGGTACGTGGGCAACTGCCCGTGCTGGTGATGGCGAACGACCACCGCGACATCAAGAACGTCGTCGAGTTTGCGGAGAAGCACAAGCTCAAGATCATCATTGCCGGCGGCGCCGAAGCCTGGAAGGTGAAAGACCTGCTCAAGCAGAAAAACATCCCGGTGATTCTGCGCCCCACGCAGACGCTGCCGGGCGAGGAGGACGAGCCCTATGACAAGCCGTTCACCAATCCGGGCGAGTTGCACGCGGCCGGCGTCAAGATCGCCTTCGCAACCTTCGACTCTTCCGACTCGCGCACGCTGCCCTATGAGGCCGCCAACGCCGTCCCCTACGGACTGCCCTGGGAAGAGGCGCTGAAGGCCATCACGCTCTACCCGGCGCAAATCCTCGGGCTGGCGGACAAGCTGGGAACAATTGAGGTGGGCAAGGTCGCCAATCTGATTGTCACCGACGGCGACCCGCTGGAAATCAAGACGCAGGTGCGCCACCTCTTCATCAATGGGCAGCTCACCAGTACCGACAACCGGCACCGGCAACTCTGGGAAAAATACCGCGCGCGACCTTAGAGGTAGCGACTAGACGGCGGGCCAGAGCCTGGGGCGCAGCCGGAGCCAAATGGCACGCCAACCAAGCCAACCGAGCCCGCCCCAGAACAGAAGATTCAATCCATAGCGAGCGAAGAAGAGCGCCACGCTGACCAACATCCCGACAAAATTCTGAATCCCCTCGACCAACGCGTTCTTGAGCTGCGTGCCTGTGCCGACCGGCGTCGGCGCCAGCTTGGCCTCGAATTCTTCCACCAGCGCCATCGACAGGGTGGCCTGTGCCACGCGGTTCTCGAGGTGCTTGCGCTGGGCCTCCATCCGCTCGATCTCCTGGCGCACGCGCGCAATCTCGCGCTCCACTTCCAGGATGTCGCGCACCTTGCCCGTGCGCTCGGCCAGCACGCGCACGAGGCGCTCTTCGGTGGTGCGCGCATTCTTCAGGCGCGCCTGGAGGTCCACATACTGCGCGGTCACTTCCTCGCCTGACTGCTGTTCATAGGTGACGCGGCCCAGCCCGCGCGCAGCTTCCAGCACGGCGTTGAGTTGCGCTACTGGAACGCGCACGACCAAGTCGGCGCGGCGCGGCTGGTCGGGGGTCTCGGCACTGGCGGCGTTGGCAATGTAGCCGCCGGCCTGCTCGACGGCAGCCAGCAGTTCGCGCTTCGCTCTATCAAAGTCTTTGACCATCAAGGTCAGGGAAACTTCCTGCGCAATCATCTGCTGCGCCACCGCGCTTTTCGCTACTGCTAGGCTGCCTTCGCGGCCACGCCCGGCCTCCGCCGCATATTGAGCCATTCGGTCCATCTCACCCAGCTCGTCCTTGCTCTCCGCGGCCTTCTCCGCGCTACGTAGGGGAGCAATACCGGGCGCCATATCCGAGGCAGGAGGTAGTGCTGGAGCGCGCCGGTTTTCTTTCTTGCCAACTGCAGCCGGTGGAGGAAGGGAAGGCGGAGGGGAAGGTGGAGCTTCCAGATGGCCCACCTCGGTCGGGATAACCACAGCTTTGTGCGAGCGCAGCAGGTTGGGGATGCTGACAGCGACGATGAGCAACACTGCCGCGGCGGCGCCACCGAAGGCGGCGACCCAGCGCCAAGTGAGTCGTGGGCGGATACGCACGCGCCGCTCGGTGCCGGCTTCGAAAGCTGGAGGTTTCAGGTAGGTGGGAGCGGGCTCGACCTGCCAGGCCTGCAGGCGAGCAGAAACCGCGCGGAGGTCGTCGAGCACTCGGCGGCAGTCCACGCAGGCCGCCAGGTGTTGCTCGATTGTCAGCCGCCGCTCGCGCGCCAGCTCGTTGTCCAGGTAAGCCTGGAGTTCTTCAGATTCAACCGGATGCTTGCTGTTCATCTCACACACTCCCTGCCCCGCCCGCGGCGGGACCGGGCACTGGTGCCGCTCCCAGCAGCAGGTCTTTCAGCGCGAGCTTGGCCCGAAAGAGGCGTGACCGCACCGTACCCACGGGGAGGTTCAGCACGGCTGCAATCTCGGCGTAGCTCAACTGCTGGTACTCGCGCAGGATGAGGACGTCGCGGTGGTCGTCGTCGAGCTTCGCCAACGCCTCGCGTACCTGCACGACTGTCTCGGGCTCACTCGCCGCTACAGGAGGATCGGCGGGCCCGTGCGCCGCCGAGCGTTGCCGCAGCTCCGAGGCCAGCCGGTAGAGCGCAATGCGGTAGAGGTAGGTGCGAAAGCCCGCCCGCACCTCGTAGCCGTTGCGTCGTTCCACCAGTGCCAGAAACACGTCCTGGGTCAACTCCTCGGCCCGACTCGGATCGTTCAGCCGCCGGCGCAGATAGCCGTAGATGGCGTTCTTGTAGCGGGCGAACAGCTCCTCGTAGGCCCCTGCGTCGCCGCCCTTGAAGGCGAGCATCAGCTCTTCATCCGTCTGCGGCCTCACCAACCGGCTCCGTGTGCCCTCTCTGCTTCTGTAATCGCGCGGCGGGAGAAAAAGTTCCGCCTGGAGGAGTCAGATGAGTACGACCGATTGCAGGCTGGGAATCTCGAAGCGCTTCCGACAGCGAGGATTCTGGCAGACCACCATGTCTTCCATCCGCACCATGTAGGAGCGCGCCTTGGCAAAGCGAGCCTTGTCGGCCTCGCTCACGTTGCCTTCCAGGCGGGCCTTTTTCTCGCGGATGAGCCAGCCGACCTGGTAGGTGGCGGGCTGGCGGCAGAAGGGGCAGGTGTAGTCGGTCGGTTTGGCTTCGCGGCGCTCGCTGTAGAAGCGGCGGTCGTCCGCGGGGCCTGCGAAGGAGCGGGAACTCATACCACCATTCTATCTGCTCTGGCGAGAAACACAACGCCGCAGAAGCGGTGACCGGGGCCGCCGGGTTGAACTCGACCTGAAGGAGTTCAGACGACCTGCAACTCGCTTGCTGAGTCGGGCATAATTAGCAAGGGAGGTGCCATGCCCGCGAATCTCACGCCCGAATATCTGGCGGCGGAAGAGCAATTCAAGCAGGCGAAGACGAGCCCCGAGAAAATCGCTGCCCTGGAAGAGATGCTGCGCACCATCCCCAAACACAAAGGCACGGAAAAGATGCAGGCCGACCTCAAGCGGCGACTCTCGAAGCTGCGGGGGGAGAGCGGGAAGAAGCACGGGGCGAAGACGGCGCCGCCCGTCTACTACGTTCCGCGGGAGGGCGCCGGGCAGGTGGCGCTGGTGGGGCCAGCCAACACGGGCAAGTCGTCGCTGCTGGCGCGCGTGACGCACGCGACACCTGAGATCGCCGACTATCCTTTCACCACGCGGCTGCCACAGCCGGGGATGATGCCGTTCGAGAACATCCAGATTCAGCTCGTGGACCTGCCGCCCCTCGACCGCGCGTTTGGGGAAGCCTGGGTGCCCCAGGCCATCCGCAACGCGGACGCAGCCGTTCTGGTTGTGGACCTGGCCGCGGCCGAGGTGCTCGACCAAGTGGCGGAAACGCTGGCACGGCTCGAGGAATCCAGAATCGTTCTGGGCCACACGACCGAACCCGTCCCGCTCGGTGGCGTGCGCAAACCTGCCCTGCTGGTGGGCAATAAACTCGACACGGCTGGCGCCCGCGCAACCTGGGAGGCGCTCGCCGACTTGTGGCGGGAGCGCTTCCCGCAGCAGGCCGTCTCGACCCGCACCGGCGAAGGGTTGGAAGAATTCCGCCGGGCCGTGTTCGACTTGCTCGGCATCGTGCGAGTCTATACGAAGGCGCCCGGGAAGAAGCCGGACGTGACAGCGCCCTTCATCCTGCCGCGCGGCGCCACCATCGTGGATGTTGCCGCGCGCGTCCACAAGGACTTCACCGCCACCCTGAAATTTGCCCGCGTCTGGGGCCACAGCCGCTTTGACGGCCAGATGGTGCAGCGCGACTACCGGGTGGAAGACCAGGACGTCGTCGAGCTGCACGTGTGAAACTTTCAGCCATCAGCCTCCAGCTTTCAGCCCGGCTTTCGCGCCTCCGGCCTCCAGCATCTAGCCTCGAGAACGGTGCCCGGGGTGGGAGTCGAACCCACACGGCCCTTGCGGGCCAGGGGATTTTAAGTCCCCAGCGTCTGCCATTCCGCCACCCGGGCGCAGTCTACAGAGGCGGGGTACCGGAACTGCCCTTCAGTGTAGTACATCTCTCCTATTCCCGCAGCCGGAGCAGGTCAACTAGAATGGGTGCGACTTTCGAGGGATTGAGTATGGAGATACCTACCGGCGGAAAGCGGCGCAGAAGCCGGCGCCTGCGTTGGCGCACCTCCATCCTGGTGCACTGGATGGACCCGAACGGAGTGAAGGTCCGGGAACACGCCAAGACCGAAGTCGTAAACGCCCACGGCGCTCTGCTGCGGCTGAAGACGCTGCTGCCGCTGGGAAAGCCGCTCGAACTCATCCAACCGCGCAGCAAGCAGATTCAGAGCGCGCGCGTGGTCTGGACGCAGAAAGACGCCGGCCAGCAGGCACGAGCAGGGGTGGAGTTGAGCACCCCGAGCCAGAATTTCTGGGGCATCTACATTCCGTTCTAGCTCCCACTTGTCAGTTGTCAGTTCTCGCTGTGCCGTAGCCGCGCAGGACGGGGTGCGGTCAGAGGGGCTTGCCGAAAGGCGCCCAACCGTGGTTTAGTGGCGGCGCATCTCAGGAGGGTTTCCCCGATGAAAAGACTGTTGGCGTGCGTGCTGTTTTCCTGCCTGGCCTTCACTCTTCTCTTCGGTGAAAACACGGAGGTCAAGCGTGTGGCTCTGGAGCAAACCCAGGCGTTGCAGGCGACGGTTGACGAGCTGGCCATCGCTTTGTGGAACTACTCCGAAACCGCCCAGAAGGAGAACCGCTCGGCCGCGCTTCTTAGTGAGGCGCTCGAACAAGCCGGCTTCCGGGTGGAGCGCGGGGTAGCCGGAATGCCTACCGCCTTCGTGGCGAGCTTTGGGTCAGGCTCTCCCGTCATCGGCATCCTCGCTGAATACGACGCCCTGCCCGGCGTGGGCAACGCGCCGGTTCCCGAACGCCGTCCGCGCGAGGACGGTATCACCACGGGTCATGGCTGCGGCCACAACCTGTTCGGCGCCGCGAGCGTCGGAGCTGCGCTGGCATTGAAAAGCGTGCTGCAACAGCACGGCCTCAAGGGAACGCTGAAAGTCTTCGGCACGCCGGCGGAAGAGACGCTCGTCGGCAAGGTCTATATGGCCAAGGCGGGTGTGTTCGACGGTCTGGACGCCGTGCTCGTCTGGCACCCGGGAACGGAGACCGAAGTCCAGAACCGGACGGGCTTCGCCATGAACAGCTTCACGGTGGAGTTCTTCGGGCAGGCGGCACACGCCTCGGCGGACCCGTGGAACGCGCGCAGCGCGCTCGATGCGGTGGAGCTGATGAACACCGGCGCCAACCTGCTGCGCGAGCACATCAAGACCACCACGCGCATTCACTACGTCATTCCCCGTGGCGGCGACGCGCCCAACGTCGTGCCCGAGTACGCCAAGGTGTGGTACTACGTCCGCGACGTGAACCGACAGGAAGTGCAGAAATACTACGACCGGCTGCTCAAGACTGCGGAAGGCGCGGCACTCGGCACGGCGACCACGCACAAGGTTCACCTGCTCACCGGCGTCCACGAATACCTCTTGAACCGGCCGCTGCAGGAAGCTGTGTTCGCGAACCTGAAGCTTGTCGGAGCTCCCGGCTTCACGGCGGCTGAGCAGGAGTTCGGCCGGGCGCTGCAACGCTCCCTGGGAATCGAAGCCAAGGGGTTTCCCACCGAGATCAAGCCGCTGGCCGACAAACCCGAGCCCCCGCAAGGTGGTTCCAGCGATGTCGCTGAAGTGAGTCGCATCGCACCGACGGTGGAATTCGTTGTCGCCACAGCGGCAGAGAATGTCCCCTGGCACAGTTGGGCCACCACGGCCTGCCATGGCACGAGCGCGGGCCGCCGGGGAGCCCTGGTCGCAGCCAAGGTCATCGCGGCCACGGGAGTGGACTTGCTCACCCGGCCAGAGTTGTTGTCGGCCGCGAAAGAGTTCTTCCAGAAAGCGACCGGCGGCAAGAAGTACGAATCACCGCTTCCCGCCGACCAACCGCCCCCGGTTCCTGTTTCCGTTGGAAGCCAGCCCGACTAGAATAGGGAGAGCAGCAGCGGAGAAAGCCTGCTCCGGCCGGCAGGCCTCTGTTCGGGAGGGGAAAATGAAACTCAACCTCAAGGCCTTGGCACTTACGACGGCGCTGGTATGGGGCGTGCTGGCGGTGTTTCTGGTGGGCTTGGCGAATCTGATCTGGCCGCCCTACGGGGAGCACTTCCTGAGCTTCCTGGCCTCGGTCTATCCGGGCTACAGCGGTGAGAGCACGTTCGGGCAGCTTCTGATTGCGACCGGCTACGGGCTGGTGGACGGCGCGGTGTGCGGGTTCATCTTCGGCTGGCTCTACAACAAACTGAGCGGCTAGAACCGGCAGGCACTAGCTCGCCGCCAGTGTTCGGGCCTCGGCGGCGCTGAGGTCCACCGCGCGTAGATAATCAGGCAGGCGCGTGCGGACGAACAGGGCCAGCGATTCAACGAAGAAGTTGCGGGCATAGCGGTGGCGCTGCCCGGCCGGGAAACTCCCGAGCGGCACATGCCGCACGATGGCCGCGGCCTCGTCTTCGTAGAACTCAAAGCGCGGCAGGCTGTGGCTGTACTTGAAGAGGAAATGGTAGGTCTGGCGGAAGAGGCTGTCCGGCTGGCGGATGATCCGCTCGGAGAGCGCGCGGCTGCGCGATTCCAGGAAGGCGAAGGCCAGACATTCGGGCGGCTCCGCCTTGAGAAACGTGAAATGGGAACCGTGAACCGTTAGGAAACCCAGGAAGAATCCCACCCGCGCCCCGCGCTCGCGCCGCTCGAAGTAGTACCCCTGCAGGCCGGAACCCGCTGTGCGGCGAACCGTAAAGAGGCCCAGGTAGGTCGGCGCCAGCGCGCGCAGCCACGCAATCGACGGCAAGGTTCCGGACGTCCGCCCAGGCATTAGTTCAGAGCGGGTAGCGGCGGGCGCTGATGACGGCGCGGGCGATTTGCCGGCGCAGCGCGACGGTGTTGACAGGCTCGCGCTTCAGCAAGCGGCGCAGTAGCGCCAACTGCGTGCGCAGCGTGTCGCCCTCGGCACAGGCGGCGAGCACAGTGCGCGCGTGGTTTTCGATGCGGTCGGCGGCATCATGGACGAAGACGCGCATCATCGCCACCGGCACGGCCGTGCGGTCAGCCCCACGCTGGGCCACTGATTTGCCCGCACGCAGCAGCGCGCTCTCGGCCGCAAATACCTGCGTCACGATGTCGGAGAGCGCCGCGGCTACTTCCTGTTCCTCTCCCAGCTTATCGGCAAAGCGCTGAACGGCGACCCCGGCGGCGAACAGGAACGTCTTCTTGGCCGCGCCGACCAGGGCGGTTTCCGCCGCCAGCGGCTGATTTGTCGGCACGGAGCCGCCGAGCACCGGGCCCGCCAGCAGCTCATCGGCGACTTTCTTGGCGGCGGGCATCAAGGCGAGCTGGCCTTTCAGGGCACGCTTGAAGAGCATGTCAATAATGAGCAGGCGGTTGATTTCGTTCGTGCCTTCGAAGATGCGGTTGATGCGGGAGTCGCGGTAGGCACGCTCGACCGGATAGTCCTGATGGTAGCCGTAGCCGCCGTAGATTTGCACCGCCTCGTCCACAACATAGTCGAGAATCTCGCTGGCAAAGACTTTGTTGATGGAACACTCGACGGCGTACTCTTCGAGCACCTTCATGGCGTGCCGGGGGGCGTCGGCGGCGCGCAGGTCAACCCCGGCGAGCGCAGCGTCGATCATTCCCGCCGTACGGTAAATCATGCTTTCGGCGGCATAGGTGCGGATGGCCATTTCGGCGAGCTTGTGCTGGATGAGCCCGAAGTCGGCGATCGTCTTGCCGAAGGCTTTGCGCTCGATGGCGTACTGGGCGGCCGCCTGCAGGCAGTACTTGCAACCCCCGGTGCAGTAGGCGGCGAGCTTGAAGCGGCCGACATTGAGGATGTTGAAGGCGACGATGTGGCCGCGGCCGACTTCGTGGAGAAGGTTTTCCACCGGAATCTTGGCGTTGTCGAAGAAGAGAGGCGTGGTGGAGGAGCCTTTGATGCCCATCTTCTTTTCTTCCGCGCCGACTTTGAAGCCGGGAGTGTTGCGTTCGACGACGAAGCAGGAGAACTTCTCCCCGCCGACTTTGGCAAAGACGATGAAGACATCGGCGAAACCCCCGTTCGTGATCCACATCTTCTGGCCGTTCAGGACCCAGTGCTTGCCGTCGGGGCTGAGGTCGGCGCGGGCCTTGATGGCCATGGCGTCCGACCCGGCCTCGGCTTCGCTCAGGCAGTAGCAACTCAGCCATTCACCAGTAGCCAGCTTGGGCAGGTACTTCTTCTTTTGTTCCTCCGTCCCGAAGTAGGCGATGGGCAGGGTGCCGATGCCGTGGTGGCCGCCGTGGGAGACAGCGTAGGAGGCGTAGCGCGCCATTCTTTCCGAGATGATGGTGGTGGAGACTTTCTCCAGGCCCATGCCGCCGTAGGCTTCCGGCACGTCGGCGCCCAACAGCCCGAGCTCGCCCGCCTTCCGCAGTAGTGCGGGCATCAGGCCTTCTTTCTTGTGCTCCAGGTCTTCGATCTGGGGGACGATTTCGTTGGTGACGAACTCTTCAACCGTCTGGCCGATTTGCCGCTGCTCGTCAGTGAACTCCTCGGGGGTGAAGACTTCTTCCGCGCGGCGGTCATCAATCAAGAAGCTTCCGCCCCGGACTTGCGGCTGGGTTGCTACGGTGGCCATGGGATTCTCCTCGACTCAGGCAGCCTCGATGGCACGTAATTGCTTGACGTAATCTGGCGGCAGGTGGTGCTCTTCGGCGCCCTGGACAATGCGCTGGAGATATTGCGGGTCAGGCTTGAGTCCTTTGCGCACCTTGCGCGCAAGGTAGACCTGCGCAACCACTTTCTGTCCGTTGCCATCCACCACGGTCACCTCGCTGCGGCGGTAGTGTTCAGGCACGCCTTCGAAGCGGTCAAGGGCGTTCAGTTGCTGCTCGCTCAGCCGATAGAGCACGCCCCAGACGGTCTTGCCGGGCGCGAGCGCGATGTTGCCGGTGCCGGTACCTGCGCGTGCAACCTTGTCAAAGTTTAGCTCATAGCCCTCGAGGCGGGCGATTTTTTCTTCTTTCGGTTCGCCCGCACGCTGGCGCACCTGCTCGCGGTACATATTGGAGCCGTAGGCAAAGTACCAGACGTCAGCCATTTTCATTCTTCCTGCCGGTCGTTCGGGAGGTCTGAAGAAACTCAGCTCAGGCGTTCGAAGATGCCGGCGGCACCCATCCCGCCGCCGACGCACATCGTGACCATCCCGTAGCGTCCCTGGCGGCGCCGCAGCTCGTAGAGCAGGGTGGCGGTCAGCTTGGCGCCCGTGCAACCGAGCGGATGGCCGAGGGCGACGGCGCCGCCGTTGACATTGACGCGCTCCGGGTCAATCTCGGTCAGCTTGAATACGCTCAGAACCTGGGCGGCAAAGGCTTCGTTCAACTCGATCAGATCAATGTCGTCGGGTTTCAGCCCGGCGAGCTTCAGGGCTTTCGGGACGGCGAGCGCCGGCCCGATGCCCATCTCTTCCGGCAGCACCCCCGCTGTGGTGAAGGTGACGAAGCGGGCCAAGGGCTTTGCGCCCATCTCCCGCGCCCGCTCGGCCGACATCACCACGCAGGCGGCTGCACCATCGCTCATTTGCGACGCATTGCCGGCCGTGACCGTGCCGTTGAGCATGAAAGCGGGCTTGAGTTTGGCCAGGGCTTCGAGCGAGGTGTCGCGGCGAGGGCCTTCGTCGGTGTCGAAGCGAATGGTCTGCTCGCTGCGCTTGCCGTTGTCGAGCTGGACATAGCGGACGTCGAGCGGGACGATTTCGTCTTTGAACTTGCAGGTTTCGATGGCGCCGAGAGCTTTCTGATGGCTGGCGAGCGAGAACTCATCCTGCGCCTCGCGCGAGATTTCGTACTTGCGCGCGAGCCGTTCAGCGGTCAAACCCATCGAGAGGTAGGCGTCGGGGTATTCGTTCATCAGGATGGGGTTGGGAGAGAACTTGTAGCCGCCCATGGGAACCAGGCTCATGGACTCGGTGCCGCCAGCCACGATGACGTCGGCAAAGCCGCAGAGGATGTGCTCAGCTGCTATGGCGATGGCCTGCAAGCCCGACGAACAGAAGCGGTTGACCGTCATGGCCGAAGTTGTGTGCGGGATGCCGGCCCGCAGGCCCGCCTGCCGCGCCACGTTATAGCCCTGCTCGGCCTCGGGCATGGCGCAGCCCAGGATGACGTCTTCGATCTCTTCAGGCTTCAGCCCCGGCACGCGCGCCACGGCCTCGCGGATCGCTGCGGCCCCCATTTCGTCCGGCCGATAGGCGCGCAGCGTGCCTTTGAAAGCCTTGCCCACCGCCGTGCGGCAGCTGGACACAATCACGGCCTCCCGACGTTGCGGAATTACCGCCGGCGCGCCCGGGGACGCCGCGCTCTTCTGTACAGATTTATCGGGTGTGGTCTTCTTCCCTGCTTTCTCTTCTGCCATTGCCCTGTCCCCTAATCCATTGTTGCGCGTTCGGCGGCGGAGGTCAATTCCGCACGGGCTTGCCGGTCTTCAATACCGATTGGATGCGCTCGAGGGTTTTCGGTTCTCCGCAAAGGCTCAAGAAGGCTTCGCGTTCGAGGTCGAGCAGGTACTGCTCGCTGACGCGCTGCGGCGGGTTCAGGTCGCCGCCGGCCATCACGTAGGCGAGCTTGGAGGCGATGTGGGCGTCGTAGTCGCTGATGTAGCCGGCGCTGCGCATGATGTGGATAGCGAGCTTGAGAGAGGCAAGCATCGCCTCGCCGTCCACCAGGATGTCGGTGCGCGGAACCGGCGGGCGATAGCTGCGTGCCAGCGCCAGGACAGTTTCTTTGGCATCGGCGATCAGGCGGTCGAGGTTCATGCTGACCAAGTCGCCTTCGCGGAGATAGCCCAGTTGCCGCGCCTCGGCGGCGCTGGTGGAGACCTTGGCCATGGCGACGGTTTCGAAGCTGTGGCGCAGGCGGTCGTAGCGTTCGAGGTCGCTCTGGGAAGAGTCCACCGTGCGGATGACCATTTCCTTGGTGCCGCCGCCGGCGGGGATGATGCCCACACCGGTCTCGACCAGGCCGATGTAGAGTTCCGCGGCGGCCTGCACGCGTGCCGCGTGCAGCGCGATTTCACATCCCCCGCCCAGCGTCAGCGCGTGCGGAGCGACAACCACGGGCCGGGGGGAATACTTGAGCGCCATGATGGCGTTCTGGAAGGCGCGCACGGTCAGGTCAATCTCGCCCCATTCGCCCTCCTGCGCGGCGACGAGCAGCAGGACGAGGTTCGCGCCTGCCGAGAAGTTGGCGCCCTGGTTGGCGACGACGAGGCCTTCAAAGTTCTTGCCCACCTCTTCCACGGCAACATGGATCATCTGCAGGATGTCGCCGCCGAGCGTGTTCATCTTGGTGTGGAATTCGAGGCCGGCGACGCCGTCGCCGAGGTCAATCAAGCTGGCACCGGAGTTGGCGCGAATGACGCGACTCTGATCTTTCAGGTCGCGGAGAAGAATCACGCCCGGACGCTCCGGGAGAGCGACATTGCTTCCCGTTGTCCCATCGAACACCGTGCGGCGACTTCCTTCGCGGGCGTAGAAGTTCTTGCCGCCGCTGGCCTGGAGGCGCTCGACGAGCGCAGGCACGGGCCGGTTCTCCGCCCGCCAGCGGGCAAGAGGAAACTCCAGCCCGAGCGCGTCCCAGAGTTCAAAGGGGCCAAGCTCCCAGTTGAAGCCGTAGCGCATGGCGGCATCAACTTCGGCCGGGGTGTCGGCGATTTCGGGGATGCGGCTGGCGGCGTAGTGGAAGAGGTCGCTGAACTGGCGCTGGTAGAACTCAGCGACGTGATCGCGCCCGCGGAGCATTGTCTGGAGACGTTCGGGGAGCGATTCAATGTTGCGGGCCAGTTCGAGCGAACCAAGTTGGGACTTCTGACGAGGGCGGTAGTTCAGCGTCTTCCAGTCGAAGCTGAGGATTTCTCCCTTGGGCGTGCGCTGATAGAAACCCTGGCCGGTCTTCTCGCCCAGGGCGCGGCGCTCAAGGAGGGTTTCGACGAAGGCGGGCAAACGGAAGACCTCGCGGCGCTCGTCGTCTGCCAGGTTGGCGTCGAGGTTGCGGACGACGTGGGCCAGGACGTCGAGGCCGACGATGTCAGCGGTGCGGAAGGTGGCCGAACGCGGCAGGCCGATGACGGGGCCGGTGAGTTCGTCCACCTGTTCGATGCTGAAGTCCATCTCCTGCATCAGGCGGAGGATGTTCATCAGGGCGAAGGTGCCGATGCGGTTGGCGATGAAGTTAGGGGTGTCCTTGGCGCGGACGACGACCTTGCCGAGGCGGCGGTCGCAGATTTCGCTGATGGCGGCGACGACTTCAGGCAACGTTTCGGGAATCGGGATGACTTCGAGCAGGCGCATGTAGCGCGGTGGGTTGAAGAAGTGCGTGCCCAGCCAGTGCTGACGGAAGTCGGCCGAGCGGCCTTCGGCCACCTGCCGCAGGGGCAGGCCGCTGGTGTTGGAGCTGACGATGCTGCCTGGGCGGCGGACGCGCTCGACGCGCTCGAGCAGACTACGCTTGATGTTGAGGTCTTCGGCAACCGCTTCAATGATCCAGTCAGCTCCCGCGAGCCAGTCCAGGTTGTCCTCGAAGTTGCCCAGGCGGATGCGGTCGGCCCAGTCGGTCTGGAAGAGCGCGGCGGGCTTGCCCTTGACGGCTGCTTCCCAGCCGGCGCGGACGATGCGGTTGCGCGCGGCCGGACTCTGCAGGGTGAGTCCCTGCTTCTTTTCTGCGTCCGTCAGCTCCGTGGGGACAATGTCGAGCAAGATAGGGGGGAAGCCGCCATTGATGAGGTGGGCGGCGATGCGCGCGCCCATGGTGCCGGCACCGAGCACGGCTACGGTTTCTATGCGTATGGCCACCGAGACCTGACTCCGGTGAGGCTGACGGCAGAGTCCGGAATTCCACGGCCTGCGTGTGGAAAGCAGGCAAGAAATGTCAGCCTACTGGAAGCGGGAGGATTGGTCAAGCCGGTCTGGGGTTGCAACTTTTTGGCACCGGCGCGTGTCCAAGCGAGTGAGAGGCAGCGATGGTTGACCTTTCACATCTGGGCGGCCGGGTGCGGCGGGTGCTACGGCACATCCGCGAGTTTGCCTACGCGCGGCCGGCACGGGGAGAGCGCGAGCGGCCGCGGCTGGGGCTAGCGCTGGGCGGCGGGTTCGCGCGCGGAATAGCGCACATTGGCGTTCTCAAGGTATTGGAAGAGAATGACTTACAACCAGACTACCTTGCCGGGACCAGTGTCGGCAGCCTGATCGCAGGCGGGTATGCCGGCGGGGCCACGATCGAGGAATTGACGCGCGTGGCGCGGCGAATCCGCTGGCGCGACTTTGCCCGCTGGACGATCTCGCGCATGGGCTTCGCCTCGAACAAGCGGATGGAGGCCTTTGTCCGGCGGTTCTTCCGGGCGCTGCGCTTCGAGGATCTGCAGATTCCGCTGGCAGTGGTGGCGACCGATCTGGTGCGGGGCCAGGCGGTCGTGTTCACCTCGGGCGACCTCTCGACCGCGCTGCGCGCCAGCTGCGCCTATCCCGGCCTGTTCCTGCCGGTAGCCCACAACGGCAGCCTGCTGGTGGACGGCGGCCTGGTGTGGAGCGTGCCGACCAAGCCGGTGGCGGAGTTGGGAGCCGACATCGTGGTGGCAGTACCGCTCGATGCCGGCCGGGGAGCGGTGAATCCGAAGAGCATGCTGGAGGTCGTGGGCCGCTCGCTCAGCATCGCCATGGACACCGCCGACCCGCTCTGGCGCGAACACGCCGATTTGATCGTCGAGCCGCTCGTGGGGCACTTCGGCTGGGACGACTTTGAGCATGCCGAGGAGATGATCCGCGCAGGCGAAGCGGCGATGCGGGGAGCGCTGCCGCGCCTGCGCGAGCTGCTGGCCAAGGAATCAGCCGCACTCGCACGCACCTAGAAAAGTTTCACCCGCCTCGTTTCTTCTTTTCCCGCCTAGAATACACGCATGGCGATTCCGGTTGTGCTCGACGTGGATACGGGCGTGGACGATGCGCTGGCGCTGATCCTGGCGCTCCGGTCGCCCGAGCTGGAGGTGCGGGCGGTGACAACGGTAGCCGGCAACACCACGGTTGCGAACGCCACCGCAAACACCTTGCTCGTGCTCGACCTGCTCGAGGCGCGGGAAGACCTGCCGGTAGGGCAAGGAGCTGCGGGGCCACGTGCGCGGGAGCTGGAGACCGCGGCGGAAGTGCACGGAACGGATGGGCTGGGCAATGCGCGGGCGCTCTATCCAGCCTCCCGTCGGAAGACCGCTTCTCTCTCAGCGGAGGAGTTGCTGCTGGAGACGATTCGTCAGCATCCGGGGGAACTCACCCTTATCGCGACCGGGCCGATGACCAACCTGGCCGTGGCACGGGAGCGCGACCCGGCGACGTTCCGGCAACTCAAGGGAATCATCCAGATGGGCGGGGCGGTGGCGGTGCCGGGGAACACGAGTCCCCATGCGGAGTTCAATCTCTTTGTTGACCCGGAGGCAGCGGCACGGGTACTCGAGTCGGGGGTACCGCTGCGGCTGGTGCCACTGGACGTAACCGAGCAGCTAGTGCTGACACGGGCGCGGGTGCGCGAGCTGGCGTTGGCGCGCGACTCGGCCGTGTTTCAATTTGTGCGCGAGTGCACGGTGCTCTACTTCGACTTTCACCAGCAGCGCGTTGGTATCAACGGTGGCTATCTGCACGACCCGGCCGCGGTGACAGCGGCGATCCATCCCGAGTGGTTCAGCTGGCGGCGGGCGCGGCTGCGGGTCGAAACCGGCGCGAGGGGTCGCGGGCGCGTACAAGCCGACTGGGACGAACAGGGAACCGCGCAGGTGGGAATCGGCGTGGAGGTCGCGCCAGTGGTTGATTTCATCGCCGACTGGGTGTGCCGCTGAGGGTTGTCAGGGACAGGTTCGGGTGTTAGCATAAGCGCGCCGGCCCAACGTAGCGTCCTTCGAGGGTAGCCAATGAGACCAAAACAATTCAGCGCGATTCTTGTCCTTGCTGCATTCACACTGGCGGTCGCCTTCACCGCCACCGCTGCGGAACCTGCCAAACCCGCCAAGGTCTTTCCCTATCCCATCCACAAGAAAACCCTGGCCAACGGGTTGGACGTGGTGGTGATTGAGACGCCGGAGTTCAAGGACGTCCTGAGCTACAACACGCTGGTGCTGGCCGGGGCCCGCAATGAGCTGGAGAAAGGCAAGACGGGACTGGCGCATTTGTTTGAGCACATCTTGTTTCGACACGCGTACCGCGGGGAGCCGGGCGCCTACGACGAGCTGATGAGCCGGCTGGGGACGCACAACAACGCCTGGACATGGTTCGACGTAACGTTCTATCACCCGCTGACGTTCACCGCGAATCTGGCGGGGCGGCGGATGGGCACGGAACAACTGCCCGGGCTGCTGGAGCTGGAAGCATCGCGCTTCACTGCCCTGGCGTTTGACGAAAAGATTTTCAAGACCGAGACCGGGGCGGTGCTGGGCGAGTACCGCCGCAACTCAACCTTCCCGACGCTGAAGATGAGCGAGCGGCTGTTCGACCTGGCCTTCCCCGACCACCCCTACGGGCACGAAACCATCGGCTATTACGAAGACGTCGTGGATATGCCGAATCACTACGAAGCTGCGCGGGCCTTCTACGACCACTACTATCGCCCGAACAACTGCGTGCTGGTGATTGCGGGCGACGTCAAGGCGGAAGATATTCTTGCGCGCGTAGAACCCTACTACAAGCAGTGGCAGGCAAAACCGGTGACGCCGATACCAGCGGCGGCGCCGCTGGCGGGGCCGAAGCGCGAGCACGTGCCGTGGCCGGCCGACGTGGCCCCGCGCATCTACGTCGCCTATCGCACCCCCGCGCACAAGACCGGCTCGGTGGAGACTGCGGTGGGGCAGTTGCTGGGCGAGCTGTTGACCTCGCGCTCGGCGCCGCTCTACAAGCGGCTGCGCTTCGAGAAGCAGACCGCGAGCAAATTTGGGCTGGGCGAAGGAACGAATGGCTATGAAAGCTTCGACCCGCGGGTGGTGATTTTCGACGCCGAACTCTACAAGGAGCAGTATGGCCAGCGCGGAAGCGCGTATCTGGACGAAGTCATCCGGGACATCGAGCAGGGAGTGGAGGAGCTGAAGCGGTTTTCGCGTCAGAAGGGCGCACAGCAGCTGCTGGAGACGCTCAAGAGCAAGTACCGGAACGACTTCCTGGCGGCAATGGCGAGTCCAGCGCAGATGGCGCAGAACCTGGCCTGGTACTACCGCTTCGAGCGAGACCCGGAAGTATTCGAAAAGCTGCTGGCCTCGGTGGCGCGCTTGCAGCCGAAAGACATTGATGCCTTTGCGCGGAAGTATTTTGTCCCGCAGAACCAAGCGGTGATTACGCTTACCTACGAAGGCGCGCAGAAGAGCCCGTAGGCTTCATTGGATTCTCCGTGAGCTTGTCCGGAGCGGAAGCGAAGGAGTGGGCGATGCGAACTCATCTGACGTTTGCTCTGATTCTGGTCTGCGCGGCAGCGGCCTGGGCGCAAGAGCCGAAGCTGGTGACGCTGGATTCGCCCGCGCCGCTGCTGCAAGTGCGAGTAGTGGTAAAGGCTGGCTCGGCCTATGACCCGCAGGGGCTGGAGGGACTGGCCTCGCTGACCGGGCGGTTGTTGATTGAGGGCGGATTCGGTGATCCGAAAAAGCCGGTGACGAAGGAGCAACTGGCCGAAATGACGCGGCCGTGGGGCGAAGGCGCCTACCCGAGCGTGCGGGTGGACAAGGAGACCACGACGTTTTCGATGACCGTGCCGCGGGAGGTCATCGGCGACTACATCGCGCGGGTGCTGCGGCCGCTCTTCAGCCAGCCGTTGCTGGCGGAGGCGGAACTCGACCGGCTGCGGAAGGAAGCGCTGGAGGACATTCGCTCGCAGTTACGCTTCCAGCAGATTGAGTTGCTGGGGCTGCTGGCGCTCGACAACGCCATCTACGACGGGACATCCTACGCGCACTTGACGAGCGGGACGGTGCGGGGGCTGGAGCAGGTGAGCCGGGAGGCGGTGCGGCGCTTCGTGCGCAGCTGGTATCGGCCGGAGAACCTCGTAGTGGGGGTCACGACGGCGGACGCAGCCATCGGGAAGCAGTTGACGCAGGCGCTGGCCGGCATCGGGCAGAACGTGCAGGACGCCGAGTCCTTCAGCCTGCGGGCGATGGAGCCGCCGCGCAGTGTCCGCGGGCGGGACGTCACCATCATCGGCTTGCCGAAAGCGATTGCGAGCGGGTTGCATGCGGCGTTCCCCATTCCGATTACGCGCACGCACCCCGACTACTGGCCGCTCTACGTGGCCAACGTCTGGTTCGGGACGCACCGCGACGGCTTCTCGCACCTCTATCAGGTGATTCGCGAGGAG
>Ga0073934_10001759_pt1 | contig 49676 bp, 45 predicted proteins | sample LarsenN4metaG_FD_76834 | JGI IMG/M metagenome (GOLD analysis project Ga0073934, IMG submission 76834) | Hot spring sediment bacterial and archeal communities from British Columbia, Canada, to study Microbial Dark Matter (Phase II) - Larsen... ...
TGGCGTGCGACGCCGATGCCGGGATCGTTGGTCAGGACGCGCTCTATGCGCGCGGCCATTTCTTTGGTGCCGTCGGCGACGGTGACTTGTCCCGCATGCTGCGAATAGCCGATGCCCACCCCGCCGCCATTGTGAATGGAGACCCAGCTTGCGCCGCTGGCGGTATTGAGCAGGGCATTGAGCAAGGCCCAATCGGCCACGGCGTCCGAGCCGTCGCGCATTTTTTCCGTTTCGCGGAAGGGCGAAGCCACCGAGCCGCAATCAAGATGGTCGCGGCCGATGACGATGGGCGCTTTCAGCTCGCCGCGGGCAACCAGATCGTTGATGGCCAGACCGAATTTGTCGCGCTCGCCATAGCCCAGCCAGCAGATGCGCGCGGGGAGTCCCTGGAACTTCACACGTTTCTGCGCCAGCTTGATCCAGCGACAAAGAATTTCGTCTTGCGGAAACATCTGCAGCACGAGTTCGTCGGTGCGGTGAATGTCGGCCGGTTCGCCCGAGAGCGCGGCCCAGCGGAACGGCCCGCGGCCTTCGCAGAACATCGGGCGGATGTATTCCGGCACGAAGCCGGGGAAGTTGTAGGCGTCCTTGACGCCGCGCTCGAAGGCCATGGTGCGGATGTTGTTGCCGTAGTCGAAGGTGACCGCGCCGAGCTTTTGCAATTCGAGCATGCCGCGGACGTGAGCGGCAATGGAGTCGTACGAGCGCTGCAGATATTCTTTGGGGTTCTTGCGCCGGAGCTCTGCGGCCTGCTCGACGCTGTAGCCGCGCGGAATGTAGCCGTTCAGCGGATCGTGCGCGCTGGTCTGGTCGGTAAGCAGGTCGGGCACAACGCCGCGCTTGGCCAGCTCCGGAATCACGTCTGCGCAATTGCCAACCAGCCCCACCGACGTGGCCTCGCGCTGGCGCACCGCGTTTTTCAGGATGCGAAGGGCTTCGTCGAGGTCGTACACCATCACGTCGCAGTAGCCGGTCTTCAGCCTGCGCTTGATGCGTTCCGGGTCCACCTCGACGCCGAGGAACGCGCCGCCGTTCATCGTCGCGGCCAGCGGCTGTGCGCCACCCATGCCGCCCATGCCGCCGCTGACGACGAGCTTGCCGGCCAGGCCGCCGGCAAAATGCTTGCGCGCCGCGGCGGCGAACGTCTCGTACGTTCCTTGCAGAATCCCTTGTGTGCCGATGTAGATCCAGCTTCCGGCGGTCATCTGGCCGTACATGGTCAGGCCGGCGCGCTCGAGTTCGCCGAAGCATTCCCAGTTGTCCCAGTGGCCGACCAGGTTGGCGTTGGCGATCAGCACGCGTGGAGCGTACTCGTGCGTGCGGAAAATTCCCACGGGCTTGCCGGACTGCACCAGCAGCGTTTCGTCGTTGGCCAGCCCGCGCAGTGATTCCACGATGGCGTGGAAGCAGGCCCAGTTGCGCGCGGCGCGGCCCGTGCCTCCGTACACGATCAGGTCTTCCGGCTTCTCGCCCACCTCGGGGTCCAGGTTGTTCATCAGCATGCGCAGGGCGGCTTCCTGCTGCCAGCCCTTGCAGGAGATATGCGTGCCGCGCGGCGCGCGAACCGGCCCATAGGTGGTGGCGTTTTCCGTGGCAACTTTGCTCATAGTACTTCTCCCCGGAGAATCTTATCGCAGCGCGTCGCGCGTGTGTAGCGCCGCGCTTAAGCGCGGCGGGGAAAGCAGAATGACCGATTGACGGCGTCCCCCGCAAGATTCGTTGCGGGAATTGTGTGCACTACGTTACATTCACGTTCAGGAACCCATGGCCTACCCCACGCTGCCGCAGAGCCTGCTGGATGCACTCGGCCGTCAGCGACCCGACGCCCCGGTGATGCTCTACAAAACGGGCGACCGCTGGGAAGAGGTCACCGCCGCGGAACTCCTGCGCTGCGTGGCCGGGCTTTCGCGTGCGCTCGGGGAGCTCGGCGTGAAAAGCAGAGAGTGCGTCGCGCTTTTCTCCCCCAATCGCCCCGAGTGGCACATCGCCGATTTCGCCATCCTGGGACTGGGCGCCATCAACGTGCCCATCTATTTCAACGAATCCGCCGAGCGCATCGCGTACATCCTGAACGACTGCGGTGCAAGGGTGGCGATCGCGATCGGGGCCGAGCAGGTGCGGCGCCTGCTGGGCTGCCGCGCGCAGGCGCCAAAGGTAGAGCGCATCATCGTAGCCGGAGCAGCGCCGGACACGGCTGCCGAAGCGCTCCGCTACGAGACGCTCATCGCCGGCGCATCGGAGGCCGACGAAGCGCAATACCGCCGCCAAGCGGCGCAGGTAAGCCCCGAACAGGTGGCCACGTTCATCTACACTTCCGGCACAACCGGCGTGCCCAAGGGCGTGATGCTCACGCACACCAACCTCAGCTCGAACACGATTGATTCCATCGGGGGGCTCCAGCCGGAGCCGGGGGACATCGGGATTTCCTTTTTGCCGCTGGCGCACGTCTATGAGCGCACGTTGGACTACGGATACCTCTTTACCGGCGTGCCGGTTGCCTACGTGGAGAAGATGGAGCATCTCCCTGCGGCGCTGCGCGAGGTGCGCCCCACGCTGGTGGCGGCGGTGCCGCGCGTTTTTGAGAAGATGTACTCAAACATCCTGGCGCGCGAGCGCGAGGTCACCGGCCCGAAGCGCAAGATTTACGACTGGGCCATGGGGGTGGCGCGACAGGCCGTGCCGTGGCGCGCTTACGGGCAGCGTGTCTCGCCGTGGGTAAAACTGCAATGGCGGCTGGCGAACCGCCTGGCTTATTCCAAAATCCGCGCCGGCGTGGGCGGGCGCGTGCGTGCGTGGATTTCCGGCGCGGCGCCGCTCTCCAAGGAACTGCTCGAGTTTTTCTGGTCGGTGGACATCCGTATTTATCAGGGTTACGGGCTGACAGAAACTTCGCCCATCGTGGCGACAAACACGCCGCTGTCGAACCGCGTGGGGTCTGTGGGACGGCCGATTGCCAACGTCGAAGTGCGCATCGCGGACGACGGAGAAATCCTGGTGAAGGGTCCGGGCGTGATGGCGGGTTACCACAACAAGCCTGCGGATACCGCTGAGGCGCTCGATTCCGGGGGCTGGCTGCACACCGGGGACGTCGGGCACCTGGACGCGGAGGGCTTCCTCTACGTCACCGACCGCAAGAAGGACCTGATCAAGACAGCGGCGGGGAAGTTCGTTGCCCCACAGCCCATCGAGAATCTGTTGAGGACAAGCCCATACATCTCCAACGCCGTGCTCATCGGTGACCGCCAGCGGTTCATCTCCGCTCTGGTGGTGCCGAACTTCGCGAACGTAGAAGCGAGGGCACGCGAAGCTGGGGTCGCGCTTTCTTCGCCGTCGGAAATGGCCGCGCACCCGTGGGTGCGGGAGCTGCTCCGCGCAGAAATCGAGCGGCTCACCGCGCACCTCGCCCGGTACGAGACGATCAAGCGCTTTGCCGTGCTGGACCACGACTTTTCCTTCGAAGGCGGGGAGCTCACCTTCTCGTTGAAAGTGATGCGTCACGTCATCGCGCGGCGTTACGCCGAGTTGATTGCGCAACTCTACGTGGAAGTCGAGGAGCCGCACCCACTGACACAGTGTTGATGGCTACGCCAGATGGAGGGGGCCGCATGAGCGCGTTCCTGCGGTTCATCTCGCTGCCGACGGCGGTCATCGGCATCACGCTGGGGTGCATCTGGCTGGACCGGAAGATGGGCTGGCGCGGCGTGCACGCGCCCGAAGCCGGTGCTACCCTGGTGGTGCTCGGTGTGGCCATTGTGTTCTGGTGCTTCGTACTCTTCTTGCACATCGGGCATGGCTCGCCGCATCCCTTCGTGGCCAAAACGAAAAAACTGGTGATCGCTGGCCCCTACTGTTATGTGCGCAACCCCATGATGTGGGGCATCGGAACGATCCTGGCCGGGCTGGCCCTGTGGCTGGGTTCGGTCGGGCTGTGGCTCGGGCTGGGGATGTTTCTGATTTTTGTCAGCTTGTTTGTGCCCTTCTATGAAGAACGCGACATGGAAAAGCGCTTCGGCGAAGACTATCGGGAATACTGCCGGCGGGTGCCGCGCTGGTGGCCGAGGTTCCGCGCTTGAAGAATGCGCAGACTCCGATGCCCCCGGGGTGCTCCATTACCACACAACTTGGCGCTGGTTGCCGAAGACTGGTCGTTTTGTGACTGCTGGCGCTAGAATGTGGTACAGGAGAGAAATCGTATGAACGACGCACTCATCGTGCACGGTCGCGCGTTCCATTCGCGGCTGATTGTCGGGACGGGGAAGTACCGCAGCTTTCAGGAAATGGCCCGGGCGCACGCCGCATCAGGCGCGGAGATGGTCACCGTGGCCGTGCGCCGCGTGAACCTGACCGACAAATCGAAAGAATCGCTGCTCGACTACATTGACCGCAGCAAGATCTTCATTCTCCCCAACACGGCCGGCTGCTACACCGCCGAGGAAGCCGTCCGCACGGCGCGCCTCGGCCGCGAAGTGGGCTTGAGCGAATGGGTGAAGCTGGAAGTAATCGGCGATCAACAGACGCTCTTTCCCGATACGCAAGCGTTGATCGAGGCAACAAGAGTGCTGGTGAAGGAAGGATTTGTCGTACTGCCGTACACCAACGACGACCTGATTGTCGCGCGCCGGCTGGTTGACGCGGGGGCCGCAGCCGTCATGCCGCTGGCCGCGCCGATCGGCTCCGGGCTGGGAATTCAGAACGCCGCCAACCTGCGCATCCTGCGCGAACGCATCACAGAAGTGCCGCTCATCGTGGATGCCGGCGTAGGCACTGCCTCCGACGCGACGATTGCCATGGAGCTCGGTGCTGACGGAGTGCTGATGAACACCGCCATCGCAGAAGCGCAGGACGCCGTGCTGATGGCCGAGGCCATGCGCGATGCCGTCGCCGCCGGTCGCAAAGCTTTTCTCGCCGGCCGCATCCCGAAAAAACTTTACGCCTCGGCGTCGAGTCCGCTCACCGGCGTCGTCCGCTAGAGCCGGTGTAGCGACCGCTTTCAGGCGAGCTCACCCGTCACAACGTGTGAAAAAGCAGGTGCCACGTGGTGTTGACCAGCGTGTGTACCAGAGCGGACGCGAAGACCGAGGCCGTTTTCTTCCACGCGCGGCCGTAGGCCAATCCCGCCAGCGTGGCCAGCAGCACGTACCGCCAGTTTGGAAAACCACCGTTATTTATGTGCGCCAGGCCAAAAATCACCGACGTGAACACCCAGCCCGCGTCGTCGTTCTTCAGCGTGCGCGCGAGCAGGTTCTGCATCAGCCCGCGGAAAAAGAGTTCTTCCGGCCAGGCGGCAAAAAGAAAGATGCTCAGCACGGAGAGCGGCAGGAGCTTCAGGCGCTCGATGGACGGCTCGAAGCGGATGAAGCCGATAGCCTGGCCAAGTGGTATGGCCACCGCCGCGAACATAACGAAACTCACGCCCACGGCCCAGCCGCGTCCCCAGGCGATGGTGTAACCTACGCCTTCGAGCCGCCTCGCCAGCACGAACAGCACAATTACGACGTTTGCAGTGAAGAGCGCGGCGAGTGCGCCGGCCCCGCGCGGGCTGGGGTACGGCCACAGTTCGCGCAGCAGGTGGAACTCGACGGGTAGCCAGATGAGTAGCAGCGCGGCGTAGTCTTCCCACGCACCAAACGGGCGCTGGCGCTCGCGCTCCTGCCACAGCAGCGCTCCCGGCGCGAGCGCGTACGCGGCGCCAATTCCTGTGCGCACCCAGCCGAAGCTCTCCGTACCCAGCGCATAGACCAGATAGAGCGCAATCAGCGAAAAGGTTAGCGCGGCCGCGAAGAGGCCGTTGGCAAACCACCGGACCATGTGTTCTGCCACGCGGCCCGCGGCGAAAAGCAACTGCCCCGCCGGCAGCACGGAAAGCACGGCCAGGGCCACAGCGAAGCGGCGCCTCCCAAATCCTTGCCAGGTGCCGTACAATGTTGCCCCAAAAGCCAGCGTCGCCCAGAAGCCCAGGGCTGCGGGAAGATGCAAGGTGCGTGCGGCGGGCAGGGCACAATAGTTTATATGAAGTGGCGAGTGGCTCGTGGCTGGCGAAAAACAAAAACTGCGTCTGACTTACATTGACTGGATGCGCGGGCTGGCCTGCCTGACGATGTTCCAGACACACTGCTACGACTCCTGGCTGGCCCCAGCGGAGCGCACGGGCGCGTTTTTCAAGTGGTCGCAACTGGTGGGCACGTTGCCCGCGCCGCTGTTCCTGTTTCTTGCCGGCGTCTCGTTCGCGCTGGTCACCGATAAGATGCGCCGTCGCGGCATGTCCGACAACGAGATCGCCCGCAAAACCATCAAGCGCGGCGCGGAGATCTTCGGCATCGCCATGCTCTTCCGCGTGCAGGAATACGTTCTCGGTCTGCCGTGGGCGCCGTGGACCGACTTGCTGCGCGTGGACATCTTGAACATGATGGGCATCTCGATGATGGCCATGGGCCTGCTCTGCCGCGTGGTGAGGACGCCGGCGGCCAGCGCGCTTGCCGCGATTGGACTGTCGCTGGCCATTGCACTGGCCACGCCGCCGCTGTGGACCACGCTGCGCCCGCGCTGGCTGCCGTGGCCGCTGGAGTCCTACTTGAACGGCGTGCACACCTACCCGGAGCCGCAGCCGTGGCTCTTCCCGATTTTTCCGTGGTCCGCGATTGCGTTCGTGGGATTGGCCGTGGGCTTCTTCCTGTTCAGCGATTGGGCGAAGCGGCGCGAAGCAAGGACCGTGGCGCTGCTCGGCGCCAGCGGGTTCGGCATGTACCACTTCTCGCAGTGGCTGGACGCGCGGCCGGTGCAACTCTACGCGGTGTACGACTACTGGCACACCAGCCCGAACTTCTGCTTGGCGCGGGTGGGAATCCTGCTGATGATTTTGCTGTTCTGCTACGCGTGGTGCCGCTGGGGAGCAGGCGAGTGGGGCTTCAGCCCGATGATCCAGCTCGGGCAGACGTCCCTGCTGGTCTATTGGGTGCACATCGAGTTCGTGTACGGGCGCTTTTCAATTCTTGCCAAGCGCGGAGTCACCATTGAAAAGGCCAGCCTCGGGCTGCTGGTCGTCTTCGTGGCCATGCTGTTGCTTTCGATGGCCCGCACGCGGCTGAAAGGCCGCGGAGCGGAGGTCTTCTCGTGGTTGCGCCGCGCCGCGCGTCCCGCACAGGAAGGCTAGCCACGCGTCACTCACCACTCGTCACTGTTTTCTAGGCGGGAGTTTGAAGATCAGCTCGCCCTGCCGGGCCAGGCCCATCTCTTCGCGGGCGATGCGTTCGATCAGCTTGGGGTCGGTTTTCAGCGCCTGAACTTCTTCGGCCAGCTTTTTGTTTTCTTCGTTCAGTTGCGCGATCTCCTGCTGGAGTCTGCCGACTTCCTTCTGCGCGCGGCGCATGGCCAGCAGGCCGTGCTGTCCGAAGAGCACGTGCGCCACCAGGGCCAGCAAGAGCAGCACAAAAAGTGTGCTGCCCCAGCGCTGGAGGAAGCTCTGCTTCGGCGCAGCCGACTTCTTTTTCGCCCGCGACACTCTCTTTACGCGAACACCCACTTCTGTGCCTCCGCTGCAAGCCGGTCGGCCAGCTGCTGCGAGCCCGCCTCCGTGTAGATGCGCAGCAGCGGCTCCGTACCGGAGAGACGCATCAGTACCCAGCTGCCTTCGTCGAAGATGAGCTTCAGGCCGTCCGTGCGATCTGTCTTCACCACGCGGCGGCCCAGGAATTCGGTGAAATCGTTTTTCAGACGCTGCACTAAGCGCGCTTGCACTTCGGCGGGCAGGTGCAGGTTCACGCGCACCGGCCAGAATTCCGCGCCGACTTTCTTGAACAGCGCGCGAAGCTGTTCGGCCAACGTGGCGCGGCGCGCGGCGTTCATTTCCGCGACGAGCAGGCACGCCAGAATGCCGTCCTTTTCCGGAACGTGGCCGCGGATGCTCAGGCCGGCGCTTTCTTCGCCGCCCAGCGCGATCTTGTCCTGCTTGATCAGTTCGCCGACGTACTTGAAGCCCACGGGCGTCTGGTAAACCGGCTGGGCGTAGTATTGGGCCACCGCGTCGAGCAGGTGCGTTGACGCCACGCTGCGCGCCGCGCCCAGCTTCCACCCGCGCGTCTCCACTAGGTAGTCGTAGAGCAGCGCGAGCACGTGGTTAGGCTGCACGAAGCTGCCGTCGGCGTCCAGGATTCCGAAGCGGTCGGCATCGCCGTCGGTGGCGAGGCCGGCAGCTGCGCCGCGTTCGAGCACTGCTTTTCGCAGCGGCGCGAGGTTACTTTCGGAAACGTCCGGGCCATGGCCGTCGAAGAGAACGTCCCGGTCGGTGCGGATGGCGTGCGCGGGGATGCCGTTTTCGGCCAGGGCGCGGTCCAGATATCCGGCGCCGCAGCCGTGCAGCGGGTCACACACCAGTTTCAGCCTAGCTTCGTGGATCGCCGAAAAGCGCACCAGCTCTTTGAGCCGCGCGAGGTATGGCTCGCGCGGGCTGATGCGCTCGATGCCGTCGTGGGATTCTTGCTGGCCGCGAACGGAGGCAGTGGGCGTCTTGCCGGCGAGTTGCACGACGCGCGCTTCAATATCTTTCGTCACCTCCGGCAAAGCCGGGCCGCCATCGGGGCCGGAGAACTTCAGTCCGTGGTATTCGGCGGGATTGTGGCTGGCCGTGAAATTGATGGCGCCGTCGGTCTTGCGGCGGAGGATTTCATAAGCAATCGCTGGCGTGGGCGCGGAGTGCTCGCACAGCAGCACGCGCACCCCGCGGCTGCAAAGCACTGCGGCCGCGGTGGCGGCAAATTCCTCGGAGAAAAAGCGCGGGTCGTGGCCGACAATCAGCACGGGCTTCCTGTTCTTGCTCAGCACGTGGCCGGCGATGGCGCTCACAGCCAGCCGCACATTGGCGAAGGTGAACTGGTCCGCGATGATGGCTCGCCAGCCCGAGGTGCCGAACTTGATTGGCGACGCGACCCGATTGCCCATCATGGCCGCCTATTGTATCTTGGGCCGGCGACCAGCGCCCAGTGCTCGGCGACCCGTGGCGAGAAACAGTAACGGCCGGGGGAGACGGGCACGAGAGCGGGGAATGACAGGCAAAGTAGTGGTCCTGGTGACTTGCGCAAGCGCGCGCGAAGCGAAACGCATCGCCCGCGCGGCGGTGGAGGCGCGCCTGGCGGCCTGCGTGAACGTGCTCGGCGCGCCGGTGCATTCCACCTACCGCTGGAAGAGAAAAGTGGAAACGGCAAGGGAATTTCTGCTGGTGATGAAGAGTTCGCGCAAGAAGCTGGCGGCGTTGCGCGCTGCGGTCGAGCGGCTGCACAGCTACGAGGTGCCGGAATTCATCGCCCTGCCGATTGCTGCGGGCTCGCCTGCCTATTTGCGCTGGTTTGAGGAATGCCTGCGGCCTGCCACGAAAGCTGCTGCGCCCGGAAGGAAACGGCCATGAGCGAGATGACGCCCGCGATGGCGGCCTGCCTGGAGGGCCAGCACAATCATTTCCGCTGGTTCCACGTGGAGGACGTGAAGGGGCCCGCGCTGGACGAGCTGGCCGCCGCGTTTGGCCTGCACGAACTCGCCGTCGAAGATTGCCGCGCTGCCGGCACGCGCGCCAAGCTCGAAGACTACGAGAGTCATCTGTTTCTGGTGGTGAACACGCTGCACTTCGACCCGCAAAAAAACACCTGCTGGTTCGGCGAGTTCGATATTTTTGTGGGCAAGGATTTTGTGATCACGGTGCACGTGGGGCCCAGCCGCACGGCGGCAGCGGTGCTTCCGCGGTTCAAATCCGACCCCAAGCTTGGTCATCCGGCCCGGTTGTTGCACGCGTTGCTCCATGTGATCGTGGGGCGGTACATGCCCGTTCTGGACACCATCGAAGATCGGATTGACGCCATCGAGGACCAGGCCTACGCCCGGCCGTCACCGCGCCTTTTGACAGAGCTCTTTGCTGTGAAGCGCGCGCTGGTGGAATTCCGCCGCGTGTGTACGACGATGCGCGAAGTGGCCAATCTTCTGCTCACCCGGCACGAGCCCTGGTTGCGTTCCCACCAGGCGTACTTCCGCGATATCTACGACCACGTGGTCCGCTCGCTGGACTTCGTGGACACCTACCGCGACATCCTCACCGGCGTTCTTGACGTCCACCTCACCGCTACCGCCAACCGCACCAACGAAATCATGAAGGTGCTGACGATTTTCGCCACCATCGCCACGCCCTTTCTTCTGATTACCAGCTTTTACGGAATGAACTTCGAGCGCCTGCCGCTGCTGCACGATCCGTTCGGCGCACTGTGGGCCACGCTGGCTATGTTGGGGATCGGACTGCTGATGCTGTTGTTCTTCAAGCGCCGGGGATGGTACTGAAGCCGCCCTGCAGCCTGGGCGCACCCCATCCTTTTCTATACGGCGGCCAGAGCCTGGTCGAGGTCGGCGATCAGGTCTTCCACATCTTCGATGCCCACTGAGATGCGCACCAGCCCTTCGGTAATGCCAATTTCTTTCTGCACGTCGGGCGGCACGGAAGCGTGGGTCATCAGCGCCGGGTGCGAGATGAGCGTCTCCACGCCGCCGAGGCTTTCCGCCAGCGAGCAGAGGTGCACCTTGTTCAGCAGGTGCCGCGCCGCTTCCACGTCGCCCAGGTCGAACGAAATCATCGCGCCGAAGCCCTTCTGCTGCCGCTTGGCGACTTCGTGCTGAGGATGCGAAGGCAGGCCCGGGTAGAGAACCCGCTTCACTTTGGGGTGTGCGTCCAGATATCTGGCGATGGCCATCCCATTCTTGTTGTGCTGTTCCATGCGCACGGCGAGCGTCTTGATTCCGCGGGCCACCAGCCAGCAATCCATCGGGGCGAGTCCCGCGCCTGCGGAGCGCTGCACGAAGTAAATCCTCTCGGCGTCTTCCTGCCGCGTGAGGATGACCGCGCCGCCGGTGCAGTCGCTGTGCCCGTTCAGGTATTTCGTCATGGAGTGGACAACGATGTGCGCGCCCAGCGCAATGGGCTGTTGGAGATAAGGGCTCATGAAGGTGTTGTCCACCACCAGCGTCAGGCTCCGCTCCCGGGCCATCTTGGCCACCGCGGCGATATCCGTGATGATCATGGTCGGGTTGGTAGGCGTTTCGGCATAGATCATTTTCGTATTCGGCTTGATGGCTGCCTGGACCTTGGCCAGATTGGACGTGTCCACGTAGCTGAACTCGAGGCCGAAGTGGACTAGGAGCTGCGTGGTCAGGCGGAAGACGCCGCCATAAACCGCCTGCGAGACAATCACGTGGTCGCCCGGCCGGAGCAGGCGGAAGACAGCATCTATGGCCGCCATCCCCGACGTGAAGACGTAGGACTTGAGGCCGCCCTCCAACCGGGCCAGGCAGCGTTCTAGCGCCATGCGATTGGGATGCGTGGTCCGGGCGTAGTCGTAGCCCTTGTGCTTGCCCAGCGCCTCCTGGACGTAAGTCGAAGTCTGATAGATCGGCGGGACGATGGCCCCGGTGGCCGGGTCCGGCTCCTGCCCCACGTGAATGGCGTCGGTTGCGAAACCCATGATGTCCCTCCTGCTTTCGCGGTCCCACGGGCCGCGGGTGAACCGAAGGCCGTCTGCGGCTCTTCTGGGGATTCAACTCCACGCCGCAGGTATGAGAAAATAGCTGGCGCTGCGGAGACTCGGAAACGGGTCCGGCGCCGTGCTGCGGAGCGACGAAGGTAGCGCAGCGCCCCGCGCGAGTCAATCGAGCTGTAGCTTCGCGACCAGTTCAACTCGCGGTTGGGCATCGCCAAGCGAGGCGAAGGCATCTTAGGTAACGACGATCGGGGCTATGCAACCCGCATGTGATTCTTCGGCAAGGAACGCAAAGAGACAGGTGAGTTCTTCTCCCCTACGCAGTGCGCTTTGGCTCCTTGGTTTGATTCTGCTCCTCCAGCCCGGCGGCGTGCTGGCGCAGTCCAGCGCGAAGGCCGGCCAAGAGAAGAGCAAAGAATCCGCCACGTCGCGGTTACGCATCGAAGTGACCGCGGGCGATCCCGCTGAGCCCGTGGAGAACGCCAGCGTGTACGTTCGCTACGAAGTCGAGCGCAAACTGGCCAAGGACCGCAAAGTGGAACAGAACTGGAAGACGAACCGCGAAGGCGTGATCAAGGTACCCGGCGTGCCCCGCGGAAAAGTGCTGGTCCAGGTGATCGCGCAGGGCTGGAAGACTTTCGGGCAGTGGTACGACATTGATCAGGAAGAGCAAACCATCAAGATCCGCTTGCAGAAACCTCCGCGCTGGTACTGATCCGCACGTTTTCCATTCGCATTCTTTTTTCCGCTCCGTGGTGCAGATTCTTGCACCAAGTGCAGGGAGGCAATTTGTGTGCCAAGTTTTCGGGACGAACTGCCTCAGAATTGTGCAAACAGGAAAAAGTTTCGTGCTGGTGTGCTCTTAGCCAACAAAAAAATCCCTTTTCCACAAGCTTTTCAACACAATTGTTGAAAACTTGCGAGAATTCTATTAGCGCAGGGCATCGCGGAGCGCATCGCGCGTCGAAAAGCGCACCACTTGGTCGAAATCCGCTCCCAGCTCTTCGCGCAGCCTGGTCGTGTCCATCGTATAGGAACCCAGGAAGTAGGGAATGGCCTCCGGCGGCGTGCCGGAGAGCCCGATGTTCCACATGAGCCGGAGCACGCGGGTGACCACCTTCACTGACGGCAGTCGAAGAAACGGCGTGCCGGCGAGTTGCGCGCACTCCGCAAACGTCACCGAGGGGCCGGGACCGGCCAGGTTCAGGATCTTCAGCACGCCCGGTCGAAAATTGTCCAGCGTCCAGCGCAGCACGCGCGCGACATCGTCCACGTGCACGTACTGGAAGCGATTTTCTCCAGAAGCGGAGGAAGGGATGACCATCGGCAGCTTCCATCCGCGGCGCTCCACAAACCCCGCCAGCCAGCCGCGCCCGCTGGGCTTTCCTCGGATGGCACGCAGGATGAAATTGTCCACCGTGGGGCCGACATAGATGTGTGGACGGTAGAGATAGAGAGCGCAGCCTCCTAGGCGCGGGAACATCTGCTGACAAATCTCGTCGGCTTCCCGTTTGTGGATGGCATATGGCAGCGTATGCGCCTTCAACTCGGCTTCTTCGCGCACATGCTCGGGCAGGTCCGGGCCGTACGCGGAGACGCTGGAGGGGAAAACGAAAAGTTTCACGCGCAGGCCCTGGCGGTTTGCGTCGGCAATCGCTTCCAACAGGTGTTGCGTGGCTGCCACGTTGACCTGCCACATGCGCGGGACATCTACAATCCCAGTGCGCACCGGGTCAATCACGAAGGCCAGGTGCAGCACCGCCTCAATCCCTTCGGATGTCAGCAACTTGCCGAGCTGTTTCTGTCCGGCGCAAGCAGAAATATCAAGCTGCACGAATTTTCCTGCGGGGAGATCTGCTGGCGGCGGGTACAGGTCCACGGTCACAAGTTCGTAGCCAGCAAGCAAAGGCGCCAGCCGGCGGCCTAAGTTGCCCGAGATGCCCGTGACTAAGACGCGCCGCACAGTTTTCATCTGATTCCACTCGGTCATGAACACCCGCGAGAAGCCGTGCAATCTACCACAGAGTTGCGGCGCTGGAGCGCTGCTTTGACCGTGTAGCGCGGCAGTGTTAGATTACCAGCGCGGTCGGCGACGAGAATGGAAAAGTATCCCGGCAACGGATTTACCATGGCGCGACTGCTGTGGAGCAATGCCACTGCGCGGCCCATCCGTACGTTGCTGAACATCCTGGCCATCGCCCTGCAAGTCTTCATGGTTCTTTTCTTTGTGGGACTTACTGCGGGCATTGTCTCCGAATGGGCCAAGCGGGTGGAGGGCGTGGGCGCGGACATCCTAGTGCAACCGCCAAATGCCTCCATTTTTCTCGTCTTTTCCCCCGCTGTCATGCAGGAAAGCATCGCCGCGCAGATTTCTGCTTTGAAGGGAGTGGACGAAGTCGCCCCGGTCCTGGCGGTGATGAACACCAACACCATGGACGTGGTGTACGGGATTGATTACCCGCGGTTTGACGCTCTCTCCAAGGGCTTCCTCTTTGCGCAGGGCCGCCCGTTCGAGGCGCCGGACGAAGCGATTGTGGACGACATCAAGGCGCAGTCGAAAAACATCAAGCTGGGGGACAAAGTCACCCTGCTGGGTCGAGAATTCACTGTGTGCGGAATCGTGGCGCACGGCAAAGGTGCAAGATTCTTCATCCCGCTGAACACCGCGCAGGAAATCTCCGGCGCGGAAGGGCGCGTTTCGCTGTTCTACGTCCGCAGCCTGGGTGATACGGAACGCACCCGGCAGGCCATCGTGCGCCTGCTGCCTACCCACCGCGTGCGCTCGATGACCGAGTACATGACCCTGATGAGTTCCGAGAATCTCCCTCAGTTCAAGCCGTTTATCCGGGCCATTGTGGGCATCGGCGTGGTCATCAGCTTTCTGGTGGTACTGCTCTCCATGCACACCATGGTCATGGAAAGGACGCGGGAAATCGGAATTCTGAAGTCGCTGGGGGCTTCCCGGCTGGATATTGTGCGCTGGCTTGTCGGCGAAACACTTTTGTTGGCGGCAATTGGCATCGTGCTCGGAATGGTTTCCACTTACGGCCTGATTGCGGTGTTGAAGGAAACCGTGCCCACGCTGACGGTGTTGATTTCGCAAGAGTGGATCCTTCGCGCCATCCTCCTCGCCGTTGCAGCGGCGGGGGCCGGGGCGATGTACCCCGCTTATCGTGCCGCGGGGTTCGATCCGGTGGATGCCCTGTCGTATGAATGAATCGCAGCGTTTCCAGAAGTGATGCGCGCGGAAGCCACGCACAGTAGGGCAGAGACGCACTATGAAGCGGGGTGTTCATGGCCAAAGTAGTTCTATACACACAGCCCGGTTGACCGCCGTGCGATGTGGCGAGAGAGTTTCTCTCGTCCCGCGGCATCGCTTTTGAAGAGCGCAACATCCGCACGAATCCGGAGTTCATTCGCGAGCTGGTCGAGGACCACCGGAGCCGCTCCACGCCGACACTGGTGGTGGACGCCAGGGTCATCATGGGCTTCGACCCTGTAGAGTACGATTCCGCTCTTCGCAGCATCTAAGCGGGGGAGGAGGCTGTGCACAGAGGTACCGCAACTTGGCTCTTGGCTCTCCTTCTTGCGGGGGGCCTCTCGGCTGATGAACCCTGGAAGACCAAACCCTCCAAGGATTGGGGCGAGAGGGAAGTCAACCAGATCCTGAACAATTCGCCCTGGGCCCGGACCATCAGTGCCCCGGCCACATGGTTGCGTACCGGCCAGCAGGGACCCGAGGTCGGCACCAAAATCACCATTCTTGGCAAGCGCACCGAGAATGACGACCTCCAGACACCCCCGCCCGTACACGACAAGCTCTATAATCAGTACGCACGCTTTCTGCTCCGCTGGGAATCCTCACGGACTGTTCGTGTTGCATCCGCCCGCAAGGCCATGCTTGGAGGCCAGATGCGCCCCGGAGAGCCAGCGTTGGAGCCTGCCGATATGGCCGGTGAGTTTGAGCTGGTTCTCTTCAACGCCCCCATGGCGCCGTTCTCCATCGCGGATGAGGTCGGATTGAAGGCGGAAACCTGCCTGCTCGTCGTGGGGACTGAGCGGAAGGTCTATCCGAAGGAGGTCCGCATCCGGCGGCGGGACGACGGGCAAATTATGGAAGTCCACTTCTTTTTCCCGAAAACGAACGTGCGAGGCGAACCTGTTTTCTTGGGGAAGGAGAGCGCCATCGAGTTTCAGTGTTATGTCGCCGGGGCGTTCCTTCGCGCGAGGTTTGAACCCCGGCGGATGCGCGATTCGCAGGGGCTGGACTTGCTGTGAACATCGCCTTATTCTCCGTTCGAAATCGAATTCAGACGTACTAGACTGGCTCCGGAGGCTCTGATGTGCAGGAAGTGTCTGGTCCTACTCGCAATTCTCGTGCTTGCTGCCGGCGTTTATGCTGGAGACCCCTGGAAGGATAAGACTTACAAAGAATGGGATGAGAAGGATGCCCGCCGGATCCTGAACGACTCACCTTGGGCCCGAGTGGTGGGCGTCGTCGCCACGTGGCGCAGTCAACGCGGCCAGCAGGACTCTCCTGCTGGCGCCACGGGCCAGCCCGTTGGCCGGGAGGAAGAGGGCGGTGCAGGAGGAGCAGGAGTCATCCCGGGCGGAACCCGTTCCGGCGCTGCCGAATCGGGTGGCCCGGAGTTTCCGCAAGTCGAGTTTGTTGTGCGCTGGTCTTCCGCGCGGACCTCGCGCCAGGCGGTGGCCCGCATGGCCGTGCTTCGCGGTACGCCCGAGCCCGAAGTTGAGAAATTCCTGGCGCAGCCAGTTAGCGAGCACGAAATCGTCGTCGTAGGTACGGACATGACTCCCTTTACCAAGACGGATGAAATCGCGTTGAAAGAGAAGACCTACATCAAGCCCAAGAAAACAAAACAGAAACTTGCTCCCGTGCGTATCGAGACCCGCCGCAGCGAGGACGGCAAGCGCATCAATGCCGTCGTTTTCCACTTCGTGATGAAATCGGAATCGGGAGAGCCGGTCATCTCCTCGGACGAAAAAGGCGTCGAGTTTGAGTGCCGCGCAGGCAATTTCTCCATCAAGACGACCTTCGAGCCCCGCAAAATGACCAGCAAGGCCGGCGCGGACCTGTAGTACCCTTGGCCTGAAATCATCTCCAGGAGGACTTCTAGATGAAAAAGAGCGTGCTCGTACTGGCAGCGGTTGTTTGCAGCGTCGCGGTAGCTTTCCCGGTGGCGGCCCAGATGGGCATGGGTGGGCCGTCCATGAAGGGCGTTTGGTCGCCGGTGGTCGGGTCCGGTGCGGCCTATCTGATGGAGAACAAGCGGGAAGGCAAGCGGGAAATGGAAATCGCCATTGTGGGTGCCGAGACGTCCGAAGGCAAGCTGGGGCACTGGATGGAGATGGCCTTCAAGGATCGCGAGGAAGGACTAGTGGTAGTCAGACATTTGCTCGCCCTGGACGGCAAGGACATGCGCATCCTGCGCATGATCTTCCAGCAGGGTGACGACCAGCCCATGGAAATGTCCATGCAAATGATGGGCATGATGGGCCAGAAGCCGAAACCACAAAAGGCGGATATCCGGGAGGACGCCGAACGTGTCGGCACCGAATCCGTCACCACCCCAGCCGGGACTTTCTCCTGCGAACATTGGCGCGCCAGGGACAAGTCCGCTGAATTCTGGTTCACCGACAAGGTCTCACCGTGGGGCCTGGTGAAGATGGTGAGCAAGCATGAGACACTCACCCTGGTCCGCGTGATCACCGGTGCCAAAACCAAGATCCGCGGCACGCCGAGGAAGTTCGATCCCGCGGAGATGATGCGGCGTCCGGAACTATAGCCGCGGCACAAGGCACCGCGGCCCAACCATTTCGTTACTGCGACGCGTTCTTCCGAAAAAGCGAAGCGGGCAAAGGTGAGGGAGTAAACTCGCCGTTGCCCGCCCCGGAAAACGGATAAGGGTCAGAGTTACCGTTTCTTGCCGGGCTTCTTTGGCGCGGTCTTCTTAGTTTCCTTCTTGGTTTCTTTGGCTTCCTTCTTCTCTTCCTTGGCTTCCGCCTTTGCTTCCTTCTTCGCTTCTTTCTTCGTTTCCTTGGCTTCTTTCCTGACCGCATGCTCTTCGTGTTTGGCCTCGGCCTTGACCTGGCCGGGCGCCCCAGCCTTTCCCCCGGCCTTGACGGCCTTGCCTTCCGTCTTCTTAGTCTGCTGCGGGGGCGTCGCCTGGCTGGTCTGCTCCGCCCACACAGACGAAGCACCGGCGAACACAAGGGCGACAAGCAGAAGAAAAATCCTGCTCGGTTTCATTCTGTCTCCTCCTTTGGGATGAGCCCGAGGCAGAATGTTCCTCCTTCGCTTTTGGGGTGTCAAGAGTGGTCCGGCCGTGCTAATCGCGCGGGGTCGCGCTTCCCTCCGCAGCCGGCGGAGCCCGCGCCTCCAGTTCTCGGAAGACCTTGCCCACCATCTTCAGCGGCAAGCTGACGTGCACTTCTTCCTGCGCCGAGCTGACGTCTACCACCAGCGACCCGCCGCTCTTGACAATGCGCACCTGTTCGCGCGGTGAAGACACTTCCACCAGCGGGCCGTCCGGGCACTTGGAAAGCTCTTCAGCAGCGACACGCATGGCCGGGAGGAATTCCTTCACTTCCGAGGCGGCCCTGCGCAATGGTTCCCCGGGCGCGATCTTCATCCCCACGGGCACCAGCACGGCCGGCAGGTAGAGCCGCAGGTTGGTTCCGTGTGGTTTTTTCTGGTGCACCTTGGCGGCGATGATCCCGCCGTCGGCCACGATTCCGGCGAGCACCAGCGTGCCGATCAGGAAGACCATCTTCAGGGACATGAGCGTCTCCTATTCCGTGGTGTTCTTGGAGTCCACCCAGATGCGCACGGTGTTGCGCCGGTCCTCCACCGTCACCAGGATCGCGTCGCCGTGCGCGGAAAGCGCCCGGATGGCCGCCACCAGGTCCAGCTCGTCCTTGGCGCCGGAGAGCAGCGCTTCGACCACCGTCAGCGGCACCTTCACGTCCACGCGCTCTTCAAAGGGTTCGGCAGGCTTCTCAGCGACCTTTTCTGCCGCGCGGGGTTGTTTCATCTCCCGCACCTTGACAATCAGGTAGCCCTTCTCCTTGGCTACGCGCACGTTTTCTTTGTGGCTCTCCACGGTGACGAATTCGCCGTCGCGGGTGTCCTTCACCGCTTCGAAGACCGCGCGAATGTCCACGCCTTCCACCTTGAACTCGCTGACGCGCACGCGCCCGGCACGGAGCTTGTCCTTGTTGATGGCCGGCAGCACCTTCTCGATCAGCGTCAAGGGGACGTTCACGCGCACCGTCTCGCCGTTCGCTTCGCGCGAAAGCACGCTCACGTGCAGCCACTTTTCGGCGGCGGACTGTGCGCCGCCTTGCGCCTGCACGATGGGCGCCGCCACCGGGCCGGCCGCCACCAGTGCCAGCGTCACTCCCATGGCCCATGCCCATGTTTTCCGTTGTGTCATGATGATTCCTCCTCGTCTTGCGCTGTCACCGGAAGGAACGCAGCTACAACGGCGAATGTTCCGCGAATTCAACGGAAGAAAGCAGAAGAGTAGGAGAACTCAGCGCCGGGGACGAACCGTCCCACGCAGGGGCGCGGCTACGGGACTTTCCGTCCTTCTTAGCCGCGCTGGAGTTTCAGGAACACAGCAGAAAGCGGAGGCAGCGTGAGCCGCAGCGAGTAGTCGTGCCCCAACCAGGGGATGGGCTCGGCGTACACGCCTCCGGCGTTGCCCTTGTTGGAGCCGCCATAGTGGGCGGAGTCTGTGTTCAGCACTTCGCGATAGAAGCCCGGCTGGGGCACCCACACGCGGTAGTTTTCGCGCACTACGGGCGTGAAATTGCACACGGCGACGATGAAATCGTTGGCATCCTTCGCTCGGCGCAGGAAGGCCAACACGCTCGAGTCGGCGTCGTTGCAGTCCAGCCAGTCGAAGCCGGGCCAGTCGAAGTCCACTTCGTGCAGCGCCGGCTCACTCTTGTAGAGCTGGTTCAGGTCCACCACCAGGCGTTGCACGCCACGGTGCGGCTCGTAATCGAGAAGGTGCCAGTCCAGCGACTGTTCGTGGTTCCACTCGATCCACTGGCCGAACTCGCCGCCCATGAAGAGCAGCTTTTTCCCCGGGTGGGCGAACTGATAGGCGTGGAGCAGGCGCAGGTTGGCGAACTGCTGCCAGTAATCGCCGGGCATGCGCCCGATCAGCGAGCCCTTCCCGTGTACCACCTCGTCGTGGGAGAAGGGCAGGATGAAATTCTCCGTGAAGGCGTAGAGCATGGAGAAGGTCATGCGGTTATGGTGATACTTGCGATAAATGGGGTCGCGGCTGAAGTAGTCCAGCGTGTCGTGCATCCAGCCGAGGTTCCACTTCAGGCTGAAGCCCAGCCCGCCCAGATACGTGGGCCGCGACACCATCGGCCACGCCGTTGATTCTTCCGCCACGGTCAGCACGCCCGGATGCCGCCCGTGCACCACCTCGTTCAACTTTTTCAGGAACGCCACGGCTTCCAGGTTTTCGCGCCCGCCATACGGGTTCGGAATCCACTCGCCGGGTTTGCGCGAATAGTCCAGGTAGAGCATGGACGCGACCGCGTCCACGCGCAACCCGTCGGCGTGGTATTTGTCCAGCCAGAACAGCGCGTTGGAGATCAGATAATTCTGCACTTCGTTGCGGCCGTAGTTGAAGACCAGCGTACCCCAGTCCGGATGCGCGCCCTTGCGCGGGTCGGCGTGCTCGTAGAGGTGCGTGCCGTCGAAGTGTGCCAAGCCGTGCGCGTCGCGCGGGAAATGCGCCGGCGTCCAATCGAGGATCACTCCGATGCCCTCCTGGTGGCAGCGGTCAATGAACTCCATCAGGCCTGCCGGAGAGCCGTGACGGCTGGTGGCCGAAAAATAACCCACCGTCTGGTAGCCCCACGACGCGTCGAAGGGGTGTTCCATCACCGGCAGCAACTCGATGTGCGTGTAGCCCATCTGCTTGACGTAGGGGATCAGTTGCTCGGCCAGCTCGCGGTAGTTCAGCCAGCTCACGCCGTCCGTCCCGCCGCGGCGCCAGGAGCCGAGGTGCGCCTCGTAGATGGAGACCGGCGCAGAGAGCCAGTCGCGTTTTTCCCGCGTCTCGCACCAGTCCGCGTCGTGCCATTCGTAGCGGTCCAGGTCCGCTACGATGGAAGCTGTCTTGGGGCGCAACTCGGAAAGGAAGCCGTAGGGGTCTGCCTTCAACATGGTGCCCGCCGGCGTGCGGATCTCAAACTTATAGATGAGACCCTGGTCGAGGCCGGGGATGAAGAGTTCCCAAATGCCGCTCGCTCCGCGCACGCGCATGGCGTGCGCGCGGCCGTCCCAAAGGTTGAAATCACCGACCACGCTGACGCGCCGCGCGTTCGGCGCCCACACCGCAAAGTGCACGCCACGCGCGCCGTTCACCTCGCGCACGTGCGCTCCCAGTTTTTCGTATTTTTCGTAGTGCGTCCCTTCGCCGATCAGGTGCAGGTCGAAATCAGTCAGCAGGGGAGGGAAGGCGTAGGGGTCCTGGATCTCTTCTGTGTGGCCATCCGGGAAGGTAACGCGCAGGCGATAGGCGGGCAGCGCCTTCCCTTCTGGAGCGGCAACCACGGCTTCGAAGAATCCGTCCGGGTGGATGCGCTGGGCGGAAACGTGCCACGTGCTGTCGAAAATCACGTCCACGCTTTTCGCGCGCGGCAGGAACGCGCGTATGGCCGTGCGGCACTCTTTGCTGTGCTTTACTTCGTGTGGACCCAGGACGTGGAAGGGGTCGGCATGCACGGCGCGGACAATCGCCTCCACGTCCTCCGCGCGCACCGTTGACTTTGTCGAACTCGGACCAGTCAAGGACCTCTCCGCTGAAAACCCCAATCACTCATTCTACCCAAAGCTCAGCCTTCTCCCCTAATGGCGCGCAAGCGTCGGAGTGCTTCTTACGCACAAGATGCCAGGGGTGCTGGCCAGCGCCCGTGCTCGCCTTGCCATTTGTTCGTCCCAGGGATTAGAGTCGTGGCCATCCGGTGGACAGGTCGGTGAAGAGAGTGAGAATCTCCCGGCGCGTGTCGGGATGAATTTGGAGGAGTCTGATGCGGAAGCGAGCAAAGCAAATTTGCTGGCCAGTGGTTTCTATTCTCTGTGCGTTTTTGATGGCATCCATCGGCGCGGCGGCGCAAGCTCCGGCACAACCGGCTGCGTCCACGCCGGCGAAGGACGTGGTGAACAATTGGAATGAAATCGGGCGCAAGCTGATCGCCATGGCCGAGGATTTTCCCGAGGACAAGTACGATTGGAAGCCCACGCCGGAAATCCGCACCTTTGCCGAGCAGCTCCTGCACGCCGCCGGTGCGACCTACTATTTCGAGGCGCTCTCCAATGGCCAACGGCCGAAGGAAGAAGACCCCAGGCGGACGGACTTCAAGTCCAAGGCCGAGATCGTCGCGTACGTGAAGAAGGCGGTCGCCGACGGCGCGAAGCTGATCCAGGATGCGGGCGATGCCGGGCTGATGAAGAGCGTGACGCTCGGCCGGAGGTCGGTCACGTTGTTGGGCCTGTGGGCCGACGCCACCGAGCACAACGGCGAGCACTATGGCCAACTCGTCCTCTACTACCGCTTGAACAAGATGGTGCCGCCGGAATCGCGCCCGCGGAAGTAGCTGTAGCTCGCGTCCCGCCCCGATCCCGCTTGGCGGGATCGGGGCTGACGTGAGGAGTTCCCATTAGCCTGTGTCGCGCGGAACATTTTGCGGTCGCGTTTCGTCCGACTATTCGACGGTGCAATTGGTCTAATTGACGGAGGTTGCCATGAGCCATTCCTTCCGCTGGCAGTGCGTGTTTCTAGCCGGTGCCTTGCTTGTGGCGCTGCCGCTGCGGGCCGGCGCGGGCGAGGCCGCCGGGCAATTTGAGCGCACTCTGAAGGTGACCGGCCCGGTGAACCTGACCGCAGAGACCGGCGCGGGGAAAATCAGCGTGCGCGCAGGCAGCTCCGGGACAGTGCGCGTGGTGGGGCGCATCAAGGTGATCAAGGTGTGGCGTTCCGGCTCAGCGGAAGACGCCGTGCGCCGCATCGAGTCCTTTCCACCGGTCGAGCAATCCGGGAACACAATCCGCGTCGGCCAGATCCGGGAGCGCGACCTGCGCGAGGTGGTGCAGATCAGCTACGAAATCGTCGTGCCAGCGGAGACCGAGCTGCGCGCAAACTCCGGCCTGGGCGACATCGTGGTGGAAGCGCTGCGCGGGCGCGTGGACGCCGAAAGCGGCGCCGGCAACGTGCGCGTGACCGGCGTGGCCGGGGAGATTCGCGCCGAGTCGGGGCTGGGCGATATCGAGATCCGTGGCGCGCGTGGCAGCCTCCGCGCCAAGACCGGCGCGGGCAGCATCCACGTGGAAGGCGAGCCGTCTGAAACGTGGCGGCTGGACACCGGCCTGGGCAACGTCAACGTGCGCCTGCCGCAAACAGCGAAATTCGAAATCTACGCGCGCACCGGCCTGGGCAGCATTGATACCAAGCATCCGCTTTCCGTGCAGGGCGGCTTTGCCTCCAGCGAAGTGCGCGGGAAAGTCCGCGGCGGCGGCCCGCTGATTGACATCAGTTCCGGCGCCGGCAGCATCCACATAGACTGATGTAGCGCCGATCCCGGCCCTTCCCGAAGCGTCGGGATCGGGCCGGCCGACAATCTTCGGTTGCGTGCAGTATTTTTTCAGCGTACCTTCTCCAAACCATGCCACGGCGCTCCCGCTTTTCCTATCTGACTTCCGTTGTCCTTCTTCTGACCGCCGCCATCTTCACCGCGCAGTGGTACGCGCTGGCGCAGGGCCTTTCTCCGCCAAAAACGCTGCCGGAAGCGGTCGAGCGCGCCCGCGCGCTGATCAAGGAGAAGTTCGCGCCCAAGGTCCCGGGGCTATCCGTCGCTGTGGCCGTGGAGGGGAAGATTGTGTGGTCGGAAGGTTTCGGGTTTGCAGACCTCGAGAAGAAAACAGCGGTCACTCCAACGACGCGCTTCCGCATCGGCAGCGTGTCCAAGCCGGTGACGGCGGCGGGACTCGCGCTGCTGGTGGAGCGGGGCAAGCTGGACCTGGATGCGCCGGTACAGAAGTACGTTCCGGACTTTCCGGACAAGGGCGCGATGATCACCACGCGCATGCTGGCCGGGCACTTGGCCGGCATCCGCCACTACAAAGAGGGCGAGTTCCTTCTCAACAAGCCGTTCAAAAATGTCCGCGAGGGCCTGACCATCTTCGAAAACGATCCGCTTGTCGCGCCGCCCGGCACGAAGTTCGTCTATTCGACGTATGGCTGGAACCTGATCAGCGCAGTGATGGAAGGGGCGGCGAAGCAGGAGTTCCTCGCCTACATGCAGAAGAGCGTCTTCAAGCGGCTGGGCATGAAGAACACGCGGCCCGACAACGCCAGTACGGATGACCCGCAGCGCACGCACTTCTACGACAGCCGCCCGCCCGGGGAATTCGTCTCCGCGCCGGCGGTGGATAACAGCTACAAGTGGGCCGGAGGCGGATTCCTCTCCACGCCCGAAGACCTGGTGCGCTTCGGCTCCGCCCATTTGCAGCCCGGTTTTCTGAAGAAAGAAACGCTCGAGATGCTCTTCACATCGCAGAGAACTTCGGACGGTAAGGAAACCGGCTACGGCATCGGTTGGAGCATCCTCGCCGACGCCCAGGGCCACCGCGTCATGATGCACACCGGAGGGTCTGTGGGCGGCACGTCGGTGCTGCTGCTGCATCCCGACTCCAAGGTGGTTGTCGCCATGGTGGCCAACCACAGCCGCTCGCCTTTCAGCAAGGACGCGCGCGAAGCCATCGTGGAATTCTTCGTGCCGCTCCTCGCCAAGAAATAGCCATAGGGAGTGCGGGAGCGCAGCTCCCGCTTTTGTTGGCGAGTCTGGCTTCACCCCCGCATTGCCTCTCTCGCTGTTTCGTTCTAAAGTGCTCCCTTCTTGGGGATGCAGCACATGAAGCGAAAGCTCGCATGGACACTTCTGGTTTTGCTGGCGGGGTTGGCGATGAACCTCACGGACAGTGACGCGCAGGACCGCGCGCAGGCGCGCTCGATGGTGATTTCGCAGTACGGCATCGTGGCCGCAGAAAGTCCGCTGGCGGCGCAGGCCGGGGTGCAGATTCTGGCCCGCGGCGGGCACGCCGTGGATGCCGCCGTTGCTGCGAATGCGGTGATGGGCCTGGTGGCGCCGATGTCCAACGGCATCGGCGGCGATTTGTTCGCCATCGTGTACGACGCGAAGAGCGGCAAGCTCTACGGCTTGAACGCAAGCGGCTGGGCGCCGGCCAAGCTCGACGCAAAGTTTCTGCTCGACAAGGGCATCAAGCAGATGCCGCAGCGCGGGATCCACGCCGTCACGGTGCCCGGCGCGGTGGAAGGCTGGAGCCAGCTCCTCGCGAAATTCGGCCGGCTAAAGTTCGACGCAGTGCTCGCCCCGGCGATTCACTACGCCGAGCAGGGCTTTCCAGTGACGGAGTTCGTCTCCGACGTGTGGGCGCGCAGCGAGCGCCGCGCAAAGGAAGACCCGGGCCTAGCGAAAACCTATCTGCCGAACGGGCGCGCACCGAAGCTGGGCGAAATCTTCCACAACCCCGAACTTGCTTGGACTTACAAGCTGATCGCCGCGCAGGGCCGCGACGCTTTTTACTCCGGCGAGGTCGCGCAGAAAATTCTCGATTTCTCGCAGAAGCAGGGCGGGTTGATGACGGCCGCGGACATGGCCGAGTTCCGCGCGGAATGGGCGGAGCCGATCTCCACGACCTACCGCGGCTGGACCGTGTATGAAATCCCGCCCAACGGGCAGGGCATTGCCGCGCTGGTAATGCTGAACATCATGGAGAATTATCCGCTGGGCGAATACGGGCACAACTCCTCCCGAGCGCTGCACGCGATGATTGAAGCGAAGAAGCTGGCCTATGCGGACATGCTGCGCTACGTCGCCGACCAGAAGTTCAGCAGAGTGCCTGTCGCAGGCATGCTCTCCAAGGACTACGCTCGGGAACGCGCCAGGCAGATTGATGCAGGCAAAGCGAACTGCGAGGTCGCGGCGGGGAAACCGCCCGGCGCGGGCGGCGACACGATTTATCTCTCCGTGGTGGATCGGGAAGGAAACATGGTGTCGTTCATTCAGAGCAACTACTCCAGCGTGGGCTTCGGCGCTGGAATTTCCGCCCCGGGCACGGGCTTCGCGCTGCAGAACCGCGGCGGGTTGTTCTCGCTGGAAGCCGGTCATCCCAACGTGCTCGCCGGGCACAAGCGCCCGCTTCACACCATCGTCCCCGCGTTCATGGAGAAGGGTGACGTGCGCATCGCCTTCGGCATTATGGGCGGCTGGAACCAGTCGCAGGCCCACGCGCAGTTCGTCAGCAATATCGTGGACCATGGCATGAACATTCAAGCCGCGCTCGAGGCCGCCCGCTTCACGAAGGATTCCTTCAGCGGTTGCGATGTGCAGATGGAATCACGCATCCCCGCCGAAGTGCGTGCAGAACTCGAAAAACTGGGACACAAGATCGAAGTCCGCGGTGTCTATTCTCCGGCGATGGGCGGCGGACAGGCCGTGATGCGCGACTTTGCAACGCGCGTCAATTACGGCGCTTCCGACCCGCGCAAAGACGGCGCCGCCATCCCCGAACCCCCGCTCCAAAAGTGAGCTTCCGGGCTTAGGCCGCTTCTTGTGTGCCGCATGGTACGCGGGGGAAGCGGCGGGGCAGTCCCGAGCGCCTCCCCGCGTCTAAACACGCGGGCCAGAGTCACGCTGCGGGATTTGGCTCTGCTCGGTTTGGGGCCGGTTGCGTGCCCCATCGGGGCCGCGCATAAATCTTTCCTTTTCAATCATCGCCGACCCTTGCGGGGACGGCACCGGTGGCCCGCGAAATGCCACTCGGTTACCGGGGGAAGTTTACATCTGTAGTGGTGGAGTCCCTGCCGCGTCCTCCCACCGACGTCCCCACCCATGCGAGGAGGAACCCATGGCCATTCGCAAGCAAGAGGCGCTCGATTACCACTTTGGAGCGCGCCCCGGAAAGATTGAAGTCACCCCGACCAAACCGTGCCGCACCCAGCGCGACCTGAGCTTGGCTTACACGCCCGGCGTTGCCGAGCCCTGCCTCGAAATCGAAAGGAACCCGCAAGACGCCTTCAAGTACACGGCCCGCGGCAACCTGGTCGCCGTGGTCTCCAACGGCACCGCCGTGCTCGGCCTGGGCGACATTGGCGCTCTGGCCAGCAAGCCGGTCATGGAGGGAAAGGGCGTGCTGTTCAAGCGCTTTGCCGACGTGGACGTCTTCGATATCGAAGTGAACACTCACGACCCGGAGGAGGTGATCCGCGTCTGCCAGTTGCTCGAGCCCACCTTCGGCGGCATCAACCTGGAGGATATCAAGGCGCCGGAGTGCTTCTACATCGAAGAAACTCTGAAGAAGACCATGAAGATCCCCATCTTCCATGACGACCAGCACGGCACCGCCATCATCTCCGGCGCGGCCCTGCTGAACGCGCTGGAGTTGGTGGGCAAGGATATTGCCAAGGTGAAGGTGGTGTTCAATGGCGCCGGTGCTTCCGGCATCGCCTGTGCCGAGCACTACGTCCAACTAGGCGTAAAGCGCGAGAACATCACCCTGGTGGACACCAAGGGCGTGGTCTATGCCGGGCGCCCCGAGGGCATGAACCCCTACAAGGCCCGCTTCGCGCAGGAGACCAAACTTCGCACCTTGGGCGAAGCCGTCCGCGGCTGCGACGTGCTCGTGGGGCTTTCCGTCAAGGGCGCCTTCACGCAGGACATGATTCGCTCCATGGCCGACCGCCCCATCGTCTTCGCCATGGCCAACCCCGATCCTGAAATCACCTACGACGACGCCAAAGCCGCGCGTGCCGACATCATCATGGCCACCGGCCGCTCCGACTATCCCAACCAGGTCAACAACGTGCTCGGCTTCCCGTTTATCTTCCGCGGAGCGTTGGACGTTCGCGCCGTGGCCATCAACGAAGAAATGAAGCTGGCGGCCACGCGCGCGCTGGCGAAGCTGACCAAGGAAGACGTGCCGGACTCCGTCTGCCGCGTCTACGGCGTGGAGCTGCTGCGCTTCGGCCCGGAGTACATCATCCCCAAGCCCTTTGATCCCCGCGTTCTCGTCTGGGAGGCGTCCGCAGTGGCACAGGCGGCTATGGAAAGCGGCGTCGCCCAAGAGCCGGTGGACCTGGCGCAATACCGCGAAGCGCTCGAGCGCCGGCTGGGCAAGGCCCACGAAGTCATGCGCATGATGATCCACAAGGCCCAAGCCGACCCCAAGCGCGTAGTCTTCCCTGAAGGCGACCATGAAAAAATCTTGCGCGCCTCGCACATTCTGCTGGACGAGAATATCGGCAAACCGATCCTGCTCGGCAACGCCTATGCCATCCGCACTCTGGCCCACGATCTGGGCGTCCCGCTCGAGGGCATGACCATCGTGGACCCGGCGGACTCGCCATTGCGCGAGCGCTACATCCAGGAGCTGTACAGGCTGCGGCAGCGCCGCGGGGTAACGCTCACTGAAGCGCGCCAGTTGGTGTCCAATCGCAACGTCTTCGGTTCCCTGATGGTGCACATGGGGGACGCCGACGCGCTCGTATCCGGCCTCACCCAACACTACCCGGATACCATCCGCCCCGCCCTGCAGGTGATGAAAGTGCGTGAGGGCCTGCACAAGGTCTCCGCGCTGTACACCCTGGTGACCAGGCGCGGTGACCTCTTCTTCCTGGCCGATTGCGCCGTGAATATCGAGCCTACGGCGGAAGACCTGGCCGAGATCGCCCTCTGCGCGGCCGAAGCGGCGCGCCGCTTTGACGTGCAGCCGCGCGTGGGCATGCTGTCCTTCTCCAACTTCGGCAGCACGCGGCACCCCGTGACCGAAAAGGTGCGTCGCGCCACCGAACTGGTGCGCCAAGCCGACCCCACGCTCATGGTGGACGGTGAAATGATGGCGGATACGGCCGTATGCCCGGAACTCCTGGAAGAAACGTATCCATTTTCGGCCTTCAAGGGTCCCGCCAACGTGCTGATTTTCCCCAATCTCAGCGCGGCGAATATCGCTTATAAACTGCTGATGCGCCTGGGCGGCGCCGAAGCCATCGGGCCTATTCTCATGGGCATGTCCAAGCCGGTGCACGTGCTGCAGCGCGGTGCGGAGGTCGAGGAGATCGTCAACATGGCCGCCATCGCCGTCGTGGATGCCCAGGAAGCACGGCCCGCCCCGCGTCCCGCCACTGCGGGAGCGGGGAAGGGCGACGGTGCCGGCCAACTCCAGCCGGAGCTTGCCACAGCGAGCGGTGAAAGCCGGGAGCGATAGCCGGGATCTGCCGGCGGGATAATTCGTTGAGTTGGTGCATCGGTAGTGAGGCGCAGGCGGATCACGCCGCACCCAGCGGCCGGCCTAACGGGGTCGTGCCTGCGGGTGGGCATGGGCAGGCGTTTTCCTTGAGCGATAATCCACGAGAAGTGGGCCAATTTCCTCGACTGCGGGAGCAGGATTTGGTTAGAGATGTCTCCATCGCGATGTAAGGTTATAGGTATCAATTGGCTGGGAAGGAATTCGACGCTTGTGGATGGCCCCGGAAGTGCCTAAGATTAGTGATGGCACCGCAAATCTGGAGAAACAAGTCCAGATAATGGAGGTGGCCATGAGGGTAGCTACCAGGAAGCAGGAAGGTCAATTGCCCAACGGTACCATCAAGATCGGAGCCGTGGCACGGCACTTTGGGGTTTCCGTGGATCTGCTGCGCCTGTATGAACGCGAGGGCCTGCTGATCCCTCTGAAATCGCCCCGCGGCACCCGCTACTATACGCAACACGACTACTCCTGGATCGGCACGATCCTCCGTCTGGTGCGAGAAGCACGGTTGAACTTTGCCGGCATCCGCCGTCTGCTGGCGCTGCTACCTTGCTGGGAAATCCGCCAGTGCGGCTTCGACAAGCGGGCCGGCTGCCCGATCATCGCGGACGCGTCCAAGCCCTGCTGGGCCAACCGCGCGGCGTGCTGCAAGGCCCAGGTGCCTTTGCCTGCGGTGCCTATCTCGGATGTTTCGTTTGCCGCGCGAACGCTCGTTACGCACGGCCCGTGCCCAACGGGAACCGAAGACTGCTACTTCTGCCGGGTGTACCGCTCCGCGCCCTCTTGTGAGAACCTGAAAGCGCTGCTCGCCGCGTCCCCAGAGGCTTCGACTTCGCCGCCGCCAACCTCGTTCGAGTAGGCCTTTTGTAAGAGTCAGAGGGAATTGTCCCTCAGGGTATCGGTGTGGGTGCCCTCAGGTGCGGGAGCCTGCCGGCCTGCAGGGGCTGGCCAGCGCCGCTGCTGAGGTTGATGAATAACTGCCTTGCGTGTCGCAATCATTGCCAGCATTCTGGCCGCCCTGGGCACCGGCTTGGGTGGCGGGCTCGTGGCGGTGTTTCCGCGGCTTTCCCGCGCGCTCTATGACGCGCTACTGGGTTTTTCCGCCGGGGTGATGCTGGCGGCCGGGTCCATCACGCTGCTCGGCCCGGCGCTGGCTCGCAACGGCATTGCCGCAGTTTCTGCTGGGCTGCTCAGCGGCGCGCTCTTCGTCTTCGTCCTTGAACGCGTCGTTCCCCACCTCGAGCCGCACTTCGCCCCGCACATCAGCGGGCCCGAAAAACGCCTCGGACTCCTGATGGGCGCGGCGATTACGCTGCACCACGTCCCGGAAGGTCTGGCGGTCGGGGTCGCCTTCGCTGCGGGCGAGGCTTCGTTGGGCATTATCGTGGCGGTAGCTATTGCGCTGCAGAACATTCCGGAGGGCCTGGCCATTGCTGTACCGTTGCGCGCCGCAGGCTTTACGCGCCTGCGCGCCACGTTGTGGGCTTTGCTTTCCGGGGTGGGCCAGCCATTCGCCGCGGCACTGGGCGTGGGATTTGTGTCCATCGTGGGCCCGATGGTACCGTTCGCGCTGGCCCTGGCAGCGGGCGCCATGATTTTCGTCGCTTCAGATCAGTTGATTCCCGAGAGCCGCCAGCGCCCGGAGGCCAAGGCCCCCTCGCTCGGCCTGATCGCCGGCTTTGTGCTGGTCGCCGTCCTCACCAAATTGTTTTCGTGACCTGGGGCGTAGGTTGCCGCGCGTGGGCACGGCATGCCAAATCACTTCTCGGTTAGTTTTCTATTGCGCTTTCGCCAGGCCAGCGCTGCGGTGCGGCAGTCGTTGCAGAACGTGGCTTCCTTGACGTCAATCCACTCCACGGCGTGCGAGGGCGCCATGGCGCAGCGGTAATCGTCGCAGTGCGTCAGCTCGATGGTGTGTCCCAGCTCGTGGACCGCCTCCTTCAGCAGCCGCTGCCGCACGACTTCCGCGTCCGCCGGCAGGCCGTAGAACTCCTCTCGCAGGCGGTGGTAGGAAACTACTGCGCAGCGCCCGCCCAGCTCCGCCTCCCCGAAGACAAACGTCAAGATGGGGATGTACAAGTCCACGCCGGTGACGCCCAGGCGCCGCGCGCCGGGGGCGGTGGCGCTGCGCATCCGTGCGAGGATCTCGCTGGAATGGTATTGGCGACGCTCGGCGTGGAAGGCGAACGTCGGGTCGAGCCGCTCGCGCAACAGTTCGCAGGGCACGCCGAAGACGCTGGCCAGGTCCGCGCGCAGCTCCTCGAGCGCGGTGCCGCTCACCTCGCCCACCGCGAGCAGTTCGATGGCGTTCATTTTTTCTGGTCGCCAGCGGGCTCCACCTGCGGCGAGGGCTCCGGGACGGGGCGCTTCCAGCCGTAGCGCTTCAGCTTGTTGTACAGCGTGACGCGGTCAATATCGAGCACCTGGGCAGCGCGCGTCTGGTTGCCGCCACATTCCTCCAGCACGCGCAGGATATGAGCGCGCTCGATATCGTCCAGGGTGCGGCCGGCTGCGCCGTTGCTCTGTAGCTTGAGGGTGAAGTCCTCGTCACGCAGCTCGGGCTCCTGGGCCACCACCATTGCCCGCTCCACGGCGTTTTCCAGCTCGCGGATGTTCCCGGGCCAGTCGTACTGCTGGAGGATACGCATGGCACCCGGGGCCACCCGCGTGATCTTCTTGGACATCGCCAGCGAGTATTTTCTTACGAAGTGTTCCACCAGCGAGGGGATATCCTCGCGGCGCTCGCGCAGCGGCGGGATTTCGATGCGGAAGACGTTCAGCCGATAGAAGAGGTCGGGGCGGAACTTGCCCTCCTCGATCAGAATTTCCAGGTTGCGGTTCGTCGCGGCCACGCAACGGAAGTCCACCTTGAGGGCCTGGTTGCCGCCCACGCGGGTGATCTCGTGCTCCTGTAGCACGCGCAGCAGATCGGTCTGCGTCTTCAGGCTGATGTCGCCGATCTCGTCAAGGAAGATGGTGCCGCCCTCGGCAACCTCGAACTTTCCTTTCTTGCGGTACTGCGCGCCGGTGAATGCGCCCTTCTCGTGGCCGAACAGCTCGGATTCGAGCAGCGTTTCGGTGAGCGCGCCGCAGTGGATCACCACCAGGGGGTGGTAGCGGCGCGTGCTGGCCATGTGCACGGCGCGGGCCACCAGTTCCTTGCCCGTGCCGCTCTCTCCGGTGATGAGCACAGTAGCGTCTGTGGGGCCGACGGTCTCGATGGCTTCGAACACGCGCTTCATCGCCGCGCTCTGCCCCACCAGTTCCGGCGGGCGCGCCGCTTCCGCGACCACCTCGCGCAGGCGGAGGTTTTCGCGTTCGGCGCGGCGATGGGCCAGCGCGTTGTGCACCAGGTGGGCCACGTCGTCCGGGTCAAACGGCTTGGTGATGTAGTCGTAGGCCCCGTTCTTCAACGCCTGTACGGCGGTCTCCACCGACGCGTAGCCGGTCATGATGATCACGATGAGTTCCGCATTGATTTCGCGGATGCGCCGCTGGAGTTCGATCCCGTCGGTGCCGGGCATCTTGATGTCCACCAGGGCCAGGTCCCACGTCTGTTCGGCCAGGCGGGTCAGCGCCTCGTTGGCGTTCTCCGCGGTGCCGACCTCGTAGCCTTCTTCGCGGAACCATTTCCCCAGCGAGTCCCGCACAATCGGTTCGTCATCTACCACCAACACTCTGCTTTTTTCGCGCACTTCCGCTCACCTCGCTTTCCCTAAGCTCGAAGCGAGAGCTTCTGCATTCTCCCGGTTCCGTTTTTCCGGCCGCAGGGCCTCCACGGGCAGCCGGAAGGTGACGCTCGTGCCCCGCCCGGCCTCCGAGGCGATGGAGATCTTCCCGCCGTGCCGCTCCACAATGCCCTTGCTGATGGCCAGGCCCAGGCCCACGCTGTGCCCGCGCTCCTTCGTAGAGAAGAAGGGTTCGAATAACTGCGGCATCACGTCGGCTGGGATGCCCACGCCGTCGTCGCGCACCTCGAGTTCCACCCAGTCCGCGTCTTCTGCGAGACGGCTGGAGATCTGCAGGCGTCCGCCGCGCGGCATGGCTTCAATCGCATTCATCACCAACGCGAGCAGCACCTGCTCCACCTGCGCCGCATCGCAGTGCACCACGGGCAATTCGGAGGCGAGTTGCAGTTCGAGTTCGATATTGGCCAGCTTGAGCTGGTGGCGCACCAGGCGCACGCAGCGGTCCAGGACGGCATTCAGGTCGCTCCATTCGAGGTTCATGGGCGCGGCGCGCGAAAACGTCAGCAGGTTTCTCACGATTTCTCCGCAGCGCCGGCTTTCCGTCTCGATCAGGTCGAGCGAGCTGCGCACTTCGGCGCGGCGCGCGTCGTCCCAGCCGCCGCGCTCCACCCATTTGCGCAGGAGTTTTGTGTACGTCAAGATGCCGGCCATCGGGTTGTTGATCTCGTGCGCCACCACGGCGGCCAGCTTGCCGATGGAGGCCATCTTCTCCACCTGCAGCATGCGGTCCTGCGCGCGTTGCAGCTCGCGCGTCTTCTGCTCCACGCGCTGCTCGAGCGAACGCGTCCAGGCGGTGATCTCCTCGCGCGCTTCGCGCAACTGGCTGCTCATAGCATTGAACGAAGCGGCCAGCTCGCCGATCTCGCCGCTGCCGCCGTTCTGGATCTGGTAGCCCAGGTCGCCGCGGGCGAGCTGCTCCGTCCCGGCCTTGAGCACGGTCAGCGGGTCGTGCACCACGCGCCAAACGAATAGGCCGCTCAACAGCGAGATGGCCGTCACGCCCAGCACGGTGTAGATGGCCATCTGCCGCGTGCTTTCGGCCAAGTCTTTGTCCGTGACCGCGAGTGATAGGTTCGTATCCAGTACGCCCAGGATGCGTTGCCCGGGCGGATGCGCGTGGCATTCCGCCGAGGAGCACGAGGCCTGGTTCTCGATGGGGTTGATGATCCCCAGGACTCGCTCGTTGCTTGCGGTGCGGAAAATGCGGAAGCGGTCGGGGCGGTTGAGGTGCTCGATCGGCTGGGCTTGCGCGTGGCAGGCGTAGCAGGCTTCCGCCCGCTTGTCCACCAGTGTGCCGACCTCCCGCGGGTCCGTGGAGAAGCTGATGCGCCCTTCCTTGTTGAAGATGCGAATGCGCACAATGCCGGGCTGGGCGGCCATGGTGCCGATGGTGCGGTAGAGACCCTCGCGGTCATTGCGCAGCATGGAGTAGGAAGTGCTGTGCTTGATGACGTCGCTGATGCGCTCGGCACTGGCCAGCACGGACTGCTCCAGGTGTCGCCGGTGCAGGCGGATGTTCAGATACCCGAGTAAGCCGAAGCACACCACCATCCCGGCCACCAGCAGCGCGATCAATTTCGCGCTCAGGCTTTGCCCCAGTCGCCACAGGCGGCGTGGGCTGGGCTGCGCGGAACTAACTTCGGACATGCTCTAACTCCGCCTCCGCGAAAACAGGAGGAGGGGCCGCGGGCTTGTGGTCGTCGAAGATGGGCAGATACTTCGCGGCCAGTCCGAAAACCGCGAAACCCGCCGCCACGATGGCAGCCGTGACGGCCAGTTCGGTCCACTTCGGCAGGTAGCGCACGCCGGCAGAGACTTCCATGCCGGTGATGCTGACGTTGAGCCGGTTGGTGATGAAGCCCAGGATGGTCAACACCGCGGCAAGGTAGAGCCCGCCGGCGCTGCGCCGCGCGCGCGGGATCAGCAGCAGCACAATGGGGGCCAGCAGCCCGAGCAGCACCTCGAGCAGGAACAGCCGCGTCTCGTAGCCGCCTTGCAGCACCAGCTTCAGCGCGCCGCGGTGATACAGGTTCTGTAAGCGCAGCACCGTGTACACCAGAAGCACCACCACCAGCGCCCGCCCCAGGTCGCGCAGCAAGGGCAGCTCAAGCTGCTTGCCGAAGTGTTTCGACGTCATCGAGGATTCGAAGATGGTCATCGCCAAGCCGATGGCGATGGCGGAAAGGAAGAAGAACACCGGCAGCAGCGGCGTGTACCACAGGGGATGCAACTTGTCCGGCACGATCAGGTAGAGGCTGCCGAGCGAGGACTGGTGCAGCGTGGAGAGCAACACGCCGCCAATGACCAGCGGGATGGAGATGGCGCGCAGGATCTTCCGCGGCTTCTCCAGGCGCAGGCGCTCGAAGACCACCGGCGCAAACTCCAGCGACAGCACCGTGGTATAGAGCATCACGCACCAGGCCACCTCGAACATCACCGAGCGCGGGTTCCACATCACCAGCGGGTGCCAGATGCGGTAACTGCGCCCCAGGTCGAAGAGCAGGGCCACCACCACAAGCGCGTAGCCGAGAAATGCCGTCAGAACGGTGGGCCGCACGATCGGCCGGAAACGCTGAAGATTGAAGATGTAAACGCAGGCGGTCAGCGTGAAGCCTCCGGCGGCCAGCATCACCCCGCAGAGCACATCGAAGCCGACCCACAAGCCCCAGGGAAAATCGTCACTCAAGTTGGTGGATGCGCCCAGGCCTCGCGCGAAGCGGATGACCGTGGCATACAGCCCCAGCAGGATAACTACAACAAACAACGCTTTCCAGAACGTGAGTTTGGGGAGTTGGATGCGCGTCGGCATGGTCATGCCTTCTCCTCCTCTTCAGCGGCAGCCACTTCCGCGCGCCGGCTGGTGATCCACCAGATGCCGCCCAGCAGGACGGCCCCCAGCGCAACCAAATCCGGGATACGGGACAGCACGCGATAAGTAAGCATGGGCAGCGGGTCGTGCTGGATGGGGTTGTGGAATCCAAAGGTGGTGAAAGGCACGCTGGAAAGCAGCAGCACGGACGTGCCGCCCACTTCGTCCAGGCCGTAGATGTGTTTGAAGTACTGCTCGGGGTTGTCGCGAATGCGGTGGGTGGCTTCGGCAATGAGCTCTTCGCGTTCGCCGAATTGGGTCGCGCCGGTGGGACAAGCTTCAGCGCAGGCGGTGGGCTGTCCGGCGAGCACGCGGTCGGCGCACATGTCGCACTTGCGGACCAGTGGCAGGGCTTTGTCCCACTCGTACTTGGGCACGCTGAACGGGCAGGCCACCATGCAGTAGCGGCAGCCCATGCAGCGGCTCTCGTCGTACACCACCGGCCCTTCAGCCGTCTTCCTGAACGCGCCCACGGGGCAGACCGAGGCGCAGGTCGGGTCCAGGCAGTTCATGCACAAGCGGCGCATGTACTTGTCGCCCTTGGCCTGCACCACGGTCAGCTTGTGCGCCGACTGTTTCTGCTCGGCGGCGATGGTCTCGTCATAGGGCAACTTGTTGCGTTCCGCGCAGGCGAGTTCGCACTGCTTGCAGTTAATGCACAGGGTTGCGTCGAATAGGATGGCCTTGCTCATACTTCCTCTTTAACTACCCCTGCCAAGTATCCAAAGGGCAATTGACCTGCCAGCCCAGACCTCGGACGAGTTCGTTGCAAACGCTCTAATTCCTTACTGCGGAAGGACTTAGATGTCGCTTATTTCCCAATCGAGATCGTCTGCTGGCGCTGGCGATCCGCTGAGAAATTCAACGCGGTTTTGCGGGGAGCATTGGGAACTTCAACGCATGCCTCCATGAGCTTGGGCTGGCAAAGAAAGGGGCAACGCGCATGCGGGGTCGCCCCAGGCGCAACTGGTACGCTTGCCGCGAGGGCTCTCACGTGAGAAAGAACTCCTGTGTCAGCTCGACCCAATTCTGCTCGGGCAGGTGGCGGCTGATGTCGTCCACGGCCATGCCGCCATCCTGCGCCAAGGCCGGTGCAGTCGCCAGCATTCGCGCGCGCAGCCTTGCGCCAGCCTCTTCCATCCACTTCCGCGCGACGCTTCCGCCCAGCAGGTTGCGGAAGCTCAGCTTGGCGTCCGGCGAGTTGACTTTCACCAGCCAGCCCTCGCCGTAGGGCTCGCGCCGTGCCAGCTCCGGTTCGCTCAGAACGCGGTCATTGATGTCTGTGATGATGCCTTCCATCGGAGACACCATTTCGGCTTTGCCGCCGTTGCGGAGGACGGTCCAGATCTTCTGCCCCTGGCGAACCCACTGGCCGCGTTGCGGCAGTTCAATGCGCTCGACCTTACCAAGCAGGCGTGCAGCGAAATCGTCTAGGCCGATGCGCACCAGAGTCGGGCTTTCGCTGAGGGCCCAGGTGTGTCCCAGGTGATAGCGCAAGTTTTCCGGCACGGCGAAGCCGCCTATGAACTCAGGTTGCAGGCGCGGCTCTTTTTCTGCGGCTACGACACTCGCAGGTTTCACCGCGTGTCTATGGTGTAAGAGGTAATCAATCGTCAGCAGAATCGCGAATGTTACTAGGACAAGAATCGCAGTCATGGTCTCCTCCCCACCCGCCCTCGCCCCTCCTTGCGCCGGGCGGGTTCGTTTTTGGGGCGCAGTCCACCCTAAATAAAGGCACGTCCCATGCCGTAGTCAGGAAATATGATGCGCCGTCAATATGCCGCGCAAGTCATTGCAGTGTTATGGGTTGGCTGTCTTAGTCCCAAGCGTCTGCAACCTCGGACGAGGCCAAGATTCGCGATAGTTCAAGAATTCAACACTCTCGTAGAAGAGTGGCACGTCTTGCTGCATAACTTGCCTGTGTTGAAGAGATCGGCGGGCTCACGAAGGGTGCTGAGATTGTCAACGCGGGCGTTGCGAAGTACCACACCCGTTGCACCGCCTTGGGGTTCAATTCCGAAGGTACGTTAAAAGAAGGACCGTCCCCAGATGGCGGCACGCCCGTTGCGGAAAAAGTTGCTGAGCAGACCTTCAGGTGACCGACCGGACTCCGGCCTCGCGATACGCAGGCAGGCGCCAGTGACTGCCACGCGCCGTGCGCCCGCGGGTCACTTCGGTGTAAGCCTCTTGCAGCCGACGGGTGATGTGCCCGATGGCCCCGGTGCCCACCGGATGGCGGTCCACTTCAATGATCGGCGCGATCTCGAAGGCTGTGCCGGCGAAGAAGGCCTCCGTGGCCACGTAGAGTTCGGTACGGTCCACGGGGCGCTCCAAGGTCTCGATCCACATGTCGCGGCCCAGATCAATGATGGTGGCCCGGGTGATGCCTTCCAAGATGTTGTCGTACACCGGCGGAGTGACCAACTGTCCGTTGCGGACGATGAAGATATTGGACGCCGCGCCTTCGGAGATGTGCCCGTCGTTGGTGAGTACAATGGCTTCGTCGAAGCCGTTGGCGCGAGCTTCGTCGCCGGCCAGCGCGCTGTTCACGTAGGCGCCGCAAATCTTGCCGCGCGCGGGGATGGCATTGTCGTCCACGCGCCGCCAGGAAGAAACCGCCACACGCAGCCCTTGCGAACTGTCAATGTAGCTGCCGAAGGGTACCGCCACAATGGCGAACTCGGACTCCGGGCCGAAGGCCACGCCGATGCCCTGGCGCGATTTGTACACCAACGGACGGATGTACACGTCGCTGCGCAGGTGGTTGCGCACGATCAGCTCGCAAGTAACGTCGCAGAGCTGCTTGGCGCTCATGGGGATGTCCATCTTCAGCAGCCGCGCATTGCTTTTCCAGCGGTCGTAGTGCTCCCGCGCGCGGAACAGATACAGCTCCTGGTCTTCCTCCGACCAGTAGCCGCGGATTCCTTCGAACACCCCGGAGCCGTAGTGCAGGGCGTGCGTCAGCAGCCCGACCTTAGCTTCCCCTAGCGTGCAGTATCTCCCCTCAAAGAACACAAGCAGGTTGGGATCAAGTGCGGTTTGCATCGGGTCCTCCGAAAACTGCGCGGCGTCAGCGCATGGCCGGGCTTGCGGCTTTTTGCATAAACTCGCGTCCCGTGGCCAGGGCGCGCCGGTTCATCTCCAGCAGCGAGGCGGCGCTGGCCTTGGCGCCGATCACCGACTTGAGTACCGACATGGCCGTCTCTTCGGTGAGCACGTCGAACTCGGCCAACAACGCGCCGAGCATCACCATGTTGGCCACCTTGGCCGTGCCGATCTGGTCGGCGAGGTCCGCGGCCGGCAGGCACACCACGCGCGTGTTGGGCGCGGAGAAGTTCTGCGGCAGGGCATCGCGGTTGTAAAGGATCAACCCTCCCGGCTTCATCTTCGGCGCAAACTTGCGCAGGGAAATCTCGTTCATGGCGATGAGCACGTCGGGGAAGGAAATCAACGGGGAACCGATCCGCTCCTCGGAAAGGCAGACGTGGCAATGCGCGCTGCCGCTGCGCATCTCCGGGCCGTAGGACGGCAGCCAGCTCACCTCCAGGCCCTCGCGCATGCCCATCTCGGCAATGATCTGTCCCATCAGGAGCACGCCCTGGCCGCCGAAGCCGGCCACCTTCACCGTGAGGTTGCGCGTGGCGGCGCGCTGCGCTTCGGCGTGTTTCTCCTCCGCATCGCCAGGGGCCTCCAGCTCCAGCACCTCTGCCACCGACCGCACCTCGGGCCCGGCTACTTCGACCGCGGGCGCCGGACGGTCTCGGAAGACATTCAGGGGAAAGACCGGCAGCATCTTTTCTGCTACCCACTTCCGCGCATCCACCGGGTCCATCTTCCAGATGGTAGGGCAAGGGGAGAGGATTTCGACAAAGGTGAAGCCCGCGCCGTTCTTCTGCAGCTCGAGCGCTTTGCGCACGGCCTTACGCGCTTTCATGGTGTTCTTGTTGTCGCAGACGGCCACGCGCTCGATGTACACCGGCGCTTCCAATGCGTTCAGCAGTTCGCAGACGTGCAGCGGGAAGCCTTCATTCTGCGGGCGGCGACCCCACGGCGAGGTGGTGCTGGTCTGGCCGACCAGCGTGGTGGGCGCCATCTGCCCGCCGGTCATGCCGTAGATCGCATTGTTGATGAAAAAAACGGAGATCTTTTCTCCACGGTTGGCGGCGTGGAGAAACTCCGCGGTGCCGATGGCGGCCAGGTCCCCGTCGCCTTGGTAGGCAATCACGATGCTGTCGGGCAGTGCGCGCTTCAACGCGGTGGCCACTGCCGGCGTGCGCCCGTGCGCGGCCTGCACGTTGCCCACGTCGAAATAGTAGTAGGCGAAGACCGAGCACCCCACCGGGCTGACAAACACGGTGCGGTCCTGCAAGCCCATGTCCTGCACGGCCTCGGCGATCAGCTTGTGCGCTACCCCGTGCCCGCAGCCGGGGCAATAGTGCGTCTGGTGCTGGAGTTCCGGTTTCCGTTCGAAGATGTCGTAAAAGACCGACGATCGGGAATGCGTAACTTGGTAATCCGACACAACGCCTCCTGCGCCGCCCGCAATCAAACTGCGGCGGTCGCAACGCTCTGCAGCAGATGGTCCCGAACTTCTTCGGCCAGCGGCACGTTGCCGCCCACTCGCCCGTAGAATTCCACCGCCACGCGCCCGTCCAGCGCCAGCCGCACATCTTCCACCATCATGCCAGTGCTCATCTCCACCACTTGCACCACCCGGCAGGCCTGGGCCGTTTCCCGCAGCGCTTTGGCGGCGAAGGGCCACAGCGTCACCGGGCGGAACAGCCCGGCCTTGACCCCGCGCTCGCGCAACTGGTCCACCGTGGAGCGCAGTACGCGCGAAACGATCCCGTAGCCTACCAGCAGTACCTCAGCGTCTTCCGCGCGGTAGTTCTCGTGGCGCGCTTCCACTTCTTCGGCCTGCTTGTATTTGGCTTCCAGCTTGCGCACGTGCGCTTCCAGCGTGTCCGGCTCGAGGTGGATCGAGGTGACCAGGTTCTGCCGCGTCTCCGCGTTCGCGCGCACGGCCCAGGGCTTTTCCGGCGGCTGCTGGATGTGCGCATGCAGCTCCAGCGGTTCCATCATCTGCCCAATGAAGCCGTCGGTTAGTATGATCGCCGGGTTGCGGTATTTGTCGGCCAGCTCGAAGGCCAGCATGGTCAGGTCGGCCATCTCCTGCACCGACGCTGGCGCCAGCACGAAGTTGCGGTAGCAGCCGTGCCCGCCGCCCTTGACGAGGGCGAAGTAGTCGCTCTGCTCCGGCGCTATGTTGCCCAGGCCCGGTCCGCCGCGCACTACGTCCACTACCACGCAGGGCAACTCCGAGCCGGCCAGGTACGACAATCCTTCCTGCATCAGGCTGAGTCCTGGCCCGGAGGACGCCGTCATGGCGCGCTCTCCTGCCGATGACGCGCCGTACACCATATTGATGGCCGCCACTTCACTCTCCGCCTGGAGGAACGTGCCGCCCACCTGGGGGAGGTAGAGCGCCGCGGCTTCCGCGATTTCGCTGGCCGGCGTGATGGGATAACCGTAGTAGGCGCGGCAGCCGGCCAGCACCGCGCCCTTAATTACCGCGACGTTGCCCTTAGTGAGCTGGCGCATGCTGTTCCTCCGCAGTTCGCGCCACGGCCTTCGCCGCCGACAGGCGATAGACCGTGATCGCACCCGGTTCCGGGCAGGTGTAGAAGCAGATGCCGCAGCCGGTGCAGCCCTCGCCGGTGTAGTGCGCCGGGTGCACGCCGTAGGCGCTCAGCTCCGGCTCCAATTCCAGGCACTTCGGTGGGCAGGCCTCCACGCACAGACCACAGCCCTTGCATTCTTCGCGGTCAATGGTCACTTTGCCACGCGCTTGGCTGGCCATGTTCACCTCTTGATATTCGGCGCCCCGGCCAACTCCGACAGTTCCTTGAGCGGCCGTTGCAGCCACCTCGTCTGCTCGCAGTACTTGTAGAGTTCGTCGCGGAATTTCGGGTGGGCGATCTGGATCAGCAATTCGGCGCGCTGCCGGATGGATTTGCCGTGCAGGTAGGCGATGCCGTACTCGGTGACCACGTAGTGGATGGACCCGCGCGAGGCCACTACCCCCGAGCCCGGCGTCAGCGTCGGCACAATGCGCGAGATGGTATCATTTCTCGCCGTGCTGGGCATGGCGATGATGGGCTTGCCGCCCTTGGAATGCCGCGCCCCGCGGATGAAGTCCACCTGCCCGCCGAATCCGCTGTACAGGTACTGTCCCACCGAATCGGAGCACACCTGCCCGGTGATGTCCATTTGCAGCGTCGAGTTCACTGCCACCATGCGGTCGTTTTGCGCGATGATGAACGGGTTGTTCGTGTAGCTCACTGGATGGAATTCGAAGATGGGGTTTTCGTTCACGTACTCAAACAGTTGTCGCGTCCCCAGCACGAATCCCAGGATAATTTTCCGCGGGTGCAGCGTCTTCCGGCTGCCGTTGATCGCCCCGGACTGGATCAGCGGCACTGCGCTGTCCGAAAGCATTTCCGTGTGGATGCCCAGGTTTTTGCGGTCGGTCAGTTCCAGCAGCACCGCGTCCGGGATTCCGCCGATGCCCAGTTGCAGCGTGTCGCCATCCTCGATCAGGCTGGCCACGTTCCGCGCGATCTGCTGCTGCAGCGGGGTGATCTCTTCCCGCGGCAACTCGCACAGGGGTCGCGATTCGTCCACGATGGCGTGGATGTTGCTCACGTGGATGAAGCTGTCGCCGTACGTCCGCGGCATGTGGTCGTTCACCTGCGCCACCACGTACTTGGCCACTTTCGCCGCCGTCAGCGTGGTATCAATGCCCACGCCAAAACTGCAGAACCCATGCGGGTCCGGCGGCGACACCTGGATGAGCGCCACGTCAAGTGGCATCGCACCGCTTTCGAACAGGCCCTCGATTTCGCTCAGGTAAATTGGCGTGTAGTCTGCGCGGCCGTCGTTCACCGCTTGACGCACGTTGGCGCCAATGAACATGGCGTTGTGGCGGAAGTGCCCGGCCATTTCCGGCCCGACGTAGTCGGCGCGCCCGAGCGTGAGCAGGTGCACGATCTCCACGTCCCGCACGAACGGGGCGCGCTTCACCAGGGCCTCCGCCAGCGCCTCCGGCTCAGCGCAGCCCGGCTGGATGTACACCCGCATCCCCGACTGCACGCAGCGCAGCGCCTCCTCGGCCGTCATCTGCTTCCTTCTGTAATCGTCCAGCCAGTGCATGGCCGCTCCTTCTCGCGGGCCTTATGCCGTCATCGCTTTCTTCACCTGTTCGTGCCCGCGGGCCGCATAGTACACGGCGCGGTCGAAGAACTGGTCCACCAGGCGCAGCAGTTCAATCTCCTGGTACACCTCCAGGGGGCGGTCGAGCAGGGCTTCGCGGTGCAGGAATTCCCAAAGGTGTTCCTTCACCAGGAGCAGCGCGCAGATCAGGTGGCTCATGGAAACGCCTTGCGTGGCGCGCCGCGCTCCCACCGCGGTGTACCAGCGCTCAATATCGCCTTCCGTTTTTGTTTCCAGCCAGTCACTCAGGTTGTGGTAGATCTCGTACACACGCTGCTGCAATTCCGGCAGCGGCACCTTCCTCAGGTCGGACATCTTCTCCGAGTTCAGGAATTTCTCCATCAGCCCTTTGGCCAACTGGTCCGAATGGGTCTCAATCAGCCGAATCAATCGCTCTGCAATCATGACGCCCTCCGCAGTTCCAACGCTCCGGCCGCGACAGCCGAGTTTGGGCGGGCCATTCCCTCCAATTTCCGGTAGGGGCACGCCGGTTGCCAACCGGATAGCCCACCGTGGTGATCGTAATTGATTGACTTAACACAACTTAGCCTATAGAGCGGCCAATCCGCCTGCATTTCTGGTTTGGGACTTCGCGATTTCTCGCGCCAGACAGCGCACCACAGCGCAACCTCCTGCGCAGCCGGGAAGTGTAAAGGGGACACCCATTTTCCATCGGCGCGGGCAGAAATACGGTGATTCTACGGGAAGACAGGGGGAATCCGGCGACTTTTCGGCGATGGAATCGCCGCTCAAGCAACCGCCGGTTGTTCGGAAGGCGCCGCGATGGGCGGCAGGATTTCTGTCCCAGCCTCTCCCCGCAACGCAGCGCCCAGGTTCTCCGGCGAAGTGACCATGGCGCGGCATTGCCCGCCATCCCAGGTGACCGCTTCTTCCAGAAACTCCAGCGCGGCCTCGATCTTCGGGCCCATGCTGCCGGCTGGGAATTCGCCTGCGCAGAGATAGCTTTTCGCCTGCGCCCAGGTGAGCCGCTCGAGCGGCATCTGGTTCGGGCGGCCGAAGTGCAACGCCACGCGGTCCACTCCCGTGGAGAAGGCCAGCACCTGTGCGTGGAGGTTTCTGGCCAGCAGCGCGCTCACGCGGTCTTTGTCAATCACTGCCTCCACGCCCTCGATGCGTTTGCCGCGCCGCACCACCGGAATGCCGCCTCCGCCCGCCGCGATCACCACCGCCCCGGCGCCCAGGCAAGCGCGGATGGCTTCCTGCTCCACGATCTCCAGCGGCTTCGGCGAGGGCACCACGCGGCGCCAGCCGCGCCCGGCATCCTCCACCATTTCCCAGCGCAGCTTGCGCCTGCGTTCCAGCGCCTCTTCGATGGCGTAGAACGGCCCAATCGGCTTGGTGGGATTCATGAAGGCCGCATCGCTCGGGTCCACCACCACCTGCGTCACCACGCTGGCCACGTTGACGCTCATCCCGCGCTCGGCCAGCACGTTGTCCAGCGTCTGTTGCAGCAGGTAGCCGATTTCTCCTTGCGTTTCCGCGTCGCATTCGTCCAGGCGCACCGGCGGCAGGTTGGGCTGCGCCAGCTCGCCGCGGAGCAGGGCATTACCCACCTGTGGGCCGTTGCCGTGCGTCAGCACTACGCGGTAACCCATGCCCAGCACGTCGGCGATGCCTTCGCAGGTCACCCGCGCGTTGCGCTGTTGTTCCGCGAAGGTGCCCTTCTCTCCCGGCCGCGTCAGGGAGTTTCCGCCAATGGCGAGAACAACGATGGGATTCATAGGCGCCACATCGTAACGGCGTACGACATTTCCTGTGGCACAGCCATTCCTGGCTGTGCGAGTAAAAGAATCAGGGCCGCCCCATCTTAGCGACGTGTGACATTTGCCCCGCCCGGATTCCTAGTGCTGCTGATTTCCCAGCAGCGCCAGCAGCACCGCCTTGGCGATATGCAGACGGTTTTCCGCCTGCTCCAGCACCACGGAGCGCGGGCCGTCCAGCACGTCGTCGCTCACTTCGTCGCCGCGGTGCGCCGGCAAACAGTGCATGAACACGGCATCCCGCTTGGCTAGGGCCATCAGGTGGGAGTTCACCTGGTAGCTGGCGAAAATCTTTTTCCGCTGCACGGCCTCCTGCTCCTGGCCCATGCTGGCCCACACGTCTGTATAGACGGCGTCGGCGTTGCACACCGCGTCGGCTGGGTCCTGCACCACGCAGATTTCCGCGCCGCTGGGCAGGGCGTCCTCCCGCGCCTGCTGAAAAATGGCTGCCGCAGGCTCATAGCCGCGTGGGGTGGCGATGGTCAGGTACATTCCCGTCTTCGCGGCGGCTTGGGCCAGCGAATTGGCCACGTTGTTCCCGTCGCCGACGTAGGCCAGCCGCAGCCCGCGCAGGCTGCCCTTCACTTCGCGCAGCGTGAACACGTCGGCCAGCGCTTGGAGCGGATGCAGCAGGTCAGAGAGCGCATTGATGACGGGAATGTTGGCTTCGGCAGCCATTTCGTCCAGCGTGGACTGGGCAAAGGTGCGGATGGTCACGCCATCCACCCAGCGGGCCAGGTTGCGCGCCACATCCTTCACCGCTTCGCGCTTGCCCAGCGCAATGTCCGCCGGCGAGAGGTAGATGGGATGGCCGCCCAACTGCACCATGCCGACCTCAAACGTCACCCGCGTGCGCAGGGACGGCTTTTCGAAGATCAGCGCCAGGCTCCGCGCCGCCAGCGTGGTGCGGAACGCTTCGGGGTGCTTCTTCATTTCCTCGGCCAGGTCCAGCAGGCCGGTAAATTCCGCGATGGTCAGGTTGTGGAGGGAGAGCAGATCGCGCTTGGTGTGGCCAGGAGCGGGATGCAGCGGCCAGAGCTTTCGTGGGACTTCGTGCATCATGTGCGCCATCAAAGTTCTCCTCGATATTTCCCCGCCTGCTTCTTTCCCCCGCTGATTCCTAGTCGGCGCCGACCAGCTCGCGCGGTGCGGCGCGCCTGGCGCGGTGCGCCAGCATCAGCATCAGGAATTCGCGCAGCACCTGCTCCAATCGCAGCTCGCCGCACTCTTCCACTTCGTAGCGCACGCGCAGCGACGCCTTGGGGATTTCCACCACACGTGCCAGGTCCACCGGAGTGGCCACCAGGACCACGTTGCAGGGCGTGGCCCGGATGGTGGCTTCGAGTTCCGCCAGTTGCTTCGGGCTATAGCCCATGGCGGGGAGCAGCGGGCCGATTTGGCGGTATTTCTCATAGACGTCGCGCAGGCTGCCCACTGCGTACGGCCGCGGGTCCACCAGTTCCGCCGCGCCCGCCGCGCGCGCCGCCACCACGCCCGCTCCAAATTCCATCTCGCCGTGCGTGAGCGTGGGCCCGTCTTCCACCACCAGCACTTTCTTCCCGCGCACTTTTTCCGCGCCGTCCATTTTCACGCGGCATGCCGCCTCGATGATGCGTGCGCGCGGATTGGCTTGGCGCACGTTGCGCCGCACGGTTTCCACCGCCGCTTCCGGTGCGGTATCCACCTTATTGATCAGCACCACGTCGGCGCGCAGCAGGTTCACTTCGCCCGGGTAGTAAGCCAGTTCGTGTCCCGCGCGGTGCGGGTCGGCCACCACGATTTCCAAGTCCGAGCGGAAGAACGGCGTGTCGTTGTTGCCGCCGTCCCACACGATGACGTCCGCATCCTTCTCCGCTTCGGCCAGGATGGCTTCGTAGTCCACCCCGGCATACACCACCGTGCCGGCGACGATGTGCGGCTCGTACTCTTCGCGCTCTTCGATGGTGCAGTTGTGCCGGTCCAGGTCCTCCAGCGTGGCCAGGCGCTGCACGCGCTGGCGCAGCAGATCTCCATAGGGCATGGGGTGGCGCACCACGGCCACGCGCTGGCCCTGCTCGCGCAGGATCTGCACCACGCGCCGCGACACCGGGCTCTTCCCCGCGCCGGTGCGCACCGCGCAGATGCTCACCACCGGCCGCTGCGACTCCAGCATGGTCCCGTCGGCGCCCAGCAACATGAAGTCCGCCCCGGCCGCCACCGCCCGCGCCGCCAGGTGCATCACGTGTGCGTGGGACACGTCGCTGTAGCTGAACACCACCAGGTCCACGCACTGCTCCAGGATCACCTCTTCCATCCGTGATTCCTCGATGATGGGAATCCCCACCGGATACAGCGGCCCGGCCAGCTCCGCCGGATACTTGCGCCCGGCTATCTCCGGGATCTGCGTCGCCGTGAACGCCACCACCTGGTCGTCGGCGGAATCGCGGAAGCAAAGGTTGAAGTTGTGGAAGTCGCGGCCTGCAGCGCCCAGGATCAAGATGCGCCGTTTCATGGGACTCTTCTCCGCGGTTCTGCGAGCATCGTTCTGCCTGTTAATACTGTTTCCCGTTGTTTACACCGCCCAGGCGTCTTGCTCGGCCACCGGCGTCCCGCTCAGCGGGACCGTAATCGCCCGCGTCAGATCGAGGAACTCGCGCGTCGGCGCGCGGAAGCATTCCCCGCGCTGCCCGAAAAACATGCGCGGGCAGAAGACCAGTTCCTTCCACGTCAGCAGGCCCTCGTCGCAATAGACGTTTGCGCCAAAGGGATTCTCGAACGGCTCCATGTGGCCCAGTTCCGAATCGGCGAAGATGACGTCCAGGTCCCTTTCCGCGAGACACTCCACCTTCCCGCCGCCGATGGCCTGCCCCAGTTGCTCCGCTGTGACGTCAATCCCCTCCGGCAGCACCACCGTGGCCGGTTGGCCGTTCACCCGGAAAAACAACAACCTCACGTGGTTGCCCGCCCCGCAGGTGCACAACACCTCATCCCGCAAGACCCGGGGAAAGTGGAGTTTCAAGTAGTTATGCAGGGCGATGATGGGCTTCATCTGGTGACCCTCCCGTGGCTGATTGCCTGGCGGCTGGCACCTTGGGGTCCGCAGTTCGTTCTTCTCGGCTTGCGGCAGCCAGCGTGGGCCGTCCGGGCGGATGTGCTCCACCCACAACACACAGCTCCACCTTGGCAGGAGCAATCCAGCAACCAGCGCCCCGACGCATGTTTGACCTGTCAATAGCCCCGGTAATCTATTGACTCATTGAGCTTTATGTCTTCAGAATGAGATGGAATGGCGATGAAATCTGGACTCCCTGAGCTAAGTTTCTCGCAGCATGCGCGGGCTCATGCGCCAACCCACCCACGCACTACCGTTTCCTTGGTTGGCCAGCCTATTGCGAATTTCAACGCTTGTACGTGCCCATCAACGTGGCTTGCGCCAGCACCTGGCCCGCCATGGCCTTTTCCAGATCGGCCTTGCTGGCCCCGGCTTTCAGGGTGATCTTCGTATCCAGTGCATAAAGCTTGAAGAAGTAACGATGCGGTGCGCCGGGAGGTGGGCACGGCCCCCCATAGCCGATGCGGCGAAAGTCGTTCCTGCCCTGCCGCGCTCCGGTGGGGAGATGCTCATCCTTGGGGACGCCTTCAGCCAGTTTGCGCGCGTCCGCGGGCAGGTCGTAGAGCACCCAGTGCACCCATGTGCCCACCGGCGCGTCCGGGTCGTCCACGATCAGGGCAAAGCTCTTCGTATTCTCCGGCGCGCCGCTCCATTCCAGCGCCGGCGAGAGGTCCAGGCCGTCGCAAGTGTGCTTCTTGGGAATCGCTCCGCCCGGTTCGAAGGCTGTCGTGCTCAGTTTGAAGGCCATGGCTTTCTCTCCCTTCTGCTCCCTGCGGATGCCAGCTACGGACCACAGGAATAAGGTGGCCACTGCGATGATCGTTGCGGGATGGGCTGTGCGGCTCATGGCGAGAACCTGCTTCCAGCCAGCCTAACTTCGTAGGCCAGTACGGTCAATCCTCGAGTACCGCCGGCATCCTGCCGGCGCTCTACAATACTGTTACGGTGCCGCTTTGTAGCTCACGTCCCGCCTGCCCTGAGCGGAGTCGAAGGGCCCCGCGCTTCTTGCGGGACTGACGTGCGGTCTTTTTCTGACTTCTGCCTTCTGTCCCGACTCCTCACTTCGTCTCTGCCTGCAGCCGCTCCCACCGTTGCCTTGCCAGAATCGCCGCCCCAAGTGCTCCCGCATATTCCGAATCCGCGCACACATTCACGCGGCCACCCAGGCGCTCCTCCAGCGCGGCGACCATCCCGCGGTTCCGCGTCACTCCGCCCGTCACCGTAATCTCCGGCTGCGCGCCCACCTGCCGCACCAGCGCCACTACGCGCTCGGCAATGGAATTGTGTGCCCCACGCAGGATGTCTTCCACTGCTTTGCCGGCGGTGACGTGGTTGATCACTTCGCTCTCCGCCAGAACCGCGCAGATGCTGGAAATGGGCTGCGGGTCCTGCGAGCGCAGGGAGAGTGCGCCCACCTCCTCGAGTTCAATCTCCAGCGAATTGGCCACCCGCTCCAGGAAGCGCCCGGCGCCCGAGGCGCAGCGGTCGTTCATCTTGAAGGCCACCACGCGCCCGTTTTCGGCAATGCGCAACGCGCGCGAGTTCATCGCGCCCACGTCCAGCACCGTGCGCGTCCCGGGAAATAACCGCAGTGCGCCCACGGCGTGGCAGGTCATCTCCGTAATCTGGATCTGACGGAACGGCACACGGTAGCGCCCGTAGCCCGTGCTCGCCACATAGACAATCTCATTGCGGTCGAAGCCGTTTCGCACGCAAAGTTCTTCGAGCGTCTGCTGCGCGGCCACTTCCAGCCGCGCGCCGGTCTCCCGGCTGATGCTGGCGAGCTGCTGCCCGTTCTCGTCCAGCAGCACCGCGCGCGTCGTGCGCGTGCCCACGTCCATGCCTGCCACGTAGCGCACGTCAGGCTCCTCCGCTGGCTTCCGCGTGAGCGCCGGGACTGTTTTTCCGTTTGCCCACTTCGCCGTGCGCCGCGCGCTCCCAGGCAAACAGCGCCGCGCCGATGGCCCCGATGTGCTGCGATTCGGCGGAGACGTTGAGCTTCAGCTTCAGGCGCTCTTCCAGCGCGCGCACCA
>Ga0073934_10001761_pt1 | contig 49576 bp, 43 predicted proteins | sample LarsenN4metaG_FD_76834 | JGI IMG/M metagenome (GOLD analysis project Ga0073934, IMG submission 76834) | Hot spring sediment bacterial and archeal communities from British Columbia, Canada, to study Microbial Dark Matter (Phase II) - Larsen... ...
ATCCCACCATGTACCGCGGCCGTCTCTGGACCATGCGCCAGTATGCCGGCTTTGGCACCGCCGTCGAATCCAACCAGCGCTATCGCTACCTGCTCCGCCAGGGCCAGACCGGTCTCTCCGTGGCCTTCGACCTTCCCACGCAGATCGGCCTCGACTCCGATCACCATCTCGCCCTGGGCGAAGTCGGCAAGGTCGGCGTGGCCATTGACTCGCTGGAGGATATGGAAACGCTGTTCGACGGCATCCCGCTCGACCGCGTCTCCACCTCCATGACCATCAACGCCACCGCCGCCATTCTCCTGGCCCTCTACGTCGCCGTGGCCAAGAAGCAGCGCGCCGATCTCCAGCGCCTCTCCGGCACCATCCAGAACGACGTCCTCAAGGAATACGTCGCCCGCGGCACCTACATTTATCCCGTGCGTCCCGCCATGCGCATCGTCACCGACATCTTCGCCTGGTGCCGCTCCGCGCTGCCCAACTGGAACACCATCTCCATCTCCGGCTACCACATCCGCGAAGCAGGCTCCACCGCCATCCAGGAAGTCGCCTTCGCCCTTGCCGACGCCATCGCCTACGTCCAAGCCGCGCTGGACGCCGGGCTCCCCGTGGACGACTTCGCTCCGCAACTCTCCTTCTTTTTCAACGCGCACAGCGACCTGCTTGAAGAAATCGCCAAGTTCCGCGCCGCGCGACGCCTGTGGGCCCGTCTCATGCGCGACCGCTTTGCCGCCCGCGATCCGCGCTCCATGATGCTCCGCTTCCACGCGCAGACCGCCGGCAGCTCGCTCACCGCGCAGCAGCCGGAGAACAACATCGTTCGCGTGGCCATTCAAGCGCTCGCCGCCGTGCTCGGCGGCTGCCAGTCGCTCCACTGCAACGCCCTCGACGAAGCCCTCGCCCTTCCCACCGAGCAAGCCGCGCTGCTCGCCCTGCGCACCCAGCAGATTCTCGCCAATGAAAGCGGCGTCGCGAACACTGCCGATCCCGTCGCCGGCTCCTACGCCATCGAAAAGCTCACCGACCAGATCGAAGCCGGCGCCCGCGAGTACATCGAGAAGATTGACTCCATGGGCGGCATGCTCCCCGCCATCGAGAGCGGCTTCGTCCAATCCGAAATCCAGAAAGCCGCCTACGATCACCAGCGCGCTGTGGAGCGCGGCGAGCGCATCGTCGTCGGTGTCAACCAGTTCATCGCCGGAGAGGAAAAGCCCATTCCTACGCTGCGCATTGACCCGGAAATCGAGCGCGCTCAAATTGCCCGCCTCCAGGCGCTGCGCGCGAAGCGCGACACCCCGAAAGTGAAAGCGGCGCTCGCCGAAGTCGAACGCCGCGCCGCCTCCGCCGATAACCTGATGCCCGCCATCCTCGCCGCCGTCGAAGCCTACGCTTCCGTCGGCGAAATATCCGACGCTATGCGCCGCGTCTTCGGCGAATTCCACGAATCCGTCGTCATCTAGTGTTACCGCCGGCATCTTGCCGGCACTTATGGAGTGCGGGAGCGAAGCTCCCGCCGTGTCTTTCGCACTGTGGGCAGCACGCGGATCTCCCGCCTCTTTCAGTTTTCACATCTGGGACTAGAAATCTCTTTCTCTGTCTCTCTGTGCCTCTGTGGCAAAATCCCCTTCAATGAAGGCCTCTCTCGCCCACGAAATCCGCTGGCCCCGCGTCCGCACGCCTACTGACGCCGCGCATTTCATTGATTCCGTCGGTTTCTGCGTGCTCTTCCCACTGACGAGAATCCCGTTGCCATCTCTCTATTACGCCAGCGCCCGCCGCGACATCCAGCTCGGCCCCGGCTGGGACAAATACTGCGAGTTGATCTGGAAGTGGAAGGATGAACTCCCGCTCCATCGCCGCGCCTTCTACGCCAAATGTCTCCATGGCCGCGGCATGTTCATCTCCCGCAAGCTGCTCCCGCACTTCCTCGCCATGCGCGCTTCCGCAGCCGCGCCCGGCGACCACACGCGTTTCTACTCCGCAGGCCGCATCAGTGCGGACGCCCGCGCCATCTGGCTGGCCCTCGAAGAGCACGGCCCGCTGGCCACGCTCGAACTGCGTCACGCCTGCAAGATGGAAAGCACCGGCAGCAACGTCCGTTTCAAGCGCGCCATGCTCGAACTTCAGTGCCATCTCGTCCTCGTTCATTTCGGCGCCGAGCAGGAAACCGCCGCCTGGCCCTCCAGCCGCTTCGAGCTCACCTGCCGCGCCTTCCCGCGCGAAGCGGCCGCCGCGCGCAACATTTCCCCGGATGCTGCTCGCCGCGCCATCGCCCGCAAATATCTCGCCTGGCATCCCAACGCTTCGCCCTCTCTCCTCGCCCGCCTCTTCAGTTGGAGCAAAACGGAAGCTGCCGCCGCCTGTAGCGCCGTCCCCGCTCTGCGGGGCCGGCATCGCGGGTGACGTGCAGGGCCGTTCAGGGATAAAGGCTTTCCGGTTTTCGGATTTCCTCACGCTTTCGTCGTACAATACGCCCGACCTTAAGACCCATGCGCCTGATTCTGGCCTCGTCCTCGCCCCGTCGCGCGGTGATTCTCCGCGATGCGGGGATTGTTTTTGAGTCCGCCCCGGTCGCCGTGGATGAGACGCCATGGCACAACGAACCCCCGCTGCATCTGGTTCGCCGCCTGGCCAAAGCCAAGGCCTCCGCCGCCGCCGAGCGTGTCACCGGCTCGGCCATCGTCATTGGTGCGGATACGGAAGTGGTCGTAGATGGAGAGGTGCTTGGCAAGCCCGCGGCGCGCCTGGACGCCCGCGAGATTCTTCAACGACTTTCCGGCCGCATCCACGAAGTGATCACAGGTCTCGAACTCATCCGCCTGCCCGACCGCGCCTCGCGCTCTGAGCAGGAGACTACTCGCGTCACCTTTGCAACCCTTTCCGCGCTGGAAATTGACGACTACATCGCATCTGGCGAGTGTTACGACAAGGCCGGCGGCTACGCCATCCAGGGACGTGCCGCCCGCTTCATCACCCGCGTGGAGGGCTGTTACTTCAATGTGGTGGGATTGCCCCTCGCGCGCCTCTATCGCGCCCTCCGCGACCTCGGCTGGACTCCCGATTGACCTGCTGCAAAAGGAAAACGGCGGCCCGCAACCCGGACCGCCGTCACACAATTCCCCGCTTACCTGCCAACCCGCGCAGGGCTTACTTCGGCTTTTCCTCCGGCTTCTCGCCGCCCTTCATCCCTTCCTTGAAGCTGCGGATACCCTCGCCGAAGCCCTTCATAATCTCCGGAATCTTCCGCCCCCCAAAGATGATCAGCACAATGGCCAGCAGCAGCAACAGCTCAGGAATGCCTATCTTTCCTCCGAACATGTCACCCCCTCTTTTCTTTTCGATTCTAGGCTCCGCACCGCCCCGCGTCAACAATGCGAACCGCTGGCCGGTTGCGGGCCATCGCTGGACACTCCATCTTTAGCAGGCTGTTGAAAAAGCCTTTTTGGCTGTCATTCCGGGCGAAGCGAGGGATCTGTTTTTTCGCAAATAGTCGACGAAATACCAGATTCCTCGTCGTCCCGCCAAGGCGGGACTCCTTCCTCGGAATCACAGCCCCAAGAATATTTTCAGCATCCCGTTAGAGAATCACCCGCGCGTCCCCCACCCGCCGCGTCACCCGTTCCCGGTCCAGGTACTCCAGCAGCGGGATCGCATACTTCCGGCTCACGCCGGTCAATTCCTTGAACGCCGGCACGCTCATCCGCTCGCCCTTCTCCTTCTTGTAGTTCCCCAGCAGTTCCCGCAGCCCGCTCAGCGCCGCCCGATGGAAGATCAGCTCCTCGGCCACTTTCACCAACACCTGCTCGCGCAGCAGGATTTGCAAGATCTTCTGCGCGCGTCTCTCCTCCACCGGCAGCTTGGCCAGTACTTCCTTTACCGGCGGCACGGTCAGCCCTGCGCGCGCAAACGCTTGCTCGATGCGTTCCTTCGCGCGCGCCTCTTCCGGCGTCAGCTCGATTTCTCGCCCCGCCCGTTTCACCGCGTCCCCCGCCAGCGCCAGTTCGCCCGCGCCGGCAAGCTGCTCCAGCGCCGCTCGGAACACCGCCGCTTCCTCCGCGCGCGAGGTCACCCGCGTGCGCAGTTCTTGCTTGGGGATTCCCGGCGCCAGCGGGCTCGCCGCATGGAATCGCGCCACTTCTTCCTTCACCCGACCCGCGCAGGCCGCCAGGACCTGGCTCGACACCACGGTCCAACCCCGCTCCGCCGCCTCCGCCAGCACCCGCGCCTTCCCCGCTTGCTCCAGCTTCTGCGCCGTAACTCGCACCTCCTCCACGAGCCATCCTGTCCGCGCCACGATTTGTTCCACCGTCAGCCCCGCTGCTTCATTCGCGCACAGCGCCTGCAAAATCCCCTCGCGTTCCTCTCGCTCGAACGCTTCCAGCAGTCGCGTGTTCATCGGCGTCTTCCGGCTGTGCCGCACCGCCGCGTTGCTCAGCACCGTGCCACCGCCGATTGTCACCACTGGTGAAAACTGCCGGACGATGAACCGGTCCCCCGGAAGCGCCAGCACCGGCCCCACCAACACGAGTTGCGCAAAACACGACTCTCCCGGCCTGAGCTGCTCTCGGTCTGGCAGGATCACTTCCGCGATACATTCGGCTGTTCCGTGGTGGAAGTGCACCTGCCCGCGGTTCTTCAGCGGTCGCGCCGAATTCAGCAGTGTCACCCGCGCCTCCACGCGCCGCGTTTCCTCGAACAGCCCCGGCGCCGCAAGCGTCATGCCCCGCCGCAATTCACCCAGCTCCACGCCCGCTAGGTTGATCGCCGTGCGTTGTCCCGCCACCGCGCATTCGGTTGTCTTGCCTCCGGACTGCACCCCGCGCACACGCACCCGCCTTCGCCCGGGGAACAGCTCTACTTCATCCTCCGCTCTCACGGATCCGGAAAGCAGCGTCCCCGTCACCACCGTCCCGAAACCCGTCATCGCAAATGCGCGGTCAATCGGCAGCCGAAAGTGTCGCGACGCGTCCTTCGCCGGCGTGTCCCGCGCCATCCGCGCGAGTTCCCGCTTTAGCTCTTCCACCCCGGACCCCGTTCGCGCGCTCACCGGCACGATCGGCCCGCTCTCTAGAAACGAACCGCACAGGAATTCCTCCACCTCCAAGCGCACCAGGCCAACTGTGTCCGCGTCCACCAGGTCGGTCTTCGTGATCACCGTCAGCCCGCGGGGTATCCCCAACAGCCGGCAGATGTCGAAGTGCTCTCGTGTCTGCGGCTTGATGGATTCGTCCGCCGCCACTACCAGCAGCACAAGGTCAAACCCGCCCACCCCCGCCAGCATGTTCTTCACAAACCGCTCGTGTCCCGGCACGTCCACAAACCCCAGCCGCACGCCCTCCAGCTCAAGGAAAGCGAAGCCTAAATCGATCGTGATCCCACGCCGCTTCTCCTCTTCCAGGCGGTCCGGATGCGTGCCCGTCAGCGCCTCCACCAGCGCCGACTTGCCGTGGTCAATGTGCCCGGCCGTGCCCACAATGACGTTTTTCATTGTTCTGAGGATGCTAAAGGAGCGGGGAAGATGCGTCAAACGCTCGCGCTGATTTCCCGAAGAACTTCTTCTGCTGCGGCCCGCGGGTTCTTTGCCGCCGTGATTGGTCGGCCCACTACCAGATAATCCGCCCCTGCCTCGATAGCCGCCGCCGGTGTTGCCACCCTCGCCTGGTCGCCTCTTGACGCCCACTGCGGCCGCACCCCCGGCACTACGATCAGGAATCCCGACCCGCACGCCGCTCGGATCGCAGCCGCCTCTTGGGCCGATGCCACTACCCCGTCCAAGCCGGCAGCCTTAGCCAACTGCGCCAGACGAACCACACGCTTCACGGGTGGCCCCAGGATACCGACCTTCCGCATTGCTTGCTCGTCCATGCTGGTCAGCAGCGTCACCGCAAGTAGCTTCGGACGGTTCTTACGCCCGGCAATCGCTGTTGCCGACGCTCGCATCATGGCCATCCCGCCCAGCGCATGGACGGTGACTAGGCGCACCCCCGGCAGCGCTGCCGCCGCTCGGACGGCTCCGGCTACCGTATTCGGAATGTCGTGGAATTTCAGGTCTAGGAAGATGCCCACTTCGAGCTTGGCCAGCCGCTCCACTGCCCGCGGGCCTTCGGAAGTGAACAACTGCTTGCCGATCTTGAACATCCCGACAAGCCCGGCCAGCCGCTTGGCCATCCTCATGGCAGGCTCAGGCCGGTCATAATCCAACGCGACGACTAGTTTTTCGTTTTTCTTGCGCGCCAAGGCCGTTTTGAGACCTCAAGTAATTCGATCCTCAGCCGGGCCAGGCCACGCTCCTCAAACCCCAGCGAACGCGCCACTTCGTAGGAAACGTCTATCTCCCGGCCCTCGATGAATGGCCCGCGGTCGTTAATCCGCACCAGCATGCTCCGACCCGTGTCAGCGTACACCAGCCGCACCAGGGATCCCAACGGGAGCGTCGGATGGGCCGCCGTGGGGGCAAACATGTTGTATTTTTCTCCGCTGGCCGTCGCCCTCCCATGGAAATCGCTCCCATACCAGCTCGAAATGCCTTCCCAGACAAGGATTGGCTTAGGCGGCTCGGCAGGCAGCTCACCTGCAGGCGCTTTCACTGCTGTTGCTATCACCAGCATCAGCAGCACGCCACGGATGGCCGCCCACATCACAAATAGCTTCGAACCCATAGTGTCCGATCTAACCCCTAACAGATCAAGACATTATACCTGGTCAAAGCCCCTGCCGCCAACCTTAATCTTCTTTCAAGCTCGACCGTAACTCCTTCAAATCAAAGATCTTCTCCTCCATGCACCACTTTTCCAGTCCCTCCACCAACCTTTCTGTTGCTTTTGGGTCCACAAAGCTCGCCGTGCCCACCTGCACTGCCGCCGCCCCAACCACCAGGTATTCAGCCACATCTTCAGGCGTTTCCACCCCTCCCAACCCGACGACTGGAATGTTGACCGCACGGCACGTCTCGTAAACCAGCCTCAGAGTAAGCGGCTTGATAGCCGGGCCCGAAAGTCCCCCCGTCAGGCTACCCAGGCGCGATTTCTGTGTCCGTGCATCCACGCTCATGCCTGCGTAAGTGTTGGCCACCGTCAAAGCATCCGCCCCCGCACTTTCAACTGCCTGGGCGATTGCCCTGATATCCGTCACGTTCGGCGAGAGCTTCACCCACAGCGGCCGTCGCGCCGCTTTGCGCGCTGCCGTCACCACTTCCGCCGCCAGCCCCGCCTCACTCCCAAACTGCGCCCCACCCCTCTTCACGTTCGGGCAGGAGATGTTCAGTTCATAGGCTGCCAGCCCCTCGGCTGTCTCCAGGACTTGGATCACCTCGACGTACTCCTGCACCGTATGCCCGAAGACGTTGGCAACAATCTGGGTCCGATAGCCTCCCAGCTTCGGTAGCTTCTCCGCCACGAAGGCCCGCACCCCGACGTTCTGCAACCCCACCGCGTTCAGCATTCCGCTGGCAGTCTCGCAGAGTCGTGGCGCTGGCGCGCCATCCATGGGTTCGATGGAAAGGCCTTTGACGACTATACCGCCTAGCCGGTTCAGGTCCACAAGGTGGGAAAACTCGAGCCCGTATCCGAAAGTGCCGCTGGCGGCAATGATGGGGTTCGTCAGCCGAAGAGCGCCGACACTTACGCTGAGGTCAACCGAAGTCGCCGCGCTGACCACTCCGCAAAGTTTAGCACGACCCCGCGGCCCGCCAAACACAAGTTTGCGCCCGCCCTCACCCGCATTTCTCACCCAGCCGAGCGCCAGGGGCGCGAAAGAACCATAGCCCAGGGCGCAGGCCTTAGGTCAGCAAGCGAGAAGGAGAGTAAGCCGTGAAAGCGCGACAGAGAGACCCCAAACACAAGCTGTCTTCTTTCGCCCCGCTGGGGCCCAAAGTGCAACATCTTGGTGGGAAATCCGGCCTAGTTCTTCTTTTCTGTCCCCGGCCCACCGCCCGTTTGCCGCGACGCGGGTCGCAGCTCCAGTGCCTCCGCCAGCACCCGCCCGTCGGCGCGCGCCAACGTGATGCCGCATAGCAGCGCCAGCGTCGGCGCAATGTCCGCCGGACTCGCCGCGCTCAAGTATTCTCCCGCTTTGATTCCCCGACCCATCAGGATCACCGGCACACGTTGATCGTACCCATGCGAGGTTCCGTGCGTCGCAGCCGATCCCGGCGGCGTTTCATTCGACGCATTCACAAAAAACCAGTAGGGCCGAGGCACCACCATCAGGTCCCCGCTTCGCCCTTCGTAGTAGCTCAGAGCCACCGCCCGCGCGGTCGCATCCTGGCTCTCCCGCGCAGCTTTCATCTCCTCTCTGCGATAGACGCGCCACACCCCCGCCGTCGCGCGCACAGCGTCCAGCACCGCCTTCATCATCGCCGGGTCCGCGTCCATCTTCTGATAGACCCCCGGAGCAAAGTATACGTCCGGGTAGCTCATCCGCGCCACGTGCTTCCCCGCTCCCAGCGAGGGCTCCAGTGCCTTCTCTATGCGCGCTGTCACGTCCTGGATGACCACGCGTCCCGCGTCTATTCCTTGTGCCACCATCTGCTCCGGGATGGGCGCCACGCCGTGGTCCGCCGAAAACGCCACTACGTAGTTCGCCGTCCCTACCGCCCGGTCCAGATTGATGAACAATTTCCCAAGCGTGGCATCCAGATGCACCAGCACGTCCTGCACCTCGTGGCTTTGCGGTCCGAAGTCGTGTCCCACGCTGTCCAGCACATCGAAACTCACAGCCAGGTAGTCAGTCCCCGCTGCCTTGCCCAACCCCAGCGCATCCACCGCTGCTGCGGCCATCTTTCCCACGTAAGCATCGGCCAGCGGGCTTTCTGTCCACATTCCGTAGAACTGCGCGTCCGGCTTCTCGACCCGCCCGCGCAGCGCATGAGGAAAAGTTCCGCTCCAGCCGCGCGGAGGTTTTTCCCCGGCCGCACTGTCTTGAAAGAGGTATGCGCTCTCCGGCAGCGCGCGTGTCCACGTTTTGCCGAAGTCCCGCTCCACCGGATGGCTTTTCACGAACTTCTCCACGAACGGCACGGGCGACGACGTGTACGCCGTCGTCGTCACCCACGCCCCGCTGGAGCTGTCGAACCACGTTGCAGCGTCCGCGCGGTGTCCGGCGAGCATGATTGCGCCGCGGGCTTTCACTGCCAGCGTCACCACGCGGCTCCCTGCTCCTGTTTGCACACGCAGCTCGTCTGCCAGCGTGGGCACTTCCAGTCGGAACGCGCTGTGGTTTCCCTTCGCCGGTGCACCGTAGCTGATAGTTTGCGCCCGCGGGTCTTCCGTGCAGCTCACTTGTTTGCCGGCCTCGCGGTCCCACCACGCATTCAGGATGACCCCGTGCGTCGCCGGAACACTGCCGGTGGAAATCGTCGCGTGGCCCGCGCAGGTGATGGTGTTCATGTACGGGTACGCCGCCTGCCGGAACCATGCCCCCCGCTCCACCAGCCGCCGCAGCCCTTTCGTCCACTGGTGACCGTAGCGCTCGATGTAGTCACCGCGCATCTGGTCCACCACCAGCACCACCACCAGCTTGGGGGCATGTCTCGCTTTCTGCGACGCGCGCGTCTTCACCGCGGCCTGTTGCGCTATCGCTGCCGGCATCACAAGGCTGGCGCACAGAATTGTTGTCAGGATTCTCCGAAGGGCCCGCATCAATGATTCCTCCAACAAACAAAAAGCACTGGAGTCTAACACGAGCTTTTCGTTCTCGTGCACTGCCCCATTCATGGACGGGGATGTTTTCCTCCGCTTCCTACACCTCCTCGCCTTCCTTTAGCTCTCGTGTAGTAAATAACACTTGAGAAGTATCACCAAGAGCTATACATAAATGTCTGTCCGCCGTCGCCCAAAGTGATTCTTTCCTGAAGCAAGGTTTTTCGCTTGTAACGCTTTCCGTTTATCTCCATTGGGACAAAACCAAGCTGTTCGACTTTTGATCTTTCTAGGGGGCGATATGATGAACACTCTGCTTCGAACTATCGTCTTGGCTGCAGTGGTTTCATTCTCCCTCGCCGCTTTCGCTCAGGGTCCGCCTGCCAGTCCTGATGCGGCGAGAGCGTCGATTGGATACTCCGCTGAGTACACGGCGACCTATCAGACTGACTCCAGAGAACCCCAAGTGGTCTACAAGGAATTGCGCTTCGTTTCTTCGACCGGCAATTGGCGAAGTGTGCAGAAGCATTCTGGAGGTAAGACCGTCGAGAAGTTCGCGGAAATCCACAATGGCCTGTTCCTTGTGGATGAAAACGAAAAGAAGCTCATCCGTCTCGCACCTTACACGGGCGTTCAGAAACTTGGCAGCGAACATGAGAATCAGGGCAGAAGCAGATTCATCAACTCGGAACAGATGCTCGGCTTTGAAGTGGATGTCTTTAGGGTGGAGACGGATCAGGGCACGCTAGTCCTGTACCGTGCACCAAAACTGAACAACCATATTGTGAAAGTCATCAGGCAGGGTACCAACAGCACCTTTACGCTTTTTGCCATCAGCATCACTTTGGGAGAGCCCAGCCCGGAATCCCTATCGCATCCCGACTACCCCGTAGTCGAAGACAGCGGGGCAAATTTTCGCACCCGCAAATAAACGTCAACCTGTCATGGAAATAATCATGCCTCTCAGTCCAAACGTGCGTTCACGAAAGCAGAATTCATTGCTGCAAGGAGGCTCCCGATGAGATTACGCACGATACTCTTTTCGCTTTTGGTCGTCTCTTTGGCCCTGTTCACAGGGTGTTGGGAAGACAGTTCGGTGCCACCTCCCGGATTTGGAGTGCAAACATTTGAATTGCGATCGCTGCAAGGGGGACAGGGCATCGGATCGGTTCCCCGGCCGGAAACTCAGGTTGCGGGCTATTGGCGCTGGGATTTTTCCGGGGGAACGGTTGGTCAAACGCTTTTCTTCAACAGGAAAACCGACGCGCAGGGGAAATCTTGGATAGATAATGGCCGCGCACCGGCCTATTGGGACTTCCAATACCTTTGCGGAACCCTTTTGCTGCAGGATTACCTTCGCTTGGTGGGTTATCAGCGTGCGACGATTGATCTGCTTTGCCCTTTGGTGCCGTTAGGAAGCAGCACAAACTTTGAAATTACCGGCCAGACTCCTTCGACCATCGTACTTGGAGGCAACAACTTGACTTCGGCCTCCGGAATGCCTCTGCTTTACACCTACGACCGTTCAGGCAGAATCCTGAATACTGCCTATGCCACTCAAGTCTCAGGCGACGGTACTCAGGCCACTTTCCCATTTCCGCGACAAAGCACGGGGGCAGACCTGAATGGCGACATTTACGGCATGTCAATCGTCAATTCGGACACGGCATCGCAGACCTACTGCGAGCCTATGTATGATGAATGGGGAAACTACATTGGCGACTACTGCTGGGACGTTCCAGGTGAGAGGAGGTTTGCTGGCGCCCACTTCATCGGCATTGGCACAAAAACAGATCTCCCCGGCGCACCTTTTGGGGTCGATGCCTCAGCCACAGAGGTGTTTGGCAGCGACTGCTACTATCAGCCCCCTGAGGGGGAATACGGTGAAGGAGGGGGCAGTTGGAACTGCTTCAACTGGAGCTCCTATTATGTGGAACCTATCGTCACCCTCTACGCGGCTGGCCAAATCAACTTTCGCGGCGCACTTCTGAATGTCGGAGCGAATCCAACAGCAATTCGCTCCTATTGGAATGAGTGGCAGACCACAAGCTGGGGGGATTCCTGGTATACGTATACCGAGGAGACCGTCCGGCCCAGCCGCGCCTTGGTTGTCAACACCGGCAGCAATTCAGTCACCGTCGTCGACTTGCTGGCTTGGCAGGTCATCACCAACATATCTGTCGGCAGTCACCCCACTTCGCTGCTTATCCGTCCAGACCAGAGCAAAGCCTATGTGAGTAACTACAACTCCTACACAGTCAGCGAGATCGATCTTGCCACCAATACCGTTTCCAGGACCGTCACCGTCGGTTATCATCCAAATGCCCTGGCCATGGACCCAAGCGGCAGCGCGTTTTGGGTCGGCGGGCAGGGCTGGATGTCAAAGATCGATGCCGCTTCTCTGGCCGTGGTCGCCACCCAATCCGTAAACGGAACCATTACCTCGATGGCCGCTAGCAACGGACAGAACACTCTGATCTATACAGCTATGACCAACGCTTCGGCCCCTGATTCGACTTACGCCCAAGCGATCTCCTATCCAAGCTCAAACTATTCTGTACGGGAGGTACGCCTTTCGGATTTTTCCACCATCGCTGAGCGCGGCGCTGGTTCCGCAAGTTCGTACCAATACTATTCCGTGTGGTCTCCCTCTCCCTCTCAACTTGCCGGCGGCACACAGGTTAGCGTTAACTACGGGAACGGCATCAGTATCTCCGCAACACCCGGCGGATTCTTGGTGCTCGACGCAACTGGGGGTCAGGAGATCATGCGTGGTACAACTCCGACGCCGGTCCGAGGCATCGCAGGAGATATTCGGGAATCAGTAGCCTTCATCACCGTTCCCGACAGTAATATGCTCCTGATCGTGCCGCTGCCCCGGATGTAGGTTGACTAGATCTGGATACCCTTGAATGCGATGGCACTCCTGGGTGTTGCATTTTGAGCGGGGCGAAGAATCTCGCCGAACAAGTAATGCTCACTTGTGGCAGTCTCCGCCCCGCTTTCCTTTAGCTCCGGCCTGGCTTGGTGCCGAGAATCAGTTTCACCCTTGGTTTTGCACGGAGCACGATCGCACTTTAACGATTGGCAACACGCTCACTTCGCATTCGCTTGTGAGGATGATCATGCTCAGTCCTGCTCGAGTAGAGACTGCTTCCAGAATTCTGATTTCCTCGGCCGTATCTTTGTTCTTCTTGTTACAGGTTCAGACTCTTTGTGCCCAAACCCAAGTCACTCGCTGGGAATTGGGTGCTGCTGGTTCCCTCATTCCCAAGAATCGGTTCGGCACGGCAACCGACGCCGGACTGGGCGGACGCATCACGTTCAACTTCTCCCGCACCTTTGCTCTCGACTCTGAGATCAGCATCGGTGTCAACAGACCCGGGATCATCGAAAACCAATTCGGTGGACGCTCCCTTTTGGCGGTTTCAGGAATCAAGGCCGGAGTCCGTCGTACTCGATGGGGCCTGTTTGGAAAAGTCCGGCCCGGCTGGATCTCTTTCAGCGCAGCGGGAGGACAGCAGATCAAACGACGCTCGCACTTTGCTGCGGACTTGGGTGGCGTGTTCGAAATCTACCCCACAGGCCGTACTGTCCTGCGATTCGACGCTGGGACTCTGCTTGTGAGATACGACGACAGGGTGTTGGTGTCTAACCCGCCCCTTCAACTGATTGCAAGCGGCGGGATTGAAGCGCCTGCGTTTGTCAGTTTTGGTCTGAGCTACCGAATTGGAAGCCCCCTTCAGGATCAGGAGGCCTCCGCTGGTTCGGAGCCGTCAAAATTTGAACTGGGGACCCACTACAGCCTGTTATCGTTGCCGCGTGATGCAAACAAGGTCCAGGACGAATCCGGTATGGGCGGGCGCCTGACATGGAACCTGAACAGGCATGTTTCCATCGAGTCCGTCTTCACTTATTTCCCCCGCAAGCACGCCACTGTCAACTTCCAAGAGGGCGGGCGCATTCTGCAAGGACTGTTCGGCGTCAAGTTCGGAATTCGCCGCGAGAAGGCAGGGGTTTTCGTGAAGTTCAGGCCCGGTTTTCAGAGCTATAGCCTCACCCTTGACGACTACCGCAAAGCCTTCGTCGGTTCGCGTTTCACCAATCCGGCGTTCGATGTAGGGGGCGGGGTGGAATTTTACACCTCGCGTTCCACTCTTCTGCGAGTGGATGTAGGGGACGTGATGGTTCATTTTAGAAGAAGAACCGTCATTTTCCCGGATGGAACTCCGCGCTCAATCCCCAGCTTCTCCACCCACTCGATTCAGGTTCTGACCGGATTCGCCTTCCGTTTTTGATTGTGATCCGAGAGCTGGGATAATCTGCATTCCCCTTCTCGCCTCCCGACGCTTCAACGCCGACTAGGAATCAGTAGAGACTGAAAACCAGAATAGCTCTCCGGAAACGATTCTGCCCGCAGAGCAGCTTTCCAGGCTGGAACTTACCCCTTCCTTTACCTCCCGTACCTCCGTCGCCCCCACTGTGCTAATATTCCGCCTCGATGCGTGTCGTTGAAAAATCCCAGCTCATGGCCGCCGCCGAAATCGATCGCACCCTTTCGCGCCTTGCCCATGAAATTGTCGAGCGCAATGGCGGCACCGCCGGCCTCAGCCTGATTGGCATCCGCCGCCGCGGTGTCCCGCTTTCCGAGCGCCTGGCCCGCTCCATCAAGGCCATGGACGGTTCCACCGTCCCTGTCGGCACGCTGGACATCACCCTCTACCGCGACGACTTGAGCCTGGTTGCCCCGCAGCCGGTGGTGCACTCTAGCGACATTCCCTTCGTCGTGGACGACGCCGTGATCATCCTCGTGGACGATGTCCTCTACACCGGCCGCACCGTCCGCGCCGCCATGAACGGACTGTTCGATCTCGGCCGCCCCAAACGCATCCAGCTCTGTGTGCTTATTGATCGCGGCCATCGCGAGCTGCCCATCGAGGCCACCTTCGTCGGCCGCAACGTGCAGACCTCCGATACCGAGATTGTCGAAGTGCGCCTGAAGGAAACGGACGGCGAGGAACGCGTCATGCTCGTCGAACGCGTTCCTTAGCCGATTTTGTAGGACAGGCCTCCGGGCCTGTCCGGCACCCAAACTGTAGCGGCGGCCCTCAGCCCGGTCTTGTAGGACAGGCGTCCACGCCTGTCCGGCACCTAAATCGTAGCGGCGGGCCTCAGCCCGGCCACAGCAAGATTGGTAGTCAGACTTAGCGGAGTCCACCCCGGCCGCAGGGCGGATGAAGCGAAGAATCTGCATTTTTGACACAGTCGAGGTTCCGCGTGCCCCATCATTTCCGCCATCTGCTCGGCATCGAACCGCTCACCCGCGAAGAAATCTCCTTTATCCTGGACGAATCTCGCCCCTTCCAGGAAATCCAGCGCCATCCCCTGAAGAAGCTCGCCACGCTACGCGGCAAGTCCGCCGTGCTGGCCTTCTTTGAGTCCTCCACGCGCACGCGCATCAGCTTCGGCACGGCCGCCTCCCGCCTCGGCGCCGATACGATGAACCTCCAGGCCGAATCCTCTAGCTTGCGCAAGGGCGAGTCGCTGATTGACACAGTGATGACCCTCGAGGCCATGAAGCCTGATTGCGTGGTCATCCGCCACGCCTCTTCCGGTGCGCCCCATTTCATCGCCGAGCGCCTAGCCATCCCCGTCATCAACGCTGGCGATGGCACCCACGAGCACCCCACGCAGGCCCTGCTCGACGCGCTCACCATCCTCGACCGCAAAGGCCGCCTCGAAAACCTGAACGTCGCCATCATCGGCGACATCCTGCACAGCCGCGTGGCTCGCTCCAATATCCACTTGCTCGGAAAATTCGGCGCGCGCTTCACCCTCTGCGGCCCGGCCATGTGGCTCCCGTGCGAACTGGAGACGCTGGCTCCGCCTGGCTCCTCCATCCGCCGCGTCCATATTCTCGAAGACGCTGTGCGCGACGCCGAGGTGGTCATGGTCCTCCGCGTCCAGCAGGAGCGCCTGCACGAGCCGCCCCTTCCCCTCAACGACTACATCAAGCTCTACCAGCTCACCCCCGAGCGCCTGCGGCTGGCGCCCATGGACGCCATCGTCATGCATCCCGGCCCGATGATTCGCGGCCTCGAGATTGACCCCGCTGTCGCCGACGGCCCGCAGTCCTGCGTCCTCGAACAGGTCACCAACGGCCTCGCCGTGCGCATGGCCCTGCTCTACCTGCTTATCCTCGGCCCGCATGCTGCAAAGGAAGCTTCCGATGCTGCTCATTAAGAACGGTCGCGTCCTCGATCCGGCCCGCCGCACCGACGCCGCCCTCGATATCCTGCTCGACGCCGACCGCATCGTCCAGGTGGCTCCCGGCATCCGCGCGCCCGATGCCGAAGTCCTCGACGCCACCGGCTGCATCGTCGCTCCCGGCTTTATTGACCTGCACTGCCATCTCCGCGAGCCCGGCGAGGAGTACAAGGAAACCATCGAGACCGGCACGCGCGCCGCCGCCCGCGGCGGCTTCACGGCCGTCTGCTGCATGCCCAACACCAAGCCCGTCAACGACAATGCCAGTGTTACCCGCTCCATCATCGAGCGTGCCGCGGCCGCCGGCAGTGTCCGCGTCTGGCCCATCGGTGCTGCCTCGCTCAGCAGCAATGGAGAGGCGCTCGCCGAAATCGCCGCCATGAAGGAAGCCGGCATCGTCGCCGTCAGCGACGACGGCCGGCCTATTGCCTCGGCAAAGCTTCTTCGCCAGGTGTTGGACTACTGTAATTCGCTGGGGCTGCTAGTGATTGATCACTGCGAGGACACTTCTCTTTCCGCTGGCGGCGTCATGCGTGAAGGCCCCACCTCCGTACGTCTCGGCTTGCGCGGCATCCCGGCCTGCGCCGAATCCATCGCCGTCGCCCGCGGCGTGCAGATCGCCGCCCTCACCGGCGGCCATTTCCACGTCGCGCATCTTTCCTGTCGCGAATCGCTTGACCTGGTTCGCGCGGCAAAGGCCCGCGGCCTGCGCGTCACCTGCGAGGTCACTCCGCACCACTTCGCGCTGATTGACGAAGATGTCGGTTATGACACCCGCTTCAAGATGAATCCCCCGCTCGCCTCCCGCGACGACCGCGACGCGCTCATCGCCGGACTTGCCGACGGTTCCGTGGACTGCATCGCCACCGACCACGCCCCGCACGACCCCGCCAGCAAAGACGTCGAATTCGATAAAGCCGCCTTCGGCATCACCGGCTTCGAAACCGCTCTGGCTCTCGCGTTGGAAAAACTCGTCCACACCGGCCGCATCCGTCTGATGCGCATGGTCGAACTCTTCACCACTGGCCCCGCGCGCATCCTCGGCGTATCGCGCACCATCGCTCCCGGCGAGACCGCCGACCTCACCCTCTTCTCCGCCGAACTCAAGTGGACTTTCCTCGCCGCTGACTCCGCCAGCAAGTCCCGCAACACACCCTTCGACGGCGCCGCCTTCACCGGCGCGCCCATGGCCACCATCGTCTCCGGCCGCCTCGTCTGGAAGCGCTAGTGGCACAGCCATTCTTGGCTGTGCCACCCTAGCGCCGGCACTTGTGCCGACACCGCCGCGGCGAGCCGAACCGTCTTGTTGGCTCTTCTGTAGGGATGCCGCGTGCTGCGCTCGCTTGGTGTCCTCAGCGAGACCGTGCAGACGTACCGCCGGCGTCCCATCGGCTCTGTCATCCTGAGTCCCGACGCTTCCTGTCGGTGGACGAAGGATCTCTCCTAAAACAAATCGGGCGACCCATCGGGTCGCCCGCACTCGCCACTCGTCACTCGCCACTAGTGCCGTACTCCCGGCTCCGCCGCCGGATGCATCCCGTGTTGCGGCACTTCATGCACACCGCGCGCCGGCGGCTCCTGCTGGAAGCGGTAAAAGTGATTCAGCGGCCCGGGGCCCTTGCCGATGGCGTAACTCTTCTCTATGGCCTTCACGACATACGCTTTGGCCAGCAGCACGGCCTCGCGCAGCGCCCGCCCCGTGGCCAGTTGCGCCGTAATCGCCGAAGCAAACGTGCAACCCGACCCGTGCGTGTTCGGGCTTTTCACTTTATCCCCGCCGAAGTGCAGCACTTCGCTGCCGTCGAAGAGCACGTCAATCGCCTTCTCCATATGCCCGCCCTTGACCACCACCGCCCGCGCGCCCAGCTCCACCAGCCTCCGCGCCGCTGCTTCCATCCCGGCAACGTCCTTGATCTCCGTTCCCGTCAGCGCTTCCGCTTCCGCGATGTTCGGCGTCACCACCGTCGCGCGCTTCATCAATTCCTCGCGGATAAACTTCAGTCCCGCCGCGTCCATCAGCTCCGCGCCGCCCGACTGCGCCCGTGCCACCGGGTCCAGCACCACGTGTGCGAAGTTCGCTTTGTCCAGGATTTCCGCCACCACTGCGGCGTTGGCCTTGGTCCCCAGCATGCCGATCTTCACCGCGGTCGGCGTGCAGTCTTCCAGCAGCGTCTCAATCTGCGCGCGCAGCGTTGCCGCCGGTGTCAGGTGCGTGCTCTTTACGCCCTGCGTGGACTGCACCGTCAGCGCCGTCACCGCCGCCACTCCGTAGCAATTGTGCGTCGCGAACGTTTTCAGATCCGCGGCAATTCCCGCGCCGCCCGAAGGGTCGAAGCCCGCAATGGTCAGAACGATAGGAAATGGTGGCGTGATGTGGTTACTCAACTTCGTGCCCCCTGCCCTGAACCGCCTGGTTCAGGGTCCGACCTCCACCGCCCGGTGCAGGTCTCCGCGCATAAGGCACTGATACCGGCATCTCTCCAAATTCAGAGAATGCCGGCTCCTTCGCAATGTACGCGCCTTCTCCCCGCCAGCGCAAGAAATTTCTTGTGGAAAAACTGTGAACGCTCGTAGCCCTTCCGCAAAAAACTCTGCCCGGCCTGCCTCACTTCACGGCAGGACAGGCCGGGCGTGAAACGGAAACGAATTTTTCTTCAGACACGGATTACGGGAACAGCCCGCGCACGAGCGTCGCGTCGGCCACGCGCCCCACCGCCAGGATGTACGCCCCGGTGCGGTTGTGTGTGTGGTGTTTCCGCGACGTCTCGTACACGTCGTAAAACGCTTTTTTGATCACCTTCTCGAGCTTCGCATTCACCTCGTGCTCTTCCCAGAAGTAGCCCTGCAGGTTCTGCGCCCACTCGAAATAGCTTACCGTCACCCCGCCGGCGTTGGCCAGGATGTCCGGCAGCAAGAAAATTCCCTTCCGCGCCAGCACTTCATCCGCGTGAGGGGTGGTCGGCCCGTTCGCTGCTTCCGCGACGATCTTCGCCTTGATCTGGTCCGCGTTCTCCAGCGTAATCACGTTCTCCAGCGCCGCCGGGATCAGGATGTCGCACTTCAGCGTGAGCAGTTCCTCGTTGGAGATACGCGAGGTGCCCGGCATCCCCACTACCGTGCCGGTGCGCTCCTTGTAGCGCAGCGCCTTCAGCGGATCGATCCCCCGCGGGCTGTGCACGCCGCCCCGCGAATCGCTCACCGCGATGATTTTCGATTTCTTTTCGGCAAACAGCCGCGCGGCAATGGCACCCGCGTTGCCGAAACCCTGGATGGCCACCGTCGCGCCGCGCAGGGACATCTTCTTCACCTTGCACGCCTCTTCGGTGACAAACAGGCAGCCGCGCGCCGTAGCTTCATTGCGCCCCTGCGAGCCGCCCAGGCTTACCGGCTTCCCCGTCACCACCCCCAGCGCCGTGGACCCCAGCGTCATCGAGTATGTGTCCATCATCCACGCCATGGTCTGCGCGTCGGTGTAGACGTCCGGCGCGGGAATGTCCTTGTCGGGGCCAATGATCGGCAGGATTTCGCTGATGAAGCGCCGCGTCATCCGCTCGAGCTCGCCCTTGCTCATGCGCTTGGGGTCGCAGATCACGCCGCCCTTGCCCCCACCATAGGGAATGTTCACCGTCGCCGTCTTCCACGTCATCCAGGCTGCCAGCGCCTTCACTTCGTCCAGCGTCACGCCTGGGTGGTAGCGCATGCCGCCCTTGGCCGGTCCGCGCGCGATGTTGTGCTGCACGCGGTAGCCGGTGAACACTTTCAACTGCCCGCTGTCCATCTTCGTTGGAATGGAGACTTCCATCACCCGCTTCGGCGTGCGCAGCACCTGGCGCAGCCCCGCGTCCAGCTTCAAATGCTCCGCAGCGATGTCGAACTGCAACTGCGAAATCCGGTACGGGTTCAGGTCCTCCCGCGGGGCCCCGAAAGTTCGGGGCGGCACCGGCTGGGGGTTGGGTTTCGCCACCGTGGCCATCGTTACTCTCTCCTTCTTCACTCGTTGACCGCCCGCGGTATCGTCTTCTGGAACCGCTCGCGGCATTCCGCCGAACAGAAATGATGCACTTGGCCCGCGTGTTCCAACGTCAGGGATATCTCCGGTGAGACGTAGGTGCCGCAGACGGGATCGCGACGCAGAGGTTTGGCTTCCGGCTTCCCCGGGAATCCGCTCGAACGTCGCGCACCGCTGCGCATCTGCCTGCCGATGAGCTTTTTCACCAGCCAGGCAGCCCACCAAATAACCAGTACCCAAAGTAGGAATCGAAGGATTCGCCCGAGAATGCCCACGCCGCGCTTCACTCTCTCTGGCGGCTCGTGATCGGCAGAGCCCGCCGCGCCGGGCTTGCCCCGCCTCTAACCCTGGAACTGCCCGCTAACTTGCTTGAAACGTGAAATTTAGTCAACCGGAAAAAGAAGGAGCCGCTTCATAACACCATCACGGCTTTCGCCCAATCCCGCACACGGGCTGGCCGTGCCGGCATCAGCCGTAGCCAAGGTTCCTTGTAATGCATTCATTTTCTTGGACTTAGTAGCTGACTGACCTCAGCGTCAGACCCCTGCGGCGATGCGGTCCGTGCCCATATATCCCCGGAGCGCGTCAGGAACAATGATAGACCCATCGGCCTGCTGGTAGTTTTCCACCACCGCCAGCCACGTCCGCCCCACGGCCAGCCCCGAGCCGTTCAGGGTGTGCACGAAATCGCTCTTGCCGCCCTTGGGCCTGTAGCGGATGCCGGCGCGCCGCGCCTGGAAGGCCTCGCAGTTCGAGCAGGAAGAAATTTCGCGGAATTCGCCCGCCGCCGGAAGCCACACTTCAATGTCGTACGTTTTCGTGGAGGCAAAGCCCATGTCACCCGTGCACAGCAACACGACGCGGTAGTGCAGACCCAGCCCTTGCAGCACAGCCTCCGCGTCGCGCACCAGTTTCTCGTGCTCCTCGTAGCTCTGCTCCGGCTTGGTGAACTTGAAGAGTTCCACCTTGTGGAACTCGTGCTGGCGCATGATCCCGCGCGTGTCCTTGCCGGCTGCGCCGGCCTCCGCGCGGAAGCAGCCCGACCACGCGCACAGGCGGATGGGCAGCGCGTCTTCTTCGAGGGTTTCCTCGCGGTAGAGGTTGGTCAGCTCAACCTCCGCCGTGGGCGTCATCCACAGCTCGGTCCCTTCGACGTGGAACATCTCCGCAGCAAACTTGGGCAGTTGTCCCACGCCCTCGAGGGCCGCCGCGTTGACCATCATGGGCGGCAGGATTTCCAGATAGCCGTTCTTCTCCGTATGCAGGTCCAGCATGTAGTTCGTCAGCGCCCGGCTCAGCCGCGCACCGGCCCCGCGGTAGAGTGCGAAGCGCGCCGCGGCCATCTTTGTGGCCCGCTGCAAATCCAGAATCCCCGCGCGCTCGCCCACCTCCCAGTGCGGGCGCGGCTGGAAATCCATCTTCGGCGGCGCGCCCCAGCGCCGAACCTCGACGTTCTGCTCCGGCCCGGCGCCCACGGGCACCGAGGCGTGCGGCAGGTTGGGCACGGCGAGCATGAACTCGCGAAGTTGCGCGTCCAATTCCGCGGCACGCGCGTCACCCTGCTTGATCTCCTCCCCCACGCGCTTCATCTCCGCGATGCGCGCGCTGGCGTCCTGGCCGGCCATCTTAAGGCGGGCGATTTCCTCGCTGGCCTTGTTGCGTTCCGCCTTCAGCCGCTCGACGTTGGTGATCAGTAGCCGCCGCTGGCGGTCCAGCGCGCTGAACGCTTCCACGTCAAGAACGACGCCGCGGTTGCGCGCCATCTGCGCGAACAGCTCCAGATGCTCCCGGAAAAAGTTCAAATCATGCATAGGGGCAAGAGAATATCCCAAACCGGCGGCCCTGTGTAGCGCCCGTCCCGCATGCGGGGCGGGCATCCTTCTTACTCATCACTCACCACGCGTCGCTGCCTCTTTAGCTTTTCTCTTTCAACTCTCCTGCCTCAATGCAATAATGTCCGCTGAACTTATGAGACGCCTTAGCCAATTTGTTCTTCTTCCGCTGATAGTCTCTCTGGCTGCCTGTTCGGGCAGCGGCGTGAGCGAAAAAGAGAGGGATCGCCAGGAAATCCGCGCCGCGGTTGACACATACCTGAAGGAGCGCCCCGGCCTGAACCTTTCCGCAATGGACTGGGAAGTCAAGGACTACAAGGCCGAAGGCAATCGCGCCAGCGCGCAGGTGGCTTTCACCGCCAAGGCGGGCGGCGCCACCATGGCCATGGAATATGAGCTGACCAAAGAACGCGGCGTGTGGAGAGTGAACAAAACCACCTCCAGCGGTGGAATGGGTTCGCCGCACGGCATGCCCGGCGCCGGGACTCCCCCGGCCGTACCTCCCGCGGGCATGGGTCAATTGCCACCCGGCCACCCGCCGTTCACCCCCGACTCCAAGGCCCCAGCGAAAACTCCATCGCCTACCAAGAAGTCCAGCTAGCGGAACTCGCTTTTCGAAGTCCCTGACCCCTGGCAGCATGCTGAAAAAGTCGGTTTGTCTGACGTCCCGAGCCAAAAATCTTCGGGGCGAGGGATCTACATTTGTTGGAAAGCAAAAGAAAGTGCAGGTTCCTCCTCGTCCGTCCCGAAGCCCCGGGACGGACTCGTCGGAATGACACATTGCCGAGTTTTTCGGCATCCCGCTAACTTTTGACCCGTGACCCCTCATCTGGCTTTCACCACCTTTAGACTGAGGGAGTGGGCCTCAGAAGGCTTCACTGCCAGCTTCGTGGCGCGTTCGCGGTTGCGGTCGGCGAATTCCAGGTCGTAGTAGATGGCGTCGTCAGAAGGGACCAGGGCAAAGGCCCAATAATCTCCGGGCACCACGCCGCGCATCTCGAACATGCCGTTCGAATCCGTCTGCGCGGTAGAGAGGTGGCGTTCCAGCTTTCTCCGCTCCATCTCCACGGGGATGAGCACCACCAGCATGCCTTCCGCGGGCTTGTCTTCGTGGGTCACTGCGCCGCTGACTGCGCCGACGTCCCGCGCCACGGTGAGCGTGCAATCCTCCACGGTCTGCGAGGTGCGCAACTCCAGGCCGCCCGCCATGATGTCCTGACCCAGGCAACGTACTTTCTTCACGTACACATCGCGTTCCCGGCTGGCCAGCTCGACGGAGTACTTTCCCGGGGGCACGTTGGAGACGATGAATTTCCCCTTCTCGTCAATCACGCCGCTGGGGGACATTCCCCCTTCTTCCACCGGCTGCAGCGCGACAAAAAGCCCGGAAAACTTCATCGGCTTGTCATCGGCCGGCTGCACTTCCCCGCGCACCGTTGCTGCCGTGCCGATTTCAATCACCACGCGCACGTCGGCGTCCACGACCTTCACGCTCCGATAGCCCTGCCGTGGCGCGCCGGTATCCAGGTCGAACACACGCCCGATCAGGTTGTACTCGCCAGGCTCCATTCCGCGCATGATAAACGTGCCGTCGTCCCGGTTCACGGACGTAAAGGCCATAGCCCCGCCGCTGCCGAACCCCACGTCGTAGCGTCGTACTCCACCGCCCGATTTCGCGTCCACGATCACGCCACTGATGGAATACGTGGGCGTAGATTTCACCGCCAGATCCACGTGGGGCGTCTCGTTCCCAGATGTCACTTCCACCGTGTGGGCCTCCTCGCGAGAGGCTACTCCCGGATAAAAACTGCCCGCGTAGCTCACGGTAGAAGGTGGCCCGCCGATGCGCACTCCTTCCCCGCGCCCGCCAGCCTGCACGTAATACGTGCCGGGCGCCAGCCCCGGCAGGCGGTAGTTGCCCAGGTCGTCCGTGCTGTCCGAGCGCGCGGTGGTGAGCCGCTCGCGCCCTCCCGGCGAATAGCGCACGCGCATGGCCCGCACTTGCACGCCCTCCACGGGCTCGTTGTCTTCGTCCATCACCGTGCCGGAGATGATTCCCGCGCGCTCCAGCCGAAATTCGAGCTTCTCCACGTGCTGTCCCGGTTCCACGTTGATGGTCAGGCCCGGCCCGCTGCCCCGCCGGCCATAAATCGCGGCGACGAAACCGCTGCGTTGCGCGCGCAATTGATAGCGCCCCGGACTGACTTCGGGGAATTCAAACTTGCCGTTGGCGTCCGTGCGCACCGCAACGGCTTCCATGCCGCGTCCTTCCGGCATCAGCGTCACCGTCGCCTTTTTCAGCGGCACGCCATCCTCTGCGCGCCACACCGTGCCGGAAACCTTTCCCGACAGAGCCGCCGGCTTCTCCGGCTGCGCAGGGACGCCTCGCACTTGTGCGGTCGCCGAATTCGCGAACGGAAAAAGTGCGCTGACCAGGAAAAAGAAACTGAGTACCGGGGATATTTTTCTCTTGTTCATATCGGCCCCCTGCTCGCCGCGCAGCAAGGCAGTTGCTCGCAGCTACACGCTGAACCCAACACCCTACACCCTTCCCTTGATTCCCGGCACATCTCCCAGCGTTTCGACTTGCGTGACGCCGCGCACAATGGCCCGCGCCACAGCCTCTGCAGCGGCCGTGCCGAGCGCGTTCACGTCCGCCTTCGCTGCAGAAGCTCCGGGAGCCACGGAGAGCACAAACACGATGTCGCCGTCAAATTGCGTGTGCGCGGGTGAAATCACTTTGGCCATTCCTGCGGACGCCAGCGTAGCTACGCACTGGGCCTCGATCTTTGTGAGCGCCACGTTGGTGGCCACAACCGCGAGCACCGTGTTGGCACCAGAAAAGCTCGGTCGCACGTCGCCGCGATCGATGGCCGCCGCGGTATCCACGAACGCCATGGAATCCTTCGCCGTGCGCGTTCCCGCGATGATGTTTCCGCTCTCCGGATCGCGGATGTCTCCGAAGGCATTGACGACAGCCAGAGCGGCCACGAGCCCGGTAGCGTGGCGGGATAAACCCGCCGCTACAACTGCCTCCGTCCAGCAGCCGATGCCCGCCTTCATGGCATGAGTGATGCCGAAAAGTTTTCCGACGGTTGCGCCCGCGCCGGCGCCGACATTTCCTTCGGCCACAGGCTCTTCGACCGCGGCCTGCGCCGCGGCGTAGCCCATCGCCGCATCGGGACGCCGCGTGGCGCTGCCGACGGCCAGATCAAAGAGAATCGCCGCCGGCACAATGGGCACGCGCGCAACTCCCGCATCGAATCCGATACCACGCTCCTCGCACCAGCGCATCACGCCCGAGGCCGCGTCCAGTCCAAACGCGCTGCCTCCGGCCAGCACCAGCGCGTGGATGCGTTCGACCAAGTGCCCCGGCCGCATGGTTTCCAGTTCGCGCTCGCCGACGGCCCCACCGCGCACGTCGCACGCGGCCACCGCACCCGCTGGGCAGACAAATACCGTGCAGCCGGTGAGCGCTGCACGGTCTTGCGCGTGGCCGACTTTGAGTCCGGCGATGGGTCCGAATCCCGGTGGCATCGGTTGCCTATCTTACCAGCTTCAGGGCTCGGCAGACTTTTTGGCGCGTCGCACGAGGCCGGCGAGGGTTGATGCGCGTCCGCCGGGGCGGGGATCATCTGCCGGTAGAGACCCATCTTGCGGGAATAGAAGTCAAGCATGTGGAAAACGCGAATCCAGAGCTGAACCATGTAGCCGACGGCATAAACCTGAGTGGGCTTGATGCGGCCAAGGCGCGGCGTTGAGGGTCTCACGGATGACGTCGAAGACGTCCTCCGGTTTGGTCAGGCGGAGGTGGGGATGCAGGTCGTCTCCCTCCGAAGGCTCGACAGCGTCAACCCTCTGCGTATGGTGGTAGCAGAATGGGCTGCCCTCGGAGGGCCAGCGGTGACAAGACTTGCCGTTACGATGAACAAAGGCACAGCGTTCAGGCATGGTACCCCCCTCTCTGATGGGGATGATGTGCAAGCGGCTGAAACGCAAGGGGATACAGGTTTGATTCATTTTGCAGCGTACGTAAGTGGTGTGTTTTGAGTGGGTTGAGCGGGCGATGAAGCGCCCGCTGCGGGAGTCCCCATTGCTTATAGGCACGCATGGCGGATGGAGTATAGCTTCTAGGCGATAAGATTGTCAAGGGTAAATTGACTTGAAGCTACAAGCTGGGTCGCCGCATGTTTCTCGCAGCGGTTCCCGGGTTGCGGCACAGGCTAAAAAGCCTGTGCCACAGCGGGATCACGGCGGGCGCGGACACAAAGGCCCTCGAAGCGCCGCCGGGTGCCGGCGCTACGGGGCAGGCCTGAAGGCCGCGCCTACGCCGACTTCCAGTAGAGAATGGCCACCTGCGCAGAAACCGCGCAGGTGTCCGCTACATAAGCTTTTCGGTTTTCGCTTTTCGATGTGCTAGCATCGCCACTTCGACATGGCTCGCGCCGCCTACATCGTCAGTGCTGTGCGCACGCCCATCGGCAAATTTGGCGGGGGCCTGGCGGAGCTGACCGCCGCGGATATGGGCGTGGTTGCCGTGCGCGCGGCGCTGGAGCGCGCCTTCGGCGAAGTCCCAGAGGAACGCCAGCCGGGGGATAACTCTCCGCCTTCCGGGCGCAGCGTGCGCTACCGCGTGGACGAACTGATCTTCGGCAACGCGCGGCCCGCCGGCGGCGGCCCCAATGTCGCGCGGCAAATCTGCTGGCGCTCCGGACTGGGTGACGACGTCCCTGCCTTTGCCGTCAACATGGCCTGCGCCTCCGGCCTGCGCGCGATTACGCTGGCCTGGCAGCAGATCCTGCTGGGCGAAGCAGAAATCGTGGTGGCCGGCGGCACAGAATCGATGTCCCGCGTGCCGTACCTGCTGGAAGCGCGCTGGGGTTTCAAGATGGGTCACCAGCCGTTGGTGGACGTGATGTACCGTGACGGCTTCCTCTGCCCCATGTCGCAGATGATCATGGGCGAAACGGCCGAAGTCCTCGCCGAGCAGTACAAAATCCCCCGCGAGGAGCAGGACCGCTACGCGCTGGAAAGCCAGCAGCGTGCCGTGCTCGCCCAGCGCGAATGCCGCTTTCAAGCCGAGATGGTTCCCGTTGAGCGCACCGACAAGAAAGGCAAGACCGTGCGCATTGATTGCGACGAGCACGTGCGCCCCGAAGCCACACTGGAGAGCATGGCCAAGCTTCCGCCGGTTTTCTCCAAGAGCGGCACCATCACCGCCGGCAACTCCAGCGGCCTGACCGACGCGGCTGCTGCGTTGGTGGTGGTCAGCGAGCAGAAGTTGGGCGAGTTGAAGCTCACCCCGGTGGCGCGTATCGTGAACGCCAGCGTGGCGGCCGTCGCGCCGCACATCATGGGCATCGCGCCCGTGCCGGCTGTGCGCGCGCTGCAGCAGCGCACGGGCTGGAAGCTGGCCGATTACGACGTGGTGGAACTGAACGAGGCCTTTGCCGCGCAGGTGCTGGCCTGCGACCGCGAACTGCACTTTGACCGCGCGCGCCTGAACCCCAACGGCGGGGCCATCGCGCTGGGGCACCCCATCGGCTGCACCGGAGCGCGCATCGCCACCACGCTGCTGCACGAGCTGCGCCAGGCGAAGGGCAAGCGCGGCCTGGCCACGTTGTGCGTTTCCGGGGGCATGGGCCTTGCTGTGGCCTTTGAGGCCGCATGAGGAAGGAAAGCCGAAAAGAGAAAATGGAAAACAGAAAATAGGAAAACCAAAGCATCTTTCTCACACGTAGCGTCCGGTACGCGCCCATTTTCTGTTTCCTATTTTCCGGGCAAGGTGCGTCGCGCTGGTGCGGACTGAGCGGGGTGCGGGAAAATGCCTTTGCTGGTCATTCCGAGGAATCTGCAGTTCGCCAGAACTCAGGAACACAGCAGATTCCTCGTCGTCCCGCGAAGGCGGGACTCCTCGGAATGACACTCCGAAGATTCTTCAGGATCTTGTTAGGGAGAGGGAACCATGGCTGACGAAGAAATCAAGGTGGACGAATTTACGCTGCAAGCGGCGCTCACGCCCGGGCAGTTCAAGTTTGTGCGCTACCGCGTGGATGGCGCGGTGGCGCGCATGACGCTGAACCGTCCCGAGCACAACCTGCTGAACGAGCGCATGCTGCAGGAACTGGCCACGGGCATCGAATCGCTGAGTGAGAGGGATGAGGTCAAGCTGATCATCATTGACTCCGCGCTGAGGGTGTTCTGCGGCGGCATTGACATCGGCGAATACACGGCGCAGCGCGTGTTCCAGATGCTGGATGCCTTCCACCGCGTCTTCAGCGCCGTGCTGGACCTGGGCAAGCCGGTGATGACCGTGGTGAACGGCCCGGCCATCGGCGGCGGCTCGGAATTGGCCGCTTTCGGCGACCTGGTGATCGCCACGCCCAAGGCGCGCTTCGCGCAGCCGGAAATCACCATCGGCGTCTTCCCGCCGCTGGCCTCCACGGTGCTGCCCTACATCGTCGGCCCCAAGTTGGCGCTGGAGCTGGTGCTTACCGGCGAGGCCATCACCGCGGAGCGGGCCCGCGACCTGGGCCTGGTGAATCGCCTGGTCGCCGAAGAGCAACTCGAGAAGACGGTGAAAGAACTGGCCGCGCAGATTTGCGCGCAGTCCGGCGCCGTGCTGACCATGGCCAAAAAAGCCATCCTGGAGGGCATGGGCATGTCGCTGCGCGACGGCCTGCGCAACTCCATGAACATTTTCCTGAACGAGCTGTACCGCCTGGAAGATTCGCAGGAAGGCCTGCGCGCGCTGCTGGAAAAGCGCAAGCCGCAATGGAAGAACCGCTGAACAGCCGGGGCAGGCTTCAGCCTGTCCATGGGCGGACAACGGATTCCGAAGTGAACAGCACAAACGAGCTTTTCTCCATCCTGCCCGACGACTCCGCTGCGGAACGCGGCCAGCCCGACGCGCGGCTTGCTGCCGAACGCGAGCGCCGCGCACGAATGCTACGCCGACTGCGAGTGCTGCTCGCCGCCGGGAGCGCCGCATTCGCGCTGACTATCTGGCTGCTGGTGCGCGTGGAAAATCCCGCGCGGTTGTTGCCGCCCGGCGGGGAGCCCGCGCGCATCGTGCGCATCCACCTGGCCGCGCTCAACCGCGGGGAGCTGCGCGAAGCCTACGCGCTGTTCTCTCCGCACTACCGCGAGGAAGTCTCCTTCGACGCCTACCACGAGCTGATCGTCACGCACCGGCGGATGTTCCGCACGCGCCTGCTAGCGCTCTCCAGCAGGGAATCTTCCGGGGACCGTGCCGTGCTGGATACCCGCCTGCTGGCCGCGGACGGCGAACACTACGTGGCCCGGTTCACGCTGGTCCGCGCCGGCGACCGCTGGTGGATTGACGACCTGCGCTGGGGTTCCGAAGCCGAGCAGAGGCGCGGCGTGATTGCCGTTTAGTCCGCGTCTCGCTCTTCTTTCACAAATTGACACGCGGCACTGTGCGGGAATACACTGCGTGGCGACAATCAGCAGGCCCGTGCCGTGGGGGAAGGCCGTGCAAATCGGCCGCGGTCCCGCCACTGTGATCGTCCCGACAGGATCGGGACGTCAGTCAGGAAACCCGCCCGGGTCGCGGTTAGCTGACACTCTTCGCGAGAAGGAGTGTGGCTTCGAGCCCCATCCTTTTTCGTGGGGCTTTTTTGTTGCTGGCTATGCGTAACGCAGGACAGAGAATTCGCGTCATGATGCTGGCCACGGGCGTTGCCGTGGCCGCCGCGGCTCATGTCCGTGCGCAGGCCGCACCGCCGGCCGGCGAAGCCCCGGCGAAGATGGAGGTCACCGACGAAGTGGGCCGGCGCGTGTGGATCCCTGCGACGGTCCGCCGCATCGTCTCACTGGCCCCGAACCTGACGGAAATGATTTATGCGCTGGGCGCGCAGGACCGCCTGGTGGGAGTCACCGACTTTTGTGACTACCCGCCCGAAGCACGCCAGAAGACGCGCATCGGCGGCGCCGTCAATCCGAACATCGAGCAGATTGTGGCGTTGAAGCCCCACCTGGTGCTGGCGCAGGCCTTCACGCTGAATCGGCGCGAAACGGTGGAGGAACTGGAGCGCCTGGGGCTGGCCGTGTACGCGGCGAACTCGCGCAGCGTGGAAGGCATCCTCGATTCGACGCGGCGCATTGCCGCGCTCATCGGCGCGAGCGAGCAGGGTGAAAGCCTCACGGCCTCGCTGCGCGAGAAGCTGGATGAGCTGAAGCGCCGGCTCAACCGGCGGGCGCCCAAGCGCGTCCTGTTTGTCGTGTGGGCCGACCCGCTGGTGACCATCGGGCGCGAAACGTTCCTGGCCGACGCGCTGCGCCTGGCCGGCGCGGAATCCGTGGTGGACGTGGCGCAGGACTGGCCGCGAATCAGCCTGGAGGAAGTGGTGCGCCTGCAACCGCAATTCCTGGTCTTTGCCAGCTCGCACTCGGAGTCCATCCGCGCGACGGTGGAAGAGCTGAGCGCGCGGCCGGGCTGGCGCGGCTTGGAGGCCATCCGCAAGCGGCGCGTGGCCGTCGTCAGCGAGGCCATCAACCGTCCGGCGCCGCGCCTGATCGAAGCGCTGGGGGAACTCGCGCGGCAGCTTCATCCGGAAGCGTTCGGTGAGAAAAGCGAAAAAAGAAAAGTGAAAATAGAAAATAGGCCGCTCCAGCCTGACGACTGTGCTTTTGCTATCTTCTATTTTCCATTTTCTATTTTCGCTTCTGAGAGGCCTGTGCGCTGATGCAACCCCTCACTCCAAAACGGCTGGCATGGACTTGCGGTTCGCTGGCGGGCGTCCTGCTGGTGGTGGTGATCATTTCGCTGAAGCTCGGCGCGGTGCCCATCAGCGTCACCGACCTGGTCCTGAGCCTGGGGCGCGTGGCCATCGGCCGCAGCGACCAGCTCCCCAGCGAGTACAGCCTAATCGTTTTTGACATTCGCCTGCCGCGGATTCTGCTGGGCATTCTGGTGGGCGCGGCGCTGGCTGTGGCGGGCACGGGTTTTCAGGCGCTGCTGCGTAATCCGCTGGCCGATCCCTACGTGCTGGGCGTGTCGAGCGGCGCGGCGCTGGGCGCGATCATCTCGCTGATCATTTCTTCACGCGCCTCGGTGGCCATGCCGCTGGCCGCCTTTGCCGGCGCGCTGGCCACGATTGCCGGCGTCTATTTCCTGGGCCGCCGCAGGGGCCAGTTGGAGACGCACACGCTTCTGCTGGCCGGCATCATCACGGCGTCGTTTCTTTCCGCGGTGATCATGTTCCTGATGACCACGCTTTCCGGCGGCGAGCTGCGCGGCATCGCCTTCTGGCTGATGGGCGACCTGACCTCAACGAAAACGCCGGTGGGCCTGGGCTGGCTGTTCGCCGCGCTGGCCATGGCCATCGGCGCCATCTACACGACCGCCACCGACCTCAACCTGATCCTCACCGGGGAGCAGGAAGCGGTGCACCTGGGCGTGGACGTGCCGCGCGTGAAACTTGTGGTGTACATTTCCGCGTCGTTGCTGACCGGGCTGGCCGTTTCGGTGAGCGGGGCCATCGGTTACGTGGGCCTGCTGGTGCCGCACGCCATGCGCCTGCTGTTCGGCTCCGACCACCGCGTGCTGATCCCCACATCCGCGCTGGGCGGCGCCATCGCCATCGTGCTGGCGGACATGCTGGCTCGCACCATCGCCGCGCCCACGGAACTCCCCGTCGGCGCGATGACGGCCATGGCCGGTGCGCCGATGTTCATCTACCTGCTCCGGCGGAGGCTGCAGTGAACGAAGCCGCCCCCAGGGCAGCTGGATCGCCGCTCCGGGCGTTCCGCGTAACTGCGGATGCGATGCGCCTGAGGATCGAGCAGGCCAGCTTTGCTTATGCGGCCGAGGGCCGCGCCGCGCCGCTCTTCACTCTGGAAGCCACCAGTTTCCAGGCCCGCGGGCGCGAGCTGGTGGCGCTGGTGGGACCCAACGCCTCCGGGAAATCCACGCTGCTGCGCATGGTTTCCGGCGCGCTCAAGCCGCTCTCCGGCCGCGTGCAACTGGACGGCTTCGAGGTGAGCGCGCTCGATCCGCGCACCCGCGCCCAGCGCATCGCCATGGTGCAGCAGGAAAGCACGCTGCTTTTCCCCATGCGCGTCTGGGAGTACGTCCTCCAGGGCCGCCACCCCTACGGGCGCTCTTTCCGATTCGAAACGCCCAGCGATATCGCCGCCGCGGAAGAAGCGCTGAAGCAGGTGGCCGCGAAACACCTGCGCGGGCGCTGGATGCACCAACTCTCCGGCGGTGAGAAGCAAAAGGTGGTGCTGGCCCGCGCGCTGGCGCAGCAGCCGCTGCTGCTGCTGCTCGATGAGCCTACGCTGCACCTGGACATTGGGGCGCAGGTGGATCTGCTGCAACAGCTTCGCCGGCTGGCCGCGGAACACAACTACACCGTGGTGGTTGTCACGCACGAGCTGAACCTGGCCGCGGAGTTCGCCGACCAGGTCGTCCTGCTGCATCGCGGGAAGTGCCTGCGCACCGGCGCGCCCGCGGAGGTTTATCGCCGCGAGTTGCTGGAACAGGTGTTCGGCGTGCCGCTGGAAGTGGGAGTGGCCGCAACGGGCAAGCCGCGCGTCACTCCGCTCGCCGGGCGAGAGAAGTTGCCTCGGTAGGGGCCGGCCTGAACTTGTCCTGAGCGTAGTCGAAGCAGACCGACTTTTCCTGTGGCGCGTTGCCGGCCTGCGGCCCGCCGCGCGCTGCGTTGATCAACCGCAGACTTCGCGCACGGGAAGACGGTGCAAAGCCCTCGCCGCCGCGCGACTGTAAGGCGGCATCGCCCCGCGCCGCACGCCGCGGGACGAAGCTCACCGGCGCGCGCCACTGCCCCGGCTCACGGGGATGGGAAGGCCGCGCCACTTACGCTGCCGCCAAGCCAGGAGACCGGCGAAGTCTGCAGCCCGCTTCCGCCCTGCGGGACGGGCCAGCCTTTCGCTCCCGCGCGAGAGGGAGAAAGGAGCCTCCATGAACCGCCATGCTCTTGCACTTGCAGCACTCGCTGTGCTTTGCATTGTTCCACCGTCTGCTTTCGCACAGTCCGCAGCAACGCTGGCCGGCACCATCACCGATCCCACCGACGCTGCTGTCGCCGGAGTGGAGATCGCCGCGAAGCCGCACGGCGCCAGCGCCGAACAGCGCGCGACGACGGACGCCGCGGGCCGCTTCAGCCTGTCGTTGCCTCCCGGCCGCTACATCCTTCGCGTAGCCGCACCCTCCACCTTGTTCGCGCGCGTGGAGCGCGAGTTCACGCTGGCCGCGGCGGAGACTCGCGAGTGGAATCTGCGGCTGGAACTCGAGCGGCTCTCCGCCACAGTCGTGGTCACCGCGCAGGCCGAGCCTGTCGCCATGCGCTCGGCCAGCGCATCGGTCAGCATCCTCACGCGGGAACAAATGGACCAGCGCCAGACTGTGTGGCTTGCGCCGCTTCTCTCCACGCTGCCGGGCTTCAGCGTGGCCCGCCTGGGGCGCGATGGCGGCGTCGCGTCGCTTTTTCTCAACGGCGGCAACTCCAACTTCACCAAAGTGCTGGTGGATGGCACGGCCGTCAACGAGCCCGGCGGGCTTCTGGATTTCTCCAACTTCACGCTCGACAACGTGGAGAAGATCGAAGTCGTGCGCGGCGCCGAAAGCGCGCTCCTCGGGTCGGACGCCATGACCGGCGTCGTGCAAGTCTTCACCCGCCGCGGCACCACGCGCCGCCCGGCGTTGAACCTGCTGGCCGAAGGCGGCAAATTTTCCACCGCGCGCGGCTCCGCGCAACTCAGTGGCGCGCTGGGCCGCTTCGATTACTCCGCGGCGGCGGCGAGTTACTCCACCGCCGGCCAGGAACGCAACGACGACTTCCGCAACACCACTCTTTCGGGCAGCTTCGGCTGGCGCATCGCAGAAACCAACCGCGTGCGCCTGAGCCTGCGCAGCGCCGCGAGCGACGCCGGCGTACCCGGCCAGACGTTGCTGGCCCCCACCAACCTCGACCAGCACAACGGCCTGCGCAACTTTTCCGCGAACCTGAGCTGGGAATTTGCGCCTTCGGCGCACTGGCGGCACCGCCTGGCTGCCGCTGAGTTCTACGTCCGCCAGCTTTTCGACAACCCCGCGAGCGATTTTTGCGACCCCAATCCGCCGTTCATCTGCGATTTCCCCTTCACCGTGCGCAACCAGTTCAACCGTGCCGCGTTGGCGGCACAATCCAGCTACAACGTGCCGCAAGGCGGGCTCACCTTCGGCTACCACGTCGAGGTGGAAAACGGATTCCTGAACACGTTTCACGCCCGGCGCAACAACCAAGCCGGCTACGTCGAATCGCGCTGGCAGCCGTGGCAGCGGCTCAGCGTGAATCTCGGCGCGCGCGCGGAAGCCAACGCCAGCTTCGGCACGCGCGTCATTCCTCGCGGCGGCTTCGCGCTGGTGCTGCGCCAGGGAGGCGATTTCTGGGGCGGGACGCGCCTGCGCTTTTCCGCGGGCCTCGGCATCAAGGAGCCTTCGCTGGTGCAGTCCTTCGCCAAGGACCCCTGCTTCCCCGGCAACCAGGACTTGCGCCCGGAGCGCTCGCGTTCCGTCAGCGTCGGCGTGGATCAGGTGCTGGCCAGCGAGCGCGTGCGCCTCTCCGCCGAATATTTCGACAACCGTTTCCGCGACATCGTCAGCTTCGCGTTTTGCTTCCCCGGCGGGCCGTGTCCGATTCCGCCGCCGCCCGGCTGCGCGTTTGGCTACGGCACGTTTTTCAACACGGACCTGGCGCGCGCCCGCGGCGGCAATCTTTCGCTGGAAGCCAAGCCGGTCCAGTGGTTGCGCATCACGGGCAGCTACAGCTTTGCGCCCACGCGCGTGCTGGAGGCGCCCAACGCGTTTGACCCGGCGCTCCAGCCCGGCAACCGTCTGCTGAAGCGACCGGTCCATTCCGGCAGCCTGGCGCTGAACGCTGATTTCCTGCGCGGGAACTGGAATCTGGGCGGCACCTTTGTCGGCGCACGCACGGACAGCGACTTCCTCGGCCTGGGCCTGACGCGCAATCCCGGGTATGGCAAGGTGGACGTAGCGGCGAGCTACAACCTCGGCCGCGGCGTCACCGCCTTCGGCCGCGTGGAAAACCTACTGGACAAGAAGTATCAGGATTCGCTCGGCTATCTGGCATATCGGCGGCACTACCGGGTGGGCCTGCGCTTTCGCATCGGCGGCGAGTAGCACAGGCTCGCGATCCAGAAATTTCGGGATTCGGGACAGTCTGTGCAGCTTTCAGTGCGTAAGTGGTGTGAGCCAAGGGGCACGATCCATCGTGCCCCTACAACACCACCTCCGACGAGATGCTGGCACAGCCCCGAAGCTTCGGGGCTGCCCCCCCTACAGTCCCTCCGGAGGAGCGGATTGCCGCAGGGAAAACTCAATGCGCATTGATGCTTCAGAATTCCTGCAATCTCACCCCGGCTGCTGGATCGCGCAACGCAGGGGGGAATTTCCGGTGATCAACCTCCACGCGGCGGAGATCGCCGCAGCACCTGCGCGCGTGTTCGATGCTCTCGCCGACCGCAGCAGTCTTGTTCCAGCGTGGCGCTGGCGCGCACTGTTCGCGCTGCGCGACCTCCTGGGAAAACTTTTCAACTGGGATGCGGGATTAAAGTGGTACGGCCCGGAAGCGCTGATCCCCGGCAACCACTACGCTTTCTTTCGGATCGAACACGTCACCGCGCCAACAGACACTTCCGCCTCACTGCAGCCACCAGGATCATTTGAGTTGGGCCTGAGCGTGGAAAATAAGTTGACTCATGCGCTCATGAGCTACGTCGTTGCGCCGCAGGGTTCGGGCTCGCGCCTGTTCAACGTCACCTGCGCGCGCTTCAAGGGCCGCACAGGCCGCGCTTACTGGCGCGTGATCCGGCCGTTTCACGACGCACTGGCGGAAGACATGCTCGCCCACTTCTGCCGCCGCGCCGAACGTAGAGGCAACTCGGTGCTATAATTTTGACTTCGTTATGTCGAAAAGTACGCAAGAAGCCGGCGCCCTCGCTCCGCAAGTGCTGGCGCGCTACGAACCGGTGATCGGGCTGGAAGTGCACGTGCAGCTCCTGACCGTCACGAAAATCTTCTGCGGTTGCTCGACGCGCTTCGGCGACCCGCCCAACCAGAACACCTGCCCGGTGTGCCTGGGTCTGCCCGGGGCGCTGCCGGTGATGAACCGCCGCGCGTTGGAGCTGGCCATCCGCGCCTCGCTGGCGCTGCACTGCACGGTGCACGAAGGCTCGCGCTTCGCGCGCAAGAACTACTTCTATCCGGACCTGCCCAAGGGCTACCAGATTTCCATGTACGAGCTGCCCCTGGCCAGCCGCGGGTGGCTGGAAATCCCGCTGGATGGTTCAACGAAGCGCGTGGGCATCACTCGCTTACACCTAGAAGAAGATGCGGCGAAAAACCTGCACGAAGGCTTCCCCGATTCCGATCGCAGCAGCTACATTGACTACAACCGATGCGGCGTGCCGCTGGTGGAGATCGTCTCCGAACCGGATATTCGCTCGCCGGAGGAGGCTTACGCCTATCTCACCACTTTGAAGCAGGTGCTCGAATACACGGAGGTGAGCGACTGCAACATGGAGGAAGGCTCGCTGCGCTGCGACGCCAACGTCAGCGTACGCCTGCGCGGCGCGGAACAATTGGGCACCAAGGCCGAGGTGAAAAATCTGAATTCCTTTCGCTACCTGCAGCGCGCGCTGGAATACGAAATCGAGCGGCAGATCGGCGTGCTGGAGTCTGGCGGACGCATCGAGCAGGAAACGCGCCTGTGGGACGTTGCCTCCGGACGCACCGAGCCAATGCGCTCGAAAGAGTACGCGCACGATTACCGCTACTTTCCCGAGCCGGATCTGCTGCCCCTGCACGTGGACGAGGCCTGGAAGGCGGAAATACTCGCGGCGATGCCGGAGTTGCCCGCCGAGAAACGCGCGCGCTTCCTGCGCCACTACCAGATCACGCCCTACGACGCGGGCGTGCTCACCGACTCGCGCGCACTTGCCGATTACTTTGAGGCAGCCGTCCGCGCGGGGGCGCCCCCCAAGTCCGCCGCCAACTGGATTCAGACCGAACTTCTCCGGCGGCTGAACGATGCCGGAAAAGAAATCGGCGATTCGCCGCTCTCGGCCGCGTCACTAGCCGACCTGATCCGGCGCGTGGAAGCGAACGACGTCACCGCGGCGGTCGGCAAAAAAGTCTTTGCCAAGATGTTCGAAAGCGGAAAATCCGCCGCGGAAATCATCGCCGCAGAAGGCCTGGGCGGCCAGGTCGACACCGCGGAAATCGAGCGCGTCGCCCGCGAGGTCATCGAGAAGAATCCCGACAACGTGGCCAAGTACAAAGCCGGCAACGAAGGCGTCTTCAAGTTTTTTATGGGCCAGGTGATGCGCGCCACGCGGGGCCAGGCGAATCCCCAACTCGTCAACGAGACGTTGAAGCGCTTGCTGACCTGAGAACCGCGCTTCATCAGTCGGAGAATGAAATGTCCACTCTGAAAGCGGGAGAGCAAGCGCCGGATTTCCGCCTGCCGGCGGACGATGGCACGGAAGTTTCGCTCGCGGATCACCGCGGGAAATACGTGCTGCTCTATTTTTTCCCCAAGGCGCTTTCGCCCGGTTGAACGCACGAAGCGTCCGAGTTTCGCGACGCCAAAGCAAGCTTCGATAATCTGAACGCCGTCGTGCTGGGTTGCAGCGCCGACCCGCCCGAGGTGATGGCCAAGTTCCGGGCCAAACATAAATTGAATTTTCCGCTGCTGAGCGACCCGGACTTCCACGTCATCGAAGCCTACGGCGCGCGGCGCATGAAGAGTTTTCTGGGCAAGAGTTTTCTGGGGATTGTGCGGAGTTCCGTGCTGGTGGGGCCGGACGGCAAGGTGGCGCGTGTGTGGGAGAAAGCCAACTCCAAAGGACACGCGGCGGAAGTCTTCGAAGCTCTCAAGTCCCTCGCCGGCAAGTGAGGTTTGGCAAAGGCGTTCGTGCTCCCGAGCCTTCGGGAGGGGGACGCCCCCAAGCATTCTCGCGCTTACTTCACGGTGAGCGCGGTTTTCAGCCTGAAGGCCAGTTTCGTTTCCGCCTTGATTTCGACTTCCGTCTTGCCGGTCATCGCCGCGGCACCGGTGCCGGCGCCCGCGCCGACGGCCGCGCCAATGGCTGCGCCCTTGCCGCCACCTGCGATCGCGCCGATGACTGCGCCGGCCGCTGCTCCACCGCCCGCGCCGACGGCGGTGCGCTTGCCGCGCGCCGCGCCGGTCTGTCCCGCCCAGTTCGTGGTCGCCGTGTAAGTTTTCCCTTTTACCTCGACCGACAGCAGCTTCAGCCAGAGCTTGGGCTGACCTTTCAGCTTCCCGGCCGATTCCGCGCTGGCCACGGCAAGCGTGGCCTTGGAGCCCTTGGGGATCACCGTTTTGCCGTCCACGGTGACGTTTTCCGAGACCGTCCCGGCCACCTTCTGTCCCACCGCGGCGTCCTTGGAGCTGACCGACTCATCCACGGTCACGGGAATCACCGCGCCGGCAGGCAAAGTGCCCTGTGCCATGGCTGGCACGGCCAGAGCACAAACCACTGCCGCCACCATCAAAGCAATCCGCGTCTTCTTCATGATCCTTTCCTCCGCTGGAACTTCGGCTGGTGCACACAGTCTAACAGAAATGTCCGAAGCGAGATTCGGCTGTTGTCCAAAACTACAAGGAGACGAGAAACTCCCCGTTTTTTTCTTCTACCAGCATGTTATCCAGCAGGCGCGTCTTGCCCACAAACACACCCAGCAGCACCAGGCAGCCGCGTCGCAGGCGGGTGATTGGCTCAAAGTTTTCTGTATCCACAATCTCCACATAGTCGGTGGCCGCCAGCGGCTCAGCGTCGAGCACTTTGCGCATCACACCCATCAGGCGCAGCGCATCACGCTCGCCCATGGCGATTTCCTGGCGGGCCGCACCGAGGGCGCGGTGGAGCACGGTGGCCGCCTGGCGTTCCGCAGGGTTCAAATAGGCGTTTCGCGAGGACAGCGCCAGCCCGTCCGCTTCGCGCACAATGGGACAAACCACCACGGCAGTGTCCAGGTTCAGATCCTGCGCCATGCGCCGGATGATGTGCGCTTGCTGGGCATCCTTGCGTCCGAAAAAGGCGAAGTGCGGCTGCACAATCTCGAAGAGTTTCAGCACCACCGTGGTCACCCCGCGGAAATGCCCGGGGCGGGATTTTCCTTCCAGCCGCTCGCTGAGCCCCTCCACCGTGACGTAGGTGCGGAAGCCGTCCGGATACATCTCCTTTGCCGTGGGGGCAAACAGGTAGTCCACGCGCATGCCTTCAAGCGCGGCGCGGTCGGCCTCAAGTTGGCGGGGGTATTTGTCCAAATCCTCGTGCGCGGCAAACTGCTTGGGGTTGACAAAAATGGAGGTAATCACCGGCGCGCATTGCTGCTGGGCGGCGCGGATCAGGGAGAAGTGGCCGCCGTGCAGCGCACCCATGGTGGGCACCAAGCCCACCAATCGGTTCTCCGAGCGGGCCTGCCGAGCCACCTGCTTCATCCATTCCAAAGTGTAGATGGTCTCCATGCGACCGCATCAGGCCGACGCGGCGGCGCCCCGCTCGCGGTAGAAAAAACTCAGGTCCGTGGCCACGGATTTTACGCCCAACTGGCGCAGCAGCGTGGTCACCTGTCCGCGGTGGTATGTGCCGTGATTGACGAGGTGTTGCAACATCTGCCACAAGGGACAGGCAAACGTTCCGGCCGTCAGCGTCTTGTATTCGTTGACGGTCGCGAGGCGTTCCGAAGTGAGCCCGCGCACGAAGGTCAACACGTCCGCTTCGACTTCCTCCCAGCGCTTCCGCAGGCTGGGCAGGTCAGGGAAGTCGTCTGCCGCTGGCAACCGTGCGGGCGAGCGGCCCTGCCAGCGTTCCAGCCAGATCCACTGTCCGCCCATGATGTGCACCAGAGTGTCGCGCACCGAGGGGAAGCTGTTGCCGAGGTCGCGCGTGAACTGCTCAGGCGTGAGCGTCGCACAGGCGTCAAGCACACGCTGGTTGGCCCAAGCGTTGTATTCATAGAGCAAGCAAACTTCTTCCCGCGTCATTGTTCATCCCCCTGGATCTGCCTACGAGCTGTTTCAAAACCCCTTCGCTGTACTGCCGGGGCTAAAGGCCTGAAGCGTTCGGGTGCCTTAAGTCAGGGCTGAAGCCCTGACCCACAAAGAAGGAACTTTTGAAACCCGGTGTAGCGGCGCGGCCCGGCCGCAGTGCTACTGTGGAATTCTACGCGCTTCCGCCATCACGGCTGGAGGCGCGCGGTTTCGCGTTCGCGCACTTCGGCTGTCGAATGATAGCACTCCGCGTCCGCGGGGAAACGCCCATCGCGCACGTCGGCGCAGAACTCGCGCACAGCTTGGGAGATTGTGTCGTCCAGGTTTGCGTAGCGTCGTACGAACTTGGCCGGCGCGCCGAAGCTCAGGCCCACCAGGTCGTGGAACACCAGCACCTGGCCGTCGCACTGGGGTCCCGCGCCGATGCCGATGGTGGGGATGTGCAGCTCCCGGGTGATGCGCGCGGCGAGTTCCCGCGGGATGGCTTCCAGCACCACCGCAAATGCGCCGGCCGCTTCCACCGCACGGGCGTCGCGCAGGACCTGCTCGGCGGCGTCCACGGTTTTGCCCTGCACCTTGTAGCCGCCCAGCGCGTGCAGAGATTGCGGAGTGAGCCCGACGTGCCCCATCACGGGCACCTCCGCCTCCACCAGCCGCGCGATCAACTCCAGCCGCCGCTCACCGCCCTCGATCTTTACCGCCTCCGCTCCCGCCTCTTTCACGCAGCGGATGGCGTTGCGCACGGATTCCTCCAGCGAGCCGTGGAAGCTGCCGTAGGGCAGGTCGGCCACCAGCAGGGCGCGCTTGGCCCCGCGGCGCACCGCTTTGGTGTGGTGCAGCAGCTCGTCCATGGTTACAGGCAGCGTGTTTTCGTAGCCGAGCACGACCATGCCCAGCGAATCGCCCACCAACAGGATATCCACGCCGGCCTGGTCCAGCAGGCGCGCGGTGGGAAAGTCGTAGGCCGTCAGACAGGTGATTTTCTTGTCAGAGGGAGTGGAACCAGACGCCTTGCGATGCAGAATGTCGGGCACGGTCACTTTGCCGTTGCCCGCATACACAGCGGTGCTCATATTTCCTCCGGTGCCGTTCCCGATGCTTCGGGATACAGCCCAATATTCACAGCCTAACAGAATCAGATGCCCGCTACCAGCCCATAGATTCTGTTGAGTCTCTATGGTGTAATGGGGAACACAAATGGTTTACGTTTTCCTCATCCTTCTGATTGCGGCCATTGCCGCGGCTATCTTCACCATGCTCGCCGGCAAGGACCGCTACTCCGAAATGACGGAAGAGGAATTCGAGGCGGAGGCCAAGCGTAACTCCCTGCCCGCCGCAGCGCTGCTGGGTTTGCAGAAGGTGCTCCAGCCCACCCGGGCCGAGTACATCCTGCAGCGCGACAAGCGCGTCGAAGGCCAGCACTCGGAATCCGGCGCGCGCCTGCCCGAGGAGGCTCCTCCGCCCGCCACTGAACAAGCCAACCCTCCCAAGGGCGACTGAACCGGACTACTGCTTCTGTCCGGTCACCGACACATAGGCCGACGTGGCCAGGGTGACAAGGAAGAAGAGCAGGGCGCCCTTGAAGACAGTCATGTAGCCAAAGGTCACCCCGGGCACGTAATCCTGGACGAACAAGCCCACTGCGTTCCCCGCCCTCCAAAGACACGCGGCCAGGGCGCAGACCAGTCCCAGCCAGTAGCTGTACTGCGCAATCTTCTTTTCCATCGGGCCTCCTTCCAATAGGATAAAGGGCTCCCACGGGAAGCCGGTTGACGCAAACGCTACGCCCGCGCCCCTGCCGTGTCAATGCTTGCGATGTGGCGGTTCGCCGGTTGAAGAAATAAAAGCGGCCAATTGCCCTGCGGCTCCGGGACAAGCACAATGGCAGGCCAAAAGGAGGAACCGTGAAGCAAATTTCAATTGGGATTGCGCTCTTTGCGGCGGTGCTGGCATGCGCGCCGGGCGTGGGAGCCCAGCAGGCCGCTCCATCGGCCCGCAACGTGGAACTGGAACAGCGCCTGAAGGCGGTGGTCGCGAAATCGAGCGGCGTGTGGGGCGTGGGCGTGAAGCACGTAGAGCGCCACGAGTTCGCCAGCATCAACGCCGACGAGAAATTCCAGATGGCCAGCGTTTTCAAGGTTCCGGTGCTGGTGGAGCTGTTTCACCAGGTGCAGGCCGGCAAAATCTCTCTGGACGAGCGGGTGGAATGGAAGGACGCCGCGCAGTATTTCGGCAGCGGAATACTGGTCACGCTGGACGCCGGGCTCAAGCCCACCCTGCGCGACCTGGCCACACTGATGATCATCGTGAGCGACAACGCCGCCACAGACATGCTTTGCAAGCGCCTGGGCACCACCCATATCACCGCGCGGATGCGCGCGCTAGGCCTGGAGAAAACATCTGTGGACGGTGGCACGCGCGACCTTATCCTCTGGGCCCTCGGCCTGCGCGGCGATGCTTACAGCAACCTCACCCGCGACACGCTCAACACCGTGGACTGGCAGAAGAACGCGGAGACCATCGAGCGCAACCGCAAGCTCTTCCTCGAGGAGTGTCCCAACTGCACCACTCCGGCGGAGATGACGCTGCTGCTGGAAAAGGTCGTCACCGGGCAGGCTGCCGAGAAAAGCTCCACCGAGCAGATGCTGCGCATCCTCTCCCAGCAGCAGTTCAACCAGCGCCTGCCGCGCTGGCTGCCCGGCAACGTGCGCAGTGACCACAAAACCGGTACGCTCTATTCGCCGGTCTGGGTGGTCAACGATGCCGGCATCCTCTACCTGCCCAACGGCCAACGCGTAATCGTCAGCGTCTTCAGCCGCGGCACGGAAGCCGCCCCCGGGCCGGCGGCCACCAAGGCCGCGGTCACCAACGCCGAAGACCGCATCGCGGAGATTGCAAAAGTGGTGTACGACTTCTATACGGTCGCAACACTGAAATAAAATCGTCTTGTAAATACCCGCGACACGCCACGCAACTTCAAGGTTCGTACCTCAGGGGCTAAAGCCCCCCACTACGGGGACCAAGCAGATGTCCACAAGCAGTCCCATTCTTTCCGTACGAATGCTCAGTGCGCGTGCGGATTTTCCATCCCGCCGCGGCGGATGCGCTGGTAGGCGGCGAGTTGTTCCGGCGTCAACGCATTGCGCGTGGCCAGGTGCGTCGAAAGGTGCACCCAACGAAGCTCGGCCTTGAGCGTGGCCACGCGGTAAGTCTCCTCGCGCAACTCCGCCTCCGGCCGCCCTTGCGCGAAGCCTTCCTCCAGGCGCTTTTCGGCCAGCAAAACGTCGCGCCCTTTGGCCAGCGCCTTCTCTCTCATTTCATCGAAGAGTTTCTGCATGGCAGCTTCTTGGTCGCCAGTCAGCTTCAATTCCTTCTTTAGTTCCAGAACATGCTTCGGCCCGGGATAGCCGTTGCGGTCCGCCGCCAGGGCCATCCCGAAACCCTCGCCGCGTTCGATCGCACCGCGCTCCTCCTCCAGGCACGCGTGGTGCTGCGTCCCCGCCGCCTGCGCCTGTGTGCCCGCCCGTTGTGCATGGCCGGGCTGCTGCTGGCCAACGCGGCCGCGCCAAAAAACAGAGTTAATCCTGCGAGTGTCCGCTTCACGGTTTTCCCTCGAAGACGAAATGTGGGGACAAGATCCCGAGGCCCCCACAAAAGTTCCCAACCTCTGCAAGGTAATTCACGACGGCCTAGTCCACCCAATCGGCAAGAAAAATATTGGTGTCTCCGCGCTTCTTGGCGTTGCGGTTGGAGGCCCACACCAGCTTTTTGCCGTCCGATGTCCACATGGGAAAACTGTCGAACTCCGGATGATAGGTGACGCGCTCCAGGCCTGTGCCGTCCACCTGCATGATGTAGAGGTCGAAGTTGCGCCCGCGTGGGTTATCCATGTTCGATGCAAAGATGATGCGCTTGCCGTCCGGGTGGAAGAAGGGCGCAAAGTTGGCCGCGCCGGTTCTGGTCAGCTGCCGTATGTTCGAGCCATCCGCGTCCATCACGTAGATCTCCAGCCGCGACGGCCGGAGCTGCGAGGACTGGATCAGCTCCTTGTAGTCGGCCATTTCTTGCGGTGTCTCCGGGCGCGATGCGCGAAAAACGATCTTCTTCCCGTCCGGAGAAAAAAACGGCCCGCCGTCATACCCCGGGTGGTGTGTCAGGCGCTTCAGGTTTTTTCCGTTGGCGTCCATCACGTAGATTTCCGGGTCGGCGTCGCGCAGGGAGGTGAAGACGATCTTCTTGCCGTCGCGCGAAATGGTGGCCTCCGCGTCATAGCCCGGAGCGCTGGTCAGCCGCTTCACGTCGCTCCCGTCGGGCTTGGCGGTGAAGATGTCGAACTCCGGATGTAGCTTCCAGACGTAGCCGCGGCTGTAGTCCGGCGGCGGCGGACATTCCGGCCCGGCCGCGTGCGTGGAGCTGTAGAGAATGCGCTTCCCGTTGGGGAAAAAGTAAGAGCAGGTTGTGCGGCCCCTACCGGTGGAGACCATGCGCTTGTTCTTTCCTTCCAGGTCCATGACATAAATCTGGTCGCACTTGTCTTCTCCTTCGTGCGCCTGGAAGATCAGCAGTTTATTGTCGGCGGAAAAATAGGCCTCGGCGTTTTCGCCGCCCTCGGTAAGTTGGCGCACGTTGCGCAGGTGTTTCTCCTCGGGCAGGGCCAGGCCGCCCGGGGGAGTTGCGGCCTGCTGCGCGGCCACCTGCCACGAAACCCCGCTCCAAACCATCAGCACACAGGCAACAATGCAAATGAGGATTCTGTTGGTCATGATGCGCAATGGTTCCTTCCGTCCGTTGTGTACTGTTGTGTTTCTCTGAGACTCTTCCCCGGTTTAACTTCCTAGCTTTCTTCGAACGGCTCGGGATGAATATTCACCTCGAAGATCAGCGGAAACCTTTCCTTGATGCGGTCCTGCAGGGCCTCGGTAATGTCGTGGATGCGGGTGATGGGCAGGTTGCCGTCCATCGCGCAATGGCACGACACGATGATTTTCTGGTCGGCCTCGCGCACGCGCACCTCATGGCAGTCCAGCAGCTCCAAGTGTTCCGCGCGGAAGCTGTTCAAGTGCTCCTGCACCGCCGCGGCCAAGTCTTTCATTTCGCCGGCGGTGGAGATGTGCGCGCCGAGCGGTTCGATATGAATGTTAACCCCGGCGATGCCTTCGCCGTTGCGCAGGATGTCCTCCTCCAGGGCGGTGGCCCGGCGGTGCGCCTCGCGCAGGCTGAGGTGCTCGTCCACTTCCAAGTGCATCTCCACAAACAGTTTGCCGTCCATCTGATGCGCGGAGAGTTCGTGGATGGCCAGGCCCTTGCGCTGGGCCACGGCGCGGATGGAATCGAAGAGCGTCTCGCCTTGGTGGGCGCGCGGCTCCATGTGCACCATCACGTCGGCGGGTACGATTTCAGCCACCCGCTTTTCCACGGCGTCGCTGATTTGGTGCACCTGCTCGAAGCTGGCGGTGCGCGGCACGCTGATGGTCACATCCACGAAGTGGTGCTTTCCGGCGCGGCGCACGCGCACGCGGCCCGCTTCCAGCACTCCGTCCAGTTCCTGCACAGCCGTGGCGATGCGTTCCTGCAGCCCCGCTGGCGCGGCGTCCAGCAGCGCGTCCAGCGTCCTCCTGCCGAGCTGCGATCCCACCCAGATGATGACGCCGGCCACGAACAGCGCTGCCAGCGGGTCGGCGTAGTAAAGCCACTCCCTCCCGGTTGTCTTTCCCACCCAGGCGCAGGCCATTCCCAACAGCACCACCAGCGTGCTCCACACGTCGGTGGAAAAATGCAGCGCGTCCGCTTCCAACGCTTCGCTGTGGTGCTTCCTGGCCATACGGTCCAGCGCCCGCGAGCGCACCACGTCCATCCCCGCCATCAGCCCCAGAACGCCGATGGCCACCAGGCTGGGCTCCAGATGCACCTGCTGCGTGAACAACCGGTGAAACGCTTCGTAGATCACGTACAGCGCGGTCAGCAACAGCAGCCCGGTCTCCACGAAGGCGGAAAAACTCTCCACTTTCCCATGACCATAGGTGTGGTGGGCGTCCGCCGGACGGTCAGAAATTCTCACCGAGAGATACGTAATGATGGCCGCCACCAGATCGAGGCCCGAATGCAGCGCTTCGGAGAGCACGCCCAGGCTGCCCGTGTACCACGTCAGAAACGCCTTCAGCGAGACCAGCACTAGCGCCGTGACCACCGACGCCAGCGCCGCGATTTTCTTCTCGCGGACGGCTTCGACCATGCTCATGCCGGAATTCACTTTGCCAAGCCCTGTCCCTGCTGCTTGCGCGCCTGGCGCGCGCAAGCCCAATCACTATAGCAGCAAAGCCGCCTCCGCGGCACTTCCCCAAGGACAAGGAAATCGCTGTGTAGAGCACCTTCCGGGCTCCTCCGGCAACGAAATGCACGCTGCCTGGTGTACAATCTGACTTCGCCCGTCGTACGAGAGTTCGGCCTTGCCGAAGCGCCAGCCTGTTGGGCCCATTGTCGAATCCCTTGCGGTCGCCGTGCCCCCCGCGCGCGCCTGGGAGGCCCTTACCAGCCCGCGCTTTATCGGCGACATCACCATGGGCCACGTGGAAATGGACGCCAGGCCCGGCAAGCCGTTCGTCTGGCAGTGGGGCGTGTGGGCCACTGCTGCGCCGGGCAAGGGCCGCCACGAATGGCGCGGCACCGTTCTGGATGTCGTCCCCGGCTCCACGTTGGTGCTCGGCGGCGGGGGCATGACGGCGGTGCTGACGGTGAAGGGCGAGGGCGCCTCGGCACTCATCACCGTGGTTCATGCGAGTCCCGCAGCAGGCCCCCCGGCCGAAGATTATCAATATGGCTGGGCCGACTTTCTGCTGCGCGTGAAGACGCTGCTCGAGCCGCATCCTTCCGGCGACGCGCTCTACCTGCGCACGCTTCTGCGCGCCACTCCCGCGGAGGTGCTCCGCGCCTGGACGAGCGCCACGGCCATGGGCAAAGTCCTGCCGGGCAAGGCTCGCATTCAGGCAAAAATGGGCGGGCGATTTGAATGGGCCTGGAAACGCCAACCGGGCGCGAAGAACTCGGGAAGATTCCTGGAAATCGTCAAGGACCACCGCGTCTCGTTCACCTGGGAGGGAGGCGGGCTGGCGAGCGAAGTGCGGCTCTCCGCCGAAAAGACGCCGTACGGCGCGCTCGTCTCGCTGGAGCACGTGCAACTTCCACCGGGCAGCCCGCGCCGCGAAGTCGAGCGCATGTGGGCGCACCTGCTGGAGCGCTTGCGCGTCTATTTCTATCACGGCAAGAAAATCCGCGCCGCCTGAGCGGAGGCGCCCGCGCCGCGAGAACGCAGCGCCCGGACGACGATGAGCAGTCGCAAATCACAAATCACGAGTCACTCACCATGAGCCACGACCTCGACCCCATCTTCCAGCCGCAATCCGTCGCCGTTGTCGGCGCTTCCACACAAAAGAATTCGCTCGGTCAACAGATTCTTGAAAATCTGATCGAATATCACTTCAAGGGGAAAATCTATCCGGTCAATCCGCGGACCAACGAGCTGCTCGGCCTGCGGTGCTTCCCCTCGGTGATGGACCTCCCCGGTCCAGTGGACCTGGCGGTCATCGTGGTGCCGCGCGACCGCACGCTGGAAGCCGTGGAGGATTGCGGCCGCAAGGGCATCAAAGGACTGGTGGTGATCACCGCCGGCTTCCGCGAGACCGGGGCGGAAGGCGCAACGCTCGAAACGCAGCTCACTGCGCTCGCCAACCGCTACCACTTCCGCCTGGTCGGTCCTAACTGCATGGGCGTGATGAACACCGACCCGCACGTCCGGCTGAACGCCACCTTCTCCCCCACCATGCCGCTCGACGGTAACGTCGCCTTCCTTTCCCAGAGCGGCGCGCTGGGCGTGGCCATCCTCAACATCGCCGAAGAGCGCAACCTGGGGCTTTCTTCCTTTGCCAGCCTGGGGAACAAAGCCGACGTGACCGATGACGAAGTGCTGGCCTACTGGTCGCGCGACACGCGCACCGACGTGATCTTGATGTACCTGGAAGCCTTCAGCGACCCGGCGGCCTTTGCGCGCGTGGCCCGCGCCGTGACGCCGGAAAAACCGGTGCTGGTGGTGAAGTCCGGCAAGACGCGCGCCGGCGCGCGCGCCGCACGCTCGCACACCGGCGCGCTGTCCGAGGAAAGCGACGTCGCGCTGGACGCCTTTCTCGAGCACTGCGGCGTGCTGCGGGTGAACACCGTCGAGGGACTCTTCGACCTCGGCGCGGCCTTTGCACGCAACCCGCTCCCCAATGGCAACCGCGTGGCGGTTATCAGCAACGCCGGCGGGCCAGCCATTCTCGCCGTGGACGCCGTCATTGGCCACGACCTGCAGATGGCGCACCTCTCCGATACCACACTGGACGCGCTCCGCGCACGCATGCCCGCGCAGGCCAGCGTCTCCAACCCGCTGGACATGTTGCCCTCGGCTGACGCCACCCTCTACGGCTTCGCGCTGCGCAAGGTGCTCGAAGATCCGGGCGTGGATATGGCCATGGTGATCTTCGTTCCGCCGATGATGGTGCACCCGGTGGACGTCATCGGCGCGCTTGAGCAGGTGCGGCGCGAAATCCGCAAGCCCGTGGTCGGCGTGCTGATGGCGCCGGAGGAAGCCATCGCGCTGCTCCGCGAGACCCATCCAAGCCATCCTGCGCTTTGCCAGTTTCCCGAATCGGCGGCCGGCGCGTTGGCCGCGCTGGCCCGCCAGCGCCGCTGGCGCGACCGCGGCGCCGGCCGCACGCTGGCCTGGCGGGTGGACCGCGCCACCGCGGAAAAGATTTTTTCTACTGCGCTGGCGCAAGGTCGCGCCGACCTCGATTTGCACGAATCCTTCGCGGTCTTGGAAGCCTACGGCATCCCGGTGGCGCGCTACGTGGTGGTCAATACTCCCGAAGAGGCCGAAGGCGCGGTGCGTGGGCTGGGTTTTCCGGTGGCCATGAAGCTAGCCTATGGAGGCATCCCGCACAAAACGGAAGCCCGCGCCGTGGCTTTGAACATCCGCTCCACCGACCAGGCTTTCCACACCTACTTCGGCCTGACACACGGCGGCGCGGCCGGCACCGGCGTGATTGTGCAGGAGATGGTGGCCGGCGGCCGCGAGGTGGTGCTGGGCGTTGTGCGCGACCCGCAGCTCGGCCCGCTGCTCATATTCGGCTTGGGCGGCCTGTTCGTGGAGACCATCCGCGACGTGGCCTTCCGTCCTATTCCCCTCACCGACCTGGACGCCCGCGAACTGATCCACGCCATCCGCGGCTACGCGGTGCTGGCCGGAATCCGCGGGCAGAAACCCGTGGATTTCGAGCGCTTGGAAGAAACAGTTACACGTCTCTCCCAGCTCGTTACCGACTTCGGCCTGATCGAGGAATTGGACATCAATCCCTTCTTCGCTTCCGAGCACAGCGAAGACTGCAAGGCCGCCGACGCGCGCATTCGCCTGCGTCTGTAGCAGCCCGCAAGAGCGTCCCGTTGCTCGAAGGGTCCTGCCTTGCTCGACAAGCGACTCCATGAGTGCAGGCGACTGCTGATTTGTTGGCCGGTTTGACGCGTCGCGGTGATTTCAGGATCTCTTTATTTCCGCAGCGTGGCCATCCTCGATCTGCTTCAGCAGCCCTTCCGCGAAGGCGATGTGATGGCGCAGGCGCTCCAGCAGGGTACGCCCGCGCGCCACCAGGTCAGTCGCGGGGGGTGGAGTGGTGAGCCATTTCAATTCGCTGCGGAACCCGCGCAGCAACTGCTCCAGCAGCTCGTGCTCCTGGCTGA
>Ga0073934_10001767_pt1 | contig 49470 bp, 44 predicted proteins | sample LarsenN4metaG_FD_76834 | JGI IMG/M metagenome (GOLD analysis project Ga0073934, IMG submission 76834) | Hot spring sediment bacterial and archeal communities from British Columbia, Canada, to study Microbial Dark Matter (Phase II) - Larsen... ...
AGGCGTTCCTGGGGGCCTCGAACCTGATCTTCTCGGCGGCCGACCTCGCCCGCTGGGGCGATGCCTGGGCGCGTGCGCGCGTGCTGCCGGCAGGCGCCGAGCGCGCCGGCCGCGAGGCGCCGCGGATCGGCGGCCAGACCTCGGCCATCAACGGCCTGAGCTGGTACTGCGCCCCCGGCGGCCGGCGCTGCCATTACACCGGCAGCCTCAACGCCTTCCATGCACTCGTCCACTGGGACCGCGATCGCCGGGAGACGGTGGCCTTCGTCTCCAACAGCGCGATCCCGCCGCTGCAGACCATCGCCCTGCAGCGCGCACTGGTCGATGTGCTGGCCGGGCGGCCGGCGCAGGCGCCCGATCCCGCGCCGGCCGGCTTCCGGCGCACCGAACGCGGCGGGCACGCGGTGCTGACGGGGCGCTACCGGGTGGACGGCCTGGGCAGCGTGGCCGTGCGGCCGGGCGGCCCCGGTCTGCAGATGCAGGTGGATGAAGGACTGGTGCACGACATGTTCCCGGTCTCGCGCGAGGTGTTCTACGTGCCTGGCCGGGACTGGTGGGTGGCCTTCAGCGACACCGCGCAGGGCCTGCGCCTGCATGTGCACGGCATGTACCACCTCGCCTCCGGCGCGCGACAGGCCGCCGACTGACGCGATCGCCTCGCTGGCTCCGCAGGCCCCTTCGATGAACACCATCCTCTCCATCCGCGGCGTCGAGCGCCGCTTCGACAAGACGCTCGCACTGCAGGCCACCGACCTGGAGGTGGCCGAGAACGACTTCATCACCATCCTCGGCCCGAGCGGCTGCGGCAAGAGCACGCTGCTGCGCATCGTCGCGGGCCTCGATCACCAGACCGCGGGCGAGGTGTTGCTCGACGGCCGGCGCATCGACGGGCCCGGCGCCGACCGCGGCATGGTCTTCCAGAGCTACACGCTCTTTCCGTGGCTCACGGTGCAGGAGAACGTGTGCTTCGGCCTGCGCGAGAAGGGCCTGCCGCGCGCGCAGCAGCTGGAGATCGCGCAGGGCTTCATCGCCCAGGTGGGGCTGAGCGGCTTCGAGCAGCACTTTCCCAAGCAGCTCTCGGGCGGCATGCAGCAGCGCACCGCGATCGCACGCGCGCTCGCCAACGACCCGCGCATGCTGCTGATGGACGAGCCGTTCGGCGCGCTCGACCACCAGACGCGCGAGCTGATGCAGGAGCTGCTGCTGGGCATCTGGGAGGAACAGAAGAAGACGGTGCTGTTCGTCACGCACGACATCGACGAGGCGGTCTTCATGGGCGGCCGCGTCGTCGTGATGAGCGCGCGGCCGGGCCGCATCAAGCTCGACCGCGCGGTGCCGCTGGCGCACCCCCGGCACTACAGCGTGAAGACGTCGCGCGAGTTCGCCGAGCTGAAGGCCGAGCTGACGGAGCAGGTGCGCGTCGAGGTGCGGGCCGCGCAGGCGATGGCGCAGGGCGTGGCGGCGGGCTGAACGCGTCCCGCGCGTCGCGCCCCGGGCGTGCGGGCCCGCATCACCGGGTGGTACCGGGCGGTGGCGGCCGGTGGCGGGAGGTGGCGCGCGATGCCGCGCGCGACTACGATGCCGGCGGGGAGGTTGCCGCCATGAGCGTCTCGCGTCGCGGATTCCATGCCTTGGCGCTGTCGTGGGTCGCGGCGCCGACGCGGGCGCAGTCGCCTGCGCCGCGCCGCTACCTCGTCGCGTCGTTCGTCGGCGACACGATCGAGTTCGTCGGTGCCGGCATGCAGACCGGCACGAGGCTGGACCCGAACGGCCGCCACGCCGTGGCGGACAGCGCCGCGAGCATGGACAAGGCCGTGCTCGCGGCCGTCGCCGGCGGCCTCGAGAAGGCCGACCGCGCGGCCCCGGTCGCCTTCGCGCTCGTGCCGCCGTCGAAGTTGCACGACAGCCCCGAGTCGATGCTGCAGCCCGACGGGGTGGCGCTGCCGGGTGCGGTGGTCGACCTGATCGAGCGGCACCGGGCCACGCACGTCGTGCTGGTGACGAAGCTGCGGGACGAAGCCCGTTTCCAGCTGCGCGAGAAGACGGTGGGCCGCGGCAAGCTCCGCGGGCTCGGCTTCTACCTGGACGAGGAGGAGCGGCTCTACAGCGACGACTCGCGCGACGTCGGCCGCGGCTTCTTCGCGCCGTACGTCTACGTGCGCCTCTCGCTGGTGGACGTGTCGACCGCGAAGGTGGTGCGCGAGACCCGTGTCGCGGCCAGCGAGGTCGTGCCGATCTACGCGAGCAAGACGGCCGCGACGCCCTGGGAGGCGCTGAGCCAGGAGGAGAAGGCCAAGCGGCTCGAGGCGCTGATCCGGCGCCGCGTGGCGCCTGCCGCCGAAGCGCTGGCCGCGCCGCGCTGACCCGCGTGCCGCGGCCGGCCCGTCCTCAGCCGGCCCGCACGTTGTCCAGCAAGGCCAGCGTCGCCGCGTCGCGCTGGCCGCCGAAGTACTTCTCGAGCAGCCGCGTGAACACCGGCTCCTCGGGCGCGGCGCGCTCGAAGAGCGTGAGGCACGAGCGCAGCTTCAGCTCGTCGACCGCGCCGAAGATCGCCAGCGCCGACCGCCCCTGAAGCCCCTCGAGGATCTCGCAGCACTGCCGCAGGCGCGGCCCGAGGAGCGGGTGCTCGACGTAGGCGACGGCCTCGGCAAGCGAGGCGATGCCGAACCGGCGCGCGATGTCGCTGCGCCCGAGCCCGCGCAGCTGCGGGAAGACGAACCACATCCAGTGGGTCTGCTTCGCCCCTTCCTCGAGCTCTTCGATCACGTGCTCCCAGGCCGGGTCCTGCGCGTGCACGAACCGCTCCAGCTCGTTCGAGCCGGGGGCGGGGCCGGCGGGCTGCAGCTCGCCCGGCAAGGTGGTGTGGGCCCAGGGGTCGGGCCGCTTGCTGCTGCTCATGCGGTCAGTCTACGGCGGCGGCCCGGCGGCCCGTCCACGCCGGGCGGTAACGCGATGTCACGGGCTCGAGGACGGAAACGGGATTCTGCGCCCCCCGCGTGCGGGCCGCCAGCCGTGCGGCCGCCAGCTCAGTCGATGAGCGCGCCGCCGTCGTGGAACGGGTAGGGCCCGGCGAAGTCGCCGATCGAGGCCACGTGCGTCACCAGCGTGCCGCTGCCGTTCCAGGCGTGGATGTGGAAGCCCGGCGGCTCCAGCGTCCACGCCGAGGCCGCATCGGGCGCGAGGTCCAGGCACACCTGGTGCGCGGGGCTCGGCGCCGTGCTGACGAGCCGCCCGCCGACCTGCGTGTAGATCGTGCGGTGCAGGTGGCCGCAGATGACGCGCTGCACGTGCGCGTGCCGCGCCAGGATGGCCGCCAGGTCCTCGGCGCCCTCGACGAGGCCGATCCGGTCCATGTGCCCGATCAGCGTCTCGAAGGGCGGGTGGTGCATCGCCACCACCACCGGCTGGCCGGCGAGCCGCGCCAGCGTGCGGTCCAGCCAGGCGAGGCGTGTCGAGCACAGGCGGCCGGCGCTCTGTCCGGTCTGTACGGTGTCCAGGCAGACGAGCTGCAGGCCGCCCGGGCCGATGGCCGCGGTGTACTGGAGGAAGTCGCCCTCGCCGATTTCGGCCAGGTGCGGGTGGTGCGCGAAGCTGCGCCGCAGCTGCTCGCGGTCGTCGTGGTTGCCGGGCAGCAGGTACAGCGGCAGCACGCCTTCCAGCGGCGCCAGCAGTTCGGCCAGGTGCGCGTACTCGGCCGGACGGCCGAAGTCGGTGAGGTCGCCGGTCAGCACCACGGCATGCGGCTTCTGGCGCAGGCCCAGCAGCTCCTGGACGCAGCGGCGCAGGTAAGGCGCGGTGTCGAGGCGGCCATAGGCCAGGCGGCCGGGTTCACGGATGTGCAGGTCGGTGATCTGCGCGAGGAAGGTGGTCACGGTCGGCCTCCGGTGAGAGGGGCAGGGGTCGGAACGGCCGCGGGGCGCGTCCTGGCAGGCGTCGCAGCAGCCGTCACCGTGGGGGCGAGGCCGGCATCAGCCGCGCCGGGTCCAGCGTCACGGCGACCACATCATCGGCCATCGCCGGGCAGTCGCGCGGCTGGTCGCTCAGGAGCGGCGGCTGGCCCTCGGCCTGCAGGCGCAGGTGCACGCGGTCGCCGAGGAAGGTGCGCTGCAGCACGCGCGCGCGGCCCCACGGCGCACCGTGCACGGTGGCCGGCGGCGGCTCGCTGCCGTGATGCACCTGAACGTCTTCGGGCCGCGCCAGCAGCGTGGCGTGGCCGCGCAGTGCCGCGGGGCAGGGCAGCGCCGCGCCGCCGAGCGGCAGGCGGTCGGCCGCGGCGTCTTCCGCCGAGCGCTCGAGCCGGTTCACACGGCCGAGGAACTCGGCGACGAAGGGATCCTCCGGCGCTCGGTACAGCGCCTCGCCGCGCCCCACCTGCACGATGCGGCCGGACTGCATCACGGCCAGCCGGTCGGCGATGGCCAGCGCCTCCTGCTGGTCGTGCGTGACGTGGATGGCGGTGATGTGCAGCGCGCGCAGCAGCTGCGCGAGCTCGTCGCGCAGCGCCTCCTTGAGCTTGGCGTCGAGCGCGGTGAGCGGCTCGTCCAGCAGCAGCACGCGCGGCCGCACGGCCACCGCGCGGGCCAGCGCCACGCGCTGCCGCTGGCCGCCGGAGAGCTCGGCCGGCCGGCGCTGCTCCAGCCCGTTGAGCCGCACGAGGTCGACCACCTCGCCGACGCGGCGGCGGATCTGCTCCGGCGGCACGCGCCGCACCCGCAGGCCGTAGCCGATGTTGGCCTCCACCGTCATCTGCGGGAAGAGCGCGTAGTGCTGGAACACCATGCCGACGCCGCGCCTCTCGATCGGACGCGCGGTGACGTCCTCGCCGTTGAAGTGCACGCGGCCGCCGGCATCGGGCTCGACGAGCCCCGCTACCACGCGCAACAGCGTCGTCTTGCCGCAGCCCGAAGGGCCGAGCAGCGCCAGCACCTCGCCGGGCTCGACCGTGAGCGTCGTCGGCTGCAGCGCGTGCGCGCCGCCGGCGTAGGTCTTGGCGCAGCCGACGATCTCGACGCGGGTGCGTTCGGCCGGGGCGACCGTGCCCGGTGCGTCAGCGGCCATGGGAGGGGAGTGCGCCATGGCGTTGTTCGATCCAGCGTGCGGCGGCCTGCATGCCCCACAGCACCGGCAGGATGACGACGAAGAAGACGAGCGTGTAGGCCGAGCCGATCTCGATGCGCATCGAGGCGTAGCTGTCGGCCAGCCCCACCGGCAGCGTGCGCGTCAGCGGCGTGTGCAGCATCCACGTGAGGTTGAACTCGCCCACCGAGAGCGTGAAGACCATCAGGCTGCCGGCGACGATGGATGGCGCGATGGCCGGCACCAGCACGCCCAGGAAGCGCTGCAGGAAGCTCGCACCGAGCGAGCGCGCCGCCTCTTCCAGCGCCACGAGGTCGTCGCGCGCGAAGGCGGCGGCCACCGTACGCACCATGAACGGCAGCGTGAAGACGACGTGGCCGACGAGGATGAACGCGAAGCTCTGGCGGAAGCCGCGCAGCTCGCCATAGGCGAGGATGAGCGCCAGCGCCGTGGCGAGGCCGGGCACGGCCACCGGCAGCGTCAGCAGCTCCTCGAAGGCGCGCGCCCAGCGCGAGCGGCTGCGCGCCAGCGCCCAGGCGCACGGCACGCCGACGAGCAGCGCCACCACGACGCACGACAACGCCAGTGCCACCGAGCGCCACGCGGTGGCGCCGTAGAGCGACCACACCTCGACGAGCCAGCGCGTCGTGAAGCCGCTCGCCCAGCCGCGCGAGAAGTTGTTCGTGAGCCCGGCGCCCACCGACACCAGCATCGGCAGCACGGTGAAGAGCGTGACGAGCACGGTGATGCCGAGCAGCACCGGCGCGTCGACGCGGCCGCGCCGACGAAGCTTCACGTCGGCGCCGCCCCTCACGCCGCCGCCCCCGCGGCGGCCGCGCCGCCGAAGCGCCGCGCGACGAACAGCACCGCCCAGGTCATCACGCCGAGCGCGATCGACAACGACGCCGCGAGCGCGAAGTTGGCGTAGTTGGTGAACTCGTTGTAGATCGTGATCGGCAGCACCTCGTAGCGGCTGGCGAGCGTGAACGCGGTGCCGAAGGCGCCCATCGCGGTGGCGAAGAGGATCGCGCCCACCGCCAGCGCGGTGGGTTGCAGCGCCGGCCACCACACGTCGCGCACGATGGCCCAGCGCGGCGCGGCCAGCGAGCGCGCGGCCTCCTCCAGCTCGCGGTCCATGCGCTCGACCACCGCGGTGAACGAGGCGATGGCACGCGGCAGCGAGAAGTAGACGTAGGCGAGGAAGAGGCCCGTGAGGCCATACGCGAACGTGATGCGCTGGCCGGCGAGCGCGTCGGTGAGGTCGGCGAACGGGCCCTGCCGCCCGCCGACGAGGATGACGAAGAAGCCGACGATGACCCCCGGGAACGACAGCGGCAGCGTCAGCACCGAGAGCAGCAGCCGCCGCCCGGCGAACTCGCGCCGCCCGAGGTAGAGCCCCACCGCGGCGGCCACCACCAGCGACACCAGCGTCACCGCCACCGAGAGCACGGTGGTCTGCACGAGGCTCTTCAGGTAGCGCGGCTCGGTGAGCACCGCGAAGTAGGTGGCCGCACCCTTGGTCGACGGCAGCCAGGCGAGCTCGGCCATCGGCAGCAGCCAGAAGGCCGCGAACACCACCGCGGCCGGGGCGATGCAGAACGCGGCGATCACGGTCGCCGCGGCGTGCCGGTCATCGGAGCGCGGGCTTCGCCAACGCGGAGAACGACGCAAATCGCGCTGCGCTAGGCGCAGGCCGCGTCACTGCACCTCGCGCAGGTAGCGCTCGGAGAACGCCTTCTGCACGTCGGCCATGCGGCCGTAGTCCACCGTCTTGGCGCGCGCGTACTCGGTGGCGGGCAGGAAGCGCGCCTGCGCCTCCTTGGAGATGGCCGACGCGCGCACCGGGCGCAGGAAGGCGTTGGCCCAGATCGCCTGGCCCTCGTTGGAGAGGATGAAGTCGAGCGCCTTCCTGCCGTTGGCGGCGTTCGGGCCCTTGTTGACGAGGCTCATCACGTAGGGCACCACCACCGTGCCCTCGGCCGGGATGACGAACTCGACGTTGGCCTTGTCCTTGTGCTTGGCGCGGTAGGCGTTGAAGTCGTAGTCGAGCAGGATGGCGATCTCGCCCGAGAGCACGCGCGCGTACGAGGTCTGCTTCGGCACGATCGGCTCGTTCTTCTTCAGTGCCTTGAAGTACTCGATAGCCGGGCCGAAGTTGTCCATCGTGCCGCCGCGCACCTGGTTCACGGCCACCGCGCCGACGTAGCCGACGAAGGCCGAGGCCGGGTCGAGGTAGCCCACCAGCCCCTTGTACTCGGGCTTCAGCAGGTCGGCCCAGCTCTTCGGCACGGGCTTGCCCTTCAGCGCATCGACGTTGACCATGAAGCCGAGCGTGCCCGAGTGGATGGTGAACCAGTGGCCGTCGGGGTCCTTCAGGCCGTCGGGGATCTCGGCCCACGCGGCGGGCTTGAAGGCGGTGGTGACGCCTTCCTTCTTGGCCTGGATGCCGAAGGTGACGCCGTAGTAGGCCATGTCGGCCACGGGGCTCGCCTTCTCGGCGACGAGCTGCGCCAGCGTCTGGCCCGAATTCTTGTTGTCCGGCGGCACGGTGATGCCGGCCTTCTCCTTGATGGCGCGCAGCTGGCTCGCCCAGTCGGCCCACTCGGGCGGGCAGTTGTAGCAGATGGCCGTCTGCGCCGAGACGGCCGTCGTGGCCATCGACGTGGCGGCCAGCAGGCCGAGGGTGAGCAGTGCGCGCTTCAATCGGTTCATCGGGGTCTCCGGAATGCCAGCCTTCCAGGGTATCGGCGCAGTGTGGCGGCGCCGTGACGGGCGGGTGAAGCGGGGATTCCCCGGGGCCGGCGCGCGCGGTGGCGGGCGAGGTATCGTGCCGTCGACCTCTTCGCCACACATTCCAAGGACACACGCTCCATGAAGATCGCATTCCTCGGCACCGGCCTGATGGGCTCCGGCTTCGTCCGCCGCTTCCTGGCCAACGGGCACACCGTGCACGCCTGGAACCGCAGCGCCGAGAAGGCGCGCGCGCTCGAGGCGCACGGGGCGCGCGCGTTCGCCGATGCCGCGGCGGCCGTGGCCGGTGTCGACCGCATCCACGTCTCTCTGGGCGACGATGCGTCGGTGGACGCGGTGCTCGAGCCGCTGGCCGGCCGCATCGGCGCCTCGACCTGGATCGTCGACCACACGACGACGGCGATGCACCCCACCATCGAGCGCGCGGCACGCTGGGCCGGCCGCGGCTGCACCTACGTGCACGCGCCGGTGTTCATGGGCCCGGCCAACTGCGCCGAGGGCACCGGGCTGATGCTGGCCGACGGGCCGAAGGCGCAGCACGAGGCACTGCTGCCGCACCTGCAGAAGATGACGGGCACCGTGCACTACCTGGGCGAGCCGGTCGGTCGCGCGGCGGCCTTCAAGCTCTTCGGCAACCTGGCGATCATCGGCCTGAACGGCGTGCTCGGCGATGTCGCACGCCTGGCCGAGGCGCTCGGCATCGCGCCCGGCGACGCCTACACGCTCTTCGCGCAGTTCAACCCCGGCGCCAACCTGACCGCGCGCGCCGCGCGCATCGAGAAGGGCCCGCACTCACCGGCCTCGTTCGAGACGACGATGGCGCGCAAGGACCTGCGGCTGATGATGGAGGAGGCCCGGCGCGGCGGCATCGAGCTGGCGGTGGTGCCGGCGGTGGCGGCATTGCTCGATGCCGCCATCGCGCGCGGCGAAGGGGCGCTGGACATCGGCGCCGCGGTCCGTTCGCCCGGCATGAAGGCGGTGCGGGCAGGCTGAGAGACGTTTGCCGGGGCCGGGCGATGGCTGCCCGGCCCGCCGCTGCCCCTCGGTGACCCGCTCGCCGCGGGTCAGGCCAGGTGCCTGCGGAAGTGCGCCACCGTGCGCTCCCACGCCAGCTTGGCCGCGGCCTCCTGGTAGCGCGGCGTCGAGTTGTTGTGGAAGCCGTGCTGCGTGCCGGCGTAGAAATGTGCCTCGTGCGGCACGCCGTGCTGCTTCAGCGCGGCTTCGAACGCCGGCCACATCGCGTTGATGCGCTCGTCGTTCTCGGCGTAGTGGATGACGAGCGGCGACCTGATGCGCCCCACGCCCGCCGTCTCGGCGGCGGCGCCGTAGAAAGGGGCGCCGGCCTGCATCTCGTCGCCCATCGCCGTGGCCAGGAAATTGGTCGTGCCGCCGCCCCAGCAGAAGCCGGTGACGCCGAGCTTGCCGTTGCCGAGCTTGTGCGCCTTGAGCCAGCGCGCGCTGTTGAGCATGTCGGTGCGCAGCCTGGCCTGGTCGAGCCCGGCCTGCAGCGCGCGGCCGTCGTCGTCGTTGCCGGGGTAGCCGCCGACGGGGAAGAGGCCGTCCGGTGCCAGCGCGAGAAAGCCCTCGGCCGCGGCGCGGCGCGCGACGTCCTCGATGTACGGGTTGAGGCCGCGGTTCTCGTGGATCACCAGCACCACGGGGAACGGGCCGGCGCGCCCCGGCCCGGCCGGCTGCACGAGGTAGCCGCGCATCGTGGCGCTGTTGCCGCCGGGCGAGGGGTAGGTGACGTAGCTCGCCTTGATGCGCGGGTCGGTGAAGGAGATCGTCTGCGCGCGCGCGTAGTCGGGCAGCAGCGCCAGCGCGCCGGCCAGCAGGCCGAGCGCCGCGGCACGGTCGAGGAAGCCGCGGCGGTCGAGCCGGCCGTGACAGTACTCGTCGTAGAGGTCGAAGACACGCTGGTCGATGTCGGCCTGGGTCAACGGGGCGGCTGCGGGAGGCGAGGCCAGGGCGGTCATGGTCGTGATCCTCGTCGTCTCGGGACTGTGGTTGCAGTGCGGTCAGCCTGAGTGTCCCGGCAGGCCGTCGGCTGCCGGCACGAGCGCCAGGCAGGAAGGTGCCATCAGTGCGGCGCGGCGCGGTGCTCGGCCACCCGAGCCTGCACGAACTCGGCCAGCCGCGTGAGCCGCACGCCGTAGCGCTCTTCGAGCGCGGCGGCGCCGTCGAAGCGCTCGGAGGTCGCGTCGTCGGGCAGGCTCATCAGCTTCATGATGCGCGCCATGCCCGGGTGCAGCGGCGCGGCGACGGCGCCGATCAGGCGTGCCACGCCCACCGGCAGGTGCGAGGCGCGCGGGGCGATGCCGGCTGCGCGGGCGTAGAGCGCGGCCACCTCGGCGTTGCCGGCATGGTCGTGGCCGCCGATGTCGAGCGTGCGGAACGGCGGCGGGTCCTCGAGCAGCGCGCGCACCGCGAGCCGGGCGACATCGGCGGCGCAGACGTAGTTGCGCGGCTTCGTCCCCGGGCCGATCAGGCTGGCCTTGCCCTTGGCGAGCACGGCCGCGCCGTTGAAGAGATGCACGTGCTGCTCCATGAAGGCGGTGGGGCGCAGCACCACCGCGTCGAGGCCGCTCTGCTGCACCGCCTGCTCGATGCGGTGCTTCGTGCGGAAGAAGTCGATCGGGTGCTCGGGCCCGGCGCCGTACGCCGAGGTGTAGACGAAGCGGCGCACGCCGGCCGCCTGGGCCGCGGCAATGAGGGTGCGGTGGCCGGTGTCGTCCACCGCCTCGCTGCGCCAGCGGCCGCGGCCGAGGATGGCGTGCGCGGCCGCCAGCACGCGCGTGGCGCCGGCGCAGGCGCGCTGCAGCGAGCCGGCGTCGGTGAGGTCGCCGGCCACCACCTCGGCGCCGAGCGCGGCGAGGTCGGCGGCCTGCCCGGGGTGGCGGCAGAGCGCCCGCACCGGCACGCCGCGCTCGCGCAGCAGCCGCACGGTCGGGCGCCCGAGCGCGCCGGTGGCACCGACGACGAGCACCTGGTCGTTCGGAGAGGTGATCGGGTTCATGCACCGCATTCTGGCCACGTCGCCTCCGGTGTCCAAGAGCGCGGACGCCGGGCGGACGCCGGCTTCATAAGCTTTCAGGGTCACTCAAGGACAAGGCCGTGGAGGCCGCCGCACAGTGTGGCCACGCCTCATCAAACCGGAGCAGGACCATGACGACGATCTCGATGACGCCGACGCCGGTTCTGACTCCTTCGGGGGTCCTGGCCTGGCTGGCCGGTTGGCTGCGCAGGTTGCGGCCGTGGGGGCGCCGCGGCGTCGGGCGCCTGGACGACGTCGTGGGCGCGGTGAGCGCGGACGACGCCGTGGCCTACCAGGTCCCGGTGCCGGGTGGCACGCTGCGAAGCTTCACGCGGCCGCACGGCCTGCGCCTGGCCTGCGTGCGGGGCGACCTGTGGATCACGGTGGACGGTGACCCCGTCGACCATGTGCTCGCCGCCGGCGAGCACTTCGAGCCGAGCGATGCGCGGCGCGTGCTGGTGTATGGGCTGGGCGATGCGGTCCTGCGCGTGCTGCCGGCGCCGGCGCTGCGCGCGAAGCCGCGCCTCGTGCTGCAGGCCGACCCGGGTTGAACGCTGGCTGCGCCCTGGCCGCCGCCGGGCCCTGCCGGGGCGCGGAGGGGCGGCCGCGCCGCCGCATCCTTCAGGAACATTCAGGCCGCGCGCACCGCGGCGCTGGCACGATGCGGCGCATGTCGGCCCGCACCGGAGATGCAGCGATGGACCTCGACCGTTCCCAGGCGTTCATGAAGAAGGTGGTCGGCGACCTCGCCACCGCGACCGCGACCGCGCTCGTCTTCGTCGGCGACCGCGTCGGCCTCTTCAAGGCGATGGCCGGTGAAGGACCGCTGACGCGCGAGCAGCTCGAGCAGAAGACCGGCATCCACCCGCGCTACCTCGAGGAGTGGCTGGCGGCGATGTTCTGCGCCGGCTACCTCGAGCACGACGCCGAGGTCGACACCTGGGCCCTGCCGGACGAACACGCGGTCTTCTTCGCCGACGCGCGCAGCGAGTACTACCTCGGGGGGCTGTTCAAGGGCAGCCCGGCGCTGATGGCGATGGCGCCCAAGCTGGCCGAGGCGTTCGAGACCGGGCAGGGCATCCCGTTCCAGGCCTACGGCGAGGGCGAGCCGTTCGCGATCGAGCAGATGAACCGCGCCGTGTACGAGGCGCGCTTCATCAGCAAGTGGTTGCCGGCGGTGCCTGGCGTGGTCGAGAAGCTGAAGGCGGGCGGCCGCGCCATCGACATCGGCTGCGGCACCGGCGTGATCCCGGTGCTGCTGGCCAAGGCGTTCCCCGAGGCGAAGGTGGCCGGGCTCGACTTCGACGCCCGCTCGATCGAGATCGCGCGCGAGAACGCGCGCGATGCCGGCGTCGGCGGCCGCATCGAGTTCAAGCACGGTTCCGCGGCCGAGCTGGAGGCACCTCCCGGCGGCTACGACTTCGTCAGCACCTTCGACTGCATCCATGACATGGGTGACCCCGGTGGCGTGCTGCGGCGCATCCGCGCCGCGCTGGCGCCCGGCGGCACCTACCTGATGGTCGAGCCGCGCGTGGCCGCGCGGATGCACGACAACGCCGCCAACCCGTTCGCGCGCATGCTGTACGGCATCAGCTGCATGCACTGCGTGCCGGTGAGCCTGGCGCAGGGCGGCCCGGGCCTCGGCGCCTGCTGGGGCGAGACGCGGGCGCGGCTGGCGGCGCAGGAGGCGGGCTTCAGCCGCTTCGCGATGCTGCCCATCAAGAGCCCGGTGCACGCGTTCTACGAGATCGCGGCCTGAGAGGCGCGCCGCGACGCCGGCCTAGGCGCCGTCGTCCACGTCGGTGGTGCCGAATGCAAGTGCCGGCACCCCGGAGTCCGGCCAGTGCCGGCCGCGTTCCTGCAAGGCGGCGATCGCCTCGGCCGGCAGCGCGCGCGCGGCGATCGCCGCGGCCGCTTCGCCGCAGCGTTGGTACATCGGCAGGCGCCGCGTGGCGCCGCGTTCGTACTCGGCGGCGGCGTAGCCGGCCAGCAGCACGGCGGCGCGCGGACGGCCGTCGCGCGCCGCGAGCAACGTCAGCGTGTCGGCGACGGCCGCCTTCTGGTTGAAGGCGAGCCCGGCCTCCCACACGGCCGGGCCGGTCTCGCGCGCGGGTGCTATGTCACCCCTTAGCAGCCAGGCCGACAGCAGCAGCAGCTCGGTGCCACTGGCCGGCGCGTTGCGCTGCAGCGCGAGCCGCCGGCGCATGCCGGCCAACCCGCGCTCGATGGCGTCGTCGAGGCGGTCGGTCATGATCGAGAGGTACATCATCCCGTTCTCGTGGATGAGGCGGCCGCCGCGGCCGGATTGCCGGATCAGCTCCATGCAGGCCTGGCCGGCCTCGTAGGCCTCGTCGTAGCGGCCGGCGCTGGCCAGGCGCGTGGCTTCGGCCCAGCGGCGAAGGAAGCGAAGGTCGGCGGGCCAGTCGGCCCGCTCCAGTTCCTTCAGGCGAACCAGCGCCGCGTCGGCCCGCTCGTCGGTGCCGGGGTTGATCGTGTACGCCAGGATCGACTCCGCGCGGTACTCGCCCGCCGCGTGCCCGGCGGCACGAAACAGCGCCGCCGCCGCACGCGCGTGCGGACGGCTGCGCTGCTCGCTGTTGACGCCCCAGAACTGGCCGAATCCGAGCTGCCAGCAGGCGCGCACGCCGTCGGGCAGGGTGTCCGCCAGCAGCCGCTCGGTGCGGTGCCATACCGCGAAGCGCTCGGCATGGCGGCGCGCGAGTGCCTGCGCGAGCCCGGGCACCAGGGCCACGGCCGACTCCGCATCGTGCGCCATCGCGTGCTCGAGCGCCGCGAGGCCGTTGTCGGCATCGGGTGCATACGCGGCAAGCCACTCGGGCGCCGTCCGCCGCGCCCATAGGTGCTGCTCGTAGGCCGCCTCGAACCAGGCGCGGAAGAAGGCGACGTGGCGGCGGCGCGTCGCGGCCTCGTCGCCGGCCACCGCCGCGAGCGCTTCCGCGCGAAGGCTTGCGGCGTGTCGAGCAGCCGGTAGCGTGGCGGCTCGCCAACCGGCGGCGTGACGAGCGAGCGGTCCACCAGCACCGCGAGCGCGTCGAGGACCTGCCACTCGTCGATGCGGCGCGCGGCCGCGCTGCCGGCCACGGCATCGCGGGGGCCTTCGTCGTGCCCTTCGTGCAGGTCGTCGACTTCGTCGCGGCACACCGCCTGCGCCGCCGGCAGCGAGAAGGAACCGACGAAAACGCCCAGGCGCCGGAACACGGCCTGCTCGTCGGTGCCGAGCTGGTCGTGTGTCCACGACAGCGCGGCGGCCAGCGTGTGCTGGCGCGCCGGGGCGCTGCGGTCACCGCCCGTCAGCACGCGGAAGCGCTCGTGCAGCGCGGCGTCGAGTTGCGCCGGCGACAGCGCCGGCACACGAGCCGCGGCCATCTCGATGGCGAGCGGCAGGCCGTCGAGCCGGCGCGCCACGCTGACCACCGGCGCGAGATTGTGCGCGTCGAGCACGAAGTGGCGGTCGCGGGCACGCACGCGCGCGACGAAGAGCTGCACGGCGGTGCTGGCTTCGGCCAAGGCGAGCGTGGCCTGCGGGTCGGGCAGTGACAACGGGTCGAGGCGGTACAACTGCTCGGCGGTCAGGCGCAGTGGCGCCTGGCTGGTGACGAGCAGGCCGAGCCCCGGGCAGGCGGTGTGCAGCGCGCTGGCCAGGGCCAGCACGCCGTCGAGCACATGCTCGGCGTTGTCGAGCACGAGCAGCAACTGGCTCGGCCCGAGCGCCGACGCGAGTGCGTTGACGGACCCGCCGCGCACCAGCGTCGAGCGCGTGGCCGCCGCCACCGCGTCGACCACGCCGGCGTCGTCGCGCACCGACGTCAGGTCGACCCACGCCAAGCCCTCGGCGAAGCGCGGCGCCGCTGCTTGGGCGACATGGCGGGCCAGCGTGGACTTGCCCACGCCGCCGGCGCCAAGCAGCGTGACGAGCCGCTGCGGGCCCAGCATCGCGTCGAGCTCGGCGCGGTCGGCGTCGCGGCCGATGAGCGCCGGTGGCGCAGCCGCGACTGCGTTGACGGCGTCGTGACGCTCCCCGCGCGTGGTGGCATCGACCTGGACGGCCGCCGCCCCAGCGGCTTGCTGCGCTGCGGGATGCGGCGGCGCGCCGTGCGGCGCTGTGGCGGCGTCGACGGGCGCCGTGAAGCGGTAGCCGCGTCCGGGCACCGTGGCGATGGCCAGCGGCCCGAGCAGCTTGCGCAGCGCCAGCACGTGCACCTGCAGGTTGTTCTCCTCGACGACGAGGCGGGGCCAGACGATCTCCATCAGCTCGTTCTTGGAGACGACGCGGTTGCGCCGCTCGACGAGCGCGACGAGGAGGTCGAAGGCGCGGCCGCCCAGCTTGAGCGGCTGGCCTTCGTGCCGCAGCGTGCGTTCGGCCGGGCGCAGCTCGAAGTCGTTGCCGAAGCGGACGACACCGTCGGCGCTGTTTGCCGCGTCGGCGTCCGCGGTGCGCTGCCTCATGAGCAGGGATTCTTGTAGGCTTGCTCGACACGGGCAAGCCGACGTTCGTCCGATGGCGCGCAATTCAGAAACATTCAGCCGCGCCCCAATGAGGACCTGCGAAGAGCGGGCCGCAACGGCGCGCCGGTCGAGCAAGGACGGCGGTCCGACACTGGTGTCGCACGGCCCATCACGGGGCACGCCAGGCCCGCTGAACACGGTGGCCGCCGGCGCACCTTGCGCGTGCCGGGCGCAATGGCTGCGATGTGTCTTGCGCTACCGGCTCGAGCCATCGGTGGCACCTGGTTCGGCCGCCTCGACGGCGAGGGGGGTCCCTGGATGGACGTCGAGTACAGGTCTTAGCGCCGCTGGACGGCCGATCCTGGACATGGCCGCGCGTTCCGGTGTCCGCAGCGTGGCCGGGGACCAGGCCTTTCCCCGGACGGCATGGGGACCCGCTACGCCACTGAGGCAACAATGGCGGCCTGACTGCCCCTGACGACCATGACCACGATCCTGCAATCCCTTCCCCGCGGCGAGCGCGTCGGCATCGCCTTCTCGGGCGGCCTGGACACCAGCGCCGCCGTGCACTGGATGCGCGCCAAGGGCGCGATTCCCTGCGCCTACACCGCCAACCTGGGCCAGCCCGACGAGAGCGACTACGACGAGATCCCGCGCAAGGCCAAAGCCTACGGCGCCGACATCGCCCGCCTCGTCGACTGCCGCGCGCAGCTGGTGGCCGAGGGCATCGCCGCCATCCAGTGCAACGCGTTCCACATCAGCACCGGCGGCCAGACCTACTTCAACACCACGCCGCTCGGCCGCGCCGTCACCGGCACCGCGCTCGTCGTCGCGATGCGCGAGGACGGCGTGCACATCTGGGGCGACGGCAGCACCTTCAAGGGCAACGACATCGAGCGCTTCTACCGCTACGGGCTGCTCGCCAACCCGCAGCTGCGCATCTACAAGCCCTGGCTCGACCAGCGCTTCATCGACGAGCTCGGCGGCCGCAAGGAGATGAGCGAGTACCTCATCGCCAACGGCTTCGACTACAAGATGAGCGTCGAGAAGGCGTACAGCACCGACAGCAACATGCTCGGCGCCACGCACGAGGCCAAGGACCTGGAGTTCCTGAACAACGGCCTGACGATCGTCAACCCGATCATGGGCGTGGCCTTCTGGAAGCCCGAGGTCGAGGTGAAGCCCGAGACCGTGAGCGTGCGCTTCGAGGAGGGCGTGCCGGTGGCGCTGAACGGCCGCACGTTCACCGACGCGGTGGCGCTTCTCGACGAGGCCAACCGCATCGGCGGGCGGCACGGCCTGGGCATGTGCGACCAGATCGAGAACCGCATCATCGAGGCGAAGAGCCGCGGCATCTACGAGGCCCCGGGCATGGCGCTCCTGCACATCGCCTACGAGCGGCTCGTCACCGGCATCCACAACGAGGACACGATCGAGCAGTACCGCACCAACGGCCGGCGCCTCGGCAAGCTGCTGTACCACGGCCGCTGGTTCGACCCGCAGGCGCTGATGCTGCGCGAGACGGCGCAGCGCTGGGTGGCCAAGGCCGTCACCGGCGAGGTGTGGATCGAGCTGCGGCGCGGCAACGACTGGAGCCTCGTCGACACGCAGAGCCCGAACCTCACCTACCACCCCGAGCGGCTGACGATGGAAAAGGGGCAGGGCGCTTTCAGCCCGGCCGACCGCATCGGCCAGCTCACGATGCGCAACCTCGACATCGTCGACACGCGCGACAAGCTCGGCATCTACTCGCGCACCGGGCTGCTCGGTGGCGGCGACGGCGCCATCCCGCTCCTGTCGCCGCCGGCAGGCGAGAGCGGCAAGGGCTGAGCCCATGAGCACGGCGCCGTCGGCCGGCTTGCCCGTGACGCGGGCCGGTGCCGCGCGGCGCGCGCGCCGGGCCCGGTTGACCGTGGCGCTGGCGGTGCGGGCGGTGCTGCTGGCGCTGCTCGCGCTGTGTGGCGTGCTCCTGCCGGCGTGGCACACACCCGCGGCGGCGCAGACGGCCGACAAGCCGCTCGTCGTCGGCTCCAAGCGCTTCACCGAGAGCTACATCCTTGGCGAGATCGCCTGCCAGGCGCTCACCGCGGCCGGGCGCGCCTGCACGCACCGGCAGGGCCTGGGCAACACAGGCATCCTCGAGCAGGCGCTCGCCGCCGGCGAGGTGGACCTCTATCCCGAGTACACCGGCACCGTGGTGCGGGCGATCCTCAAGAAGGAAGGCAACCCGTCGCTGGCCGAGCTGAACCAGTGGCTGGCGCCGCGCGGCCTGAAGGCGGCGGTGCCGCTCGGCTTCAACAACACCTATGCGCTGGCGATGCCCGAGGCCGAGGCGCAGCGGCTGGGCGTGGCGAAGATCTCCGATCTCGCGCGGCTGCCGGCGGGCGCCGTGCGCCCGGGCCTCTCGCACGAGTTCATCGTGCGCGCCGACGGCTGGCCGGCGCTGGCCCGTGCCTACGGGCTGGCGTTCGCGGCAGGCAACGCGCTCGACCACGGCCTCGCGTACGAGGCGGTGAAGGCCGGGCGCGTGAACCTGATCGACGCCTACTCGACCGATGCGCGGCTGGGCCGCGACGGCCTGCGCGTGCTGGCCGACGACCGCGCGTTCTTCCCGCGCTACGACGCGGTGCTGCTGATGCGCGCCGGCGTCGACGAGCGTGCGCTCGCCGCGCTGGCGCCGCTGGCCGGGAAGCTCGACGAGGCACGGATGATCGCGCTCAACGCCGAGGCCGAGCTCGACGGCAAGCCGTTCGCCGAGGTGGCGCGCGGCTTCCTGGCGGGGTTGCGGGGCGGCGCGGCGCCCGCCTCCGCCGCGGCCGGGGCCTCGGCGGCCGGTGCCGCGCCGCCAGGCGTCACCGCGGCGACGGGCACCGCAACGCGCGGAGCCGGCTTCGTCGAGCGCCTTCTCGCGCCCGACCTCGGCCGCCTCGCCGGCCAGCACCTGCTGCTCGTCTTCGTGTCGGTGGGCCTGGCCGTGGCCGTGGCGGTGCCGCTCGGCATCGTCGCGTGGCGGCGGCCGCGGCTGGCGGGCCTCGTTCTCGGCGCGGTCGGCCTCTTGCAGACGGTGCCCTCGCTGGCGCTGCTGGCGTTCCTGATCGCCGCGCTCGGCACGATTGGCTTCGCACCGGCGCTGGTGGCGCTGTTCGTCTACGCGCTGCTGCCCATCGTCGCCAACACGCTCACCGGCCTGCGCGGCGTGCCGGCCGGCCTGTCGCTGGCCGCGCGGGCGCTCGGGATGTCGCGCTCGCAGCGGCTGCGGCTGGTGGAGTTGCCGCTGGCGCTGCCGACGATCATCGCCGGCGTGAAGACGGCCGCCGTCATCAACGTCGGCACGGCCACCGTGGCGGCCTTCGTCGGCGCCGGTGGCTTCGGCGAGCGCATCGTGGCCGGCCTCGCGGTCAACGACACCGCCGCGATGCTGGCCGGCGCGCTGCCGGCCGCGGCCCTGGCGCTGCTCGTGCAGTGGGGCTTCGAGTGGGCCGAGCGACGGGCGGTCCGGCGCAGCGTCGGCAGGGAGGCGGCCGGGCTCGCGGCGCAGTGGCGCTGAAGCGGCGGCGCCTCGCGTGCCCGGCGCGACTCAGGGCTTGCCGGCTTCCTCGGCCTCCTCGGCCAGCCTCGGCGTGATGAAGCGCTCGGGGAAGCGCGCCGTCTTGTCGGCGTAGAAGGCACGCACGAAGTCCATGTCGGCGCGCACGTCGCCGCTCGGGCGCAGCTCCGGGCCGAGGCCGCCACGCCGGCGCGCGTAGTCGAGGTAGCCGAGCACCACGGGCACCTCGGCGCGGCGGGCGATGTGATAGAAGCCGGAGCGCCACGTCGTGCCGTGGCCGCGGGTGCCCTCGGCGGGCACGGCCAACACGAGGTCGGCACGCTCGCCGAAGCGCTGCGCGCACTGCTCGACGAGGCTCGTGCGGCGGTCGCGCCGGATCGGAATGCCGCCCAGGGCCCTGAACACGATGCCGAAAGGAAAGACGAACAGCGACGCCTTGCCCATCCAGCTGAGCCGCACGCCGGTGACCCAGGCCATCGCCATCATGTAGACGAAGTCCCAGTTCGACGTGTGCGGCGCGGCGATGAGCACATATCGGCGCGCCGCCGGCATCGGCCCCTCGAAGGCCCACCCGCTGAGGCGCAGCACGGCCCGACCGATGGATTTTTTGACCACCCTGCACTCTGCCATGCCCCGGGAGACCCCGGGCCGCGAGCGATGCCCACCGAAGAGGCCCTCACCGAAGAAGCCGTCGCGCCGCTGATCGACCGGCTGCTCGCCGAGTCGAGCCTCTTCCGCGGCGTCGACCGGCCGGCGCTGGCCGGGCTGCTGCGCGACGCGGGGCGCCGGCTGCGCCTGACGGCAGGCGAGGACCTCATCCGCGAGGGCGACGAGGCCGACGCGATCTACTTCATCGAGAGCGGGCGCTTCGAGGTGCGCAAGCGCAGCGAGCGTGAGGCCGGCCACGGGTTCGGCGAGGCGGCGCTGCCGATCGGCGGCGAGGTCGGCAGCGAGGTCGGCACCGGGGTCGGCAACGGGTTGGGCGCGGGGGCCGGACCCGAGGCCGGAACCGAGGCCGGGCGCCCCGGCGACCACCGCATCGGCGAGGCGCTGCCCGGCGCCGTGGTCGGCGAGGTGGCGCTGCTCGACCGGGGCCGCCGCTCGGCCACGGTGCGGGCGACCGGGGACGCGGTGGCGCTGATGCTGCGCGTGCGCGACCTCGAGCAGGTCTCGGCCGGCGCGCTGCACCCGGCCGTGCGGATGCAGCTCAACCTCGCGCACGAGCTGGCGCGGAAGACGCGACACAGCACCGCGAACGCCGTGCGCCACCTCGAGGACGCGCTGCACGAGGAGCGCAAGCGCGTCGAGATGGGCCGCTTCATGAGCCGGGTGCTGATCGGCACCTGCCTGTACATGTTCGCGATGGTGTTCATCCAGCCCCTGAAGCAGCTCGTGCCCGACACCACAGTCTTCAGCGTGCTGGTGCTGCTCGGCTTCGCGGTCGGCCTGTACCTGAACCTGCGCACGAGCATGTTCCCGCTCAGCGCCTACGGCTTCACGCTCGCCAACTGGCGGCCGGCGCTGCGCGAGGCGGCGCTGTTCAGCCTGCCGATCCTCGTGCTCATCACGCTGGGCAAGTGGGTGCTGCTGCAGACCTCGCCGGCGTTCGCCGGCCGCGAGCTGTTCGACCTGTACCGCCCGGCCGGGCTCGGCCTGGGCGGCACGCTGGCCGTGGTGCTGGCCTACGCGCTGTTCGTGCCGGTGCAGGAAGGCGTCGCGCGCAGCGGCATCCAGAGCTCGCTGATGATGTTCCTGCGCCCGAGGCACCGCGTGCCGATGTCGATCTTCATGTCGACGCTGCTGTTCAGCTCGACGCACCTGCACACGAGCCTCGAGTTCGCGCTCGGGGTGTTCCCGCTCGGACTCTTCTGGGGCTGGCTCTACTCGCGGCATCCCACGCTGGTGGGCGTGGTCTTCTCGCACCTGCTGATCGGGATCTGGTCCGTGTTCGTGGTCTCGTTCCCGTTCATCTGAGCCTGCGCGGCGCGGCCCGGGCGGCGTGCCCGGGCCGCCTCGCTCACCGCACGGCCGACTTGCGCCAGCCGCCCGGGGCCGTTGCAGTGCCCCCGGCGCCGGCCGGCGACATGCCCGACAGCGGCGCGACCTGGAAGTCGAGGTCGCTGCGGTTGCCGGCGAGGTCGATCACCGTCAGGTCCTTGCCGGCCGCGAACACCGGGTAGGCGCCGCAGGTTTCGCCGCGGGCGCAGATGATGTCGTCGTTGTCGGTGTCGCCGCCGGCGACGATCTGCACGCGCGTCTTCGCGTAGCCGGTCTTCGACCAGCTGTAGCGTCCGTTGGCGAGCGTCGCCAGCACGGTGTGCTCGACGTTGCCGGTGGCCGGATCGATGAGCAGCACGTAGACGGGCCCGTAGTTGGCGCGCGCCGAGCCCGCGCCGCCGCCGGCCGGCTTGTTCACCGACAGCTGCACGGTCAGCACGCGGGCGCTCGACAGCGTGAAGCGCACGCTCGGGAAGTAGGTGCCCGCGGCCGGGATGCCGCTGCGGTCGACGGTGATCGTGTAGCGGCCGAGCCCGCCCGCGCCCACGGCGGTGCCGGTCACCGTCACCGAGCCCGGGTTCATGCCGGCCGGCAGCACCACCTGCGGCGTGCCGGCGAAGGTCTCGGTGCCGGCACCGGGCAGCGACAGCTCGACCACCGCGCTCGTCTGCAGCGCGCCGAAGTCGATCGACGAAGGCAGCGCGACGATCTGCGCCGGCGGCGGCGCGGGCGGCGTGCCCAGTGCCGCGAGCGCGGCGTCGACCGCCTTGCGCGCGTTGATGAGCCCGAAGCCGAAGGTGTCGTCGCGCCCGGCCGCGCCGAGGTCGTCGGTCAGGCTGCCGGCGGCGATGAGGTTGTCCACCTGCGTCACCGTCAGGCCCGGGTTCACGAAGCGCATCAGCGCCATCACGCCGGCGACGTGCGGCGTCGCCATCGAGGTGCCCTGCATCGGCCCGATGGCCGGCTGCCGGCGACCGGCGGCGTCGAACGTGGCCACGGCGCTGTAGACGCCGTCGGGCGCGCCGTTGCCGGTGGTGGACACCGAGGTGTCGCCGCCCGGCGCCGCGACGCGGATGGTGGCGCCGGTGTTCGAGTAGTTGGCGATGCCGCGGCGCGCATCGGTGGCGCTGACGGCGATGGCGCCGGCGCAGTTGGCGGGCGAGCCGACCGGCGCCGTCGTGCCGCTGGCGTTGCGCGCTTCGTTGCCGGCGGCAACGACGACGATGGTGCCGGCCGCGCGCACGTCGGCGATCGCGGTGGCGAAGTCGGCGCCGCATGCGCCGCTGCCGCCCAGGCTCATGTTGATGACGTCGGCGCGGCGCGCCGGCACGACGCCCGAGCGGTTGGACAGCGCCGCCGAGTAGCGCATGGCCTGGATGATGTCGAGCGAGCTGGCGCGGCCGCCGGGGCCGAACACGCGCACCGGCAGGATGAGCGCCATCGGCGCCGTGCCCGCGCCGCCGACGCCGTCGTACGTGGCCGCGCCCACCGTGCCGGCCACGTGCGTGCCGTGGAACACCGGCTGCTGCGCGGCGGTGAAGGGGTTGTCGCCGGTGTCGGTGTCGCCGTCGCCGGTGGCGTTGAGGCTGACGAAGGCGCGGCCGTTGCCGAACAGCTGCGGCGCGATGTCCGGGTGGTCGAGCACGACGCCGTCGTCGATCACCGAGACGAGCGGCCGCGGCTGGCTGCCCGGCAGGTTGAGGTCGGTGATGCGGCCCATCGCCGAGGGCAGGTTGATCTGCTCGTAGTGCCAGCGCTGGTACGAGTAGCGCAGGTCGCTGGGCGGGAACGCGCCCGTGATGGCGGTGGAGCGCATCCAGCGGTTGACCTCGACGTACTCGAAGGCCTGCGTGGCGCGCAGCTGCTTGGCCAGCCGCAGCGTCGCCACGGCCTCGGGCAGGGGGTCGGCGGCGGCCTTGGCACGGCGGTCGGCCTCGTGCGGCGTGATCGACCCGGGTGCGCCGGGTCGGGCGACGCGCCCCGCTGCGAGGTCGGACAGCGTCGTCATCGCGCGATGGCGCGCGGCGCCGCCGGCCGGCAGCCTGGCGAGCTGCGGCCCGGTGCCGGCGCGCAGCTCGCTGCCCGCTGCGGCGGTGTCCGCGACGTGGCTGCCGGCGGCACGGAGCAGGTCGTGCGCCCGCTTCAGGCCCGCCTCGACGGCACCGGGCTTGGCCCGGCCCTCGGCGGCGCCGGGCACGCGGCGCGGCTCCAGCACCAGCTCGCCCGGCGCGAAGGCCTCGGCCGTGGTGCTCTGCGGGCAGTTGGCCGCCGTGCCGGGCGCGCCGATGCGAAGGTTGTAGATCGAGGCGTTGCGGAACGCGTTGACGAGCACGTAGTACGAGCCGCCCTGCGTGACGGTGACGCACTCGAAGCGCGAGTCGACGCCGTTGGAGAAGCCCACCAGCGTGGCGCCGGCGTCGTAGATGTAGAGGTCGACGTCGCTGGCGCCGGGGTCGCTGGCGAACTCCAGCTCGACCACCTGGCCGGCGACGAGATCGACGCGGAACACGTCGTCCTCGTCGCCGGTGCGGGCGGCGCGGTTGTTGTTGCCCGTCGGCCCGGTGTTCGGCTCGTTCACGCTGCCCACCAGCAGCACCGGCGTCGTGAGCGCCTGCGCCGTGCCGGCGGTGTCGTTGGTGGCGAAGCCCGGCTGGTTGATGTCGTTGGTGTCCGAGTCGACCGCGGCCGTCTCGGCGATGGCGATCGTGCCGGAGAGGTCGAAGGTGGTCGCGCCTCCGCCCCCGCCTCCCGAATCGCCACCCCCGTCGCCGCCGCAGGCGGCGACGAGAAGGGCCAGGCTGCCGGCGAGGGCGGCGACGAGGGCACGCGTGCCCTGGTGTTCAGTCATTTCGTTGGCTCCATCTGAGGCTGCGGCGTCGGCGCGCTTGCGACCGAACGCGAAGCCGCAAGGCTAGGGGCCGGCAACCGGGCCGTGAATGGCCCGGAGGGATCATCCCGGCGCCGGCGACGGGCCAATGTCCCCCGGCCGGGGGAGCCGCGCAGGCGCCGGCCGCTGCAGCAGCGCCAGCACCGTGGCCGCAGGCACGCCGTGCAGCGCGACCACCCACACCATCGACCAGCCGGGCGGGTCGGCCGCGAGCACGAGCACGACCGCGCTGGCGAGCGCCGCGCCCGCTCCCGCGAGGGCACCGAAGAGCGCCCGCCAGCCCCAGCCGGGCACGCGGCCGGGGCGGTGGTACCAGGTGGCGAAGAGCCATCCCGCAAAGAGCGCCGGCAGGCCGCCGATCGCGTAGGCGAACGGGATCGGGAACACGAAGATCACGTAGGGCGCACCGCCGACGAGCGGGCCGAGGAAGCCGAAGCGGAGGACCGTCTTCCACGTGCGGCCGCGGCGCCAGACCGCGGGCAGCCAGTCCAGGCCGGGCCACGCGCAGCGGAGGAAGGCGCTCACACGGGCTCCCGCGCCGTCGCAGCGGCGGGCGGCGCCTTGCCTTCCGGGCCGGGCAGCGCGCGCCAGACGTTGCTGGCCACCAGTACCACGGTGACGAAGATGCCGGACAGCGCCAGGCCGAGCACGAGGCGCATCTGCTGCACCCAGTCGCTGCCCGCCGCGCTGCCGCCGAAGGCGAGCACCAGGACCAGCGAGCCCGCCAGGGCCAGCACGTCGGCCGAGCGCAGCCAGAACTCGGCACCGGTGTCGTGCCCGCATTGCAGGACGAGCACGCGCCGCGTGATCGAGCGCAGGTACAGCAGCGCGGCACCGACGGTGGCCAGCGTGAGGGCGATGGAGACGATGAAGAGTTCGAGGCTCACGGAGTTCTCCTTGCAGATGGGGGCGGGCGGTCGAGGGGCCCGGCGCCGGCTCAGGCCGCGCCCGGGTTCGGGCCGTGGTGCGGGTCGCGCGGGCTGCGGCATTCGCCGTGCGGGCAGTAGGGCGCCGCGTGCGGCGCATGCCGGCACGCGAAGAGGCGCAGCGCCCTCGGTGCCACGAGGTGCAGGCCCAGCGCCGAGAGGCGGTGGCGGTGCCGCACGAGCCACGGGTACAGCCGGCGCGTGAAGGGCCGCGTCAGCGGGTGCGCCCAGGCGCGCGCCAGCCAGGGTGCGCCCACGGTCGCGTAGAGCAGCGCGATCGCATCGACGCCGCGATGCCAGTCGCCGAGCACGTCGCGCACATGCAGCGAGCGCAGCAGGTCGCCGCGCTGCACGCCCTGCGCACGCAGGGCGGTGTCGTCGAAGCCCGCGGCGGCGCAGTCGACGAAGGCCACTTCGCCGTGCGCGTCCATGCCGCGGATCTCGCTCATCTCGGCCGCGCACAGTGCGCAGCCGCCGTCGTAGTAGACGGTGAGCAGCGGCGGCAATTGCATCTGCCGCGGGACGGACCAGGTGGTCATGATCATCCTTTGCTTCTTGAGTTTCTGACAAGACAGAAACAATGAGCCAAAAAAAGAGGGGCATGCCGCGGCCAGGCGCGCCGGCAGACCGGCGCGTGCCGTCACGTCGACTTGCTCCGCATCAGGCCCTGGATGCGGGCGCCCAGCTTCATGATCTTCATCAGCGTCTCCGGGGGCAGACGCAGCATCTCGTCGACCCAGACCGACAGCGTCTCCATCAGCACCAGCGTCTCGCCGACGCGCTGGCGCGACAGCGCGCTCTCGCGGCCGAGCTCCGGGTGAGACAGGCATTCGCGCAGCACCTGCACCGTGGGCTCGAACTCGCGCGCCTTGCGCCCGCGCACGATGACGCGCAGCAGCTCCCAGACGTCGCCCGAGGTCTCGAAGTGGTCGCGGCGGTCGCCCAGCAGGTGCACGATGCGCACGAGGCCCCAGCTCTGCAGTTCGCGCAGCGAGGTGCTCGCGTTCGAGCGCGCGACGTCGAGCAGCTCGCAGATCTCGTCGGCGTGCATCGGGCGGCCGGTGACGAAGAGCAGCGCGTGGATCTGCGCCATCGTGCGGTTGACGCCCCAGCGCGAGCCCATCTCGCCCCAGTGAAGCACGAAGCGCTCGCTTACCGGCGTCAGGCGGGAGCCGGGCCCGGGGGGTGTCGCGGTGCCGGGCCGGTCGCTGGTCGAATCCATGGACGGCAACATATCTCGCCTGAAGTTTCTGTCAATACAGAAACTCCGGCGGATGCGGGAGCGCCGGCGCCGCGTCAGGGAGGACGCAGGGGCGGCCCCTAGAATCGCGCCGCCAAATTTCCGGAGCAGGAGCGAGAGTCATGCTGGACGAACTGGACGACGGCGCGCGCATCGGCGTGTGGACGGCCCTCGGGGTGGTGGCGCTGTTGCTGTTCGGCCTGCTGGGCGGGCTGGCGATCAAGCAGCTGGGCGAGCGCAAGGGCGCGGCCGTGGCGGGCCAGCCGGCCGCGGCCACCGCCGTCGCGGCCGCCCCCGCGGCGGCTGCCACGCCGGCGGCCCCGGCGGCGGCCGGTGCCGGCGGCACCGACCCGGGCGGCACCGACACGCTGATCGACGTGCCGCTGGGCGGCGAGCTGGCCGGCACCGTGTACTTCGCCACCGGCGTGGCCACCCTCGGCCCCGACATGGCCGATGCGATGAAGGCGCTGGTGGCCGCGGTGCAGGCTGCCGAGTCGCGCAAGGTGCTGCTCTCCGGCTTCCACGACGCCACCGGCGACCCGGTGAAGAACGCCGAGCTGGCCAAGGAGCGGGCGAAGGCCGTGCGCGAGGCGCTGAAGGCTGCCGGCGTGGCCCCGGAGCGCATCGGCCTGCGCAAGCCCGAATCGACCACGGGCGACGGCAGCGACAAGGAAGCCCGCCGAGTCGAGGCGCGCCTCATTCCGTGACGGCGGCCGCCTGACGTGGCCGCCTGACGCTGGCCGCCTGGACCGGCAGTGCCCCGCGCCTCGGGGGCCGGTGGCCCTTCAGGCGCGCAGCGTCCGCAACGCCTCGGTCGCGCGCAGGCGCCCGACCTCGATGCCGTTCCAGTTGCGCAGCGCCACGTCGCTGAGCGCGCGCACGAAGGCGGCCTCCTCGTCGCCCTGCATCGGCACGAGCCCCTCGAGCACCGCGGCCATCGCGACCTCGGCAGCGCGCGCCGTGTTGCCGTCGTCCATCTTGATCGCCACGCCGAGGCCGGCGCCCGGCAGCGCGGCGCAGTAGACGCCCTCGGCGCCCACCTTGCAGAAGACGCGCTCGCCGAAGCGCTCCATCACGCGGCTGTCGAAGCGGCCGGTGCCGGCCACCATCTGCGGCGCGCGCGCCACCGCCTCGCGCAGCCGCTGTGCGGCGCGCGCCCGGTCGGCCTCCAGGCCCTGGCCGGTGGCGACCTTCGCGAATGCGTGCGCCAGGTGGCGCAGCGGGATCGCGTAGGTCGGGATCGAGCAGCCGTCGGTGCCGCGCGCCGTGCGCGCGAGGTCGAAGCCGGTGGCTTCCTGCAGTGCGGCCGTCACCTCGCGCATCAACGGGTGGTCGGGCTGGATGTAGCCGCGCAGGAAGTCGGCCGCGCCGGCGCGACCGGCGAGCCCGCAGCCCAGGCACACGAAGCCCGCGTGCTTGCCCGAGCAATTGTTGTGCAGCGCGCTCGGCGTTTCGCCGGCGGCGGCCAGCGCGCGCTGCGCCGCTTCGTTGTAGGGCCAGTGCGCGCCGCACTCCAGCGCCTCGGGCCCGAGCCCGGCCTTGGCGAGCATGCCGCGCGCCGTCTCGGCGTGCTGCGGCTCGCCGCCGTGCGAGGCACAGGCCAGCGCCAGCTCGGCGTCGGTGAGGCCGAAGCGCTCGGCCGCGCCGCTGGCCACCAGCGGCAGCGCCTGCAGCACCTTCACCGCCGAGCGCGGGAAGATCGGCCGTTCGATGTCGCCGAGCGCGGTGTGCACGCGGCCGCTGGCATCGACGATGGCCAGCGCGCCTCGGTGCAGGCTCTCGGCGATGCCGCCGCGCAGCGCTTCGACGAGGATGGGGTTCGCAGTCATCGCGCCACTTTAGCGGCAGGCCGGCCGCGCCCCGCAGAATGGCGCGCATGCCGGCCGCAAAGACGCCTGTCGCCCGGCCTTCCGTTCGGTCGGCCCGGCCCGCGACACAGGTCACCGCCGGCTCCGCGGACCGCCCCGCGCCCGGCGGCGCCTGGCCGGAGATGCGCCTGCTCGGCGTCGACTTCACCTGCGCGCCCTCGCCGCGCAAGCCGATCGTCGTGGCGCACGGCCGCCGCGCGGGCGACACGCTGCACCTCGAGCGCCTCGAACGCCTGCGCAAGCTCGCCGACTACGAGGCGATGCTCGCCGAGCCCGGCCCCTGGCTCGGCGGCTTCGACTTGCCCTTCGGCCTGCCTCGCGGCTTCGTCGAAGCGCACGCGCTCGGCGACTCGGCCGCGGCCGTGGTCACCGAGCTGCACCGCCGCTGCGAAGGACGGCGCATGGCCTTTCGCGCGCTCGTCGACGCCTGGGGCAACGGCCGGCCGGCCGGGCAGCGGCTCGTGCACCGGGCCACCGACCGCGCCTGCGTGCCGATGTCCTCCAGCCCGCTGCAGACCCGCTACGTGCCGGTGGGCTTCATGTACTTCGAGGGTTTCTCGCGGCTCGTCCGGGCCGGCGTGCACGTGCCCGGGCTGCACGCGGGCGACGCGGCGCGCGTGGCGCTGGAGGCTTACCCGGCGCGCGCCGCGCACGCGCTCGTCGGCGCGCGCTCGTACAAGAACAGCGAGGCCGCCGACCGCGCCGGGGCGCGCGAGGACATCGTGCGCGCGCTCACACGCGGCGAAGGCGGCTTCGGCCTGCGCCTGGCGCTGCCGCGCGCGCTGCGGGAGACGTTGATCGAGGACACGAGCGGCGATGCGCTCGACGCCACGCTGTGCCTCGTGCAGGCCGGCTGGGCCGCGAGGCAGCCCGCGCACGGCCTGCCGCCGGACGTGGACGCGATCGAAGGGTGGATCGTCGGGCCGCCGACGCGTTGACCGGCCCTGACCAGGTCACTCCCGCTTCAGCCCCAGCTTCGGCGCGAAGGCGCTCCAGCGCGCCGCCTCTTCGGCCACGTGCCGCGCGAAGGCCTCGGCGCTGCCGCCGCTCGTCGCGACGCCCCAGCCCGAGAACAGCGCCTGCGTCTCGGGCTCGGCGAGCACTGCGTTCACTTCCCGGTTCAGGCGCGCCACCGTCGCCGCAGGCAGGCCGGCCGGGCCCGCCAGGCCCCACCAGAAGCCGGCCTCGGGGCTCGGCAGCCCGAGCTCGCGCAGCGTCGGCACGTCGGGCAGGGCGGCCAGGCGCGACGGGCCGGTGACGGCCAGCGCGCGCACGCGGCCTCCGCGCAGCGCCGCCATCGGCGCGGGCAGGTTGTCGAGCATCACGTCGACCTGGCCGCCGATGAGCGCGTTCAGCATGCCGCTCGTGAAGGGCACGTGCTGCACCTTCAGGTCCAGCGTCTGCCAGAGCATTTCTCCGGCGAGGTGGTGTGCGCTGCCCTGCCCGGGCGAGCCGAAGTTCGCCCGCCCCGGGTTGGCACGTGCCCACTCGACGAACTCGCGCGCCGAGCGCGCCGGCAGGTCGTTGCGCACCAGCAGCACGTAGGGGCCGCGCGCCACCTCGACGATCGGCGTGAAGGCCGTCACCGGGTCGTAGGGCGGCCTGGCCATCGTCGCCGGCGCCACCGCGAGGTTGGCCGCGACGCCGAACAGCAGCGTGTGGCCGTCGGGCGCGGCACGCGCCACCGCGCTGGCGGCGATCGTGCCCGCCGCGCCCGGGCGGTTCTCCACCACCACCGGCTGCCCGAGCCGGTCGGACAGCCGCTTGCCGATGTGACGCATCGCCACGTCCGGGTTGCCCCCGGGCCCGAAGCCGATCAGCACGGTGACGGGTCGTGCCGACGTGGCCGGCGCGCTCGCCTGCGCCGGCGCCTCGGCAGGCCCGAGGGCCAGCGCGGCGGCCGTGGCCAGCGTCGCGGCGACACGCGTCCACGCCGCCAGCGGCGCGGCGGCGCCGAGAAGCCGTGTCGCCGCTGTCGGCATCACCCCGATCGTCATGGCGCTCTCCTTCGGCGTCGCAGAATTCGCCGGCCCGCAATCTAGGCTGCCGCCGCGCCGTTGAAGAAATCAATTCGATGACCAGCCGCCTTGCCGACCCGAAGCAGCACGACGACCTGCTGAACTACCAGCTCAAGCGGCTGGTGAACTACGGCGGCGCGCCGGCGGTGCGGCTGTGCGAGGGCCGCTTCGGCGTCACGCGCGCCGAGTGGCGGGTGCTGGCGGCGCTGGTCGAAGGCGGCGCCTGCACCTCCTCGCAGCTGGCCGAGCGGGCCTTCGTGCAGCGGCCCGTCGTCTCTCGCCTGCTCGCGGTGCTGGTGCGCAAGCGGCTCGCGCGGCACGCAGTGGCCGCCGCGGGCAGCGCCGGTTCCGCGGCCGCGGCCGGATCCGCCGGGCGTCGCGAGCCGAAGCGCACGACGGTGGAAGCCACCGCCGCCGGCCGCCGGCTCTACGGCGAGCTGTTCCCGCTGCTGGCCCAGATCAACCGGCGCCTGATCTCCGTGCTCGACGAGCACGAGGCGCACTTGCTCGAGCTCCTGCTCGAGCGGCTGTGGCAGCGCGCCCGCCAGATCCACGACGAAGGCGGCGGCGTCGACGTGCGCGCCGACCGGCGCCGCGGCGGCTCTCGGCGGCGCTGGGAAGCCGTCACCGGCACCGCGCCCTGACGCTGCGGGTGCGGGCGGCGGTCACTGCCCCGGCTTGAACCCCGAGGCGCGGATCGGCGGCCCCCAGCGCTCGAAGTCGGCCTTCAGGATCGCGCCGAGCCGGTCGGGGCCGAGGCCGGTGGGCTCGAGGCCCATCTCCACGATGCGCTGGCGCGTCGCCGGTTCGGCCATCGCCGCGGCGATGGCGGTGTGCAGCTTCTGCACCGTGGCCGGCGGCGTGCCGGCCGGCGCGAACATGCCGTACCAGGGCGTGGCGACGAGGTCGAAGCCCTGCTCGCGGAACGTCGGCACGTCGGGGAACGCGGGCGAGCGCTGCTCGCCGGCCACGGCGAGCAGCCGCGCCTTGCCGCCCTGCACGAGGGCGCGGATGTCGGCCGCCACCGTCGAGAGCGCGCTGATCTGGCCGCCGGCCAGCGCCGTCATCGCGTCGGCCGTGCCCTTGAACGGCACGTGCGTGAGCTCCAGCCCCGCCGAGCGCGCGAACATCACGCCGAAGAAGTGCGGGATGCTGCCCGCGGCGGCCGAGCCGTAGAAGCTGCGCTTGGCCGGGTCGGCCTTGACCCACTTCACGAACTCGGCCAGCGTCTTCACCGGCGCACCCGACTCGACGCCGAGGCCGATCTGGAAGTTCGTGAGGTGCGTGACCGGCGCGAAGTCCTTGAACGGGTCGTAGCGCAGCTCGCCCGCGAACGAGTGCGGGAAGATCGCCATCGTCGCCACCGGCGTCATCAGCAGCGTCGTGCCGTCGGCCGGGGCGGCCTTGACGAGCTCGTTGCCGATGCGCCCGCCGGCGCCGGGCTTGTTCTCGACGATGACCGTCTGCCCGAGCTGGCGCGACATGCCCTCGCCGACGACACGCGCCAGCGCGTCGCTGGTGGCCCCGGCAGGGTAGCCGACGATGATGCGGATCGTGCCGGCCGGCGCGGCCTGCGCGTGCGCGGTCGCCGGGGCAAGTGCCGCCAGCGCGGTGAGCGCGGTCATGGCGAAGGGCAAGGCCAGCGCGGCAGCGGAGGCAGCCGCCGAAGCGACCGCCCGGGCCGGCGAACGACGGCCGAACGGGTGGCGGAGCAGGTGGCCGAGCGAGAGGCCGAGCGAGCGGGCGAGCGAGCAGCCGGGGGCACCTGCGAGGTGGCGGCGGGGCAGGGGGCGTTGCGGGGTCATGCGGCGGTCTCCTCCGGGGGCAACGGCGGCCGGGGCCGGCCGACACCCGAATCTATGCCCGCCGGTAGAGTCCGCAGCCGCCATGCCCCCCGGAGAAATCCCTGAGCCCCACGCGCCGGTCGAGCGCCACGGCAGTGGTGCCGGAGCGGCCGCCGAGGCCTGGTTCGCCGCGCGCGGCTGGCAGCCCTTCGCGTTCCAGCGCGAGGTGTGGGCGGCGATGGCCGAGGGCGCGAGCGGCCTGCTGCACGCCACCACCGGCAGCGGCAAGACCTACGCCGTGTGGATGGGCGCACTCGACCGCCTCGCGCGGCTGCAGCCCGGCCGGCCCGGCCTGCAGGCGCTGTGGCTGACGCCGATGCGGGCGCTGGCCGCCGACACGACGCGCGCCTTGCAGCTGCCGCTGCCCGATCTGGCGCCCTGGGTCGAGGTGGGCCAGCGCACCGGCGACACCGGCAGCGCCGAACGCGCGCGCCAGGACCGGCGGCCGCCCGCCGCGCTCGTCACCACGCCCGAATCGCTGACGCTGATGCTGACGCGCGAGTCGGCGCGCCGCGACCTGCAGGGCGTGCACACCGTCGTCGTCGACGAGTGGCACGAGCTCATCGGCAACAAGCGCGGCGTGCAGGTGCAGCTGGCGCTGGCGCGGCTGCGGCGCTGGAACCCGGGCCTCGTCGTCTGGGGCCTCTCGGCCACGCTCGGCAACCTCGCCGAGTCGATGGCCACGCTGGTGGGGCATGCGCACGGCCGCCTCGTGCGCGGCCGCATCGAGAAGGCGCTCGTCATCGACACGCTGCTGCCGCACGAGCCCGGCCGCTTCAGCTGGGGCGGCCACCTCGGCGCACAGATGCAGGAGGCCGTGGTGCAGGAGATCGAGGCCGAGGCTGCGAAGCCCCCCCACGAGGGCGGCAGCACGCTCGTCTTCACCAACGTGCGCTCGCAGGCGGAGATCTGGTACCAGCTGCTGCTCGAGGCGCGGCCCGACTGGGCCGGCTCGGTGGCGCTGCACCACGGCTCGCTCGACAAGGGCGTGCGCGAGTGGGTGGAGGCGGGGCTGAAGGCCGGCACGCTGAAGGCCGTGGTGGCGACCTCGTCGCTGGACCTCGGCGTCGACTTCCTGCCCGTGGCGCGCGTGCTGCAGATCGGCAGCGCCAAGGGCGTGGCGCGCCTGCTGCAACGCGCCGGCCGCAGCGGCCACGCGCCGGGGCGCACGAGCCGCGTGACGCTGGTGCCGACGAACACGCTCGAGCTCGTCGAGAGCGTGGCCGCGCGCCGCGCCGCGCTGGCTGGTCAGGTCGAATCGCGCACGAGCCCCGACAAGCCGCTGGACGTGCTGGTGCAGCATCTCGTCACCGTGGCATTGGGTGGCGGCTTCGCGGCCGATGTTCGGCTGGAGGCGAAGGGTGCCGCGAAGGGTGCTGCGAAGGCTGCCGCAGGTGGCGTCGCCGCCGACAGCGCCAACGGCACTCCGAACGTCGCTGCGATTGGCACCGCGGAGGACATCGCAGCCGTCGAAGGCCTCTATTCCTCCGACGAGATGTTCGACGAGGTGCGCACCGCCCCCGCGTACGCGAACCTCACGCGCGAGGAGTTCGACTGGGCGCTCGCCTTCGTCGAGCGCGGCGGCGAGAGCCTCGGCGCCTATCCCGAGTACCACCGCGTGAAGGTGATCGACGGGCGCTTCCGCGTGCCCGACCGCGGCATCGCGCACCGGCACCGGCTGCAGGTGGGCACCATCGTCGGCGAGGCGAGCATGCTCGTGAAGTGGGCCAGCGCCGGCGCAGGGGGCGGCGGCACGCTCGGCACCATCGAGGAGAGCTTCATCGCTCGCCTGAAGGCCGGCGACCACTTCGTCTTCGCCGGCCGCGTGCTCGAGTTCGTCCGTGTGCGCGACCTCGTGGCCTACGTGCGCCGGCCCACCGGCAAGGCCCGGGGCATCGTGCCGGCCTGGGCCGGCAGCCGCATGCCCTTGTCGAGCGAGCTCGCCGATGCGGTGCTGGCCGTGCTGGATGGCGTCGAGCAGGGCGACTTCTTCGAGCCCGAGCTCGAAGCGGCGCGGCCGATGCTGCAGGCGCAGCAGCGCCTGTCGCGCCTGCCCGGCCGCGGCCACCTGCTGCTGGAGTGCCTCACGTCGCGCGAGGGGCAGCACTTCTTCTTCTACCCCTTCGCCGGGCGCAACGTGCACATCGGCCTGGCGCAGCTGCTCGCGTGGCGGCTCTCGCGCGAGCAGCCCAACACCTTCTCGCTCTCGGTCAACGACTACGGCCTGGAGGTGCTCGCGGCGCGGCCGATCGAGCTGACCGACGGCATGGTGGCCGGGTTGCTGAGCGGCAAGGACCTCGTCGCCGACGTGATGGCGAGCCTCAACTCCGGCGAGCTGGCGCAGCGGCGCTTCCGCGAGATCGCGCGCGTCGCCGGGCTCGTGTTCTCCGGCTACCCCGGCGCGCCGAAGAGCGTGCGCCAGCTGCAGGCGAGCAGCTCGCTCTTCTACGAGGTGTTCCGCAAGTACGACAGCGGCAACCGCCTGCTCGGCCAGGCCGAGGCCGAGGTGCTGGCGCAGGAGCTGGAGATCGGCCGCCTGCGCGCCGCCTTGAAGCGCATGGCGGCGCTGCCGCTGGCGCGCGTGCAGCTGCGCAGCGCCAGCCCCTTCGCGCTGCCGCTGATGGTGGAACGGCTGCGCGAGCAGCTCACGACCGAGAAGCTGAAGGACCGCATCGACCGCCTGCTGGCCGAGGCCGAGCGCACGCTGGGCGAGCCGGCCCTGCCTGCGGGCGGAGGCGCCGTGCCCGCCGGCACGGTGCGCCCCGGCGGCCGTGACAACCGGCTACCGCGCCGGCGAGCGCCTGCGGCATCATCGCGGCCCCGCCCCGACGCGGAGGTGAGCCCCGATGAATCGCCCGAAGCCTGACCTGCCCGCCGTCGTCCCGTCGCCGTCGCGATGGGCGGCGGTGATCGTCCCCTGCCTGCTGGCGGCCGCGACGGCCGTGGCCGCGCCGCGAGCCAGCCCGCCCGCCCCGGTGGAAGGCGTGATCAACCGCATCGTCGATGGCGACACGCTGACGCTGCAGCCCGAGGGCAAGCCTCCCATCGACGTGCGGCTGCGCGACATGGATGCACCGGAGATCTGCCAGCCGCACGGCCCCGAGGCCAAGAAGGCCCTCGAGGAGTTCGCGCTCGGCAAGAAGGCCACGCTGATGCCCAGCGGGCGCGATTCCTACGGCCGCACGGTCGGCCTCGTGACGGTGGACGGGCAGTCGGTCTCGAAGTGGATGGTCGCCGAGGGCCACGCGTGGAGCACACGCAGCCGCTACGACCGCGGACCGCTGATGAAGGAAGAGCGGATGGCGATCGCGCTTCGGCGCGGGTTGCATGCCACGGAGGGGGCGGTGATGCCGCGGGACTTTCGGAAGCTGCATGGGGCCTGCAAGTAGGCGGCGGCTTGCCCCTTCGCCCCTGTTGCTGCCAGCCTCTTGCTTCTTGCTTCTGTGAGGGGTGGTTGACTGCTACGCGGCCGGGTCTCGCCCCGGCGGGCGACCTCCTTTCTTTGCGGGTGCAAAGAAAGGAGGCAAAGAAAGCACCTCGGAACTTTGTCGACGCCGGCGCGCTCCGGCGGCGGTGATCGGTTCGTTCCGCGCGCTTCGGACCGAAGTTCATGCGGTCAACTGTCTGTCGGGTGCAGTTCGACCTTCGGCTCGCCCGGGTTGCGGGCTCGCTTCGCATCGCCCTGGGCGTTGAGGGAGCGCGACGAACGCCGGATCGGGTTGAACGTGCCGCTCGCGCATGCGCGGGGCGGGGATGCCTGGAGCCGGGCCACCCACCCGTGCGCCAAGCGCCCTCTGGGTGCGCTCGCCTGGCTCGAGGTCAGGGCGATGCGAAGCGAGCCCGCAACCCGGGCGCGCGGAACGCTCGATGTACACCCGACAAACAGTTGACCGCATGAACTTCGGTCCGAAGCGCGCAGGACAAACTGCGGACCGCATCCGAAGCGATCCACTTCATCCGGGCATCAGGCCCTTTGCTTTGGTCACTTTCATTTGGGCCAGCAAATGAAAGTGACCCGCCCGCCGGGGCGGGACCCGGCCGGCGGTCCGTGGCAGTAGTCCCTTCTCACTCAGCAGCAGGAACCGGCAGCAGGAAGGACAAGCCGCCTGAGGTGCAGCGACGCCCACGTCAGCCATCCGCCCCTCACTTCACCCTCACCCACCTCAGCTCCATCGTGTCGTTCGGCCACTGCACCGCCGAAACCTTCTTGTGCATCGCCCACGTCAGCGTGCGCCGGTACAGCGGGATGTACGGCAGGTCTTCCGCCACGAGCCGCAGCACGGTGGCCACCAGCGCGCGGCGGCGGGTGAGGTCGGGCTCGGTGCGGATCTGGTCGATCAGCGTGTCGAGCTTCGGGTTGCTGTAGCGCCCGGCGTTGAAGGTGCCGAAGCCGGCGCGGTCGAAGGTGCGGAACAGCGCGTTCAGGGAGTTCCAGGCATCGGGTGCCGGCGTCCAGCCGTACTCGACGAAGCTCGCCGTGCCCTGGCTCAGCTTCGGGAAGAAGGCGCCGGTCGTGCTGCTGCGCAGCGTCGTGCGGATGCCCACCTGCGTCAGCATCGCCGCCATCGCCTGGCAGGCGTTCTCGCGCCAGGCGACGTTCACGCAGTCCAGCGTCACCGCGAAGCCGTTCGGGTAGCCGGCCTCGGCGAGCAGGGCCTTCGCCCTGGCGGGGTCGAAGGGCAGCCGCCTGTCGAGGTCGGGCGGGCTGCCGTCGACGAGCGTCGAGAGGAAGGTGCCGGTGGGCACGCCCTGGCCGCGCAGCACCTTGTCGATGATCAGCGGCACGTTGATCGCGTGGTACACGGCGCGCCGCACGCGCAGGTCCTTGAACGGGTTCTTCCCCTTCACGTCGCTGAACTCGAGTTCGTCGCGCGCCTGGTCGAAGGCGAGGTACTGCTGGCCGATGTCGGCCGTCTGCACGAGCGCGATGCGCGGGTCGGCCTTCAGGCGCGCGATGTCCTGGTAGGGCGGGTCGAGCACCAGGTCGATCTCTCCCGAGGCCAGCGCCGCCAGGCGCGTCGCGTCGCTGCGGATCGGCACGAAGCTCACCTCGGTCAGGTTGCCGTGGCGTGGCCTGCCGTCGGCGCCCTTCTCGGCCCAGCCCCACCAGTCGTCGTGGCGCTTGAGCACCACGCGCACGTCGGGCTGGAAGCTCTCCAGCCGGAACGGCCCGGTGCCGTTGGCGTTGCGCACCGTGAACGTCTCCTGCTTGGCGTTGAAGTCCTGCGCCTTCACGACGCCGTGCTTCTCGCTCCACGCCTTGCTCATCATCGAGACGAACTGCAGCTTCTCGGGCAGCACCGCGTCGGGCGCCTCGAGCTGGAACTCGATGGTGAGGTCGTCGACCTTGCTCACCGACTTCACGCCCTTGAGCTGGAAGGCGCGCTGCGACGGCGGCGCCATCGTGCGCTCGATGGAGAACACGGCGTCGTCGGCGGTGAAGGCGCTGCCGTCGTGGAACTTCACGCCCGGGCGCAGCTTGAAGCGCCAGCGGGTGGGGCCGGTGGCCTGCCACGAGGTGGCCAGCGCCGGCTCGAGCCTGAACTTCTCGTCCCGGCCGACGAGGCTCTCGTAGACCTGGAAGGCGACGCGCGAGTGGTACAGCAGCGCGATCGCGTGCGGGTCCATCGTCTGCGGGTCGAAGGCGCTGGCGATGCGCAGGCTGGCCGCGTGGGCGGCGCCGGCCAGGCCGAGAACGAGCGGCAGCGCGACGGCAGCGCGGACGAGCCAGCGGCCGGGGGCGGTGCGGTGCGCCCGCCGCAGGTTCCCGGGTGTCGCGGCGGCCCGCCGGGTGGCTGGTGCGGCGACCGGTGTGGCGACCGGTGCGGCGACCGGTCCGACGTGCGTGGCAGGGTGGGCGTGCTCGGTCATGGCGGCGCGGGAGGGAGCAGGGCAGGGCCGATGCGGTTCAGTCTAGCCCGCGCGCCGGGTATGCTGGGCCATGACCATCGCTGCGGATTCACTGCGCATCGACGCCGACCGGCTCTGGGCTTCGCTGATGGCGCTGGCGCGAGTCGGCGCCACGCCGAAGGGCGGCGTGTGCCGCCTCGCGCTCACCGACGCCGACCGCGAAGGCCGCGACCTCGTCGTGCGCTGGGGCCGCGAGGCGGGGCTCGCCGTCACGGTGGACGCCATCGGCAACGTCTTCATGCGCCGCGCGGGGCGCAACCCGGCGCTGCCGCCGGTCGTCTCGGGCAGCCACATCGACACGCAGCCCACCGGCGGCAGGTTCGACGGCAACTACGGCGTGCTGGCCGCGCTGGAGGTGGTGCGCACGTTGAACGACCACGGCGTGGTCACCGAGGCGCCGATCGAGGTGGTGTTCTGGACCAACGAGGAGGGCTCGCGCTTCGTGCCAGTGATGATGGGCTCGGGCGTGTTCTCGGGCGCCGTGCCGCTGGCCGAGGCCCATGCCGCCGCCGACCTCGAGGGCCGCACGGTCGGCGACGAGCTGCGCCGCATCGGCTACCTCGGTGAAGCGGTGCCTGGCGCCGCGCACCCCATCGGCGCCTACTTCGAGGCCCACATCGAGCAGGGGCCGGTGCTCGAGGACGCCGGCCTCGTGATCGGTGCCGTCACCGGCGTGCTCGGCATCCGCTGGTACGACTGCACCGTCACCGGCATGGAGGCGCACGCCGGCCCCACGCCGATGGCGCTGCGGCGCGACGCGCTGCAGGTGGCCACGCGGCTGATGCAGGAGGTGGTGGCCATCGCGCGCCGCCACCCGCCTGAACGAGAGGGTGGGGGCGGCCGCGGCACCGTGGGGCAGGTGCTCGTGCACCCGAACAGCCGCAACGTCATCCCCGGGCGCGTGCGCTTCTCGATCGACCTGCGCAATGCCACCGACGCACTGTGCGACGCGATGGACGCCGACCTGCGCGCCGCGGCCGCGAGGCTGGAGGCGGAGACGGGGCTGGCGATCCGCCTCGAGCCGATCTCCGGGTATGCCGCGCAGCCCTTCGACGAGCGCTGCATCGCCGCCGTGGAGCGTGCCGCCGCGCAGCTCGGCCACCCGTGCATGCGCATCGTCTCCGGCGCCGGGCACGACGCGGTGCACATGGCGCGGCTGGCACCCACGGGCATGGTCTTCGTGCCGTGCAAGGACGGCATCAGCCACAACGAGGTCGAGGACGCCCGGCCCGAGCACCTCGCCGCGGGCTGCAACGTGCTGCTCCGGGTGATGCTCGAGCGCGCCGGCGTCGTCGCGGCCTGAGGCGCGGGCGGCGTCGCCGGGCCGCCGGCAATCCTGCCGTGAAGGGGGTCACGCGGGCGCGGCGCGCCGGCCGGCGCGTGGCGCCCGGCCACGTCGCGCTTTGGCATCGTCGCGGCTTTGCCCCACTGCCGAGGATCTCTCGATGCCCGTTGCCCGCCGCGCCCTTCGCCCCCGGCCCGTCGCCGCGTCCGTCTCCTGCATGCTGTGCGCGGCCGTGCTGGCCTCGCTGCCGGCCGCGCCGGCACGGGCGGGCGAGCTCTACTTTCAGGCCGGCCTGCCGGGCGTGGGCATCGGCTATGCGCACCCGCTGAACTCGTGGGTCGGCGTGCGCGGCGACTTCGTGACGCTCGGTTCGCGCAGCGAGACCACCACCGAGGAAGGCATCGCCTACGACGCCCGGCTGAAGGCCAGCCGCGGCGCGCTCTTCGCCGACCTCTACCCGTTCGCGGGCGGCTTCCGCTTCACGCTGGGGGCCACCTCCAACCGGTACAAGATCAACCTCGACGCCTCGGGCGCGGGCACCACGATCAACGTCGGCGGCACGGACTACGTGCTCGGGCCCGGCGACGGCCTGGCGGTCGAAGTGAAGTACCCGAGCACGACGCCCTACGTCGGCCTCGGATGGGGTCACCACGCCTCCAGCGGCCTGCGCTTCTCGCTGGACCTCGGGGCCTCGATCGGCAAGGCCAGGCTCACCGTCACGCCGCGCGGGCAGCTGGCGCAGCCGGCCGCGCAGGCCGACGTCGACCGCGAGACGGCCGAGCTGCGCGACGGCGTCGGCAAGGTCAAGGCGCTGCCGCAGATCAGCTTCGCCATCGGTTACAGCTTCTAGGGCCCCGCGCGGGCGCTCCGGCTCCCGGGAGCGGAACCGCCGCCGCGCGGCGGTGAGGGCAAGCCACGAGTGGCGGCGCGCGCTCCAGCCTCTAGACTGGGCTGCAGCCGCGGCGCCCCCGGGCGCATCGTGGTCTCTTCGTGGCGTGCCAGGCGCGCCATGCGCGCGTCGTCCGCGCAGTCCCTCAGGCTCGAACCCAGGAGACAGCCCATGTTCCGTGCCCGACTCTTCACCGCGGCAGCCCAGGCCGCGCTCGCCGTCCTTGCCGCGTGGCCCGTGGCCGCCTCCGCGCAGCAGGTGACCTTCATGACCGGCCCGCAGGGCGGGTCGTGGGTGCCGCTCGGCGGCGCGCTGAAGGGCCTGTGGGAGAAGGCCGTGCCCGGCCTCGCGATCACCGCGACGCCCGGCGCCGGCATCGCCAACGTGCGCGGCGTCGACGAAGGCAAGGCCCAGATCGGCTTCGCCAACAGCAGCACCACCGTCGACGGCATCGCCGGCCGTGCCCCCTACCCGAAGGCGGTGACCAAGGTCTGCCAGGTCGCCAACCTCTATCCGCAGTACTTCCAGGTCGTGGCGCTGAGCGACGCCAAGGTGGCGAGCTTCGCCGACTTCAAGGGCAAGTCGCTCGTCACGCAGCCCAAGGGCAACACGGCCGAGATCCTGACCGCGATGGTGCTGGAGGCCAACGGGCTGAACTACCAGTCGCTCGCGAAGGCGAACTTCCAGGCCGCCTACACCGACGCCGTCTCGATGATGAAGGACGGCCATGCGCAGGTGTTCACCCTCGGCACGACGGCGCCGGCCTCGGCCGTGATGGACCTGGCCAGCGCGCGCGACGTGACGCTCGTGCCGGTCGACGACAAGACGATGGCGGCGCTGAAGAAGGCCAACCCCGGCTACAACCGGCTCGTCATCAAGGCCGGCACCTACCCGAAGCAGACGCAGGACGTGCCGGCGATCGGCTACTCGACGCACATCGTCGCGGCCTGCGACCTGCCCGAGGAGACGGTCTACCGCATGACGAAGGCGATGGCCGAGAACGTCGACGCGATGAGCGCCGTCGTGAAGTCGATCTCCGGCCTCACGCCGAAGGACATGGCCATCGACATCGGCGTGCCGCTGCACAAGGGCGCGGCGCGCTACTACAAGGAAAAGGGCGTGATCTGAGCGCTGCGGGCTGACGACCGCATCGCGCCGAGGGCACGCGCATGGCGCAGGAAGAGAACACCGCCACCGTCCCGGCGCAGCAGGTGCTGCGCTGGGTGGTGGGCGGCATCGCCGTCGCGATGTCGCTGTACCACATGTGGGTGGCCGGCTTCGGCCCGCCGCAGGCGATGATCTTCCGCGGCACGCACCTGCTGTTCGCGCTGACGCTCGTGTTCCTGCTCTACCCGCTGCGCCCGGCCGGCACCGGGGGTGGCCGGTTCGCGCGCGCCGCGGACTTCGCGGTGCTCGCGCTCGGCTGGGCCGCGGTGCTGCACATCTTCTTCACCTTCGAGGCGCTGACCAACCGCATCATCTACATCGACGACCTGCCGCTGTGGACGACCGTCTTCGCGGTCGTCTGCATCGGGGTCGTGCTCGAAGGCACGCGCCGCGTCATCGGCTGGGCGCTGCCGCTCACGGCGCTCGTCTTCCTCGTCTACGCGGCCGTCTTCACGCAGGTGAAGCTGCCGGTGCTGCTGGAGCAGCTGTACTACTCCACCGAGGGCATCTTCGGCTCGACGCTGGGCGTCTCGGCCTCGTACGTGATGCTGTTCGTCGTCTTCGGGGCCTTCATGGAGCGCAGCGGCACCGGGCAGCTGTTCATGGACTTCGCGATGTCGATCACCGGCCACCAGGCCGGCGGCCCCGGCAAGGTGGCGGTGGTCAGCTCGTCGCTGTTCGGCACCGTCTCCGGCAGCGCGGTGGCCAACGTGATGGTCGACGGGCCGATCACGATCCCGCTGATGAAGCGCACCGGCTTCCGGCCGCCGTTCGCGGCGGCGGTGGAGGCGGTGGCCTCCACCGGCGGGCAGCTGATGCCGCCCATCATGGGCGCGGCCGCCTTCGTGATGGCCGAGTTCCTGGCCGTGCCCTACGCGCAGGTGGCGCTGTGGGCGGCGATCCCGGCGCTGCTGTACTACGTGGCCGTGTTCTTCGCGGTGCACTTCGAGTCCAAGCGCTACGGCCTGGCCGGCGTGCCGCGCGCGGAGCTGCCGCGCTTCGGGCAGGTGATGCTGCAGCGCGGGCACCTGTTCATCCCGATCCTCGTCATCCTCTTCGGCCTCTTCCTCGGCTACTCGGCGCCGCTGTGCGCGCTGGTGGCCGCGCTCACCTGCCTGCCGGTGGCGCTGCTGCGCGCCAGCACGCGCGGCGGCATCGGCTGGAAGAGCGTGCTCGGCGCGCTCGAGGAGGGCGCGCGCAACACGCTCGCGGTGGCGATGGCCTGCGCCTGCGCGGGCATCGTCATCGGCTGCGTCACGATCACCGGCCTCGGCATCGTCTTCACGCAGGTGGTCATCGCGCTGGCGCAGAACTCGCTGTGGCTGGCGCTGGTGCTCACGGCCATGGCCGGGATCATCCTCGGCATGGGCATGCCCACCACGCCCGCCTACATCGTGATGGTGTCGCTGCTCGTGCCGGCGATCATCAAGCTCGGCGCGGTGACGCCGGCGGCGCACATGTTCGCGTTCTACTTCGCGATCCTCTCGGCCATCACGCCGCCGGTGGCGCTGGCGGTGTTCGCGGCCGCCGGCCTCGCGAAGGCCGACATGTGGGCTACCGGCTTCGCGGCGATGCGCGCGGCAGCGCCGGCGTACATCGTGCCGTTCATGTTCGTCTACGAGCCGGCGCTGCTGACGATCGGCGACGACTGGCTGACCACGCTGCATGCCACGATCACCGCCACCGCGGGTGTCGTGCTGCTGGCCGCGGGGCTCTTCGGCTATTTCCTGCGCAACGCCACGATGCCCGAGCGCGTGCTGCTCGTGGTGGCGGCGCTGCTGCTCATCAAGCCGGGCTGGATCACCGACGTCGCCGGCATGGTGCTGGCGGCATTGGTGGCGCTGCTGCAGTGGCGGGCGGCCCGCCTCGAGCGACGCGCGAGCGCCGCCGCCGGGGTGCCAACGACGGCGGCTGACTGAACCCGGGCGCGACTTCCCGACCGGTGGTACACTTCGTCGGTTCGTTGTCGGAGCGTTGCTGTGAAGCACACGCTGCGACGTCGAGATCACGAGTTGATCTCCATCCCCTGCCAGACCGTCTGATTGCCTCGGTGATCGCCCTGATCTGGTTGCCTCTGGCTCGCAGCGAGTGACCCTGCGAGCCAGCCGCCGGGCAGAGTTCATCCGCACCGCGCGCCCCCTGCGCGCCTCCAGCAGTCAGACCGCGGCCCCTCGCGCAAGAGGCGGCTCGCACAAGGAAGTTTTGATCCATACCTCCCTCCAGGTCGGGAAGTACCTCGTCTCTCCCATGACCCGCCCGCTCGACGGCGGGCTCCACGCCGCCGCCGTCTCGATCCGCAGCGGCCGCGGCAGCATGACGCACGACCGCGTCCTGCGCTTCGCACCCGTCTTCGACTCCGACGACCAGGCCGCGCGCTTCGCCACCGAGCAGGCGCTGGCCTGGATCGGGCGGCCGGCGCACGACCTCGACCCCTCCCTCCACACGACCACGGACTGAACGCACATGGCCAAGGAAGAACTCATCGAGATGCAAGGTGTCGTCAACGAGATCCTGCCCGACTCGCGCTTCCGCGTGACGCTGGACAACGGGCACGAGCTCATCGCCTACGCCGGCGGCAAGATGCGCAAGAACCACATCCGCGTGCTGGCCGGCGACAACGTCTCGCTCGAGCTCTCGCCCTACGACATGACCAAGGGTCGCATCACGTTCCGCCACATCGAGCGGCGCGGCCCGCCCCCGACGGCACGATCGCCGCGCCGATGACTCACGGCACGCGGCCTTCGCTCCAAGACCTCGGCCTCCATGCCAGGAGGCTGCTGACCCGCACCGGCGAGAGCTGGGGCATTTTTTGTTCAACGCATCCAGCAAGGATTGACGACATGAGTATCGAAACCGGCACCGTGAAGTGGTTCAACGAAGGCAAGGGCTTCGGCTTCATCGCCCCCGACAACGGCGGCAAGGACCTCTTCGCCCACTTCAAGGAAATCCAGGGCACGGGCTTCAAGACCCTGGCCGAGAACCAGCGCGTCGAGTTCGAGGTGGCGCAGGGCCAGAAGGGCCCGCAGGCCACGCGCATCCGGCCGCTCTGACGGCTTTGCAGCGGCCGCCCGCGGGCCGGCCGCTCTGTTCCTGCGCTCGGCTGCCCGGCGCGCCTGCCTGCCTCAGCGGGGCGGCGGGTGCTGCGTGACGACGAACGACATCCCGTTCAGCCCCGGCGTCGCGCTCACCAGTTCGGTCCGGTCGCCGGCGTGCCGGTAGACACGGAAGACGGTGTTGTCCTGGAAGATGGCGGTCGTCGCCTGCGGCACCGCGTCGAAGCTGAACGTGCCCTCGGACTGCTCCAGCTCGGCCACCTCGGTGGCGCGGGTGTAGCCGAACTCCAGGCTCAGCTTCGTGGTGACGCCCGCGTTGAACAGGTCCTTCAGGGTGACGCCCGCCTCGTAGGACACCTCGATGCCCGTGCGCACCTCGAACGAGTCGGTCTCGGTGCGCGTGATGCCGCGCGTGAACGTGAACGACGCCGGCTGCTGCAGGCTGGTGTCGTTGTAGCGGCACGCCACCATCCTGAAGTTGACGAAGCGCTCCAGTCGGTAGAAGGGCGAGGTCGCGGCACGCGTCGGCGCCGAGACGCCCGCCGGCCCGACGATGTGCGTGAACGGCACGAGCAGCGTCTTCGTCAGCACCGGCCGCGTCTCCCAGCCGGGCGGCGGGCACAGGCTGCTCGTCAGGCGCGGCCGCCACGTGCGCCGCGGCACGTCGGCCACCACCGGCAGCTTCACGCTGAGCACCGAGGCCGTCTCGGCCGGTGCCGGGAAGCCGACCGCGAAGGTGCCCGGCGCGAGATGGACGTTCGACAGCGCCGGGTCCTCCGGCGGGTCCACGCCCCACCAGGCCACGGCGTTCGCGCCGCTGCCGAAACCGACGCCGATGGGCCGCGAGTTGCGCCCGAGCGTCGTCAGGTCGTCGCGGATGCACGCCGTGGCCAGCGACGACGCGGCGGCGGGCTCGGGCACGTTGGCCGCCCATCCGAGCGCCTTGTAGCCCGGCGGGCAGAGCGGCCGGTAGTAGCTGATGTGGCTGATGCGGCGCACGAACTCGTAGGCGTGCGTGGGCACCATCGCGGTCGCGTTCTTCGCCTTCACGACGAATGCCACCTTGTTGGCCACCTGCTCGCCGCGCGAGCGGTCGACGATCGCGGTGCCGAAGGCGACGAAGCCGTCGCGCGGCACCGGCTGGTGGAACGTGGCGCCGCCGAGGATGATCTCCTCGCCGACCTCCACGAACTGGCTCGTGTAGGTCAGCACGAGTTCGCCGTTGTCGAGCACCGACGGGTCGTAGACCTCCACCGGCAGTTCCATCTCCGCGCCGCCCGCGGAGCGGATCGTCACCGTGCAGGCGCCCACCGCCACGCCGGTGACCTGCACCGTGGCCGAGCCCACCGTCGTGGCCGTGGCGCAGGCCGGGTCGCTCGTCGTCGCGGTGTACGGCCCCTCGTCGGCCTCGACCTCGGGCTGCACGGTCACGGCCTCCTTGCCTCCCGCCGGCGCGGCGATCGAGATGCGGTCCAGCGGCAACTCGCGCGCCGCCGTGGCCGGCGGGTCGCCGCCGCCACCGCACGACGCCACGCCCGCGGCGATCGCCCAACCCAGCAGCAACCTCGCCGCCCATCCGGCGGCCGATCCGGCCACCGATCCGGCCGCCTTCCCTGCCCGCCCCACTGCCTCGTCCATGCCTTCACCTTGCTTCAGAACGCACCTGGGGCGAAGGCTGATCCCGCCGTGATGCAGCGTCGTTGCCGCTGCTCAACCGGCGCGCCGATCGGGCGGCCCACCCTGAAGCGCCGCCCGGCGCGGCGTCAGGGCATCAGCACGTAGGTCCCGGGCGCGTCGCCGAGCACGGCCGCGGCCTCGCGGCCCGTGCCGCCCATCGGCGGCGGCGCGACGCGCTTGCCCGACGAGTGCGCGGCGAGCCAGCGCTGCCACGCCGGCCACCACGAGCCCGGCTGTGCCGGCGTGCGGGCCACCCACAGGTCGGGCTCGACGTAGTGGTCGCCCAGCGCCGCGTGCGTGCCGATGCGGTAGTGCCGCGCGGCCGCCGGCGCCCCCTCGGGCCCGGGCGGGTTGACGATGCCCACGTTGTGCCCGCCGCTCGTCAGGCAGAAGGTGATCTCCGTGTCGGCGAGCTGGTGCAGCTTGTAGACCGACTTCCACGGCGAGACGTGGTCGCGCTCGGTGCCGAGCAGGAACACCGGCGCGCGGATGTCCGACAGCGCCACCGGCCGCCCGCCGATGCGCAGGCGGCTCGACGCGAGGTCGTTGTCGAGGTACAGCGCGCGCAGGTACTCCGAGTGCATGCGGTGCGGCAGCCGCGTCGTGTCGGCGTTCCACGAGGTCAGGTCGGTGGAGGCGGGCGCCTCGTTCATCAGGTACGCGCGCACGTTGTGCGACCACACCAAGTCGGCCGAGTTCAGCAGCAGGAAGGCCCCGGCCATCTGCAGGCCGTCGAGGTAGCCCTGTTCCCACGTCAGGTCGTCGAGGTAGGCGAGCTGGCTCTCGTCGATGAAGATCGAAAGCTCGCCGGCCTCGGTGAAGTCGGTCTCCGCGGCCAGCAGCGTCAGCGTCGCGAGCCGGTCGTCGTCGGCACCGGCCAGCGCCGCGGCCACCGCGGCGAGAAAGGTGCCGCCCAGGCAGTAGCCCGCCGCGTGCATGCGCCGGCCGGGCACGATGCGCGAGACGGCGTCGATGGCCGCGCGCACGCCCTGCTGCAGGTAGTCCTCCAGGCCCAGGTCGCGGTCGCGCAGGTCGGGGTTGCGCCACGAGAGCATGAACACCGTGTGCCCCGCCTCGACCAGGTAGCGCACCAGCGAGTTGGCCGGCGAGAGGTCGAGGATGTAGTACTTGAGCACGCACGAGGGCACGATGAGCAGCGGCTCGGCGTGCACCTTGGCGCCGGCCGCGGCCGGCGCGTACTGGATCAGCTCGACGAGGTGGTTGCGGAACACCACCTTGCCCGGCGTCACGGCCACCTCGCGGCCGGGGCGCAGGTGCACGCCGTTGCGGCGCGCGGCCCCGCTCGCCTGCGCCATCAGGTCGCGCAGGAAGTCGACGCCGCCGAAGAGCAGGTTCGTGCCGCCCGTCTCGGCGGTCCTGCGCAGCACCTCCGGGTTGGTGGCGACGAAGTTCGACGGGCTCATCACGTCCAGCCACTGCCTCGCGACGAACGACACCAGCCGCTGGTGCGGCGGGCTCACGCCCTTGACGTCGGTGGTGGCGTTCCACCACCACTGCTGCTGCAGCAGGAACGCCTGGTAGACGAGATTGAACGGGAACTGCTGCCAGGCCGGGTCGCGGAAGCGCCGGTCCTGCGGCAGCGGCTCGATGCATGGGGTGCTGTCCTTCGCCAGCGCGCATTCGGCCGCGTAACGCCCGAGCCGCGCGCTCTTGCGCCACGCCTTGCTCACGAGCTCGGCCTGCTTCCCGGGCGCCGTGGCGAGGTGGATGAACCAGTCGTTCCACGCCGTCAGCAGCGAGGGCCACGCAATGCCGCGGCTGGCGCGCGCGATGCCCGCGCGCAGCGCGCGGTCGAGGTTGGCCAGCGGCACCGGCTCGGCCAAGCGCGGGCTGTCGGTCACCTCGGAGACTTGCGGCAGGTCCATGGCGCGAAGGTAAGCCCGCGCGCCCCGCCGCGCGCATTCGCGGGCGAACGGCTCCTGACGTGGCTCAAACTCGCTGCACCGCGAGTCCGGGGCGCGCTAAGCTCGTGCCGTCACCCGGCGTGGCCGGCGATGCCGCCGGCTCGCGCCCGGCACCGTGCCGGTGGTGGCGCAACCGTCGGGAGGTTCCATGCTCGATCGGATGGTCCCGGGCTACACCTTCAGCGTCAGCCCGTACTTCAACAACGCGGCGCCGCCCGGGTACGCCACGCAGACGCCGAGCCGCTTCGTCGGCTTCAACCCCGACCGCGCCTACACGTTCGCACCGGTCGTGGGCGGCCTGCCGGCGCAGGTGACGGCCGGGGCGGGGGCGCCGGCCGACACCGTGATCTGGCTGCCCTACATGAGCGGCTGGGTCACCTGGACGCGCGCCGAGGGGCGGCCCATCCTCACCGGGCAGATGTCGGGCTGCTGGCTCGCGCGCGGCATCCTCAACGGCCAGCCCGTCTTCCTGCACATCGGCACCGACAACTCGAACCCCGAGAACAACAACCAGGTAAAGAACGGCCTGAAGATCTCGCGCAACACGCACGCGCTCACCGTCGTCTCGGCCTTCCTGCCGCACGCGGCCGTGCCGGGCTGCGGCGCGATCTTCGCGGCACAGACGTCCGACAACCGCTTCCTCGCCATCGGCTGCACGCCCGACGTGAAGCTGCCCACCTTGTTCACGGTGAAGAAGGTGGTCGAGGTCAAGCCGGGCACGCTGCCGTTCTGAGCGCGCCCCGCTGGCGGAGCCCCGCCCCCCCCGCGGCCGCTCACCCGGCCGGCGCCGATGCCGGCGCGCCGCCCGCCGGCACGGAAGCGGGGGCCCCGTCGCCGACCCACTCCGCGCGCTGGCGCGGCAGGTACTGCGGATACTCGCGCTGCATGAAGTCGACGAGCTGCTCGCGCACGAGGCAGCGCAGGTCCCAGGTGCGCGGCGCGTCGGCGGCCGTCACCAGGCAGCGCAGCTGCACCGCGTGCGCGCCGGCCTCCACCACCTGCAGGCTGCAATGGCGCCGGTCCCACAGCGGCGAGCCCTCGCAGGCCTTCTGCAGCGCCTCGCGCAGCGGCGCCAGCGGCATGCGGTAGTCCACCCACAGGAACACGGTGCCCATCAGCTCCGCGCTGGCCCGGGTCCAGTTCTGGAAGGGCTTCTCCACCCAGTACGTCAGCGGCACGACCAGACGCCGCTGGTCCCAGATGCGCACGACGACGTAGCTGCTCGTGATCTCCTCGATCACGCCCCACTCGTTCTCGACGATCACGACGTCGTCGATGCGGATGGGCTGCGTCAGCCCGATCTGCAGCCCGGCGATCATGTTGCCCAGCACCGGCCGTGCCGCGAAGCCGGCCACGATGCCCACCAGGCCGGCCGAGGCGAGCAGGCTCGCGCCCACCTGGCGCACGCCGGGCAGCACCATCAGCATCAGCGAGGTGCCGATGAGCACGACGATGCCCACCACGGTGCGCGAGAGCACGCGCGTCTGCGTGTGGATGCGGCGCGCGCCGAGGTTGTCGGCCACGGTGATGGGGTGGGCCTCGATGACGGCGCGCGCCAGCCCGTTGATGCACGAGGCCACGAGCCAGGTGACGGAGCCGATCAGCGCCATGCCCACCAAGCGCTGCAGAGACACGAGCCCGGGCAGGTCGGCCGGCGCGCCCTGCAGCACGACGTTCAGCGACAGCAGCGGCACCACCGCATGCGCCGCGTGGCGCGCCGCCTCCACCACCGTGCGCGCCCGCACCGTGGCGGCCACCGCGTGGCGCAGCAGCCGCAGGCCGACCCGGAAGCCGAGGTCGGCCAGCAGCAGGGCCACGAGCGCGGCCAGCAGCACCGGCAACCACGCGGCCACCGGGGCGGGGATCCAGGCGGGCAGTTCCTGAGGCATCACGACGCAGAGCCCGTCG
>Ga0073934_10001768_pt1 | contig 49458 bp, 42 predicted proteins | sample LarsenN4metaG_FD_76834 | JGI IMG/M metagenome (GOLD analysis project Ga0073934, IMG submission 76834) | Hot spring sediment bacterial and archeal communities from British Columbia, Canada, to study Microbial Dark Matter (Phase II) - Larsen... ...
AATGCAGGTCCCCGTGGGATCGGAGCCGTTCCGCAACCCGATTGCGGACTTCTACCTGACCAATCCGATTGCCCGAGCGTCCGTGACAATGGCCGAATGTTCGGCGCTCGCGGCGAATGCCTATCGGGACGCGGCGGAGTGAAAATGGACGGTTTCCTGCAGGGCTACATTGTCCCCGGCGCAATCATGGTGGGCTGGAGCGCGTTGCTCATTGTGGCGCTCCTGCTCTACATCGCGTTCATGCTCTACGCGGACCGGAAGGTCTGGGCAGCCGTGCAGATGCGGCGGGGCCCGAATGTGGTCGGGCCGTGGGGGCTGCTCCAGTCGTTCGCCGACCTCCTGAAGTTCGTGTTCAAGGAACCGATCATTCCCGCGAGCGCCAACAAGGGTGTCTATCTTCTGGCGCCGTTGGTAACGGCAGTGCTCGCGCTGGCGGCCTGGGCGGTGGTTCCCTTCGACGCCGGGTGGGTGATCGCCAACATCAATGTCGGCATCCTCTACATCTTCGCGATCTCGTCGCTCGGCGTGTACGGGATCATCATGGCGGGATGGGCGTCGAACTCGAAATATCCGTTTCTCGGCGCGCTTCGTTCGGCGGCGCAGATGGTGTCCTACGAGGTCTCGATCGGCTTTGTGATCATCACCGTGCTGCTGTGTGTCGGATCGCTGAACCTCTCGGAAATTGTCACGGCACAGGCCGACGGTCTTGGCACGCGGCTCGGGCTGGTGCCCAGCCTTCTCGACTGGCACTGGCTGCCGCTTTTCCCGATGTTCATCGTGTTTTTCATCTCAGCCCTGGCGGAGACCAACCGGCCGCCTTTCGACCTGCCCGAAGCAGAGTCGGAGCTCGTGGCGGGCTTCGCCGTCGAGTATTCGTCGACACCCTTCCTGCTCTTCTTCCTCGGCGAGTATGTCGCCATCGTTCTGATGTGCGCGATGACCACGATCCTGTTCCTCGGCGGCTGGTTGCCGCCGGTGGCGGCGGCCCCGTTCACCTGGGTACCGGGGATCGTCTGGTTTGTGCTCAAAGTGACCTTCGTCTTTTTCATGTTCGCGCTGGTGAAGGCGTTCGTGCCACGCTACCGCTACGATCAGCTCATGCGGCTCGGGTGGAAGGTCTTTCTGCCGCTGTCGCTCTTCATGATCGTCGTCGTGGCGGCGGTCTTGCAGCTCACCGGATGGGCGTCGTGACAGGTCGGGAGCACGGGCAATGAGACTCGACCAGGCCGCCCGCTCGATCTTTCTGCGCGAGTTCGTATCGGCGATCTTTCTGTCGCTGCGCTATTTCTTCGGACGCAAGGCTACCATCAACTATCCCTTCGAGCGCGGATACATCAGCCCCCGGTTTCGCGGGGAACATGCGCTTCGGCGCTATCCGAACGGCGAGGAGCGCTGCATCGCCTGCAAGCTCTGCGAGGCGATTTGCCCCGCCCAGGCAATCACCATCGAGGCCGCGCCGCGCCGGAACGACGGCGTTCGCCGGGCCACACGCTACGACATCGACATGGTGAAATGCATCTATTGCGGCTTCTGCCAGGAAGCCTGCCCGGTGGATGCGATCGTGGAGGGTCCGAATTTCGAGTTCGCCACGGAGACGCGCGAGGAACTCTATTACGACAAGGCGAAACTGCTCGCCAATGGCGACCGGTGGGAACGGGAGATCGCGCGGAACATCGCCGCCGATGCTCCTTACCGCTGAGAGGAACGGGGATGCTCGGGAAACGCTTGGGGGCCGGAACCGGCCGGCAGACGGAGGGTCGTACTGAATGATCCTGTCGGGGCTTTTCTTCTACCTCTTCTCCGCGGTGACGATCGGGGCTGCGCTCATGGTGATCGCGGCACGCAATCCTGTGCACTCGGTGCTCTATCTCATACTGGCCTTCGTGAACGCCGCGGGGCTGTTCATGCTGGCCGGCGCGGAGTTCCTGGCGCTGATTCTGATCGTCGTCTATGTGGGCGCGGTCATGGTGCTCTTCCTGTTCGTTGTGATGATGCTGGACGTCGATTTCGCCGAGCTGCGCGAGGGCTTTCTGAATTATCTGCCGGTGGGCAGCCTCGTGGCGCTGGTCTTCCTCGCCGAGCTTCTCATCGTTCTTGGCGGCTGGGCTTTCGCGCCAGAAACAGGGGCGGCGACGATCGCGCCGCCCGCGGGCGTTGTTGCGAACACGCTGGCCCTCGGTCGGCTCCTGTATACGGATTACATTCTTTACTTCCAGGCTGCAGGCGGCGTTCTGCTTGTGGCCATGATCGGCGCAATCGTGCTGACGCTCCGGCACAAGCAAGGCGTCAAGCGGCAGTCGGCGGCGGTGCAGGTGGGCCGCGATCCTCGCACCGCAGTTCGGCTTCACGACGTCGAACCGGGCAGGGGTATCTGAGCGATGGCGGTCGGCCTCTCGCACTATCTGACCGTCGGGGCGATCCTGTTCACGATCGGGATTCTCGGCATCTTCATCAACCGCAAGAACGTGATCGTCATTCTGATGTCGGTGGAGCTCATCCTGCTTGCGGTGAACGTGAATTTCGTGGCTTTTTCGGCGTTTCTCAACGATCTCGTCGGCCAGGTGTTCGCGCTGCTGGTGCTGACGGTCGCCGCAGCGGAGGCGGCGATCGGACTTGCCATCATCGTCGTTTTCTTCCGCAATCGCGGTTCGATCGCGGTGGAAGACGTCAACATGATGAAGGGCTGAGCGCGGCATGTACCACATCATCGTTTTCCTGCCGCTGATCGGCGCGATCGTCGCGGGGTCGATAGCGATCTTCGGTGCCGCGCGACGCCTTCCGGGTGGAGAACCCGATGCGAGCGGCGAAGGCCACGGCTCCGGCTATGCGCACCGGCACGCACATGCGGCGCACGGTGCGGGCGACCATGGCGATCACGATCACGAACCGGCTGCGGCGGGATCGCAGGCGGCGGAGTACATCACAAGCGGGCTGTTGACGGTTTCGGCGGTTCTGTCGTGGATTGCTTTCTTCATCGTGGCGTATGGCGATGGCGAGGCCGAGCGGGTGCCGGTGCTGAACTGGTTCACCTCCGGGGTTCTGGCAGTCGACTGGGCGCTGCGGATCGACACACTGACCGCGGTGATGCTGGTCGTCGTCACCACGGTGTCGGCGCTCGTTCACGTCTATTCGATCGGGTACATGAGCCACGACCCGCACCGGCCGCGGTTCTTCGCATATCTGTCGTTCTTTACCTTCGCGATGCTGGCGTTGGTGACGTCGGACAATCTCGTCCAGATGTTCTTCGGCTGGGAGGGGGTCGGTCTCGCCTCCTATCTGCTGATCGGATTCTGGTACAAGCGCCCGGCTGCGAATGCGGCGGCAATCAAGGCGTTCATCGTCAACCGGATCGGCGATTTCGGGTTCGCGCTCGGGATTTTCGGGGTCTTTCTGCTCTTCAATTCGGTCGAGTTCGAAGCGATCTTCGCGAACGCTCCCGTCGTGGCGGACCGCACAATCCATTTCCTCAGCTGGGATTTCGACGCGCTGACGGTGGTGTGCCTGCTCCTTTTCATGGGAGCAATGGGCAAGTCGGCCCAGTTCCTGCTCCATACCTGGCTTCCCGATGCGATGGAGGGTCCCACCCCGGTCTCGGCACTCATCCATGCGGCGACGATGGTGACTGCGGGCGTCTTCATGGTGGCGCGGCTGTCGCCATTGTTCGAGTTGGCGCCGGTTGCACTCGCTTTCGTGGCGGTCATCGGCGCGACGACCGCGTTTTTCGCCGCTTCGGTCGGCCTGGTACAGAACGACATCAAGCGGGTGGTCGCCTATTCGACGTGCTCGCAGCTCGGCTACATGTTCGTCGCGCTCGGCATGAGCTTCCCTGGCGCGGCGATCTTCCACCTGTTTACGCACGCGTTCTTCAAGGCGCTCCTGTTCCTTGGCGCGGGTTCTGTGATCCATGCGCTCGCGGATGAGCAGGACCTTCGCCGTATGGGCGGGCTGCGGAGCGCCATCCCTTTCACCTACTGGAGCATGGTGATCGGCACGCTGGCGCTTACCGGTTTCCCGTTCACGGCCGGATATTTCTCGAAAGACGCGATCATCGAATCGGCGTTCGCGGGGGAAGGCGCGGTGGCGGGTTACGCTTTCCTGCTGACGGTGGCGGCTGCCCTGATGACCGCGTTCTACTCGTGGCGGCTGATCTTCATGGCCTTCCACGGACCGGCCCGCGCGCCAGCCGATGTGATGAAACGGGCGCACGAGTCGCCGCCGGTGATGACGATACCGCTCGGTATCCTTGCCGCGGGCGCGCTGCTCGCAGGGGTCGTCTTCTCATCCTCCTTCATCGGGGGCGGAGCGGCCGACTTCTGGCGCGGTTCCATCGCGCTCGAGGGGGTGCACGGCGCCGTGGAGGCTGGGACGGAGCACGCTGCACCGGCGGCAGAAGCCGAGACACCGGCGCCCTCCGAAGCGGCGCCCGCGGGTGCGGAGCATCATGTCCCGCTCTGGGTGGTGCTTCTGCCGACGGCGATGATGGTGCTCGGCTTCCTGACCGCGCTCTATTTATACGTCTATTCGCCAGAGACGCCGCGCCGGCTCGCCGAGCAGCAGCCGATCCTCTATCGCTTCCTGCTCAACAAGTGGTATTTCGATGAAATCTACGATTTCCTCTTCGTGCGGCCCGCAATGTGGTTGGGTCGATTCCTCTGGAAGAAGGGGGACGGCTGGCTGATAGACGGTTTCGGGCCGGACGGCATCTCGGCGCGGGTGCTCGATGTCACCCGGAACGTGGTACGACTCCAGACCGGTTACCTCTATCACTATGCCTTCGTAATGCTGATCGGCCTGTCGCTGCTGATCACCTGGGCGATGTTCAGGGGGTAGCGTCGTGAGCAGCTGGCCGATCCTTTCGACCGTCACTTTCCTGCCGACTGTCGGCGCGCTGCTGGTGCTGCTTGTCCGCGGCACCGATGAAGTCGCGCGCCGGAACATCTACCACGTCGCTCTTTGGACGACGGGCGTCACTTTCATCCTCTCGCTGTTCGTATGGGCGGGGTTCGATCCGGCCGATCCCGGCTTCCAGCTTCGCGAGAGCCATGCGTGGCTGGGCGGCAAGATCAACTACGAAATGGGCGTCGACGGCATCTCGATGCTGTTCGTGCTGCTCACCGCGCTCCTGATGCCGTTCTGTATCGTCGCGTCGAAGTATTCCATCCGGCACCGGTTCAAGGAGTACATGGTCGCCTTTCTGGTGCTCGAGACGCTGATGATCGGCGTCTTCTGCGCGCTTGACCTCGTCGTCTTCTACGTGTTCTTCGAGGGCGGGCTGATCCCGATGTTCCTGATCATCGGGGTCTGGGGCGGCGAGCGGCGCGTCTATGCCAGCTTCAAGTTCTTCCTCTACACCCTGCTCGGCTCGGTGCTGATGCTGCTGGCCATCCTCGCGATGTACTGGGACGCGGGGACGACGAGCATTCCGGCGCTGCTTGAGCACCGCTTCCCGGCTTCGATGCAGACCTGGCTATGGCTGGCATTCTTCGCGTCCTTCGCGGTGAAGCTGCCGATGTGGCCGGTGCACACCTGACTGCCGGACGCGCATGTGGAAGCGCCGACGGCGGGTTCCGTGATACTGGCGGGCATTCTGCTGAAAATGGGCGGGTACGGATTCCTGCGATTCTCGCTGCCGATGTTTCCGCTCGCCTCGGCGGACCTCGCGCCGCTCATCTACGCGCTTTCGGTGGTGGCGATCGTCTATACATCGCTGGTCGCCCTCATGCAGGACGACATGAAGAAGCTGATCGCCTATTCGTCCGTGGCGCATATGGGCTTCGTGACCATAGGCATCTTCACGATGACGGCGCAGGGCGTGCAGGGCGGGCTCTTCCAGATGCTGTCGCACGGTATCGTATCCGGCGCGCTGTTCCTGTGCGTGGGCGCCGTGTACGACCGGATGCACACGCGGGAAATCGCTGCGTATGGCGGGCTTGTCAATCGCATGCCGGTGTATGCCTTCGCGTTCATGGTGTTCACGCTGGCAAATGTCGGCCTTCCGGGCACGAGCGGTTTCATCGGCGAGTTTCTCGCATTGGTCGGCGTATTCCGTGTGAACACCTGGGTTGCATTTCTGGCGACCACCGGCGTGATTCTTTCGGCGGCTTATGCGCTGTGGCTCTACCGGAGGGTGATATTCGGGCAGCTCGAAAAGGAGAGCCTGCGGTCGATCCTGGATTTGTCCCGACGCGAGAAGGCGATTTTGCTGCCGCTCGTCGCGATCACAATCTTCTTCGGCGTGTTCCCGCAGCCGATCCTGCACGTTACCGCCGCTTCGGTCGACAATCTGATAGCGAACTATCAGGCGGCGCTTTCCGGGGCAGGACGCCTCGCGCAGCTCGGCGTGATGCCATGACGGGCACGCTTCCCAATCTCCTTCCGGCGCTTCCCGAACTGATCGTGGCGGTGGGCGCGCTGGCGCTGCTGATGATCGGCGTGTTCGGCGGCGATCGGTCGGTGGGCACGGTGAATCTGCTTTCCGTGCTTCTCATCGCGCTCGCGGCGGCGGTGCTTCTTCTGATGACGCCTGACGGAGCGACCTTCTCCGGGGCGTTCGTGCTCGACCCGTTCGCGCGGCTGATGAAGTTCCTGACGCTGCTCGGCTCTGGCGTCGCCATTGTCATGTCCGCCGGCTACGCGCGGAAGGAGCGGTGGGAGCGATTCGAGTATCCGGTCCTCATCGTGCTGGCGACGGCGGGCATGATGCTGATGATTTCGGCCACGGACCTCATTTCCCTCTATGTCGGGCTCGAGCTGCAGTCTCTCGCGATCTACGTTCTGGCGGCAATCAACCGGAACTCCCTCCGGTCGACTGAGGCGGGGCTCAAGTATTTCGTTCTCGGAGCGCTCTCGTCCGGCATGCTGCTTTACGGAGCGTCGCTTATCTATGGCTTTACCGGGCAGACCGGATTTGAGGCGATCGCAGCGAAGGTCGGCGGGCAGGGTGTGTCGACCGGTCTGATCTTCGGACTTGTGTTCCTGATAGCTGGCCTCGCCTTCAAGGTGTCGGCGGTGCCCTTCCACATGTGGACGCCCGATGTCTATGAGGGCGCGCCGACGCCGGTGACGGCGTTCATCTCAGCAGCGCCCAAGGTCGCGGCAATGGCCCTGTTCGTGCGTGCTGCGGTCGGCGCGTTCGGTCCGGCGGCCGGCGAGTGGCAGCAGATCGTCACTTTCCTTGCCATTGCGTCGATGGTGCTCGGTGCCTTCGCAGCGATCGGCCAGCGCAACATCAAGCGGCTGATGGCGTATTCGTCCATCGGACACATGGGCTACGCGCTGGTCGGGCTGGCAGCAGGTACTGAAGCCGGCGTGCGCGGCGTCGCGATCTATCTCATCGTCTATCTCGCCATGACGCTCGGTGCGTTCGCGGTGATCCTTTCGATGCGCCGGCGGGATGGCATGGTGGAGGAGATATCGGACCTTTCCGGCCTCTCGCGGACGAGCCCGGTGCTTGCCTTTCTGCTTGCAATGATCCTGTTCTCGCTGGCGGGAATACCGCCGCTGGCGGGTTTCTTTGCGAAGTTCTATGTGTTCATGGCGGCCATCGAAGCCGAGCTCTACTGGCTGGCGGTGATCGGCGTTCTGGCCAGTGTGGTCGGCGCCTACTACTATCTGCGTATCGTCAAGATCATGTACTTCGACGAGCCGGCGGAAGGTTTCGAGCGCATGCCCGGCGAGCTAAAGGTCGTGCTCGGAGTGTGCGGTGCGTTCATCGTCCTCTACGTGCTCATTGCCGGGCCGGTCGGCGGATATGCCGAGGCGGCGGCCCGGACTTTCTTCTGAGGGGCGCGGCTCTTGAAAGCCGATCTTCCTGAGGGTTTCCGCCTTCAGGTACACGAGCGCGTGGAGTCCACGAATTCGCTTGCGCTGGAGGCGGGGCGAGCCGGCGATCCGGGTCGGCTATGGATCGTCGGCCGCGAGCAGACCGGAGGCCGGGGGCGACGGGGTCGCACGTGGGTGTCGCCGCCCGGGAACCTGTATGCGTCGCTTCTTCTGGTGGATCCGGCGGAGCCGGGCGTCGGCGGCTCGATTTCCTTTGTGGCCGCAGTGGCGGTGGACCGGGCACTCATCGACCTGGTCGGGCCGGGCGCGTTGCCGCGGATCGCGCTGAAATGGCCGAACGACGTGCTCTGCGACGGAAGAAAGGTCGCAGGCATTCTGGTTGAGGGAGAGGAGATTTCGGGACGTGCGATCGCGGCGGTCGGCATTGGCGTGAACTGCAGGTGGCATCCCCCAATCGCGGGGGACTTGCCGGCGGGCGACTTCGCTTCCCTTGGACTCGACGTATCGCCGGAGGCCCTTTTCCCGCGACTGGCGCAGCGAATGGCCGAGGCGCTCGCAGAATGGGAGCGTGGGCGAAACTTCGGCAGCATTCGCCAGGAGTGGCTCGCCCGCGCGGTGGGGGTCGGAGCGGGCGTTCGCGTGGCGACGGCCGGTGCGGAAGTCGTGGGCAAGCTCGAATCGATAGATTCCGTCGGCAGAATGGTCCTGCGCCTTTCCGACGGCACACAAAAGGCGATCAGCGCGGGCGACGCGACGATCCGCTTTGCAGGCGAGGCCCGCTAGTCGTGGCCGCGCGCGACGAACTTGTCTTCGTCCCGCTCGGCGGGGTCGGCGAGATCGGGATGAACCTGGCGCTCTACGGGCTCGGGCCTCGCCGCGCGCGCAAATGGCTGGTAGTGGACTTCGGCATTGCCTTCGCGGGGGCGGAGCTGCCCGGCGTCGAGGTGATCTACCCCGACATCTCGTTCCTCGAGAAGGAGCGACGAAACATCGCCGGTATCGTGATCACGCACGCGCACGAGGACCACTACGGTGCCCTGCTCGACCTCTGGCCGCGGGTGCAGGCGCCTGTCTACGCCACACCCTTCGCGGCAGGTCTCCTGGCCGCGAAGAAGCAGCACGAGGCGGTTGCGCTGGATATTCCGGTTACGATCTTCGAAGGGGGCGGCAGATTCTCCGTCGGTCCTTTCGATGTGGAGGCGATCGCGGTGGCGCATTCCATCCCGGAGCCCACCGCACTGGCGCTGCATACGCCTTTCGGAACGGTCGTTCATAGCGGCGACTGGAAGATTGACCCGGAGCCGCTTGTCGGACCGCCGGCGGACGAGCGGCGGCTGCAGGAACTGGGAGAGGCAGGAGTGCTCGCTCTTGTCTGCGATTCCACCAATGCCATGCGGGACGGCCGCAGCCCGCGGGAGGCGGATGTGGCGCGGGAGATCGCTGCGATCGTGCGGGAGGCGCGGGGACGTGCGATCTTTACCACCTTCGCTTCGAACGTCGCCCGAATCCGGTCGATCGCGGAGGCCGCCGAGGCGGCGGGCCGGCGCACCGTCGTCATCGGCCGGGCGCTTCATCGCACGATCGAGGTGGCGGGCGAACTCGGGTATCTCCGGGGCCTTCGTCCTTTCCTGGATGCGGATGCCTTCGATGAACTGCCCCGCAACAAGGTGGTGGCCCTCGTCACCGGCAGTCAGGGCGAGCCGCGGGCGGCGCTGTCCCGGGCGGCCGAAGGCGAGCACGGCGAGCTTGTCCTGTCGGCGGGCGATCTTGTGGTCTTCTCCTCGCGGGCGATCCCAGGCAATGAGAAGGCAATCAACGCGATCGTCAACAATCTGATCGCGGACGGAATCTCGGTGATCACCGACCGCGACCGGCTGGTCCATGCATCCGGCCACCCCCGCAAGGACGAGCTGGCAGAAATCTACTCCTGGCTGAAGCCACAGATCGTCGTCCCGGTTCATGGCGAAGCGATGCATCTGGCTGCGCAAGCCGATTTCGCCCGGCTCGCAGGGATCGGCCGCGTGCTGCGCACCATGAACGGCCGGATGGTGCGGCTGGCACCGGAGCCGTCGGAGGACGTCGACGAAGTGCCCGCCGGGCGACTCTATCGCGACGGCAACCTGATCGGGGATCTGGAGTCTGTCGGTATCGCCGACCGCAAGCGCCTTGCATTCTCCGGGCATGTGGCGGTGGCGATCGCGGTCGACCCGAAGGGTGAAATTCTCGCCGATCCGGAGATCGGACTTACCGGCCTCCCGCTTCGCGACGGTGCGGGCGTGCCGTTCGAAAGGCGGATTCTGGGCGTCGTCAACGGCACGCTCGACAGCATCCCCAAGGCACGGCGGCGCGATCCGGAAATTCTGCGCGAAGCGGTACGCAAGGCTGTAAGAGCCGAAATCCGGGACGCCTGGGGCAAGAAGCCTGTATGCACCGTGCTCATCAGCGTCGTGTGATGCGGTCATGCGTCCGATCACGCTGATTGCGATCTACTTCATCGTGTGGTGGCTTGTGCTATTCGCCGTGCTGCCGTTCGGGGTGCGCACCCAGGACGAGGAGGAGACGGGCAGGGTGGCGGGGACGCCGGGAAGCGCGCCGAACCGACCGATGCTCGTACGGAAGGCGCTGATAACGTCGGTCGTCGCGGCGGTCGTGGTGGGGGGAGTCTGGATCGCTCACGTCCGTTTCGGGGTGAGCATAGATTCAATCGCGCGGATGTTCGGCGTTTCGGCAGTCGAATAGCCGGCTACGCAAAACACGCAAAACAAAAGAGCAAGGCCGGTGGGCCTTGCTCTCAGAAGTTTCGCGTCCATTCCCTTCACTCGGCGAGCCCGATGCATTCGCATCGGCCACAGGCCGAAGGCTGCTGCTTGCGCGCGCCCGAAGGGTGCTTCCTCCCAAGACCTAGACCGCGAGGTGGTTTATGCGACCGGGGCCAACGGCTCCCTGCCGGGTTTTTTATGTCTGTAAACTAGACAAAACGGGTCGTGTTGTCATCACTTCATCAGCAGTTCTGTAAAAAAATGTCATCGCGTCACAACGTGCGGTAGAGCATCCCGATCACGGCGGGTTGCGGCCTTCGCCCGGCTGGCTTGCCGAGGCAGGGGCGGCCGGGACTTGTGTTTTCGAGCCCGGTTTGGTTTTCAGGACGGGCTCTTCCATCGACTCGCGCCGGAGAAACGATGCGGCTGTCGCGATACTTTCTCCCGATCCTGCGCGAGACGCCCAAAGAAGCGGAAATCGTTTCCCATCGGCTCATGTTGCGTGCCGGTCTGGTGCGCCAGCAGGCGGCTGGCATCTATTCCTGGCTTCCACTGGGCCGTTCAGTGCTGGCGAACATCGAGAGGATCGTCCGGGAAGAGCAGAACCGGGCGGGGGCGATCGAAATTCTCATGCCGACGATCCAGGCGGCGGATCTGTGGCGCGAGAGCGGGCGTTACGAAGATTACGGCAAGGAAATGTTGCGCATCGAGGACCGTCACGAGCGCGACATGCTTTACGGTCCGACGGCGGAGGAGGTCGTCACGGACATTTTCCGGAGCTACGTCCGGTCCTATCGCGAGTTGCCGCTCAATCTGTACAACATCCAATGGAAGTTTCGAGACGAGGTGCGCCCCCGCTTCGGTGTCATGCGCGGTCGGGAGTTTCTCATGAAGGATGCCTATTCCTTCGACCTCGACGAGCGCGGCGCACGCATTGCCTATAACAAGATGTTCGTCTCCTATTTGCGCACATTTGCGCGGCTTGGCCTGCAGGCCATACCGATGCGCGCCGACACCGGTCCGATCGGCGGCGATCTCAGTCACGAATTCATCGTTCTGGCAACGACCGGCGAGAGCGGCGTCTTCTGCGACCGTCGCGTCCTCGATTGCGAGGTGCCGCCGGAGAACGTGAATTACGACGGCGATCTCACTCCGATCGTCGAAGAGTGGACGCGCTTCTATGCGGCCACGGAGGACGTTCATGTTGCGGCGCGTTTCGAGAGCGAGGTGGCGGCCGAAGACCGACTCCAGACAAGGGGCATTGAGGTCGGCCAGCTGTTCTATTTCGGGACCAAGTATTCCACCCCGATGAAAGCGAGCGTGGCCGGGCCCGACGGCGTCGAGCGGGATGTGCACATGGGCTCCTACGGGATCGGCGTGTCGCGGCTGGTTGGCGCCATCATCGAGGCGAGCCACGACGAGGCGGGTATCGTCTGGCCGGAATCGGTGGCGCCGTTCCGCGTAGGGCTCGTGAATCTCAAGGCCGGCGACCAGGCCACGGACGTCGCCTGCGAGGGGCTCTACGAGCGCCTCACCAAAGCCGGAATCTCGGTGCTTTACGACGATACGGACAGCCGTGCCGGGGCAAAGTTCACCACCATGGACCTGGTCGGCCTCCCCTGGCAGCTCATCGTTGGGCCGAAGGGGCTGGAGCGAGGCGAGGTGGAGTTGAAACGGCGGGCCGATGGGAGCCGTGAAGCCATGAGCGCCGATGCCGCCGTGAACCGGCTTGTGGCAGCATGAGGGCGGGCCCCGCCGGGCCGTTCTGACGAATGCCTGCGAAAACCGGAACCCGCCCCTTCGCGCCCTTCGAATGGATGCTCGCTCTCCGGTACCTCCGGTCGCGGCGGCGCGAGGCGTTCATCTCCGTCATCGCGGGATTCTCATTCTTCGGCATCATGCTGGGCGTGGCGACACTGATCGTCGTCATGGCTGTGATGAACGGTTTCCGCTCCGAACTGGTCGGCAAGATTCTCGGCGTCAACGGCCATGTGATCCTCGAGCCGATCGACGGGAGATTCACCGACTATGCAGAGGTCGCCACGCGGGTCTCGGCCGTTCCGGGCGTGAAGGCGGCGGTGCCGCTGATCGAGGGCCAGGTGCTTGCGTCCGGCGGGTCGCGGTCGAGCGGCGCCCTGGTGCGCGGAGTACGCGAGCAGGATCTCCCGCACATTCCCGGGATTGCCGGCCACGTCCTCCTCGGCACCCTGGAAGGCTTCGACAGCAGCGGTGGCCTTGCGGTCGGGAGCCGACTGGCCGCCAATCTCGGCCTGACGCTGGGGAGTGTCATAACGCTGGTTTCGCCTACCGGGACCGTCACGCCGATCGGAGTCACTCCCAGGATCAAGAACTATCCGATCGTGGCGATCTTCGAGATCGGCATGTCCGAGTACGACGCCAGCTTTGTGATCATGCCTTTTGCGGAGGCTCAAGCCTATTTCAACTCGCTCGACCGGGCGACGGCGATCGAGATCTATATCGACGATCCCGATGCGGTGGATTCCGTGCGGCCCGGCATCGAACAGGCGGCGGAACGCCAGATACTGATGACCGACTGGCGGCAGCGGAACACAACCCTCTTCTCGGCACTGGAGGTGGAACGGAACGTCATGTTCCTGATCCTGACGCTGATCGTGCTGGTGGCTGCGCTGAACATCATCTCGGGCCTGACAATGCTCGTGAAGGACAAGGGTCACGACATCGCGATTCTCAGGACGATGGGGGCCACGCAGGGCGCAGTCATGCGCGTCTTCTTCATCACCGGCGCAGCGATCGGCACGGTGGGCACTGTCGCCGGAGTGATTCTCGGCGTGATCGTCTGCTGGAACATCGAGGCGATCCGTCAGTTCATCGGATGGCTTACGCGCACCGATCTTTTTTCGCCGGAGCTCTACTTCCTCAGCCGATTGCCGGCGGAGATGGATCTTCGCGAAACGCTTTCGGTCATTCTGATGGCGATTGTGCTGAGCTACGTGGCGACGCTCTACCCGGCCTGGCGGGCGGCGCGCCTCGATCCGGTCGATGCGCTGCGATACGAATGAACGCAACGCCGGCACATTTCCCTGTTTCGCAGACGCTCCGGGGGACGGGCGGATGAGCGTCGTGCGCGCGCCGGGAGGCGCCAGAAACATGACGGACACCCGCGAGGCGGTGCTCAGACTCGCCGGAGTCGAGCGGCGCTACCACGAGGCTGCGGGTCAGCTCGAAGTCCTGCGCGGGGCGGACCTGTCGCTTCATTCGGGCGAGATCGTCGCGCTGGTCGCGCCGTCCGGCGCGGGCAAGTCCACCCTTCTTCACGCGGCCGGACTTCTTGAGCGGCCCGACGGGGGCGAGGTTTATGTCGGCGACCTTGCCACGAGCCGGCTGTCGGACACCGACCGGACGGCGCTCAGACGGCTGGAGATCGGGTTCGTCTACCAATTTCACCATTTGCTGCCGGAGTTTACGGCGCTCGAGAACGTCATGATGCCACAGCTCATCCGCGGGCTCGACCGGCGGCTTGCTGCCAAACGTGCCGTGGAACTGCTGGGTTACCTGAGGATCGCCAACCGGGCGGATCACAAGCCGTCCGAGCTTTCCGGCGGCGAGCAGCAGAGGGTCGCCGTGGCGCGCGCCATTGCCAATGCGCCGCGCGTCCTGCTCGCGGACGAGCCGACCGGCAATCTCGATCCGGCAACCGCCGAACATGTGTTCAATGCGCTGACCGCGTTGGTGCGGGCGGCCGGCATCGCAGCGCTCATCGCTACGCATAATCACGAGCTCGCCCGCCGGATGGACCGCCTCATCACCCTCAATGAAGGCAAGGTCGTCGAATTGCCGCACCAGAAGCAAACGGGCGGGCCGGGAACCTGACAGATGGACGCGGAGGGGGTATAGGACGCCCGTCGGAGCGGTGGCATGAGCGGCAGCGGCAGGTCCAGCGAGGGGCTCGACGAACGCCGCAAGAAGCTGCTGTTCCGCGCGTGGCGCCGGGGCACGCGGGAGCTCGATCTGGTGTTCGGGCCGTTTGCCGACGCCCGCATCGACACCCTGTCGTCGGCCGAACTCGACATGCTCGAAGACCTGATGAATGTCCCAGACCCGGAGGTCTATGCGTGGTTGACGGGCGAGGAGCCGGTGCCGGCACGGTACGACCGGCCGCTCTTCAGGGCGCTGGCGGCATTTCATGAGAAGACCCGACGACCCTAGCCGAGTCGATGCATTGACCCAGAAACCGACATTGCCGAGCGATCTCCTCGAACGGCAGCAGACGCTGCTTTCCGGGGTGCCCGACGGATTCGACGGCAAGGTCATTGCCGACCTTGCATTGCTTTCCGCGGCGCGGGGCAGAGGGCGCATCGTCTTTGTTGCGAGGGACGGTCACCGGATGGCGGATGTCGAGCAGTCGATCCGGTTCTTCGCACCCGAGATCGAGATCCTGCAGTTTCCCGCGTGGGATTGCCTGCCATACGATCGCGTGTCTCCGCACCCTGCGGTGCTTGCCCGGCGCATGGCGACACTGGTGCGCCTGACACAGCCGTCCGATCCGAAGCGGCCGTCCATTCTTCTCACAACGGTGAACGCCGCGATCCAGCGGGTGCCGCCGCGCGCGTATTCGTCGGCGCGCTCCCTGTCGGTGGCGGGCGGGATGCGGTTGCGGATGGCCGATCTCGTCGATTGGCTGGAGGGGAACGGCTTCGTGCGGACCGGCACGGTGCGTGAAGTCGGCGAATACGCGGTGCGCGGCGGCATAGTGGACCTGTTCGCGGCGGAGTCGGCCGCGCCGGTGCGCCTCGACTTTTTCGGCGACACGCTGGAGTCGATCCGGTCCTTCGATCTCGACAGCCAGCGCACCACGGGCCAGCTGCCACAGCTTGAGCTGGTGCCGACGGGCGAGGCGACGCTCACGCCGGAGTCGATCCGGCGCTTTCGTGAGGGGTATGTGTCGCTGTTCGGCGCACCGCGGCGCGACGACCTTCTCTATCAGGCGATCAGCGAGGGGCGGCGGCATGCGGGTCTGGAGCACTGGCTGCCGCTGTTTCACGAGTCGATGGAGACGATCTTCGACTACGTGCGGGAGGCGCCGGTGGTGGCCGACCATCTCGCCGACGAGGCGGTCCACGAGCGCCTCGCGACGATTTCCGATCATTACAACGCGCGACATGTTGCAGCCGAAACGGCCGATGAGCGCGGGGTGCCCTATTTGCCGTTGCCGCCCGAGCGGCTCTATATCGACTTCGAGGAATGGTCCAGGCGGCTTCTTGACGCCGGCCCGCTGCTCCGCATCCGACCCTTCGTCAGCCCGGAAGAAACTGCCGTCGATCTCGGCGGCCGTCAGGGGCGCACTTTCGCGGCCGAGCGTCAGGCGGAGGATATCAATCTTTTCGACGCCGTAATTGCGCATATCGGCGCACTTCGGAAAGCCGGAAAACGGGTTGTCGTTGCGTGCTGGAGCGAGGGCACACGCGATCGCATGGGGCAGGTGCTCGCGGACCGCGGTCTCGACGGCATGCAAACAGTGGCGAGCTGGCCCGAAGTGCTGGCGTTGCCGAAATCCGCCGTTGCGATGGCGGTCCTGCCGATCGAGTCCGGATTCGAGACGGCCGAGGCCGGTATCATCGGCGAGCAGGACATTCTCGGCGATCGGCTGGTCCGCAGCCGGCGGCGTGTGCGGCGGGGCTCGGAGTTTCTCGCGGAAGTCACGAGCCTTTCGGCGGGCGATCTCGTGGTGCATGTCGATCACGGTATCGGGCGGTTCGCGGGGCTGGTGACCATCGAGGCCGCGGGGGCGCCGCACGACTGCCTCGAAATCACCTATGCGGGGGGCGACCGGCTCTATCTGCCAGTGGAGAATATCGAGCTCCTCTCGCGATACGGTGCGGAGGAGACCGACGTGCCGCTCGACAAGCTCGGCGGTACTGCGTGGCAGGCGCGCCGCGCGCGGATGAAGCGGCGCATCCGCGATATGGCGGCAGAACTCATCCGGGTCGCCGCGGCGCGAGCCATGCGCAGTGCGCCGGTCATGACGCCGCCCGAGGGGCTCTACGATGAGTTTGCCGCCCGGTTCCCCTATGAGGAGACGGAGGACCAGCTTGCTGCGATCGACGCGGTGATGGAGGACCTCGGCTCCGGCAAGCCCATGGACCGGCTGATTTGCGGCGACGTCGGATTCGGAAAGACGGAGGTGGCGCAGCGGGCGGCATTCGTGGCTGCGCTCAGCGGCAAACAGGTAGCGGTGGTCGTACCGACGACGTTGCTGGCGCGCCAGCACGTGAATACGTTCACGGCGCGGTTCGCCGGCTTTCCCGTGAAGATCGGACACATGTCGCGGCTGGCATCGACGAAGGAGCGCATGGCCGCGAAGAAGGGAATCGCGGACGGCAGCATCGACATCGTCATCGGGACGCATGCGCTTCTGGCCAAGGACATTGCATTTCGCGATCTCGGGCTTCTCATCATCGACGAGGAGCAACATTTCGGCGTGCGTCACAAGGAACGGCTGAAGGAACTTCGCGCCGACGTGCATGTGCTGACCCTGACGGCAACGCCGATACCGCGCACGCTGCAGCTTGCACTCACGGGCGTGCGGGAACTGTCGCTGATCGGGACGCCGCCAATCGACCGGCTCGCGGTCAGGACCTTCGTTTCGCCGTTCGATCCGCTTATCGTGCGCGAAGCATTGCTCCGCGAGAGGTATCGGGGCGGCCAGACCTTCTATGTTTGCCCGCGCATCGGCGATCTCGGCGAGGCCAAGGCGTTCCTGGATGCCGAGGTGCCCGAGGTGAAGGTCGCGGTGGCGCACGGCCAGCTGGCCGCGAGTGTGCTCGACGATATCATGAACGCCTTCTATGACGGGGCCTACGACGTGCTTCTGTCCACCTCGATCGTGGAGTCGGGTCTCGACATTCCGACGGCGAACACGTTGATCGTCCACCGGGCCGACATGTTCGGCCTTGCGCAGCTTTACCAGTTGCGCGGCCGGGTCGGGCGGTCCAAAACGCGCGCTTATGCGCTTTTCACGCTGCCGCAGCGCACACTGACGCCCAATGCCGAGCGCCGGCTCAAGGTGCTGCAATCGCTCGACTCGCTCGGCGCCGGCTTCCAGCTCGCCAGCCACGATCTCGACATCCGGGGCGCGGGCAATCTCCTTGGCGAGGAACAGTCCGGACATATCCGCGAGGTCGGGTACGAGCTCTATCAGCAGATGCTGGAGGAGGCCGTCGCTTCGTTGAAGGAAGGCGGTGCGGCTGCGGACGAGGGCCGCTGGTCGCCGCAGATCACGCTCGGCACGCCGGTAATGATACCGGAGAGCTACGTGCCCGACCTTCAGGTGCGGATGAGTCTCTACCGGCGGCTGGCGGACCTCGGTTCACCGGAAGAGATCGATGCATTCGGGGCCGAGCTGATCGACCGTTTCGGGACTCTGCCGAAGGAGGTAGGGCATCTCCTGAAGCTCGTTTACGTGAAGATCCTTTGCCGCGCAGCGAATGTCGAGAAGGTGGAAGCCGGTCCGAAGGGCGTGGTCATCGGCTTCCGCGGCAATGTCTTTGCCAATCCGACCGGGCTGCTCGCGTGGATTGCGCGGGAGGGCGAGAACGCTCGTGTCCGGCCGGATCAGAAGGTTGTCGTCATGCGGGATTGGCAAACGCCGGACGAACGGCTCAAGGGTGCGGCTGTCGTGCTCGCCGAGTTCGCGCGGCTCGCCGCGGACGGGAAGAAGGAGGCGGCCTAACGTGTTGCGTCCTTCCTGCCTGTTGCCACCTGCCGGATAGCCGAGGCCAGCAGCTCCGGCGCCTGTGCACCCATTACGGCAGCGCGTCGGTCGAAAATGAAGCAGGGAACGCCGGTCACGCCTGCTGCGGAGGCCGCGTTGATCTCTGCCTGAACCTCGTCCCGGTCGCGGCCATTTGCAAGATCGGCCGCCACTGTTGTGGCGTCCATGCCGACATCGGCCGCGGCCCGGGCGAGAACATTGCGGTCGCCGACATCGGCGCCTTCGACGAAATAGAGTCGGAAAAGGCGTTCGACCATGGCGTCCTCGCGCCCGGCTTCGGCGGCCCAGCGGATGAGGCGATGCGCGTCGATCGTGTTCGGCGAGCGCGCTATCTTGTCGAACGCGTAGGGAATGCCGACTTCCGCGCCGGCCTTCGCCAGTTGTGCGTTTGGCCGGTCGAGTGCCTCCGGGCTACCGAATTTGCGGCGCACATAATCGGCGCGCGGAATTCCCTCGGGCGGGATCGTCGGGTCGAGCTGAAACGGGCGCCAGCGAATGCGCAGCGGGATCTCGGGAACCAGCCTCGCCGCCGCCTCAAGCCGGCGCTTGCCGAGATAGCACCAGGGGCAGACGACGTCGGAAACCACGTCGACGGTCAATGGTGCGGACGCTCTCATCCGGTTGCCCTGTGTCCCGGTGCGGCGATGTCCAGCGGACGCAGCGGGTCCGTCCTGCCGTCCTCGCGGCGGCCTATCGGTGTGAGGCCGCGAACGGGGCCGTCGACGAGCTGGCATTCGACGGCCGTACGCACGAAACCGTCGGGGCCGATATCGAGGCGCGTGGAGACGGGCGCGGCACCTGGTACCGGGATCTGGCGAGCGGCGGGAATGGCCATGCCGCGCATCGAGACGAGGCCGCCGAGCGCGTGCGGATCGCGCGCTTTTCTCAGTTGTCCATCGACGCGAATTTCGAGCATCGGCTGGCCACTCTGCAATTCCGACGGGACGTAAACAGGACCGACCGGAACCGGGGCAACCGCCGAGCGATGCCGGCGGCGGACGACGTAGGCGAGCTCGTCGATTGCCGTGATGTCCGCTGCAGGAAATTCGGCGTCGATCCGGTCGCCGATGGGGTGCTTGTCCTTCCACACCGCGCACAAAAGCGGAGGCGCTGCCGCACTTGCCCTCAGGGCTGCAGCGAAAGGCGCTGCAACGGAACCCGGCGTGACAACAAGGGTCGGCGAGATTTCGTTCGAATGCGCGACAAGCCGTGAAAGGCGGTCAAAGCGGTGCAAATGGAGCAGTCCGGCGGTGAGCAGCCAGGGGACGAGGCCGGCACCGATGCCGGTCAGGCCCGAGAATGAGAAGGGCATCAAAATGCGCGGTGCATCGCCGAGGCGCATTTCCAGAACGAGGGTAAGGCCGCTGGCCAGCCAATGGCGGTGGCTGCGGGCATGAAGCTGCGGGTTCGCCGGCGCGCCACCGTTTGCCGTGACGGTTGCAACATGTGCGCCCGGCTGGCCCGTGCGCTCCAGCGTCGGAGGCGGAAGCATATCGTCGGGCCGCAACGAGCCGGCGAGGTCGAGGACGCCGCTCGGGAGTCCTCCGCCATAGCCGAACACGAGCCGGGCCGAGCGGATAGCGTCGGCGACGTCGCGAAGGCGCTCGCCGCGCGACTCGCCCTTGCTCACCGAAGTAACGATAACGCCCCTCGGTGCGAGCGGGCCGAGAATTGCCATGCAGTCGCGGCGGGTCCAAAGCGAAGGAACGGGAAACACAATCACTCCGGCGCGGAAAGCCGCGAGGAGAATAATGACCGTGTCGGCCGTCGGCGGTGCATCGATCGCTATGAGCGAGTCGGGTTCCAGGCCGGCCATACGGAAAAAGCTTGCGAGCGCATCCACGCGCCGGTCGATTTCGGCGTAAGTCAGCTCCTGTGCGGGGGCGGCGTTCCAGTGCTGCCGGTCGGGGTCGTCGACGAGCGCGAGGCGGTCGGGGTGCTCCCGGGCGTTCTTCCGGAGTATTCCGTCGAGCGTCGCGCGGCCCCAGTTGGGCATCGGCTGGTTCGGCGTTGCCGTCGGTTCGTCCAGGATCATCGGCGTCTGTTCAGTCCGTGGCCGGGTCGGCCCACCACGTGGTGAGCTGGTATCCGGAGATCGGCACGATGCCGGGATGCTTGATCCGGCTCCATCGCGCAACCCGACTCTTGGGCAAATAGAACAGGGGAATACAATAATGCCCGGAAATCAGCACACGATCGAGGGCGCGGGTGGCGGCAACGAAATCCTCGCGGCTCGCAGCCGCCAGAAGGGCCGATATCATGGCGTCGATGGCGGGCTCGCGGGCGCCCGCGAAATTGAATGAACCTTCCTTTTCGGCCGCGATTGCGCTCCAGCGGTTGTTCTGCTCGTTGCCGGGCGAAAGAGTGCCGCCCCAGCCGCCGAGAATCATGTCGTAGTCGAACGTCGTGACGCGCCCCTGATACTGGGACGAATCGACCAGCCGGATGCGCATGTCGATGCCTACGCGGGCGAGGGTTCGCTGAAAGGCGAGGGCGATTCGCTCCGTCTCCCGCGTATTTGCGAGAAACTCGAACGCGAACGGTTCCCCGGTACCGACGCGCACCATCCTTGTGCCGCGCAGCTCAAATCCGGCATCGCGCAGCAATTCGATGGCACTGAGCAGCGGCTTGCGGTCGCGACCGGAACCGTCGGTCACCGGTGGCGCCCAGGTTCCGTTCATCACCTCTTCGGCCACCGCCTTCGGAAAGGGTGCGAGCAGGGCGCGCTCGCGCTCATCGGCGGGCCGGCCGAAGGCCGATCCTTCCGTGTCCTGAAAGTAGCTCGCGTTGCGCCTGTAAATGCCGTGGAAGAGGTTGGCGTTGATCCATTCGAAGTCGAACAGATGGGTGAGGGCGCGGCGGATCCGGATGTCGGCGAAGATCTGCCGTCGGGTGTTGAAGATCAGGCCGAGCATCCCCGGCGGCGGCACGGGCGAGAGCTCTTCCTTCACGATACGGCCGTCGCGGACGGCCGGTATGTCGTATGCACTGTCCCAGTGCGACGGGTCGTTGTCGGGATAGACGTCGAAAAGGCCCTTCTTGAAGGCCTCGAACCGCGCATTCTCGTCACGAAAATAGTCGATGACTATTGTGTCGTAGTTGTCGAAACCCCGCTTGGCGGGAAGGTCCTTCGCCCAATAATCCGGGTTCCTTTGCAGCACGAGGCGGCTCGGCGGCTTCACTTCCTGCACGATGTAAGGACCGGAGCCGATGGGCGGCTTCAGCGTGGTGTTGTCGAATGTCTCCCGGTCGACCGCGTGCTTCGGCAACACCGGCATGAGAGCGAGAATCAGCGGCAGTTCGCGGTCGTCGATCTTGAAGTCGAAGCGCACGCCGCGGTCGCCGACACGCTCGACCCTTTCCACTTGGCCGTAGGCGGCCTGAAAATTCGGGCGGCCCTTGTCGCGCAGCAGCTCGAAGCTGAAGATCACGTCGTCGACGGTGACCGGAACGCCGTCGGAGAAGCGCGCGAGCGGGTTAATCGTGAATTCGACCCAGCTCCGGTCGTCCGGCGTACGGACGGAGTCCGCGATCAGCCCATAGAGGGTGAACGGCTCGGCGGCGGAGCGGGCCATCAGGCTTTCGAAGACATTGTCGCCCAAGGTTCCGTCGCGCAATCCACGCGCAGTCGTGCTTGCGCCTTTCACCACGAACGGATTGAGGCTGTCGAAGGAGCCGAGCAGGCCGTAGGCGATTCGCCCGCCCTTCGGCGCGTCGGGATTGACGTAGGGAAAGTGGGTGAAGTCCCGTGGCAGTTCCGGCTCGCCGTGCATGGCGATCCCATGCCGCGGCTCCGCCGCGCAGGCTGTGCCCGCGACGGGTGGAGCACCTGCCGCCAGGGCGAGGAAAACCAGCGCTGTGAGGTACTTAGACGAAACGGCAGCGGTCATCGAAACGCATTTCCCCTTGGCCTGCCCGCTCGATTCGCCCACGCTCGCCAGGAAGTTAATCGTACCATGCGACAGCCGCGACCGGGCTATCTCGAAATACTGGAAATCGCCTGAGGAGGCCGTTAAGGATACTGGCGGGCCCTACAGGCGGCAAAGGCCCGTCAAGCGGCGGTGTGAAAACGCCGCAAAAGGTTGGTGCGGGCGGCTTTCGGGCCGCTCCTGTGGGGGAAGCCGGCGCAGATGCGCAGGCCTTCAAACGGCAAATGAGCTGCCTGCTTTTCCATCGCGCCAGGCACGTTCACGATCCCGAGTCGGTGCAAGCGCGTCACCGTCTCGCCGCAATTCTCACCCATCCGACAGCCAACGTGGTTACGGCGATGCGGGGTATTCGATCCGCCGGGCAACGAGATTCGCAACCATTCAGGTAAGGTCATGGCCTCGAACCAGAAATCGCCGCTCATCCGGACTGCTTTGAAAGCAGTGTCGCCGTTGGCTCTGCTGCTGCTCCTCCCGGGGGCGGCGTATGCGCAGGCGGAGGGGGCCGCCAGCCAGGAGTCGATCTGGGTCAAGGTGTGCAGCACCGACCAGGCGTCGAAGCAGAAGGTCTGCATCACGCGGGCGGATCTGCGCGGGGAAAACGGCTCGTTCGTTTCGTCGGTGACGATCCAGCAGGTCGGCGACGAGAAGCGGTACGGCGTGGGCGTGCTGATGCCGCTCGGCGTGCTTCTCCAGCCGGGTGTGACGCTGGCCGTCGACGGCGCCAAGCTCGCCACCGCTCAGTTCACCATTTGTCTGCCGCAACCGCCCATCTGCGTCAGCTCGGTCGGGGCGGAGGCCGGATTCATCGATGCCTTCCGCAAGGGCGGCAAGCTCACGATGACGGCCCAGAACAGTCAGGGCAAGGACGTCAACCTCGACGTGAGCCTGATCGGGTTCTCGAAGGTCTTCGACGGACCCGGCATCGATCCGCAGCAGGCCGAAGCGCGCCAGAAGGAGCTGAACGACGCTCTGCAGAAGCGCGCGGAAGAGGCCCGGCAGAAACTCATCGAGCAGCAGAAGCAGTCGCAATAGCGGCGACTTTGGCGCGCCGCCGGATGGAGCCTAGTTCAGGTCGCGGCTTCTGGCCTTGTACACGCCATCCTGCCGCTCTGCGAAGAATTCGCGGATCTGCGGATGGCGGAGCGGCTCGGTCGACTCGTCCGGCAGCAGATTCTGCTCCGAAACGTAAGCGACGTATTCGGTTTCCGCGTTTTCGGCAAACAGGTGGTAGTAGGGCTGATCCTTGCGCGGCCGGATTTCCTCGGGAATGGCAAGCCACCATTCCTCGGTGTTGTTGAAGATGGGATCGACGTCGAAGACGACTCCGCGAAAGGGAAAAAACCGGTGACGGACAACCTGTCCTATCTGGAATTTCGCGGCACGAATCCTGTTCATCGCGACACCCGTCGGCTTCCCCGGCACCTCCCGCGCGACCTCCTGGCCGCGGCCTTCGTCCATGTCAATAATATCCAAGCGCGCACCGCTTTCAAACGCCGCCGAATTGACCGGAAAAGTCGAACCCGATAGGCCGGAAATGGCCGGTCTGCGGCAATCCGCTATTCTTTCCAGGCGGGAACGCGGCGCGCCGTACGGGGGGGTCCCGATCCTGGCATGAACGCCACCCTTACGCTCGCGGTTCCCTTTTTCGGGCTCGTGATCCTCGGCTATGTCGCGGGCAGGTTCTTCAGGCTGGCGCAGGAGGGACTCGGAGCCCTGCAGGGTTTCGCCACGCATGTTGCACTGCCGGTCCTGTTCTTCAGCTACATCGCAGAGACGCCGATCCAGGATTTCGCGGGGGTGGCGTTTCTCATCACGACGGCATTCTCGACGTACTGCGCCTTTGCGATTGCGTTCTCGGTCGCGGCGCTCATCAATCGCGGCAATGTGCCTGAAGCAACCGTTCAGGGTCTTCTGGGGTCGTGGTCGAACTCGGTTCTGCTCGCGCCGGGACTGACGATTGCAATGTTCGGGCCGGCGGCAACGCTACCGACGGCGCTGGTGTTCGGGTTCGATTTCATCGTCCTGGTAGCGGTTACGCCGTTGATGATGGCACTCGGCGGCCTGGATCAGCGCAAGCCGGCCGAGATGGCGCAGGCAATAGTTCGGCGCATCGTGCTCCATCCGATTGTAGTCGCGACCGTCTTGGGGCTGATATTCGCGGCGACCGAGTTTACGTGGCCCGATCCGGTCGACGCACTGTTTGCCATGCTGCGGGGCGCAGCGCCGCCGGCGGCGCTCTTTGCGGTCGGCACGATGCTCGCGACCGCGCAGGCGGCGCTGGTTCCGCGCGAGTTGCCCTATCTCGCGGCGAGCAAGCTCGTCGTTCACCCGATGATCGTTTACGTCCTGCTGAGTTGGGTCGGCGACTTCCCGCCGACGTGGGTCTATACGGCGGTGCTGATCGCGGCCTTGCCGTCCGCGCCGGAAGTGCTGGCCTATGCCCGCTCCTATAACGTCTACGAAGGAAAGGCAGCCGCCGGTGTGCTTGCGGTGTCGATACTTTCGCTGATCACGCTAGGCGCGCTGATCTACCTGATCGGCAACCGGATCCTGCCGCCAGACCTCTTCCCCTGAGGTTTCGATTCCCCTGTGCGGCGGTCGGCGGGGCGTCGGTTTCCCGACAAACCGAAGGCTGCGATGCCCTGGCGCATCACCGCGCGGCGGAGCGGTGGAACGCCGGCGAGCGCCGCTATGGCAAGACCGCGCGTACACTGGACGAGGAGGGAATCGGTCAGCAACGACCGGTTCAGGCCATCGACAATGGCGGTGCGGGCAAGCACGTCGGCGCGCCGGCGGCGGTTGTATGATTCGATGTGCGCTGGCGCTCCCGGATCGCCAGCGCTCAACGCGTCCGCGAGTTCGACAACGTCACGGAGGCCCAGGTTCAGGCCTTGTGCCCCGAGGGGCGGGATGACATGCGCCGCTTCTCCGACGAGAGCGATGCGGCGCGCGGCGAAAGCGTGCGCCCGCATCCCGGCAAGCGGAAACACCTGACGTGGCCCGTCGATCTCAATCTGGCCGAGAATCGAGGAAGAGCGGCGCTCAATCTCGTTGGCCAACGCGTCGTCCGAAAACGCCGAAAGGCGTTCCGCGCCTTCAGCCGTTTCGACGCATACAAGGCTCGACCTGTTACCCTGCAGCGGTACCAGTGTGAACGGGCCGGTTTCGGTGTGGAACTCGGTGGAGGTGTCGCGGTGGGGCAGCGTGTGGCGCAGGTTCACAACCAGCGCCGACTGCTCGTACCGCCATTCGCTCACGCCGATGCCGGCGGCTCCACGGGCCAGCGAGTTCCTCCCGTCCGCGCCGATCAGCACTCGCGCGGAGAAGCTTTGGCCGGCGGCGGTTGTCACCTCGACGAATTCCGGACCTGGTGCAATCGACGTTGCTGCGTTCTCTGCACGAACGACACCGCGGGACGTGCAAGCACGGTCGAGAATGCCAGTGAGCATGCCATTGGGGATGTTGTAGCCGAACGCATCCAGCCCGATCTCGGCGGCGTCGAATACGATCTCTGGCGCGCGGATCAGCCGCGAGGTTGCATCCGCAATACGGATACGGCGCAGCGGTGCGGCCTCGGCCTCGATCGCGGGCCATATGCCGGTTCTCTCGAAGAGGCCTTGCGATCCCGCGAGAAGCGCCGTCGTGCGCTCGTCGGCCGGACGCGGGGCCGCAATCAGCAAGACAGAGCGGCCGAGCGTCCGGGCGAGCAGGGCGGCGGACAATCCGGCAGGACCGCCGCCGACAACCGCTATGTCATATGTTTCGGTGCGCGTCGGCTCACTCCGCGGGGGCATTGCCAAGCGGCAGTTCGCGGCGCCGCTGCCAGGCGAGGAACAGCCCCGTTGCCCAGGAGCCTGCCGCCATTGCAGCAATGAACAGGATGACGTCGCCGGGAACGATCGCGAGGTCGGCGATGGCGGGGCCGGGGCAAAGGCCAGAGAGTCCCCAGCCAATGCCAAAGACCGCTGCACCGCCGAGGAGCCGCGCGTCGATCCGCGTATAGGTCGCAGGGTGATAACGATCCGCCGCGACGGGCCTGGCCCCGGCAAACCTGTAGAAGAAGAACGCGACTATCACCGCCCCGCCCATGACGAAGGCCAGGCTTGGATCCCATCCCCCGGTTGGAATCGCGGCAAAATCGAGAAAATCCTTCACCTTCTTCGGGTCGATCATGCCGGAGATGGTCAGCCCGACGCCGAAGAGGAGGCCAGCGACCACGTTGATTGTCGCCTGAAGCGCATTGCGGGTCATATCAGGTGCCTCACGACGGTGACGGTAACGACCCCGAGCAGCATGAAGGTGAGCACTGCGGCGAGAGAACGCGGCGAAAGCCGTGCGAGGCCGCAAACGCCGTGGCCCGACGTGCAACCGTTGCTGAGGCGGGTGCCGATACCGACCAGCAGGCCGGCTATGACGAGCAAACCCAGCGGAGTTGACTGGGTCGGCGTCACGATCGCAAGCGACGGGGCGATGGCCGGTCCCAGGTGCCAGGCAAGGCCCGCCCCGATTGCAAGGGCGGCAAGGAATACCAGCCGCCAGCCAACCTCGTTCTCCCGCACGGGCACCACGTTGCCGAGGATGCCAGCGATGCCCGCGATGCGGCCGTTGATGATCCACAGGAGACCGGCAGAAAGCCCGATCAGGGCACCGCCGATGAGGGCGGAGATGGGCGAAAAATTCTCCATGACACGCGTCCTTGGGCCCTTCGGGGCATTTTTTTCTATTCATCAGCCTATGCGTTGGGCAAACCCGCATCAAGAACGGTTTTCCTCAAGGGTCGGTCTTTTGGAGCAAGCGGAACCGATCCTGAGGCATGTTGCGCGAATTCGGCGTTGGGGCTTAGGAATTGCCAAAGGCGGCCGCGCTGCGGCGCAGTCAGGGAGGGGGCGTTGGCAAAGACGCACGCGATCCGTTTCCACCAGTTCGGCGGACCGGAGGTGCTCCGGTGGGAGGAGGTGGAGACCGGCAGTCCCGGGCCCGGCCAGGTTCTGGTCCGACATACCGCAGTCGGCCTCAACTATGTGGATACATATCAGCGCACCGGCCTTTATCCGGTCGAACTGCCCTTCGTCCCCGGCAGCGAAGGAGTAGGGGTGGTGGAGGACGTGGGGCCGGGGGTCATGCACCTTCGCGTCGGCGACCGTGTGGGATATCCGAACGCGAACGGCTGGGGCTATGCGGAGCGGCGGCTTATCGAGGCGGACCGTCTCGTGATCCTGCCAAAGGAAATCGACGACCGCACGGCGGCAGCGGCCCTCCTCAAGGGCTGCACGGTCTATTCGCTCCTGCATCTGGTTTATCCGGTCGGGCGGGACACCACGCTCCTCATCCACGCCGCGGCCGGGGGGATCGGACTCATCTTCTGCCAATGGGCCAGGCATCTCGGCGCGACAGTCATCGGAACCGTCGGGTCGGATGAGAAAGCGCAGCTTGCGCGCGCCAATGGGTGCGACCACACCATCAACTACCGGACCGAGGATTTCGTTGCCCGCGTGAAAGAGATCACGGGCGGGAAGGGGTGCGATGTCGTCTACGACTCCGTCGGCAAGGATACTTTTCCCGGTTCGCTCGATTGTATTCGCACGCGCGGGATGTGGGTTTCGTTCGGGCAATCGTCCGGCAAGGTGCCGCCCTTCGACGTTGGGCTCCTGATGCAAAAGGGGTCGCTGTTCATGACCCGAATGAGCCTGCGCCACTACGCAGCCACCCGACCCGAGCTTGAGGGGGCGACCGGCGCGCTTTTCGACGTGTTGGCGAAGGGGATCGTGAAGATCGGCCCGCGGCAGGAATTCCCGCTCTCCAAGGCGGCCGACGCGCACCGCGCCCTCGAAGCGCGGGCGACCGCGGGTGCGACGGTTCTCATGCCCTGACCGGGCAGGTGGCCGGCCGCGGCCGGGGGTCCTTCAAAATTCCGTTTGATTGGCACCCGGCCATGCTCCATGTTTGACCAAATGATCGAAAAACCGCAGGACATGCGCCTGCTTTCGGTCGAACGGCGCTGAGAGGCCTGCGGCCATGGATATCCTGGATCGCGTATGGGGCGCCTGACCACGCACGTTCTCGATACTGCCGCCGGTCGCCCGGCGACGGGGCTGAGGATCGAGCTCTATCGCCTGGGAGCGGAGCCCGCTCCGGTCGCAACTGCCCACACCAACAGCGACGGGCGGGTCGAGCGGCCGCTGCTCGAGGGGGCGGCGTTCACGGTCGGCACCTACGAGCTTCACTTTCATGTCGGTGAGTATTTGCGCCGCGGCGGGCTGGTATTGCCGGCACCGGCGTTTCTCGATGTCGTGCCGATCCGCTTCGGGGTGGCGTCCCCGGACGAGCATTATCATGTGCCGCTTCTGCTATCGCCTTACGGCTACTCGACGTATCGCGGGAGCTAACGCGGATGCGCAACTCGGTCCGGTTCCTGCGTAACGGGCGTGTCGTCGAGATCGACGACTTCGCGCCGAGTGCGCTGCTCCTGGACTATCTCCGCCTGACGGAGGGCGCGACGGGCACGAAGGAGGGCTGCGGCGAGGGCGACTGCGGCGCGTGCACGGTTGCGGTCGGGCGCATGAGGGGCGGGCGGCTCGTCTACGAGCCCGTCAACGCATGTATCCAGCTGCTCGGCGGACTCGACGCAACGGATGTCGTTGCCGTGGAAGATATCGCAGGGACAGGCGGCGAACTCCATCCCGTGCAGGCGAAGATGGTCGAGAAGCACGGCTCGCAGTGCGGGTTCTGCACGCCCGGCTTCGTCATGAGCCTGTTCACGCTTTTTCATGCGACCGACGGTCCGGTCGATCGGCGCACGATCAACGATTGGCTGGCCGGGAATCTCTGCCGCTGCACCGGATACCGGCCGATCGTCGACGCCGCGCTCGAGGCGCTCGCGGGCCCGCGGCAGGACCGCCACTTGCAGATCGCGGACGCGACCGCGGCCCGGCTGAAGTCGATCGCCGACAACGAGGACATTTTCATCGGCTACGAAAGCCGGTTCTTTGCAGCGCCGGCCAGCATCGACAGTCTGGCGGTGCTCTACCAGCACCATCCGGACGCGGTGCTGGTGGCAGGCGGAACAGATGTGGGCCTCTGGATCACAAAGCAGCTCCGGGAACTGCCGAAGATCATTCATCTCGGCCGCGTGCGCGATCTCGACCGCATCGAGGAAACCAAGCACGAGATCCTGATCGGACCGACGGTCACCTACGCGGCGATCGAACGGCAGATCGCTGCCATCGATCCGGACCTCGGCGAATTGTTCCGGAGGCTCGGGGCGCGGCAGGTGCGCGCCTGCGGGACGGTCGGCGGCAATATCGCGAACGGGTCGCCCATCGGGGATACGCCGCCGGCCCTGATAGCCTTGGGGGCGAGTATCGAGCTTCGGCGCGGCACCCAGCTAAGGGTGATGTCGCTCGAGGAATATTTCATCGATTACGGCAAGCAGAATCGCGTTCCCGGCGAGTTTCTCACCGGCATTCTCATTCCGAAGCCACAGCCGGGCGACGTGTTCCGCTGCTTCAAGATATCCAAACGGTTCGACCAGGACATCTCCTCGGTGATGGGTGCGTTTCGTTTCACCGTGGAGGACGGGGTCATCACCGACGCGCGGGTCGCCTATGGCGGCATGGCCGGGATCCCAAAGCGTGCGCTGTTCACTGAGGCGGCCCTCAAGGGCATGCGGGTTGGAGATTCGAGAGCCTGGTCGCGGGCGTTTGTTGCGCTTCGGGAGGACTACGCTCCCATCGACGACCACCGGGCGAGCGCACGCTACCGGGCGGAGACGGCACAGGCCTTGCTTGGAAAGGCGTTGATAGAGGCGGCCGGTACCAGGAGCCTGCGCACCAGGGTGATCGGGCATCGCGAACAGGTGCTTCATGCGGCTGAGTGAGGCGGCGCACGAGCACGAGCGTCTCCGGCAGGTCCGGCGGCCGGTCGCGCATGACAGTGCTGTCAAGCACGTAACGGGCGCGGCCGTCTATGTGGACGACATCCGCGAGCCGGCAGGAACGCTGCATTGCGCGGTGGGGCTCTCGTCCATCGCGGCGGGACGGATCACTGGCATGGACCTCTCGGCGGTGCGGGATGCGCCCGGCGTGGTCGCCGTGCTCACCGCCGCCGACATACCCGGTTCGAACGACGTCAGCGCGAAGGGCGTGGGCGACGATCCGGTTCTGGCGGAGGACCAGGTCCGGTTTTTCGGGCAGGCGATGTTTCTCGTGGTTGCGCTGACGCGGGATCAGGCGCGGCGGGCGGCCCGGCTTGGCAAGATCGCCACGGCGCCGTCCATGCCGCTCATCGATGTCGACGATGCAATCGCCGCGGGATCCAAGGTGCTCGACGACTATTCCTTCGGCCGCGGCGATGTCGCGGCGGAGATTGCCGCAGCGCCGAAGAAGCTCAGCGGTACTTTCCGCATGGGCGGGCAGGAGCATTTCTATCTCGAAGGTCAGGCGGCGCTCGCCATACCCGGCGAGGGCGGCGAGATGCTGATTCATTCCTCGACACAGCATCCGAGCGAAGTGCAACACGTCGTATCCCGCATGCTGGAGAGGCCGCAGAGCGCGATTACGGTCGAGGTGCGGCGCATGGGCGGCGGGTTCGGCGGCAAGGAGAGCCAGGCCACGCAATGGGCTGCGCTCGCGGCGCTCGCGGCGTGGAAGACCGGCCGACCGTGCAAGATACGGCTCGATCGGGACGACGATATGCTGGCGACCGGGAAGCGGCACGATTTCCGGGTGGACTACACGGTCGGAGTCGGGCCGACCGGGCTCATCAGGAGCGTCGACGTGAAGCTCACGGCCCGTTGCGGTCACTCCGAGGACCTCTCGCTCGGGGTCGTGGACCGCGCGATGTTCCATGCCGACAATGCCTACTACTACCCCGCGGTTCACGTGATGGGCCGGCGCATGCGCACCAACACGGTGTCCAACACCGCGTTTCGCGGATTCGGCGGGCCGCAGGGAATGCTTTTCGCCGAGCGAATGCTCGACGACATTGCCTACACCATGGGCCTCGATCCACTGGATGTGCGGATCGCCAATTTCTACGGCGGAGCCGGGCGCGACCGGACACCCTACGGGATGCGGGTGGAGGACAACTGCCTGCCAGAGCTGGTGGGGCAGCTCGAGAAGTCGAGCGATTACCGCCGGCGTCGGCAGGAGGCGACCGACTTCAATGCCGGGAGCCCGATTCTCAAGCGCGGCCTGGCGCTGACGCCGGTCAAATTCGGTATCTCGTTCACGTTGATCCCGCTCAATCAGGCGGGCGCACTGGTTCATCTCTACAAGGACGGGTCGATCCACCTCAATCACGGCGGCACGGAGATGGGGCAGGGGCTCTTCATCAAGGTGGCGCAGGTGGTTGCCGAGGAGTTCGGTGTCGACCTCGACCAGGTAAGCGTTTCCGCTACGTCGACGGCGAAGGTTCCGAACACCGGTCCGACCGCCGCTTCCGCCGGTTCGGATCTCAACGGCATGGCGGCGCTCGCGGCGTGCCGCACCATCAAGGACCGGCTCTTCGATTTCATTCAGGAGAAGTGGCAGGTACCGCGCGATCAGGTGCAGTTCCGCGACGGGCAGGCGATCCTCGGCAATCGGGCGATGAAGCTCGCGGAGCTTGCGGAGGAAGCCTGGCGGGCGCGGGTCTCGCTCTCTTCCACCGGCTTTTACAAGACGCCCAGGATCGAATGGGACAGGGCGAGCGCGACGGGCCGGCCGTTCTTCTACTTCGCGTATGGAGCGGCGTGCTCGGAAGTGACGGTGGATACGATGACCGGCGAGATGCGCGTGGATCGTGTCGACATCCTTCACGACGTCGGCCGCTCGCTGAATCCTGCCGTGGACATCGGGCAGATCGAAGGCGGCTTCGTGCAGGGGATGGGGTGGCTCACAACCGAGGAACTCGTCTGGGATTCCGCGGGGCGCCTCCGCACCCATGCACCCTCGACTTACAAGATACCGGTCGCGTCTGACGTACCCGCGGACTTCCGCGTGGAGCTTTTCGAGTCCGGCGGGAACCGCGAGGAGACGATCTACCGCTCCAAGGCGGTCGGCGAGCCTCCGCTGATGCTAGCGATCTCGGTCTTTTGCGCGATCGTCAACGCTCTGTCCAGCCTCAAGAAGGGCGTGATGCCGCCGCTCAACGCGCCGGCGACACCGGAGTCGATAATGCGTGCCGTCCGTCTGCTGACTGGCGGCGGGGCAGGTGCCTGATGCGCGTCTGGTCGCGCCTGCTCGACGCCATGATCCGCAATGAGCGGGCGGCGATGGTTACGGTCGTGGGTGCGCTCGGTTCGACCCCGCGCGAGGCCGGGGCGCGCCTCATCGTACAACCCGACGGTGGCTTTACGGGCACCATAGGCGGCGGGACCCTGGAATGGCGCGCGATTGCGCTCGCACAAGCGGCGCTCGCCGATCCACGGTCGCCGCCTTTCGAACTGAGAAGCTTTGCGCTGGGACCGGAGCTCGGCCAGTGCTGCGGCGGGCGGGTAGAGCTCGCAGTTGAAATCTTCGACAAGGCGCGGCTGCCGGAGGTCGAGATCCTGGCGGCGCGGGAGGCGGAGGGCGCGTTTTCGACCGAGGGCCGATCCGAAGACGGCCGGCTCGTTCGGCACGTTACGGAAGGCAGGACGCTGCCGACCGGGCATGCCGAATGGGCGGACGGTGTGCTTCACGAGGGGTTTGGCGAGCTGCTCCGGCCGCTGTTCCTCTTCGGCGCCGGGCATGTGGGGCGGGCGCTGGCGCTGGCGCTCGCGCCGCTTCCCTTCGCGGTCACGTGGGTCGATCCGCGGCCGGATGCCTTTCCCGCGCACGTGCCGGCGAATGTCATGCCGCGGCGGTTCGAGAATGCGGTTGACGCAATCGCAGAGGCGCCCGAGGGCGCCTTCATCCTGGTCATGACGCACAGCCACGGGCTTGACCTTGCCATTGTCCACGCGGCGTTCGTCGCGGACCGGTTTCCCTATGTCGGATTGATAGGCAGTGCAACGAAGCGCGCGCGGTTCGAGAAGCGGCTGGCTGAAGCGGGAATTCCGCGCGACCGCATCGCGAAACTCGTTTGTCCGATCGGCATTCCGGGCATCAAATCGAAGGCGCCGGCGGCGATTGCGGCGGCGACAGCGGCGGAGCTTCTGATCCGTGACGAAGCGCTTCGCGCGGCGGCGGGAGCCATTCCCCAAACGGCGGTCACTGGCGGGAGGGGGCGCAGCCGGGCGCGATGAACGACGCGGGGGTGGCGATGGCGCCGGCAAGGGCGCCCCGGCGGACGACAGTCCCGACGCTGGAAGCAATCGGGATCACGAAGACATTCGGCACGCTGGTCGCCAACGATCGTGTCGATTTCGCCATTCACCCGGGCGAGATTCATGCGCTGCTTGGCGAAAACGGCGCGGGCAAGTCCACACTGGTGAAGATTCTCTACGGCGCACTTCAGCCCGACAGCGGAGAGGTCCGCTGGGAAGGGAAGCCTGTGTCGATCTCCAACCCCGCGGCGGCGCGCCGACTCGGGATAGGGATGGTCTTCCAGCATTTCTCGTTGTTCGAGGCGTTGACGGTCGCCGAGAACATTGCGTTGGCGCTCAACGACCAGCGCGACATGGGGAAGCTCCGGAGCCGCATTCGCGAGGTCTCGTCCGAATACGGGCTCCCGCTGAATCCGGACTCGATGATAGCCGATCTTTCGGTCGGCGAGCGGCAGCGGGTGGAGATCGTCCGATGCCTGCTCCAGAATCCCCGGCTCATCATCATGGACGAGCCGACGTCGGTACTGACGCCGCAGGAGGCCGAGGACCTTTTCCGGACGTTGCACCGGCTGGCGGATGGCGGCGTGTCGGTGCTGTATATCTCACACCGGCTCGAAGAGGTCCGGCAGATTTGCCATCACGCAACAATTCTTCGCCACGGCAAGGTGGTGGCGGAGTGCGATCCCCAGGCCGAGACGGCGGCGCGGATCGCGAGCCTGATGGTGGGTGCGGAGCTTCGCGAGGTGCAGCCCCCGGAACCTGTTTCCGAGGAAGCCCCCGTGCGGCTCGCGATCCGCAACCTTTCGATGCCAGCGCCGAGCGCCTTTGGCGTCGCACTCGATTCGATCTCCCTCGAGGTGCGTGGCGGGGAGATCGTCGGTATCGCCGGCGTGGCCGGCAACGGGCAGGGCGAATTGTTCGATGCTCTTTCGGGCGAGCGTCTGGCTCCGCGGGCAGAGGCGATCGTCATCGACGGCGTTCCCTGCGGCCGAAAGGGCGTGACGGCGCGGCGGCGGCTCGGGGCAGCCTTCATTCCGGAGGAGCGGCTCGGCCACGGCGCGGTGCCGCGGATGCGGCTTTCCGAGAATGTCATCCTCACCCGGCATGGCACGCGCGACGGGCTTACCCGGACCGGGATCGTCGATCTCGGGAGCGCACGCAGGATCGCGGCGCGCGTGGGGTCGGACTACGACGTGCGCAAGGGTGCGCCGGACCCCGAGGCTACATCGCTGTCCGGAGGCAACCTTCAGAAGTTCGTGGTCGGCAGGGAGATCGACCGAAAGCCGTCCGTGCTCGTTGTGAGTCAACCGACATGGGGCGTCGATGCAGGCGCAGCCACGACGATTCGGCAAGCGCTGGTCGACCTCGCCGAGGGCGGGTCGGCCATTCTGATGATAAGCCAGGACCTCGACGAGGTGCTCGAGATTTCGGACCGGGTTGCGGTGATATCGAAGGGACGGCTTTCAACGCCGCGCGACGCACGGCTTGTGACACGCGAGGAGATCGGTCTGCTCATGACGGGCGTCGGGGAGGGAGCTTCGGGTGCTGCGCGTTGAGCTGGTGCGCCGGCCGGAGCGGTCGGTGCGGATGGCCATTCTTTCGCCGGTGCTTGCCGTCGCGCTCACCGTAGCGACGGGCTTCATCGTTTTCTGGGCGATCGGGATCGATCCCTTCCGGGCGCTCTACATCTATTTCGTCGAGCCGTGGACGCAGGCATGGTCGCTTCAGGAGATCGTGGTAAAGGCGATTCCGATCACAATGATCGCGATCGGTCTGTCGCTTTGTTATCTTGCGAACACGTGGAACATCGGGGCCGAAGGACAGCTCGTCATCGGCGCGATCGTCGGCTCGTCGATTCCGATTCTGTTTCCCGAATGGCAGACGCCGCTCACGCTGCCATCGATGCTGATTCTCGCCATTGCAGGCGGTATGGCGTACGCCGCGATTCCGGCGACGCTGAAGATCCGTTTCGGCACGAACGAGATTCTGACGAGCCTGATGCTCGTCTATGTCGCGAACCTGCTGCTCGACTGGCTGGTGCGCGGACCGTGGCGAAATCCGCAGGGCTACAATTTTCCGGGCAGCGTGGATTTTTCGGACGCCGCGTCGCTTCCCATCCTGATTTCGGGCGGCCGGCTCCACCTTGGCCTTATCTTCACAATTCTGGTGGTGCTGGTTGCGTGGTTCGCGCTGCGGCGGACCATCACCGGCTTCGAGATCAATGTGCTCGGGCAGGCGCCGCGGGCGGCGGCCTTCGCGGGGTTTAGCCGGAACCGCATGATTCTCATAACATTTCTGGTTTCCGGCGGGCTTGCGGGCCTGGCCGGCATTCAGGAGGTGGCGGGGCCGATCGGCAAACTCGATGTGGTCATTTCGCCGGGCTACGGCTTCACGGCAATCATCGTGGCGTTCCTTGGCCGTTTGAATCCGATCGCGATTCCTGTGGCCGGCATCGTGCTGGCCCTTTCCTATATCGGCGGAGAATCGGCGCAGATCATGCTCGGGCTGTCCGGCAAGACAGCGCGTGTCTTCCAGGGGATTCTTCTCTTCTACGTGCTCGCCTGTGACAGCTTCATTCTGTATCGCCTGCGGTTTGTGCGGACGCCGGCGCGGCAAGTCGCGGAGTCTGCGACATGATGGCGGAGGCGATCCTTCTCACCATCGTGACGGCCTCGACGCCGCTTCTCCTCGCCGCGATCGGGGAGCTTGTCGCGGAGCGGAGTGGCGTTCTCAACCTCGGCGTCGAGGGCATGATGATCATGGGCGCCGTCTGCGGCTTCGCATTCGCGGCAATGAGCGGCAATGCGGCCGTTGGCGTGGTCGGTGCGATTCTGGCCGGGATGGCGATGGCGGCCCTGTTCGGATTCCTGACGCTGGTGCTGGTCGCCAATCAGGTAGCCACCGGCCTGGCGCTGACGCTGCTGGGGCTCGGCCTATCGGGCCTGATCGGCGATCCGTTCACGGGGAAGGCAGGCGTCAAGGTTCAGGCGATCTACATTCCATACCTCACCGACATTCCCCTGATCGGCCGGCTCGTATTCGGGCAGGATCCGCTTGTTTATGTCGCTGTGGCGCTCACGATCGCGGTATCGTGGTTCCTGTTCCGCACCCGCGGCGGGCTCATCCTGCGCGCCGTCGGGGACAATCATGCTTCGGCGCATGCGCTCGGGTACAGCGTGGTCCGGGTGCGGTTCCTGGCGGTCCTTTTCGGCGGAGCGTGCGCAGGTCTCGGCGGCGCGTATCTGTCGCTCGCCTATACGACCCAATGGCTGGAGAACATGACGGCGGGGCGCGGCTGGATCGCACTGGCGCTCGTGGTATTCTCGTCCTGGCTGCCGTCGCGGCTGGCAATCGGGGCACTCCTTTTCGGTGCGGTCGGAATTCTTCAGCTCCACGCGCAGGCGCTGGGGCTCGGGATACCGTCCCAATTTCTTTCCAGCCTGCCATATCTGACGACCATTCTCGTTCTGGTTCTGATTTCGGGAAACCGCCTTCTGCTCCGGGCAAATACACCGGCCTGCCTGGGGCAATCGTTCGTGCCGGACCGGTGAAGGATTTTCCCGGGCCGGGAGCGATCCGCGGCCCGATAATTGCTGTCATAGGAATACGCCAACGGATCGCATAGAGTTGGGGTAGCAGGGAGACGTAACATGCTGAAAAACCTGATTACCGGGGCGGCGGCACTGTCGCTTGCCCTGGCAGTGGGCACCGCCAACGCCCAGGAGAAGCTGAAGATCGGCTTCATCAATGTGGGTCCGAAGAACGATGGCGGCTGGACGCAGGGACACTGGACCGGCGCCGAGGCTGTCAGAAAGCACTTCGGCGACAAGGTGGAAATCACCTTCATCGAAAATGTGCCGGAGGGGCAGGACGCCGAGCGGGCGATCGAGGGCCTGGCCCGCGCCGGCAACAAGCTCATCTTCACGACCTCGTTCGGTTTCATGGACCCGACGATCAAGGTGGCGGAGAAGTTTCCGGACGTGAAGTTCGAGCACGCGACCGGCTTCAGGACCGCGCCGAACGTGACGACCTACAATGCGCGCTTCTACGAGGGCCGCTACATCATCGGGCAGATCGCCGCGAAGATGTCGAAGAAGGGCGTCGCCGGCTACATCGTGTCCTTCCCGATTCCGGAAGTCGTCATGGGCATCAATTCGTTCATGCTCGGCGCGCAGTCGGTCAATCCGGACTTCAAGCTGAAGATCGTGTGGGTGAACACGTGGATGGATCCCGCCAAGGAAGCGGACGCCGCGAAAGCGTTGTTCGACCAGGGCGTGGACATCATCACGCAACACACCGACTCGACCGCGCCGCTTCAGATCGCGCAGGAGCGTGGGTTGCTGGGCTTCGGTCAGGCGCATGATATGTACGATGCGGCGCCCAAGGCGCAGCTCACGGCGATCATCGACAACTGGGGCCCGTACTACATTGCCCGCACCCAGGCCGTGCTCGACGGCACCTGGAAGTCGCAATCGAGCTGGGACGGGCTGAAGGAAGGCACGGTCCAGATGGGCGCCTACACCAACATGCCCGACGACGTGGCCGCGGCCGCGAAGGAGATGGAAGCGAAGATCAAGTCCGGCGAGTTCCACCCCTTCACGGGCCCGATCTACGACCAGGAGGGCAAGGAGCGGTACAAGGCCGGCGAGGTAGCGCCGGACGGCGACCTCCTGAGCATGAACTGGTACGTGAAGGGAATCGACGACAAGCTGCCCCAATAGGGCACGCGGCGTGTCTTCGGAAACGCGCCCTTCGGGGCGCGTTTCCATCCCGGGGCGATGTCAGCTTTCATCTCCGACTGGTTGAATCTGCTGATCCGATGGGCCCATCTGGTCGTGGGCATCGGCTGGATCGGCACATCGTTCTATTTCATCGCGCTCGATTTCAGCCTGCGCAAACGCGAGCGCATGAACGAAGGCGTCTACGGCACCGCGTGGCTTGTGCATGGCGGCGGATTCTATCACGTCGAGAAGTATCTGGTGGCGCCGAAGTCGCTGCCGCCGGATCTCGTCTGGTACCGGTGGGAGGCGTATCTCACCTGGGTAACCGGATTCGCGCTGCTCGTCGTCCATTACTACTGGCACGCAAATCTCTATCTCATCGACCGGTCGGTGCTTGCGTTGCGGCCGTCGGAGGCGGTCGTCATATCGGTCGCGTCGCTGGCGGCGGGCTGGTTCGTTTACGACTGGCTTTGTCGCTCGTGGATCGGCCGGTCGACCGCGCGACTGGCGCTTTGCGTGTTCGTGCTGATCGTGGCGGGCGCGTGGTTCTACGAGAACGTCTTTTCGGGGCGGGGCGCGCTGATCCATGTCGGTGCGTTTGTCGGCACCATGATGGCGGTGAATGTGTTCGGCGTGATCATTCCGAACCAGAAGAAGATCACGGCCGCATTGCTCGCGGGCCGTGAGCCCGATCCAGCGCTCGGCGCGACCGGGAAGCAGCGTTCGCTGCACAACAATTATCTGACGCTGCCTGTGCTGGTGATGATGGTGAGCAACCATTATCCGATGCTCACCGGACATCCGCAGATCTGGCTGCTCGTCGCACTGATCGTGATCGTCGGCGCAACGGTGCGCCATTTCTTCAACCGTCACGACGCGGGCGATCCGCTGGCCAGAATCTGGTGGACGTTGCCGGTGGCGGCAGCGGGCGTCGCGGTCGCCGTGATTCTCACATGGCCCCGCGCGCCCGAGGTTGCCGCCGGCGTGCAGGTTTCCGATGCCGAGGTGCTGTCCGTCGTCGGCAGGCATTGCGTCATGTGCCATAGCGCGGCGCCGACCTATGAGGGGATTGAAGCACCGCCGAAAGGCGTAACGCTGACCACCATCGACAGCATCCGGCGGCACGGACCGGCGATTCTCAGGCAGGCTGTGCAGACTGACGCGATGCCGCTCGGCAACGAGACCCACATGACGGACGAGGAGCGCGCACGGCTCGGTGCGTGGCTTCGCGCGCAGCGGGACTAGCGGCATGCCGCCTTTCACGATCGCGCAGGTCAACGCAATGCCGCTGTCCGATTTCGTGGCCGCATTCGGCGACGTCGCGGAGCATTCGCCATGGGTCGCAGAGGCCGCGGAAAAGGCGCGCCCGTTTTCCGACCGGGAGGACATGATCGCTGCGTTCGCCGCCGTCATTCAGGCCGCCGATCGCGCGCGTCAGCGCGATCTGCTGCTCGCACACCCCGACCTCGCGGGGCGTGCAGCGATTGCCGGCGAGCTCACAGCGGATTCGAGGCGCGAGCAGGCCGGTGCCGGGCTCGATCGGCTCACGCCGGAGGAGTTCGCGCGCTTCAGCGAACTGAACGCGGCATATCGCGCCCGGCATGGCATTCCCTTCATCCTCGCCGTTCGCGGGGCGACAAAGAATGAAATCATCGCCGCTTGCGCCGCGCGTACGCCCAACGACCCCGATGAGGAGTTGAGAACCGCAATCGCACAGGTGTGCCGTATTGTGCGTTTCCGGCTGGAGGACCGGGTTCGGGGCTAGTGCCCGGTTTGGCTGAGGACTACACCACCGTCCCGAAGAGGTCATAGGCATCGGAGCGGTCGATGCGGGCGGTCACGATCTCGCCGACCCGGACGGGGCGGCGCGATTCGAGACGGACGACGCCGTCGATCTCCGGCGCGTCCCATTTGGTGCGGCCCCTGGCAGCAAGGCCGCTGCTCTCGTCGACGATCGCCGGAACGCGGCGGCCGACCTTCGCCTTCAGCTTCCTTGCGCTGATCTCCTGCTGCGCAGCCATGAAGCGGTTCCAGCGCTCTTCCTTTACCTCCTCGGGCACGGGATCGGGAAGGGCGTTTGCGGCTGCACCGGCGACCGGCTCGTAGCGGAAGCAGCCGACGCGGTCGAGCCGTGCTTCCTTCAACCAATCGAGCAATCCGGCGAAATCCTCTTCGGTTTCGCCCGGAAAACCCACGATGAATGTCGAGCGGATCGCGATGTCGGGCACAATCTCACGCCACTTGCGGATGCGGTCGAGCGTTCGCTCCGCCGCTGCCGGCCGGCGCATGGCCTTCAGGATTTGCGGGCTGGCGTGCTGGAACGGAATGTCGAGATAGGGAAGGACCTTGCCCTCCGCCATCAGCGGGATCACTTCGTCGACGTGTGGATACGGATAGACATAGTGGAGCCGCACCCATGCGCCCAGCGTACCAAGTTCCCCTGCGAGATCGCGGAACCGGGCGCGCACTTCGCGGTCGCGCCAGGCGCTTGAGGCGTATTTGACGTCGACGCCATAGGCGCTGGTGTCCTGTGAGATCACCAGCAGTTCCTTCACGCCCGCCTCGACGAGCCGCTCCGCCTCGCGGAGCACGTCGCCGGCCGGGCGGCTTTCGAGCTTTCCGCGCAGCCTGGGGATGATGCAGAAGCTGCACCGGTTGTTGCAGCCTTCCGAAATCTTCAGGTAGGCGTAGTGGCGCGGCGTGAGCTTGATGCCCTGCGGCGGCACGAGGTCGATGAATGGATCGTGCAGCGGCGGCACGGCCTGGTGCACCGCCTCGACCACGCTCTCATAGGCCTGCGGTCTCGTTATCGCGAGGACCTCGGGAAATTTCTGGCGAATGATATCCGGCTCCGCGCCCATGCAGCCGGTGACTATGACTTTGCCGTTCTCGGCAATGGCGGTGCCGATCGCCTCGAGGGACTCCGCTTTGGCACTGTCCAGAAACCCGCAGGTATTGACCACCACGACATCCGCGCCCTCGTGGCGCTTGGTCAGCTCGTAACCCTCGGCGCGGAGCTGCGTAACGATGCGCTCGGAATCGACCAGCGCCTTCGGGCAGCCGAGGCTGACGAACGAGATGCGGGGCGGAACGCGGGTCACGCTTGGCGGCTGCCATTGGTTTCAGGGCGGCATCCTCCTGTGGAAGGGCCGCGCCAAAGTCAATGGGCCTGAGGAAGAAAGCCGCTTCCTGGCAGGCGGGCTTCAATTGCCCCCGAAGCGGACCGACGCGCCGAAAAGAACGTGGTGCGTGAAGAGGTCGGTGTGGATGCGGTATGCGCTGTCCGAAAGCGGTGCGTTTATGCCGGCCCAGCTGAACTTGTACTCGGTGAACAGCGAAAAGTGCCTGGTTACCTCGATATCGACGCCGGCCAGCACCTGGGCGGCGAATCCGCCGTACGCATAGTCGAATGTCGTCGGCAGACCTGACGCAACTCCGGCTCCGGTTACTTCGACATGCGGGATGCTGATGCCGGCGCCGGCGCCGACATAGGGCTGGAATCGGCCCAGCGGCTCGAAACGGTACATGCTGTTCACCGTCAGCATCGTGAAGCCGTCGGTGAACTCGAGGCGATCGAAGATGTTGCCAATCTGGTCGGTACCGTTGACTGGGTTGCCATTGATGGTTCCCGAATAGTTCACAGTCGCGTCTGCCTTGGCACGCACCTTGGCGTGCGTCAGGTCGAACATGAGGCCCCAATGGGGCATCGAGTCAGGCCAATAGATCACGCGCGCGCCGTAATAAGGTGCCGCGCCGTCGAAGGTGAAAGGAAGGCCGTCCCAGGGAACGCTCTGAACGGTCCAGTTGGTACCGGGGCCAGTGAAGGTCACGTCACTGTTGTGCGTGCCGTTCCATCCGCCATAGAGGCCGATCTGGAATTCCGCCCGCGCAGGCGCAGCTACGAGCAGCGCCGCAATGCCAATACCTACAGCAGAAACGAGAAGCTTCATGAATCAGGCCGCCCACCGCGAAGCGCTTGCGATTCACGCTATGATTCCAGTGATTTGGGGTCAAGCGGAGCCGGTAGCCTGACCACTGCAAATCGTGGCCTGTGTTGTTCTTGCCGAATATTCGCCCTGGCACGCCGACGTCAGTAGTAGGCCAACAGCATGAGCAGTGTTGTCGCGGTCGTCAGAACGAAAAACGCGATTACTCTCAACAAGATGTTGCGCATGCCAGCCCCGCGCCGCGCGCCACGTCCTGTCCAGCGACGCCCCGGCCCCTCCCAAAGGTCGGCTGTTCATCGCAACGCTTCGGGGCGCGATAGTGGCGGCAAAGCGCCACGCGTAGGAATGGGCTGCGGTGTGACTTTTGTGCAGGGCAAGCCGGCTCTTCTCGAAGCGCTTGGAATGCAGTCACCGGCAAGCGTGCCGCTGCGGCTGTGTGCCTGGAGCGCGTCGATGGGTCCTCAGGGCTGTTGCCGGGTGTTGCCTCGCCTCAGGCTGGCGAGGCGGTCACGGTAGCACTTTTCGTGCGCAGGCCGGCGGTTGGCGTGCGTATCTTTTCCGCCGACCTCCAATGCTCTGAGATACGATACTTCCCACTCCTGGCCGGGAAAGATCGGCAAGCCGCAGACGTGACACCGGAAATCGGCGCTCTCGAGAATCTGCTGCCGTTCACTTGCGGAGATCCCGGCACGGTCGGTCCCGTTTCGCCGCCCCTGACGCCGGATTGTACGCAACGCCACGTTTCGCCTCCGACCTGTCTCCTTGGCCCGTCGCGGATTCAGGTTCAGGCAGTTGTCAACGAGGATCAATGCGTTACCGGTAGTTGCAGTCGATTCATTCGGACTGTGCCAATTCGGCACATGCCTGCAAGGCGCGGCCAGCCGCTGGCGGAGAGGGTGGGATTCGAACCCACGGTGACGTTGCCGCCACGCCGGTTTTCAAGACCGGTGCCTTAAACCGCTCGGCCACCTCTCCCTGTGCCTGCTTTGCGCGGAAGGTCAGCGGGGCGCAAGCAATCTCTCACGACCCCTGTTAACCAAACCCGCCAAATCCTGCCAGAACCGGGCGCTTTTGCAGCGACTCTTAGACATCGTTAAGGCCCCGGAACCCAGGATCGCAACGGGTCCGGTTTCTACGGGGTGGGAAGAGTGAGTACGGGTATCCGGCTGCAGCGCGGGCCAGGTTCCCTGCGAATGCGTGGGCAGTACGGCAGGAGCGGTCCAAGCTGGGCTTCGCTCCGAAGCATACCCGTTCGGGCGATCTCCATGGCCGCGGCGCTCGGGGCGTCCATCCTGCTTGCCGGCTGCTCGGCAGAGACGAAGGTCGTCCGCGGCAAGGAGTACTTCAGCGAGAAGGAATACGGCGTGAAGGCGAGCCCGCGGGTGGTCCAGCCCGGCCAGCCGGTGCCCAAAGGCGGTGGGCGGTACGTGACTGGCAAGCCTTACAAGGTGAAGGACCAGTGGTTCTATCCCGACGATCCGAGGCATGTCGAAGTCGGAATGGCGTCCTGGTACGGGTCGGCCTTCCATGGCCGCCTGACGGCGAATGGCGAGGTGTATGACATCGACGGCCTCACCGCCGCGCATCCGACCATGCCTCTGCCGAGCTACGCGCGCGTCACGAACCTGCGAAACGGCCGTTCCATGATCGTGCGCGTCAACGACAGGGGGCCGTTCCTTCATGGGCGTGTAATGGATCTCTCCCAGCGAGTGGCGGAGATGCTCGATACCAGGCGCCACGGGGTCGCGAAGGTGAAGGTTCAGTATATCGGACCTGCGCGCCTCGACGGGCTCGATGAGCCGATGCTGCTCGCCAGCTACGATCCGGGCGGCGGGAGCAGCCGGACGATGTTTGCTTCAGCGAGGCCTCCGGCACCCAGGCCGGGCGTGACGATGGCGGCCTATGCGCCGCCTCCGCCTCCCTCAAGGCCTGCCGTCAATCGCAGCGCCGGCACCGACCGCGGCTCCGGCATCGACGATCTGATCTACCGTTCCGGCGACGTGCCGCTGCCGCGGGCCGCACCGGCGGCAGTTGGCCCGGACGACCCCATCGGGCAACTGATCCAGCCGCGTTCGACGATTCGTTCCTACGTGCCGCACCACGAGGACACACCGGCACAGGCGGCAATCGCCGAACTCATCCGGTCGCTGAACTAGGGTCAGCGCGATCAATCGTTTGATCCAGCCCGCGGCGGCTTGCTACTCTACACGCGCCTGTTGCGGAGCGTCGCAGATGAACCAGCGTTTGCACGGCGGATCTTGCCTTGCCATCGTGGTGGCGGTGGCCATTGCTGTCGTATGCGGTCCCGCTTCGGCACAAATTTTCGAGACGAGGGCGCCGCACGCGATCCTCGTGGACATGGAGACGGACACCGTCCTCTTCCAGAAGGATGCGGACACGCCGGTGCCGCCGGCCAGTCTGGCCAAGCTGATGACTGCCGCGGTTCTGTTCGAGGCGCTCAAGGTCGGGCGGCTGAAGCCCGAGACCGAGTTCGAGATCAGCGAGAACGCATGGCGCAAGGGCGGCGCCGTCTCCGGCGGCTCCACGATGTTCGCCAAGGTTCATTCGGCGATCCCGATTGCGGACCTCATGCGCGGTCTTATCGTCCAGTCGGGCAACGACGCCGCGATCGCGATTGCCGAAGGTATGGCCGGCACCGAGGAAGCGTTCGCCGACCAGATGAATCTCCAGGCTCGCAAGATCGGACTGAAGAATTCGACGTTCCGGAATGCTACCGGCCTGCCGGACCCGGGGCAGAAGGTCACGGCGCGGGACCTCGCCAGGCTCGCCGCCTACATCATCCGGAATTTTCCCGACTATTACCCCATCTACAGCGAACCCGACTTCACCTGGAACAAGATCCGGCAACGAAACCGCAATCCGCTTCTTTCCATGAATATCGGGGCGGACGGGATGAAGACCGGTTACCTGGAGGAGTCCGGCTACGGCCTCGTCGGTTCGGCGGTTCGCGACGGCCAGCGTCTGATCGTCGTCGTGCTCGGCACGCAGAGCGAGCGCGAACGCAGCGAGGAAGCGCGCAAGCTCCTCGAATGGGGCTTCCGCGCATTCCACAAGGTGACGGTATTCGATGCGAACGACGTTGTTGCCGAGGCACGTGTCTATGGCGGCGAAAGGGGCACGGTGCCGCTGGTCAGCAAGAAACCGGTCGAGGTGATGCTGCCGACGGATTCGCTGGCCAAGGTGGCGGTCAAGGTGGCGTATATCGGGCCGTTGCCCGCACCGGTGAAGGAAGGGCAGCCCGTCGGTTCGCTCAAGATCTGGATCGGGGAGGACCTCACGAGCGAGACGCCGCTTTTTGCGGCGACGGCGGTCGAGAAGGGCACGCTGCGCGGGCGCGCCGGGGACGCAATCAAGGAGCTGCTGCTCGGCTGGTGGTAGCCGCGGCGTTTCGGGAATCGGATGGCCGGCAAATTCATCACGTTCGAAGGGGGCGAGGGGGCCGGCAAGTCGACCCAGGTACGCCGGCTTGCAGCCTATCTGAGGGATCGCGGCCTTGAGGCGGTCGCGACGCGCGAGCCGGGTGGGACACCGGTGGCAGAGGCCATTCGGCATTTCATTCTTTCCGGGCAGGCGAAGTCGCTCGGGTCGGAGAGCGAGGCGGTGCTGTTCGCCGCGGCCCGGGCCGATCATGTCGACAAGGTCATCCGGCCGGCGCTGGCGCGCGGCGCGTGGGTTCTCTGCGACCGGTTCATCGATTCGACGCGCGTGTACCAGGGCTCCGGCGACGGTGTCGATCCGGCGCTCGTGCGTGCGCTGGAGCGGGTGGCGATCGGAGAAACGCGGCCGGACCTCACATTCATTCTCGACGTGCCGGCCGAGGTCGGGATGCAACGCATGAACGGTCGCGCGGAAGGGCCCGACCGGTTCGAGTCTGACGATCTGGCGCGGCACGAGCTCCGCCGGCGAGCGTATCTGGAAATCGCGCGCAACGAACCGCAACGCTGCGTGGTCGTGGACGCCGCTCGTTCCGAGGACGAGGTTGCGGACTCGATCCGGCGTATCGTCGACACCAGGCTGCTCGACCGTGCCGCCTAGACATGCCATCGATTCACAGGCGATTCCACCCTTGGACGCGATCGAGGGGTGGCCGTTGCCGGAGGAACAGCGGGACTGGCTGGGCGATCCATCGGCCGAACGGATCCTGCGCGACGCCTTTCTCGACGGACGGATGCATCACGCCTGGCTCCTGGCCGGCCCCAGGGGAATCGGCAAGGCGACTCTCGCCTACCGTTTTGCGCGTTTCGCGCTGGCGTACCCCGACACGGTGCTGGCGGCGGCTGCGCCGCCAGGGATCGGCCTGCGTGAAGATCATCCTGTCTTCCGCAAGGTTGCGGGGCGGGCGCATCCGAACCTTCTGACGCTCCGGCGGCCATGGGATGAAAAGAACAAGCGGTACCGCACCGAACTGACTGTCGACGAGGTCCGGCGGCTGATCCCGTTCTTCGGCGCCACGGCCGCGGAAGCGGGCTGGCGGATTGTCGTGGTCGACAGTGCGGACGAGATGAACGCAAGCGCCGCGAACGCGTTGCTCAAGCTTCTGGAGGAGCCGCCGCCTCGTTCGCTGTTTCTTGTACTGTCCCACGCGCCGGGCCGACTGCTGCCGACAATCCGCTCGCGGTGCCGGTCGCTCGCCATGTCGGGCATTGCGCCAGAGAGAATTGCCGCTGCGCTCGCCGCCAAGGGGCCGGCGAGAGATGCCGCGGATCTCGAAATGGCCGCGCGCCTTTCAGGCGGCAGCCTGCGCCGCGCGATTCATCTGGCGGAAGGAGAGGGGATCGAACTCTACCGCGACGTCTTGCGCCTTACCGCGCGGTTGCCCGCGCTCGACATCCCCGGTGTGCACGATCTTGCAGACCGGGTCAGCAGGCGTGGCGCGGACGACGCCTATTTCACCGTTCTCGACCTGATCCGCGACTGGCTCCAGCGCCGGGTCAGGCGGGAGCCGGAGATCGAGACGGTACCGCCGGTCGCGCCGGCGGTTCTCGGGGCTCCGCTTGCGCGGTGGGCGGAGGTATGGGAAAAGGCCGAGGAGGCCTCAGGGGTAGCCGAGGCACTCAATCTCGACCGGAAGCAGGTAATTCTGACAATTTTCATGAGCCTCGCCCGCGCCGCCCGAATGTGACGTTCCTTTCCCGGCCTTCCGGCCGGCATACGGGCTTTCGCGCAACCAACAGAGGCGAGACGGCGATGACTGCGCCGAAATTCTTCATCACCACCGCGATCTCCTATCCCAACGGCGCGCCGCATATCGGTCATGCGTACGAGGCACTCGCGACCGATGCGCTGGCGCGGTTCAAGCGCCTCGACGGCCACGATGTCTATTTCCTTACCGGCACCGACGAGCACGGGATCAAGATGGCGCAACAGGCGACGCGCGAGGGCCTGACGCCGCGCGCGCTCGCCGACCGCAACGTGGTGTTCTTCCAGAGGATGGTGGCGACGCTCGGCTGCACCCACGATCGCTTCATCCGCACGACCGACCCCGACCACTATCGCGCGAGCCAGGAGCTATGGCGGCGGATGGCGGCAGCCGGCGACATCTACAAGGACCGCTACGCGGGCTGGTATTCGGTCCGGGACGAGGCCTACTACGCCGAAAGCGAGACCGAAATTCGCAGCGACGGCGTTCGCTACGGGCCGCAGGGCACACCCGTCGAGTGGGTGGAGGAGGAGAGCTATTTCTTCCGCCTGTCTGCCTATCAGGACCGGCTTCTTGCCTGGCACGAAGAGCATCCGGAAGCTGTCGGTCCGGAAGAGCGGCGCAACGAGGTTCTCAGCTTCATCAAGGGCGGGCTGAAGGACCTGTCCATCTCGCGCACGACCTTCAAGTGGGGCGTTCCGGTTCCGGACGATCCGGCGCATGTGATGTATGTCTGGGTGGACGCCCTGACGAACTACATCACTGCAGCCGGTTTCCCCGACGATCCGGCGCGGTTCGCGCGTCTGTGGCCGGCCGATCTGCATGTCATCGGCAAGGATATCGTGCGCTTCCACGCCGTCTATTGGCCGGCCTTTCTGATTTCGGCCGGCATCGCGCCGCCCAAACGCATCTTCGCTCACGGCTTCCTGTTCAACAAGGGCGAGAAGATGTCGAAGTCGGTCGGCAATGTCGTCGATCCGTTTGCGCTGGTCTCGCATTATGGCGTCGACCAGGTGCGGTACTTCTTCCTGCGCGAGGTTCCTTTCGGCAAGGACGGCAACTACTCGATCGAAGGGATCGTCAACCGCATCAACGCAGACCTTGCGAACGACTTTGGCAATCTCGCGCAGCGATCGCTTTCCATGATTGCGCGGTACTGCGACGGGAAAGTACCGGAACCGGGTAAATTCACGGATGACGACCGGGTACTTCTCGCGGCCGCCGACGGTATGCTGGCCGCATGCCGTTTTGCGATCGACGAGCAGCAGATTCATCTCGCGCTGAATGCAATCTGGACGGTCATCGGGGACGCAAACCGCTATTTTGCGACGCAAGCGCCCTGGGAGCTCCGCAAGACCGATCCCGGCCGCATGGCGACGGTGCTTTACGTCACGGCGGAAGTGCTGCGGATGGTCGGCTTGCTCACCCAGCCGTTCACACCGTTCGCCGCAGCGAAGCTGCTCGATCTGCTTGCGGTGCCGGAGGAGGGGAGGGGCTTCGGGAAATACGGGGCGGCCGGCAGGCTGAAGCCGGGCGCACCGCTTCCCGGCCCGGCGCCGGTATTCCCGCGCTACGTGGTTCCGGGGGAGGCGGAACCGGAAGAGGTGTGATGGCAGTTTCGCACGATCACGGCGCCCACGGGCACATCGGTCAGGGCGAGCGGCGGCTCTTCTGGGTCGCGGTCGTCACGGGGACTTTCATGCTCGTGGAGGCGATCGGCGGCCTTCTCGCAGGCTCGCTCGCGCTTATCGCGGACGCCGGCCACATGCTGGCCGACGTGACGGGGCTTGTGCTTGCGTGGTTTGCGTTTCGGGTGAGCCGGTGGCCGGCGGACGGGCGACGAACCTATGGGTTCTCCCGTCTCCAGATTCTCGTCGCGTTTGGCAACGGCCTGGCGCTGTTCGTCATTGCCGGATTCGTGATCGTCGAGGCAGTCCGGCGTCTCGGCGAGCCGGTGGAGGTGCTCGGCGGGCCGATGCTTGCCGTTGCGATTGTGGGGCTCGTCGTGAATATCGGCGCGTTCCTCATTCTGCACGGTGCGGATCGGACGAATCTGAACATCCGGGCTGCGACGCTTCATGTCGTCGGCGATCTCCTGGGCTCGGTCGGAGCGATCGCGGCCGCCGCGGTCGTTCTTGCAACCGGATGGACGGCGGCCGATCCCGTGGCCGCAATGCTC
>Ga0073934_10001769_pt1 | contig 49445 bp, 50 predicted proteins | sample LarsenN4metaG_FD_76834 | JGI IMG/M metagenome (GOLD analysis project Ga0073934, IMG submission 76834) | Hot spring sediment bacterial and archeal communities from British Columbia, Canada, to study Microbial Dark Matter (Phase II) - Larsen... ...
CATAGAGATGGAACAGCGACGACAGAATGGCGATCGCCCCGATCGCCACGGCGATCCAGCCGGTGACCCGGTTGGTTGCGCCCTCCTCTTCCTCGATGAGTTCCTCGACCTTGCGGCGCACGTCCTCGTCGAGCACCTCGGCTGCCGGTGTGCCCGCAGCCGACGTGACCGCCTGCGGCCCCCCGCTCTTGCCCGGTTCGGTCATGCGTTCCCTCGTCCTCGGACGTCGTTTTTTGCCCGGGACCCTACACGCCAGGGCGCCGGCTGTCACCGAAACCGTGCCCCGGAACGCAGAAGGCCCGCACGGGCGGTGCGGGCCTTCCAATTTCAGATAGGAACGGGCGGCTTAATCAAGCTTGATGCCCTTCTCGGCGAAGAACTTGAGGGCGCCCGGATGGAAGGGCACGCCCGAACGAGCCTTCGACTGCAGGTCGAGCTTGATGTTGCTCGCTTCCTTGTGGACCTTCTCAAGGTCACCGAGGGTCGAGAACAGCACCTTGGTGATGTTGTAGGCGAGATCCGCCGGCATGCTCTCGTTGACGGCGAGGATGTTCCAGACCGTCACGTTCTGAGCGTCTTTTTCCATGCCCGAGTAGGTCGCCTTCGGAATGACGGCCGGCGCATAGATCTGCCCGTACTTCTCGATCATTTTCGGCGTGAACTGCGCGATGTCGATGAAGCGGATCTTGGTGTTGGGGGTCGCGGCGAGGTCGGTCACCGCGGCCGTCGGTAGGCCACCGACCCAGAAGAACGCGTCGATCTTGCGATCCTTCAGCGCGTTCACGCTTTCGGCGGCACCGAGGCGCTCACGGGTGATGTCCTTATTGCTGTCGACGCCAGCCGCCTCGAGGACGCGGAAGGCGAACACTTCGGTGGCCGAACCCGGCGAGCCGGTCGAAACGCGTTTGCCCTTCAGGTCTTCGATCTTGGTGATGCCCGTACCGTCGACTGTCACGACGTGCATATGGTTCGGGTAGAGAACCGCAAGCGCGCGGATCGGTAGCGGCTTGTCCTTGAATTTGTCGAGGCCCTTCAGGGCGTCCCAGGCCGCGTCGACCTGCGAGAAGGCGATGTCGGTGCGGCCCGAACCGACGAGACGCATATTGTCGACCGAGCCGCCGGTAACCTCGGCGGTCGCCGTGATGCCCGGAATTTCCTTGGACAGAATGTTCGCGAGACCCCCACCGAGCGGATAGTAAACGCCGCCGGTTCCTCCGGTCGCGATGGTGAGCTGCTTGTTCTGCGCGACGGCGGCGCCGGCAGCCAGCACGAGGCCGAGGCCGAAGGCGGCCACTGTTCTGAGTTTCATGGGTCGCTGTTCTCCCTTTTCGCCCAAAGTTTCTTGTCGAGGACGGCGGCGGTCCGTCCTTGGTAGTCATACATAGAAGCGCGCGGTGATTTGTCCACCCGGCCAGGTGTCAGAAGGTCACCACCACTTTTCCGGTGACGGTGCGCGCATCGAGCAGGCGGATGGCGTCGCCGATCTGCTCGACCGGCATGCTGCGGTGGATGTGGGGTGCGAGCTTCTTCTCGGCGACCCAGCGCGCGATGTCGACCATGTTGCGGCGATGGCCTGCCGGATCGCGCCGTGTGGATTCGCCCCAGAAGACGCCAACGAGGTCGCAACTCTTGAGTAGCAGCAGGTTGAGAGGGATCTTGGGGATTTGCCCGGCCGCGAACCCGACGACCAGGAAGCGGCCGCCCCAGGCCATAGCTCGCACCGCCGGCTCGGCATGCTCTCCGCCGACGCAATCGTAGACGACGTCGACGCCGCGGCCGTCCGTGAGTTCGCGCAGCGCCGTCTTGAGATCGGACTGGCTGTAGTCGATGGTGAGGTCAGCGCCGCGTTGCTTGCAGACTTCGAGCTTTTCCGGCGACGACGCGACCGCGATGACGCGGGCACCGAGCAGTTTGGCCACTTCGACGGCGGCAAGCCCCGCTCCCCCCGAGGCGCCGAGGACCGCAACCGTCTCGCCGGCTTGCAGGCGGCCGCGGTCGCGCAGCCCGTGGATGGCCGTTCCGTAGGTCACGGTCAGCGTGGCGCCGACTTCGGTCGAGACGCCGTCCGGCAACGGGATCAGTCGTTCGGTCGCGACGGCGAGCATTTCGCGGGCCGCACCGTATCCGACGTAGCCGAACACCCGCTGGCCCGGGCGGACATCGGTGACGCCGGGTGCCACGCTGTCGACGATACCGGCGAATTCCGCCGACGGCGAGAAGGGAAGCTCGGGCTTGTACTGATACTTCCCCCGCGTGATGAGCGTGTCGAGAAAGTTGAGCGCTGCCGCCTCGACACGGACGATCGCCTCACCGGGCGCCGCCACCGGATCGGGCAGGTTTTCGACGGTGATGCCTGCCGGGCCGTCGAGAGACTTGCACAGGGCTGCCTTCATGTGACACCTCCACGCCGCAAGCCGCGGCGACCCGTCTGTCGCCCGCGGTCGGATCGACGGCTTCATGGCATGAACACGACCACCTGGCCACCACCCCAGCGCGGCTACTTCGCCATCGGCGCGGAGCGCATGTCGAAGGCGTTGAACCTCGGCAACCTCATGCGCTCCGCGCACGGGTTCGGCGCGAGCTTCACCTTCACCATCGGCGCGACCTACCAGGCGCTCGAGGCCCGCGCCGACACCTCGAAAGGACAGTGGCACCTGCCGCACTACAATTGGGGTGGCCTTGCCGAGATGCGGCTCCCCGACGGCTGCAAACTCGTCGGCGTGGAACTGGTCGACGACGCGATCGACCTGCCGAGCTTCCGGCACCCGCTGCGGGCCGCCTACGTGCTCGGACCCGAGCGCGGCTCGCTCTCGGAACCGCTTCTCGCCCGCTGCGATTACGTGGTGAAGATCCCGACCCGGTTTTGCATCAACGTCGCGATGGCGGGAGCGATCGTCATGTACGATCGGGTTCGGACGCTCGCTCCGTTTGCGGAACGTCCGGTCGCCGAGGGCGGGCCCGCTGCCGGCGCCGCTGGCGGCAAGTCGAGCGGGCAGCGTCGCCCCTGAGTCGCATCAGCTTCGGCGTCCGCGCAGCCGGATGTAGAGAGCACCGTCGCCGCCGTGCCGTGCATTCGCCGGGGCGACATCGATCACGATCTGGGCGAGATCGGGTTCAGCCAGCCAGCGCGGCACGTTGCGGCGGAGGACACCGCGGTCGCGCCGCTCGAATACGCTCCAACCGTCCTCCTCGTCCCGCGTGGCGCCGCCTTTGCCGGTGATGACGAGCACCAGCCGATCGCCGCGCGCCACGCTGCCATAGAGGAAGGAGCGCAGCACGGCATGAGCCCGATCCTGCGTCATGCCGTGGAGATCTATGCGGGCATCGATAGTGAGCCGCCCGGTTGCAATTTGACGTTTTTTCCGCCGCTCGAACGTGCCGATCTCCGGCGTTTCCGGCTTCGTCGGTCGCGCTGGAGCCGCGGGGATCGGAGCACTCGCACGTGCGGGTTTCGCCGCCGGAACGGAAGGGATCTGGGCCGCCGGCGTCACGGTGGCTGGCGTCGGCGCCGGCGCCTCGGTGGCGCGAGGTTGGCCTGTCAACGGCGCCACCGATGCCACCACATGGTCCCAGAGCGCCCGATCCTCGTCCGTCAGGCCCTGCCGCCGGCGCGCGCCGCCATTTCCCGTCTTCTTCACGACGCGCCTCGCCGGCGCAGAACGAAGAAGTTGGCCGCATGTTTGGTCGATCCGGCGAGCGCGCGGGCCTTATCGCCGCCGCCGAAGAAGATGTCCCCGCGCTCGGGGCCCCGGATAGCGGAGCCGACATCTTGAGCGACCATCAGCCGTCTGAACTCACGTCCATCGACGATCAAGTTCGGTGCCGCGACGAACACCGGCCGGCCGATGCGATGATAGGATGGATCGACGGCAAGACTTCGCCCGGCCGTGAGCGGTATCCCGTCGACGCCGCAAGGTCCGGGCTCACCGTCCTTCAGCTCTCGGAAGAACACGAAGGACGCGTTGTTCTGCATCATCGCACGGCCCCGGTCACCATCCTCTCGCAACCAAGCGGCCATGGTGTCGAGCGTCAGTCCGTCAGCGGGCAGGATACCGCGGTCGATGAGAATGCGCCCGACGGACGTGTAGGGGTGCCCGTTTTTCCCGGCATACGCCAGGCGAACGACGGAGCCGTCGTCGAGGCGGACACGGCCCGAACCCTGAACGTGGAGGATGAAAGCCTCGACCGCGTCGGCGAGCCAGCAGATCTCGAGCCCCTGGCGCGCCAGCTGGCCACTCTCGATTTCACGTCGCGTGAAGTAGGGGACAAGGCCTTCGGGCGTCGACCGCAGGTGACTGTAGCCACTGGCCGCGCTCGCGAGTGCCCGTTCGGCTTCGTCGACGACGTTCACCAGGTCCGCGGGACGGCGGTAGACAGGAACGTGATAGGGCCCGTGTCGCGTGCGGCTGCCCGCGAGTTCCGGTTCGAAGTAGCCGGTGACCAAGCCTGCCGGCGCATCGTGCACGACGCGGCAGGCTTCGAAGTGGGTCTCGAAGAATGCTCTGGCCATCTGGCCGGGGTCCGGCACCGGCAGACCTCGGATGGCCGCTGAATTCAGGTAGGCCGGAAGAGCAGCGGATACGTCATCGTCGGCCCACCCCGGAACCGCGGCGAACGGCACGGGGTCGAGCGTGACGGATGAACCGGACATGGCGCCGCGTTGGTTTTCCGGCGCCCGGTCAGGCCGACGCTTGCGTCGCGATCAGCTGCCAGTTGGGGTTGCGAGACGAGGTATCGCGCGCGAAGGTCCAGATGTCGGTCACTTCGGTGATGCGCTGGGCATCTCCGGCGACGACTTGTCCGGCCTTGTCGCGCGTCGCCGAGATGAGCTGACTGATGAAGCGCACCGTCACCAGCGCCCGACTCTGCTTCATTTCCGCTTCGACGAACTCGGCGCGATTGATGCCGACGAAGCTCTGATCGATCTGCTCGCCGCGGCTCTCGCGATCGGCGATGGCGGCGGAGAAACCGTCGAACACTTCGCGGCTCAGCAAGTCCCTCAGCACCTTGCGGTTGCCCTCGGCGAAGGCCGTCACGATCATTTCGTAGGCCTGCTTGGCGCCGCGCATGAAGTGCTCGGGATCAAACGAGCCGTCGGCGCGATAGATTTGGAGCAGGCCCTGCTCGACCCCGGCGTCGCCGGAGGCAGCAGCCTTGAACTTGGCCTCGACGTCCGCCGCGGTGGGCGCCTGCTGGGGACGTGGCGGCGGCGCTTGGTCCTCTCGGCCGCGGCGAGGCAGCGCGACCACCTTTTCGGATGCCGCACGTTCGGCCGTCTCCCGCGCTTTCACGCGCTGCTGGAAACGAGCCTCTTCATCTCCCGTCCGTTTGCCGAGCACGCTGCGCAGTTTCAGGATCGCGACCACTGCGACGACCAACGCCAGAAGAGTAATCAGATCGAGTCTGCCATCCATCAGGCGATACTTTCCTGCGATCCGGAAGCCATGAGACTGCCTTCATGTAAGCGAAGACCGGCGCACGATCCAGAGTAGGGATCGTGTCGGCGCGCTACTTTAGCGGTTGATCCGCCCTGCACCAATCCTCGCGAACGGGCACCAAGTCGGGTAAACTTAGAATGTGTACCCTTGATTGTCATGGTGTTTCCGAGGCGGGCGGCACCGGACGCGAGCCGGTCTCTTCAGGAACGGCTTCGTTCCACGTCCGGTTCACCGGTCCGCCCATGACCTGCCAGGTGTTCGGTTCGATATGCAGTTGGGGATCCTGGTCTTACTTGCGGCTTATCCGATCCTCGAACTGGTGCTGCTGATCAAGCTGGGCCAGGTCATCGGGCTCTGGCTCACGCTTGCGATCATTTTCGGCACCGCCATTGCGGGCGGGCTGGTCATTCAGGCGCAGGGGTTGGCGATCGCCGCGCGCTTCCGCGAGATGCTGTCCGGGCTCGGCAGCGGACCGAACTTCGATCTCGCGCCGTCCCTCGTGCTGCTCGCCGGCGTGCTGCTCATTCTTCCCGGCCCGATGACCGACGTGCTCGGCCTCATCCTGCTGGTGCCGCCTGTGCGCCGCTGGATCGCGTCACGGGTGGCGCCGCACGTCCAGGTTTTCCGACCCAGCGATTTCGACGCCGGGGGCCGCACCGATGGACCGCCGCCACCGCCCGGGGACGGACCCATCATCGAAGGTGAGTTCGAGCGGATTGACGAACGAACCGTGCGACGGCCGCCTAGACCGCCGCAGGACAGTGCGTCCGGCTGACCGCACGGGCTCGACGGGGATCGGCTGCATTCGTGCATTGCTCCCGGTACCGAGCGCGTGCTAGCGAGCGAACCCGATGACTCGAAACGATAACCACGAGATCCGCCATGGCTGACGATCAAGCTGCTTCTCAGAACGGGGCCGGGGCCGGCGGACAGGCTGCACCGCAGGTGCGCGTGCTCGCCCAGTACGTGAAGGACTTTTCCCTCGAGAACCCGAACATAGAGGCGATGCTCGCCGGGCCGGCAGAGGCGCCGCGCCTGCAGGTCGAGGTCAATGTCGCGGCCCGGCCGATCGTTTCTCAGCCGAACCACTACGAGAGCGCCATCGAATTGCATGCGAAGGCGGCCAATTCGAAGCACACGATTTATGAGATGGAGCTGCTCTACGGCGGCGTCTTCCGCATCGAGAACCTGCCGCCGCAGGCGCTCGAGCCGTTCCTGCTGATCAACTGTCCGATGCTGCTGTTCCCGTTCGTCCGGCGGATCGCCGCCGACATGACGCGGGAAGCCGGCTATCCGCCGCTGTTCCTCGATCCGATCGACTTCGCGGCGCTCTACGTCGAGCGCCAGCGTCGCGCCCAGCAGGGTTCGGGTGAGAACCAGACGGTCTGATGTAGACTGAGAGCGGCGTCGTCAGGAACCAGGCGGCAGGTAGCGGTTCCAGATGGCGTTCGGGCCGAGCTGCGCCACGAATTGACGATGGCGTTCTTCGTCCTCGGGCGTGATCCGCGGCGGCAACGGATTGGGCCGGACTGCCGCTAGCCCGCGGGCTGCTGTTTTGGCGATCGCATTGGTCGCGCCGCCAGACCGTGACGTTGCCAGACCGAGCGTCGCCTGGCGCTCCCCGAGCAACTCGACGTAGACGTCCGCCAGCAGGAGCGAGTCCATCAGCGCGCCGTGCTTGGTGCGCTTGGAATTGTCGATTCCATAGCGTTTGCAGAGGGCGTCGAGCGTATTCGGTCCCGCCGGATGCTTGCGCCGCGCCAGCGCGAGCGTATCGACGACGCGGTCCATGGTCAGTGGCGGACGGCCGAGGCGCTCGAGTTCGGCATTGATGAAGCCGATGTCGAAATTGGCGTTGTGGATGATCAGCGTGTCGTCGCCGATGAAGCGCAGGAAGGCATCCACCTCTGTCTTGAAGATCGGCTTGTCGCGCAGGAATGCGGTCGAGATACCGTGCACTGCCTCGGCATCCGGGTGTACTTCACGCGTCTCCGGATTGAGAAAGCGGTGAAACTCCTGGCCGGTCGGGATGCGGTTCACGAGTTCGATGCAGCCGAGTTCGATCAGGCGGTCGCCGCGCTTGGCATCGAGCCCGGTCGTTTCCGTGTCGAGCACGATTTCTCTGAGCATACGGACGATCCCCGGTGAGCCCGGGGCGCGTCGGTCTAGCCCCAGTGCTGCGCGTATGCCGTGCCTTGCCGGCCGGCGAGACGAGCCACAATAGCATCGACCTGGGCCTGGCTCTCAGCGATCGTTCCGCTGGTATCCACAACGAAATCCGCGCGCCGGCGCTTCTCGTCGTCCGGCATCTGCCGAGCGACGATGGTGGCGAGTTTTTCCGCCGTCATACCGGGTCGCGCGAGCACGCGGCGGCGTTGCTCTTCGGCGTTCGCACTGACGACGACGGTCACGTCGACGCGGGCTTCACCGCCGGTTTCGAACAACAGCGGAATTTCGAGGACAGCCATGGCGGCGCCACGTCGATACTCGACCTGGAGGATGTTTTTTTCAGCCTGCTGAACGAGCGGGTGTACGATCGCTTCGAGCTTCTTCCAACCAGCGGGATCGCGCATCAACGCCGCTGATAATGCGGCGCGGTCGACGGATCCCGCTCGTGTCGTACCGGGAAATGCCGCCTCGATCGGCCCAACGGCTGCACCCGCATAGAGCTTGTGTACCTCGGCGTCGGCGTCGATCACCGTGATGCCATGGTGCCGGAAACGCTCCGCCGCCGTCGACTTGCCCATTCCGATCGAGCCGGTGAGGCCGATGATCAGCATGATGGTTCCTCAGCGCTCGAGAAGATCATGCCGGCGCAGGACGTCAAGAAGCGGCAACATCGGCAGACCGAGGATCGTGGTGTGGTCGCCGTCGATCGACGCGAAAAGCTGAAGACCGGCCCCTTCGATCTCATAGCCGCCGACCGTCGAATTCACGCGATCGCCCATGCGGCGGAGGTAGCTGTCGAGAAATTCCTCCGTAAACGTCCTCATCGTCAGTCGGGCGACGCCGACGAACTCTTCGAGCGTTTCGCCAGAGCGCGCGATTGCAACGGCCGACTGAAGCGCATGCGTGCGACCGCGCAGCTTCAGCAGTTGCGCGCGGGCGTCCTCGATCGACGCCGGCTTGTCGAAGGGCGTTCCGTCGAGATCGAGAACCTGGTCGGCGCCGATGACGATGGCTGACGGCTCGATGCGGCTCACTGCTTCGGACTTTGCGCGTGCCAAATGCCGCGCGATCTCGCCCGGCGGGCGACCAGACAGGGTCTGCTTGATCGCTGCCTCATCGACACCAGAGCCGACCGCGCGAAAGGACAGTCCGGCAGCCGTGAGCAGGGACCGTCGTGCCGCGCTCGTCGACGCGAGAATGAGCTCAGCCGCCATCCATCGCTCCGTCGGCGGATTGACGGTCTTCGCGCTCGTGGAAGAGCTGCAGGATCGTCGCGGCCGTCTCTTCGACCGACCGTCGGGTGACGTCGATCACCGGCCAGCCGTACTTGGCGCAGAGGCGGCGTGAGAAAGTGACTTCCTGGGCGATCTGGACCTTGTCCACGTAGTCGTCGAGATTGCGGTCGCCGAGGAAACGGACTCGGTTGCGGCGAATCTCGGCGATCCGGTCCGGGCTGGCGACGAGGCCGACGACGAAGGCCTTGTGCGGTGTGAAGAGAATGGGCGGCAGGTCGATCGACGGCACGATCGGCACGTTGGTCGTCTTGTAACCGCGCTGGGCGAGATAGATGCTCGTCGGCGTTTTGGACGTGCGCGAGATGCCGAGGATGATGATGTCGGCGTCGTCGAGATCCTCCGGCAGCCGGCCGTCGTCGTGAGCCATGCTGAAATTGAGTGCATCGATGCGCTTGAAATAGTCGGCGTCGAGGACGTGCTGGCCGGCGACGATAGGTGTCTGCGGTGCACCCAGATAGCTCTCGAACACCTTCATGATCGGTTCGAGCGCATGCAGGCAGGGGACACCGAGTTCGCGACAGCGGCGTTCGAGTTCGCTCGCCAACTCGCGGCCAACAATGGTGTAGAGCACGATGCCGGGCGCGGACTGCACCTCCATGAGAACGCGGTCGAGTTGCCGGCGCGACCGGACCATGGGGTAGACGTGTTCGATCGGGCGCACCTGGGCGTACTGAACGGACGCCGCCTTGGCGATCGTCGTCAGGGTTTCGCCCGTCGAGTCCGACACGAGGTGGAGATGGAAGAAGCTCGGCAGCGTGGGTGCCATTTGTGGAAAAGGTTCCGGGTTATCCCTGGGGGGTCAGCCGCGGTGGCCGGCCCCTCCGTCACTCTGCGCGGTCTTCCACTGGGTCGTCCACACCGAAGGCGCGCGGGAGAGACGGATCGCCGAAAATGGGGAGCTTGGGGAATGCGCCGATGTGTTGGTCCGTTGCCCAGGTTGTCAACATCCTTTGCCGCACGGCGGCGTCATGCTGACTTCACCAAAGCCTTGTTCAAGTTCGGCAAAACGTTCGCTAGTGTGGGGGTCGCGGTGATTGGTCCAGATCTTGAGGCCGTCAGCGCCTGCGGTTGGTAAGCGGTGGGAGACACGGTGGTGAACTGGAATCCCGGCGATGCACGGCCCTAAGAGTCAAAACAGAAACTCTTCTAGAAAGAAGATTCAGAAGAAGGACTTAGGGACATGACGCCTTCCCCGGTCGCTGCCCTCGAGGCTCGCGCTCGCAAACGGCGCTTCCTCAGGCCGTTTCTCGGCGAGGTGCTGGATCCGCAGCCGGTCTGGCTGATGCGACAGGCGGGGCGCTATCTGCCGGAGTATCGGGCGACCCGAACGAAGGCAGGATCGTTTCTCGATCTCTGCTACAACCCGGCACTCGCGGCGGAAGTGACGCTACAACCTATCCGTCGATATGGCTTCGACGCTTCGATTTTGTTTTCGGACATCCTGGTGGTGCCGCACGCGCTCGGCCAGGACGTTCGCTTCCAGGAGGGCGAGGGGCCGCGTCTCGAGCCGATCCGCTCGGCGGCCGAGCTCTCGCGGCTCGACCCTGCCAAGGTCGGGGCCCGTTTCGCGCCGGTTTGGGAGACGGTGCAGCGGCTGCGGCAGGATCTGCCGGACGAGACGGCGCTGATCGGGTTCTGCGGCGCGCCGTGGACGGTCGCCACCTACATGGTGGAAGGCGAAGGCTCGACCGATCAGGCGCAGGCGCGGCTGTGGGCCTACCGGGATCCGGAAGGGTTCGGTGCCCTGATCGATCTCCTGGTCGAAACGTCGATCGGCTACCTCGACGGCCAGATCCGCGCGGGCGCCGATGCGATCCAGATCTTCGACACGTGGGCGGGATCGCTGCCGCCGGCCGAGCTCGAGACCTGGGTGACGAAGCCGATCGGGCGCATCGTGGCCGCGGTTCGAGAGCGGCATCCGTCCATTCCGATCCTGGCCTTCCCGCGTGGTGTGACGGGCCGGGGCCTCGTCCAGTTTCTTGCCGGATCGGGCCTTGCGACCGGAGCCGTACGGGGCGGTATCAGCATCGGGACGGCGATGGCGATCGAGGACGTGACGTCGGCGCTCGACGCGGCAGGTCTCAACGTGGTGACCCAGGGTAATCTGGATCCGCTCGTGCTGGTCGCCGGCGGACAACGCCTGCAGCAGTCGGTGCGCTCGATCCAGGCCGCGACGCGCGGCCGCCCGCATATTTTCAATCTCGGCCACGGCATCGTGCCGCCGACACCACCCGATCACGTCGCGCGGCTGATGGACCTGATCCGGGGCGGCGCGTGAGTCCGGCGGCCCGGCGTGCGGGGATCGCGCTGCTGGTCACGGTCGCCGTTACGGCGGCCACGATGGTGGTGTTCGGCCAGGCGGCCTACGACTGGATCAAGGCGGTGCACGTCATCGCCATCATCTCGTGGATGGCCGGACTGCTCTACCTGCCGCGCCTGTTCATCTACCATTGCGACGCCCCACCGGGGTCCGAGCAGGCCAAGACGTTCTCGGTCATGGAAGGCCGGCTGCTCAACATCATCATGACGCCGGCGATGGTGGTGTCTTGGGTGCTGGGGTTGTGGCTTGCCGTTCAGGCCGGCTGGTTCAAGGCGGGCTGGTTTCACGGCAAGCTGCTGCTCGCCCTCGCCATGTCGGGCGTGCACGGCTATTTCGTTGGGGCCGTTCGCAAATTCGCCGAGGACCGCAATACGGTTGCGCCGCGGCACTGGCGGATGATCAACGAGATCCCGACGTTGCTGATGGTCGGCATCGTGATCCTCGTCGTCGTGAAGCCTTTCTGACGCAGGTGCCGGGCAGACTCGGGGGCCTTCCCGGTCGCATTGCGATTTGCTACTGTGCCCACCTCAAGACCGGCGAATGAGATGGTGCGCCGGTAAGCCGCGTGCGGGTTGCACCTGCGACGGTACTTCGAGACGCGCAAGCCAAGCGCATCCCCCCATACTAGATCGGCCGGCCGCCACTCTCCCGCCATTGCCGGGCCGCTCCCACGGAGCATTCCATGAAGGAAGTGAAGCTCGAGGACCTCAAGGTCAAAACGCCTGTCGAGTTGCTGACGTTCGCCGAAGAGCACGAAGTCGAGAATGCCAGCGCCATGCGCAAGCAGGAGCTGATGTTCGCAATCCTGAAGCAACTCGCGTCCAAAGAAATCGAGATCATCGGAACGGGCGTCGTCGAAGTTCTGCAGGATGGCTTCGGCTTTCTGCGTTCGCCCGATGCAAATTATCTGCCGGGTCCCGACGACATTTACGTGTCCCCCTCTCAGATCCGCCGCTTCGGTTTGAGGACAGGCGATACGGTCGAGGGCCAGATCCGCAGCCCGAAGGAAGGCGAGCGCTATTTCGCGCTGCTCAAGGTCAGCAAGATCAACTTCGAAGATCCCGAAAAGACCCGCCACAAGGTCCATTTCGACAATCTGACGCCGCTCTATCCGACGAAGTGGCTGAAGATGGAGACCGAGGATCCGACGACCCGGGATTTCTCGGCCCGCGTCATCGACATCGTGGCGCCGATGGGTAAGGGCCAGCGCGCCCTGATCGTCGCCCAGCCGCGCACCGGTAAGACGGTGCTGTTGCAGAACATCGCGCACTCGATCACGGCCAATCACCCGGAGTGCTACCTCATCGTGCTGCTCATCGACGAGCGGCCCGAAGAAGTCACGGATATGCAGCGCTCGGTGAAGGGCGAAGTCATTTCGTCGACGTTCGACGAGCCGCCGTCCCGGCACGTGCAAGTCTCGGAAATGGTGATCGAAAAGGCGAAGCGCCTGGTCGAGCACAAGCGCGACGTTGTGATTCTGCTCGATTCGATTACGCGTCTCGGCCGCGCTTACAACACCGTCGTCCCCTCGTCGGGCAAGGTGCTGACTGGCGGTGTCGATTCGAACGCGCTGCAGCGCCCGAAGCGGTTCTTCGGTGCGGCTCGTAACATCGAAGAGGGCGGTTCCCTGACCATCATCGCCACGGCGCTCATCGATACGGGCAGCCGAATGGACGAAGTGATCTTCGAAGAATTCAAGGGCACCGGTAACTGCGAAGTCGTTCTCGACCGTAAGGTGTCCGACAAGCGTGTCTTCCCGGCGATCGACATCTCGAAGTCTGGCACGCGCAAAGAAGAGCTGCTGGTCCCGAGAGATCAGCTCAAGAAGATGTATGTTCTCCGTCGTATCTTGAACCCGATGGGTACCATGGATGCGATCGAATTCTTGATCGACAAGCTGAGATCGACCAAGACTAATGGCGATTTCTTCAACTCGATGAATACCTGACACGAAAGCCCGGCCACTGTGCCGGGCTTTTGCTTTGGCGGGTCGGAGGCTTTTCACGTGAAACAGGTTAACGCGTACGGCCAGCCGATCGGGCCGGCCTTGCCGGGGTGGACAGAGCGGCCGTGGCCGCCGCGCACTGCGTTGGACGGGCGGTATGTACGGCTCGAACCGCTGGCGGCCACGCATGCCGCAGACCTGCATGCGGCTAACATCGAAGCGCCCGATGGCCGAAACTGGACCTACCTCGGCGTCGGGCCATTCGAGCGGCTGGACGACTACGCGGCCTGGGTTGCAACAGCGGCTCAAAGCCAGGATCCGCTCTTTCACGCCATCGTCGACAAGGCGACCAGCAAGCCCGTCGGTGTGGCGTCGTATCTGCGGATCGATCCGAAGTCCGGCGTAATCGAGGTCGGTCACATCAACTATTCGCCCCGGCTGCAGCGAACGCCCGGTGCGACCGAAGCCATGTTTCTCATGATGCGGCGGGCGTTCGACGAACTCGGCTATCGGCGATACGAGTGGAAGTGCGACAGCCTCAATGCCCCGTCGCGTCGGGCAGCCGAGCGACTGGGGTTCACCTATGAAGGGCTGTTTCGGCAGGCGCTCGTTTACAAGGGCCGGAGCCGCGATACGGCTTGGTTTTCCATCATCGACAGCGAATGGCCGCCACTGGCGCGGGCCTACGAAGCCTGGCTCGACCCGGCCAACTTCGCCTCTGACGGAACGCAAAAGCGGTCGCTGGCCGATTTGATTCGGGCCGCTCGCGCCGGCTGAGGCCGCTGCCCGACCTTTAATGCGCGTAGCTTTTTTCTTCGACGTGCTCGGACGCCAGCAGGGTATTGAGCGTGCGCTTCAGCGCGGCGCGGCGATCGTTGGTCTTGTAGACGGCGCAGGCCAATTCGATGAATCGGGGGCCGAAGTCTCCGGCCTTTTCGCAAATCCGGATCTCGTCCTCGATCTCCCAAAGGGCCTCGTTGACGGCCTTCAGGTCGCGACACACCGCTGCGATGGCGTCGATGCTGTCGGGAGTCAGTAGGTCCCGCGCGACGGCTCGGAGCGCGGCGAGTTCGCGCTGAACGTTGGCTTGGGCCTCCGAGTCCCGGATGCGCTCCACCTTGATCTCGAGGATCGAGATCTTGTCCAGCAATTCGCCCCACGACACGGGCACGACCGGCGCCGACATCAGTCCCTCGCGTGAAAGAGTTACCTCTCGTTCACGAATGACGTATACGTTCCAATCGTTAATAAAGGCGTCTACGGAGGGATAGATGTCTGAGGCGCAGTGGGCCGAGGCCAAGTTCCAACGCGAGCACGGCGATCCGGCGAAAGCTGCGGCTTTCTACCGGGAGGTGCTGGCTGCCGACCCGAACCACCTCAACGCTGCCATCGGGCTTTGCCGTGCGCTGTTTTACCTCGAAGACTGGCCGGCGGCCTGGGAGGCGTTCGACGTCCGCTTCCGGCTGATGAGCGGTCCACCGGCAGCGACACGGAAGCGGGCCGACGGCGAGGTCGAAAAGTTTCCGGCCTGGCGTAGCGGTCCGCCGCCGCGCCGGCTCCTGGTGCTGGACGAGCAAGGGCTCGGCGATACCATTCAATTTTCACGTTTTTTGACGCGGCTCGTCGAACAGGGTGTCGCGGTCCAGTTCGTGACCCACACCAGGTTGCATCGGCTGCTCGCGCCGGCGCTTCCGCAGGTGAAGCTGCTCAGTCGCGAGATCCCGGGTCAGGCCCGCGGCGTCGACGCGTGGTGCGCGCTGATCGATCTGCCACGGCTGCTCAACCTGACCGCCAAGGACTTCGCCCCGCGCATTCCCTATCTGCTGGTCGAGCCGGATCGCGTACAGATGTGGCGAAAGCGGCTGTGCGTGCCGGACAAGCTCAACGTGGGCATCAGCTGGCAGGGCAATCCCAAGATGCCGGCCGACAAGAAGCGGTCGGCGCCGCTTGCAGCACTCGCGCCTCTGGCCTCGGTGCAGGGCGTGAACCTCATCTCGCTTCAGATGGGTCACGGCTCGGGGGAACTGCAAAAGATGCCGTTCGCTGACAAGGTGACGGTGCCGCCCGCGGACTTCGATCGCTCGTCGCAATCGTTTTTGGATACCGCCGCCCTGATGACGAGCCTCGATCTCGTGATTTCGGTCGACACGGCGGTCGTGCATCTCGCGGGTGCGCTGGGTCGACCGGTGCTGATCGCCCTGCACTCACCCGAGCCGGACTGGCGGTGGTTCGCCCGACCGACGGACTCCCCTTGGTATCCGTCAGCCAGGTTGTATCGTCAGAAGATGCCGGGCGAGTGGGACGAGGTGTTCCTCCGGATGGCACACGACATCGCCAAGGCCGTGCCGAAGCTCCTGGCCCAGGGGCACATGCTCAGCGCAGCCGAGTGATCAGGCGGCTTTCGGGTCAGCCGCCTTGGTCTCGTCGGCAGGGGTCGCTGCTGCGGCCTTGTACGGCTGTCCCGGCACGTAGCGGAACGGGAAGAGCAGCTGCTCGACATAGCCGCGCGGGAACTGCGGGGCGTCGTCGATGCCCATATCGTTCGCCTTTATTTGGCGCGGCGGTTCGAGCTGCAGGGTGCCGATGAGGCGATCCCAAACCGTGAGGAACAAGCCGAAGTTCACGTCGCCTTCCTTGCCCCAGTTCACATGGTGCAGGTGGTGCACGCTGCCGATCGACAGGTGCGGCCGGAACGGCCCGAGCTCATAGCTCACGTTCGAGTGCTGGACGACCAGCTGGATCGAGATCGCGAGACCGAGCAGCACGGCAACGTCGGCCGGCATACCGGCGATGGCCAGCGGGGCCGTGCCGAGCAGGAGATCGACGCTCTGGTGCAGCGGGTGGCGAACGAGGCCGTTGAAGCCGTAGAGCCGCGGCACGCCATGGTGGACGGCGTGCAGCCGCCAGAGCAGCGGGATTCGGTGGCTCAGGAAGTGCAGCATCATCAGCGCGAAGTCGGCGATGACGAGCGCGAGCAGGAGTTGTACGAGCAGCGGCCAGTGGGTTGGCCAGATGCCGTCCCAGGGGGTCAGCCAGGCGATCAGCGGCAGCATCGCGATCGCGTTGATGTTGGAGATCTCGTAGACGATCGCGTGGGCGATGTTGGTCTTGCCGTCACCGTGGTCGTGGTTCCATTCCTCGTGACAGGGCGCGATGCGCTCAGCGAGGAACGCGGCGCCAAGGCCGACGGCGAGGATCAGCCCCAGCCAGAGGTACGAGTGCCCGTTGGCGACGATCCAGTAACCCATGCCATTGAGGCCTAGGATCATGAAGGGCGCATACGCGTACCGCACCAAGCCCTGTGCACTGGTCATGACGCATCACATCTTGTTTCGTTGGCGGATGAACGGGATTTATAGCAAAGCGGCAGAGAGCACGAAACCTCCTAGCAATTCGTCACTTAACGGCGAATCCGCGCACGTTGTCTCAAGACAGTTAGCGGTTGTGGGGTGGCCCTGCAGCGCAGCTTGTCGATCATCGTCCTCGTGCGTTTAGCTTCCTGCATTCGACCCTTCCCATCCGTGAGATCGTCCGATGTCGACCGGCGCGACCATCTTTGCTCTTTCCAGTGGACGCGGACGTGCCGGGGTCGCGGTCGTCCGTGTCTCGGGTCCTGGCGCCGGCTTCGCCGTCGAAACGCTCGCTGGCCGCTTGCCCCAGCCGCGTCAGGCTGCGTTCCGGCGTTTGGCAACTCGCGACGGTGACCTGATCGACGAAGCGCTCGTGCTGTGGTTCCCCGGGCCCAGGTCCGAAACGGGTGAGGACATGGCCGAGTTCCAGGTGCACGGCAGCCGGGCCGTCCTGTCGGCGCTGTTCCGTGCGCTCGGTGCACTGCCTGAGTTCCGGATGGCGGAGCCGGGCGAGTTCGTCCGGCGGGCGTTCCTCAACGGCAAAGTGGACCTCACCCAGGTCGAGGGTATCGCCGATCTCGTCGATGCGGAGACCGATGCGCAGAGGCGGCAGGCGCTTCGGCAGGTGACCGGCGGGCTGGCGGGTCTCTACGACGCCTGGCGCGAGCAGCTGACCGTCGCCATGGCGCTCGTCGAGGCTGCGATCGATTTCTCCGATGAGGCCGACGTGACGGCCGACGTCTTGCGAGACGCAGATATGGCGGCGGACCGCCTCGTCAGCGAACTAAACCGGCATCTCGCTGGCGCGCATCGGGGCGAGGTGGTGCGCGACGGGTTCCGCGTCGTGCTGGCCGGTCCGCCGAATGTCGGCAAGTCGAGCCTCCTCAACGCGCTGGCCCGGCGTGACGTGGCAATCGTGTCGGACGAGGCGGGAACGACCCGCGACGTGCTGGAAGTGCGCCTCGATCTCGGTGGCGTGCCGGTCGTCCTGACCGATACGGCTGGCCTGCGCGATGCTGTCGGCAAGGTCGAGCAGGAAGGTATCCGGCGCACGCTGGCTCGCGCCGAGGATGCGGATCTCGTGCTGTGGATCGTCGATGCGCTGGCACCGGTGCCGGAGCCCGCCGGTGCGCTTCGCGTGGGCCAGGCGGCTATCCTCCTCGTCGCCAACAAATGCGATGCGGTCTCGGGGGCTCTCGCGTTTCCGGCCGATATCCGCTTGTCGGCCAGAACGGGGGACGGGCTCGAGCGGCTGACAGACGAGCTGGCGCGCCGCGCCGCGGATGCCGTGGGTGATCAAGCAGCCGGGGACCTCGTCCCGACCAGCGAGCGCCAGCGGGTGATCTTGCAGGCAGCGCTGCACCACCTCGAGGGGTTTGCCCGGGGGCGGTCGGAAGACCGCCCCATCGAACTGCTCGCCGAGGATCTGCGCCTCGCCGGTCAACAGCTCGGACGGCTGACCGGTCGGATCGATGCCGAGGACGTGCTGGGCGCCGTGTTCGCCCGCTTCTGCATCGGCAAGTGACGCAGCCGGTTCGGACCCCAGCCTACTCGCGGAAGTGGACCCGCCTTAGAGCGACTCGTTTCACGTGAAACATACCGTGAATCCCATTGTCTTGATTCAAGGAATCCGAACGCTCGGGTGTCCTGGAAAGCAGGAATCCCGTCCTCCCATCGTCCTGCTCGGCAGGACTCCTGGCGCGCAGCCTCGCTTTGACCGAAAGAGGCGTATCGCGTAGGGTCCGGCGCGTTTTCCACCCACTTCCGAGGCGCAGTGTTCGACATGGCCGGGCAAGTCTTCGACGTGGTCGTCGTTGGGGGCGGGCATGCCGGCGTCGAGGCCGCGGCTGCCTCCGCCCGGGTCGGGGCGCGCACGGCGCTCGTCACTCACCGTTTTGCGACGATCGGGGAGATGTCCTGTAACCCCGCGATCGGCGGTCTCGGCAAAGGGCACCTGGTCCGTGAGATCGATGCGCTCGACGGGTTGATGGGCCGGGTGGCCGATGCGGCGGGCATTCAGTTCCGCGTGCTCAATCGATCCAAAGGGCCGGCCGTCCAAGGGCCGCGCACGCAGGCGGACCGCAAGCTCTACCGACAGGCTATGCAGGCGGAGATCCGCGCGACGCCGGGGCTCACCGTCATCGAAGGCGAGGTCGACGACCTACTCGTCGATGAAGGGGCCGCCGGCCGCCGGGTCGCCGGGGTGGTCACGGGCGACGGCCGAACTATTCGCGCCGGCGCCGTCGTGCTGACGACCGGGACGTTCCTGCGCGGCCTGATCCACATGGGCGAAGTGAAGATCCCCGCGGGCCGTATCGGAGACCAACCCGCCGTTCGACTGGCCGAGCGGCTGCTGGCACTCGGCTTGCCGCTCGGGCGACTCAAGACCGGCACGCCGGCGCGGCTCGACGGTTCGACGATCGATTGGGCGAGCCTCGAAATGCAGGACGCCGATGCCGATCCAGTGCCGTTCTCGTTCCTGACGACGGCCATCACCAACCGGCAGATCCGGTGCGGGATCACCCACACGAACACGCGCACCCACGAGATCATCCGCGAGAACCTCACGCGGGCGCCGATGTACTCCGGCGAGATCAAGAGCGTCGGGCCCCGCTACTGCCCCTCGATCGAGGACAAGGTCGTGCGGTTCTCGGACCGCAGTGCGCATCAGATCTTCCTGGAGCCCGAGGGGCTCGAAGACGACACGGTCTATCCGAACGGGATCTCGACGTCTTTGCCGGCCGAGGTGCAGGACCGGTTCATCCGGACGCTCCCGGGCCTCGAGAAGGTGGTCATCCGCCGGCCCGGCTATGCGATCGAGTACGACTACGTCGACCCGCGGGCGCTCGGCCCGACGCTGGAATTGCGGGCGCTGCCGGGGCTGTTCCTGGCCGGCCAGATCAACGGCACGACGGGCTACGAGGAAGCGGGCGCGCAGGGCCTGATGGCCGGGCTGAATGCGGCCTTCCTGGCGGGAGGAGGCTCGCGGACGTTCGTCCTGTCGCGCGCGGAGGCCTACATCGGGGTCATGATCGACGACCTCGTGACCCGTGGCGTGAGCGAGCCCTACCGGATGTTCACGTCGCGGGCAGAGTACCGGCTCCACCTCCGGGCCGACAACGCGGACCAACGCCTGACGCCACGCGGCCTCGAGGCCGGTTGCGTCACCAGGCGGCGCCGCGACCTCTTCACCGAGAAGCAGGAGGCTCTGGTCGTGGCGCGGGCGCAATTGCAGGCCGTTTCGAAGACGCCGAATGAGCTCGCGAAATTCGGTCTCGAAATCAATCGCGACGGAAAACGACGGTCGGCTTTCGACCTGCTGGCGCATCCCTCGGTCGATTTCGCGCGACTGCTCACGATCTGGCCGGAACTCGGCGCCATTCGGCAGGAGTTTCGCAATCAGCTCGAAATCGACGGCCGCTATGCGGTCTACGTCAACCGCCAGGAGGACGACATCGCGCTTCTGAAGCGGGACGAGGCCATTCAGATTCCGGACGATCTCGATTTCGCCAGCGTGCCGAGCCTTTCCAACGAGGTGCGGCAGAAGCTGATGCGGCATCGACCGGCGACGCTGGCGCAGGCGTCGCGGATCGACGGAATGACGCCGGCGGCGCTTCTGATACTCGCCGCGCGGCTCGGTCGGAAAAGCAGTCAGAAACGCCCGGCATGAAAAAAGCGGACGAGAAATTCGGGATGATAATTGAGGACGCCGCAGCCTTTTCTGCGGCGTTTTCTGTTTCACGTGAAACGCTCGCTAGATTCGAGGCTTACGAAAGAATCCTGATTCAGTGGCAGAGCGCGGTGAATTTGGTGGCGCCGAAGACTCTGCCGCTCGTCTGGCACCGCCATTTCGCCGACAGCGCGCAGCTGGCGCGGCTCGTTCCGGCGAATGCGCGCCGGCTGGTCGACCTCGGGTCCGGGGGTGGGTTCCCTGGGCTCGTCCTGGCGGTGATGCTGGCCGACCCGACCGTGCGTACGGTGGGTCCGGCGGTCGAAATCACCCTCGTGGAGAGCGACCAGCGCAAGGGAGCTTTCCTCCGCGAGGCGGCGCGCACGCTCGGCGTCGCTGTGGAGATCCTGTCGAAAAGGATCGAAAATGCGGAGACTCAGCTTAGATTGCAGCAGGTCGACGTCGTCACGGCGCGCGCGTTCGCCCCGCTCGAGCGGTTGTTCACATGGTCGGCGGGGCTGTTCGGTCCGGATACCCGAGGGTTGTTTCTCAAAGGGCGTGACGTGGCGACCGAGGTGGAAGACGCCCGGCGCGTCTTCGGATTCGATGTCGATCTCGTTCCCAGTCTCACCGATCCCGAAGGTCGTATCGCCGTCGTCAGCCGCCTCGAGAGGCTCTGAGAGCCACTGTATCGAGGGTCAGGAGGACAGCCGTGAGTGGGACGACAGCACTTCCAGGGACCATGCGTATCCTCGCCGTCGCCAACCAGAAGGGCGGCGTCGGCAAGACGACCACGGCCATCAACCTCGGAACGGCGCTTGCTTCCATCGGTGAGCGGGTCCTCATCGTCGACCTCGATCCGCAGGGCAACGCATCTACGGGCCTGGGCGTCGCCATCGAGCAGCGGCCGCTGACCAGCTATGACGTGCTGATCGGCCAGGCGACACTGAACCAGGCGGCCGTCGCGACCAACGTTCCGAACCTCTCGATCGTCCCGGCCAACGCCGACCTCGTCGGTCTCGAAACCGAACTCTTCCACGAGCTCAACCGGCCGTTCCGGCTGCGCGACGCCGCAATGGCGCTCGCCGCGCATCAGCGCGCTCATCCGGGCGAGCGGGGCTGGTCCTACATCCTGATCGATTGCCCGCCGTCGCTGAACCTCCTCACCGTCAACGCCATGACGGCGGCGCATGCGGTTCTGGTGCCCGTGCAGTGCGAGTTCTTCGCACTGGAAGGCATCTCGCAACTCAAAGACTCGATCGACCAGATCCAGGCCACGCTCAATCCGGGCCTCGAAATCCAGGGCGTCGTCCTCACCATGCACGACGTCCGCACGACGCTGTCGCGCGAGGTCGCGGCGAACGTCCGAGCCTTCTTCGGCCCGAAAGTCTACGAGACGGTCATCCCGCGCAACACGCGGGTCGCCGAGGCGCCGTCGCACGGCAAGCCGATCATGCTCTACGACTACGACTGCCCGGGAAGCCAGGCGTACATCCGGCTGGCGACCGAGATCATCGAGCGTGAGCGCCGCCAGGCGGCCTGAGGTCCAACCTAATTCTGCACCAATCGCTTTCGGGGAGTGCGAAGACCACGATGTCGGCGACACCACTGCAAAGGAGCCGTTTGGGCCGCGGGCTCGCCTCGCTGATCGGGGAGCCCGTCGTTTCGCAGCCGCGGCTGCCGCCGGAAGGTGAGCAGCGCATCGTCGCCATCGATCAGATCCGTGGCGGGCGGTTGAACCCGCGCAAGGACTTCCGGGAGGAGGACCTCGCCGAACTGGCCGACTCGATCCGCCAGAAGGGTCTCGTCCAGCCGATCGTCGTGCGGCCCGATCCGGTCGCAGGGACGGGATTCGAGATCGTCGCCGGCGAGCGCCGCTGGCGCGCGGCCATGAAGGCCGGCCTCCACATGGTGCCCGTGATCGTCCGAGACCTCGGCGATCAAGAGGTCCTGGAGCTGGCGATCATCGAGAACGTCCAGCGGACCGATCTCAACGCGATCGAAGAGGCGACCGGCTATCGCGATCTCATCGAGCGGTTCAACTACACGCAGGACAAGCTTGCCGAGGTGATCGGCAAGAGCCGGAGCCATCTCGCCAACACGCTTCGTCTCCTCAAACTGCCGGAGGGCGTGCAGGCGCTCGTGCAGCAAGGACGTCTGACGGCCGGGCACGCCCGCGCACTCGTCGGCCGCGACGATGCCGAGCAACTGGCCCAGCGCATTCTCGACAACGATCTCAACGTCCGCGAGGTCGAGGCCTTGGTGCAGGAGCCGATCGGCGTCGAAGGCAGCACCGGCCGGCCGAAGCGCGAGAAGGACGCAGATACGCGAGCGTTCGAGAAGGAGCTCGCCGATACCCTCGGCCTCAAGGTCGAGATCAAGCGGGGGTCCGGCGAGAGCGGCGTGCTGATGATCAAGTACGGCAACTTCGATCAGCTCGAATACATCCGCATGAGGCTGGTCGGGCAGGGCAGCGGCTGACCTCGCCGAACTCCCGGTAGGGCCATTCGCCATCGCCGACGGCATTGCTTGACGGGCCGGAGCCTGCTTGATGGAGTGCCGCATCGGGCGGCAGCCACAGGCAGCGCGTTATGGACACTCGGGTTATCGAACGACTGGCGGCCTTGATCGCTGCCCGGCGGGCCGCGACGGGCGACACGTCCTATACCCGTCAGCTGCTCGACGGCGGCACCAAGAAGTGCGCCAAAAAACTCGGCGAGGAAGCGGCAGAGACGATCATCGCCGCGCTGGCCGAAAACGATGCCGCGCTGACCAACGAGGCGGCGGATCTCGTCTATCACCTGCTGGTGCTGCTCGAGTCGCGCAATGTCGGTTTCGGCGCGGTGCTCGAACGGCTGGAAGCCCGCATGGGCACGTCGGGACTCGCGGAAAAGGCGGCGCGGACCGGCGGCTGAGCCGGATCGGAAGGTCATCGTGGACGGAAGCTCGTCGGGTCAAATGCCGTATCGCTCGGCCATCCAGTTCTCGCCCTATCGGATGTTCTCACGGTCCGAATGGGCGAAGCTGCGCGCCGACACGCCGATGACGCTGGTGCCGCGCGATCTCGAAGCGCTGTCGGGCCTGATCGAGGAACTGTCCATGGAGGAGGTCGAGCAGATCTACCTCCCGATGTCGCGACTCCTCAATCTGTATGTCTCCGCGGCGCAGGAGCTTCACGCGGTGACCTCCAAGTTCCTGGGACGATCGGATGGGAAGGTCCCGTTCATCGTCGGTGTCGCCGGATCGGTCGCCGTCGGCAAGAGCACCACCGCCCGCGTACTGCGCGCGCTGCTCGCCCGCTGGCCCGATCATCCGCGCGTCGATCTCGTCACGACCGACGGTTTCCTGCTGCCGAATGCCGAACTCGAGCGGCGCGGGATCATGAACCGCAAGGGCTTTCCGGAGAGCTTCGATACGGCGCGGCTCCTGAATTTCCTGGCCGACGTGAAGTCAGGGAAGTCTCCCGTCGAGGCGCCGGTCTACTCGCACTTCCATTACGACGTCATCCCGACCCAGCGCGTCGTCGTCGAGCGGCCGGATATCCTGATCGTCGAAGGGCTCAACGTCCTGCAGCCTGCGCGCCTGCCGCGCGATGGCCAGGCGATCCCGTTCGTCTCGGACTTTTTCGACTTCTCGATCTACATCGATGCCGATCCGGTGCAGATCGAGCAGTGGTACGTCACCCGCTTCATGAAGCTGCGGAACACGGCGTTCCGGGATCCGGGCGCCTACTTCCACCGCTACGCCAGCCTGACCATGGAAGCGGCGGAAGCGCGGGCGCTGGAGATCTGGCGCACGATCAACCTCAAGAATCTCGAAGAGAACATTTTACCAACGCGGCAGCGGGCGCGGCTCATCCTGCGCAAGGGCGGAGATCACCGCATCGAGAGCGTCGCGCTGCGTAAGCTCTGAAAAAAAAGAAGCCGCCTCGCACGGGCGGCTCTCAGGTCTTCGCTCTGGATTCGGAAAATCAGGCTGCGGTGGCCAGCATGCGGTTCGCGCGAATGGCCGTGCAGGCGATGTTCAGCAAGGCGTCGTTGACGGCCATCTGATTGCGGACGAGCATGGCGACCGTCGGAATACGGAGGGCCTGCTCGAAGATCCGCATGTGCTGTTCGATGGCGCTGACGGTTGCTTCGATGGTCATGCCGACGAGCGCGTCGTAGGGGTTCGGGCCCTCGTCTTCCCGCGTGCTCGTTGCGTCGGCCGGCCCTTGTTCGGTCCGCGTTTCCGTGGCGCGATCTGCGAGCGGCTGCAGGCGGGTGATGAGGTCGGCAGGTGGTGCAGCCGAACGAGCCGCGGCGGCAATCGCGGCGATCTTGTCCGCCGCGTCGGCCATGTGAGACAGGTCGTGCGACGGAGTCGGCGACGTCAGAGTTGAAGAACCAACTTTTGTCGCTTCGACGGTCTGCGGCAGTTCAGCTGCGGTCGTGGCGGATGCGATCGCCGAGGGATTGGACTCGGCGGCGGCTTTACGTACGTCCGCCATCAGCTCGGCCTGCATGGCGTGAAACTTGTCCCGGAGCCGTCTGATGACGGAGGGATCGTTCTCACCCAGCAGCTTGATTGCGGTGGTCGGGCGGATCTGCGGCTGGCGCTCGATCAGCGCGGCGATTTCGCGAAGGCGCGGGCGGTCGTCAATGCCCGTCCCTTTCGGACGGCCGCGGCGCGGCGGTGTCATCTGCGACATTGCAAGGCTCACGGGGGGCTCTCGCGTCTGTTGATTCGAAGGTTACCTCCATGATGTGAAGTTCGCCGCCAAGTTCTAGGGATAATAAATTGGTGTAGTTGTGTTTTTGAGTGTTGCAGCTCGAATAGTGGCGAAAAAGCCGAGAAATACACGCTTTGTTCTCAGCCTGCGGACCAATTTGCCTCAAAGAAGTCCGCGTTTCCGGGCGAGTTCCTGAAGGGACGCCTGCGGACGAGCTCCGACGTGGGAGATGATCTCCGCCGCGGCGAGGGATCCAAGGTGTCCGGACGTTTCGAGGTTGCGGCCGGCCGTGTAGCCATAGAGGAAACCGGCCGCATACAGATCACCGGCGCCCGTCGTGTCGACGACTTGTGCCACCGGCGCTGCTGGAACTGCGACTTCCGTATCGCCGGAAATGATGACGGAGCCGGCGGCGCTCCGTGTCAGGACGGCCAGTCGGGAATCCGTCCGTACACGCCGAGCGGCCTCTTCGAAGGAAGACGTCTGGTAGAGAGACGTGATCTCGCTCTCGTTGGCAAAAAGAATAGAAACGCGGCTCTTGATGAGATCGAGGAAATCGCCGCGATGACGGTCGACGCAGAAACCGTCGGAGAGGCTGAGCGCGATTTCGCGGCCCGCCTTATGGGCGATGTCAGCGGCCTGGCGGAAGGCTTCTTTCGCTTCCGGCCGGTCGAACAGGTAGCCTTCGAGGTAGACGACCTTGCCGGCGGCGACGAGGCCGGGGTCGACCTCGCCCGAGCCGAGTTCGGGACTGACGCCGAGGAACGTGTTCATGGTCCGCTGGCCGTCCGGGGTCACCAGGATGAGAGAGCGCGCCGTGGTGCCGTCACCGCGATGCGGAGGGGTGCGGAAGATCACGCCGGCGGCGCGGATGTCGTGCCCAAACACCTTGCCGAAGTCGTCGTCTGCCACCTTGCCGATGAAGGTGCCGCGCCCTCCGAACGAGGCGACGCCGACAACGGTGTTTGCCGCCGATCCGCCGGAGATCTCGACGGCGGGGCCCATGTCCGCATAGAGCGCCGCGATGGTCGTCTCGTCGACGAGACGCATGTGGCCCTTCGGTGCGCCATGCGCTTCGAGGAACGCGTCGTCACAACGGCCGACGATGTCGACGATGGCATTGCCGATGGCGACGACGTCGTAGAGGGGCTCGGTCATACGGATATCCTTGGTTGGCGGCGGCGCATCATAGTGGGTGCGCCGGTGCGGACAATCGCGTTTCTGGCGGCGTCCCGGTTCAGCTGCGGCGAGGCTGGGCGGCGCGGGCGGCGATGTCGAGGACGAGGCGCTCGGCCAGGAGGTCGTCGGGTGCGCCGGTCTGGCGCGACCGCTGGCTGTAGTAGGCGCTCCGCTCGAGGGCGGCCGTCAGACGCGGCAGTGTCCAGGCTCTCAATTGCCCATCGAGGTCGCGTTGGGCCTGCGGGGGAAGCGGCGGTCGGTTGGCGCGCATCAGGTCGTCGAAGCTGCGCCCGCCGTCGAGGCCGACCCTCAAGCGATGAAGTCGCTGAAGCTGGCGCTGGACGGCGGCGATCACCGTTTGAGGATGCTCGCCGGCCGTCACGGCGCGTTCAAGTTCTTGGAGGGCACGGGCGGTGCGGCCGCTGCAGGCCGCCGCGACGACGCGTTCGACCGCCAGTTCGGAGGCATCGCCGACGATCGCTTCCACGTGTTCCGCTTCGATGGTGCCGGTGCCGACGTAGAGGGCGAGCTTTTCGATCTCGCTGCGGCTCATCCCGCGATCGGCGCCGAGGCGAGCGCGCAATGCCTGCCGGGCATCGGTAGATATCCCGAGGCCGTGGGCGCGGACGACTTCGTCGATCAGTTGATCAAGACCGGCGCCTTCGTCCGCGTAGCAGGCGATCGCGGCGGCGGTCGGCGACTTTTCGAAAAGGCCCCGCAGGCCGTCGTCTTTCTTGAGGTTGCCGGCTTCGACGACGAGGCAGCCTTGCAGGTCGCTCTCGACCAGCGGCTTCAGCAGCTGCGTATTGACCCTGCGGCTCGCCGTGGTTCGAACGATCTTGCGACCGCCGAACATCGGTACGGTCATCAGCTCGACGGATAACCGGTCGGGATCGTTCTCGAGGTCGGCGTCTTCGATCCTCAGGATCTCGCCCGGCGGCTTCTCACGAGCGGCGAGGCGCTCGGCGGCGAGGCGGCCACGCTCGGACACGAGGCCGGCGTCGGTGCCATAGACGAGGATCGCGAGAATCCGTTTGTCCGGCGCGGCCAGGAAGGCATCGGCGGACTGGTGCTTGACCGCGACCATGGGGGCGGTCGCCGGTTAGGCCGGCCGTGACAGATAGGCAGCGATGCGGCCGCGAATATCGTTGGCGACGGTCTTGGCTGCGCGGTTCTCGGCGTCTTCCTTGGCGCGCACGTTGGCGAGGACCGAGGTGAACCGCTCGAAGCCGGCGCGGCCGAAGCTCGTTCCGGTCAGCAGCACGCGGTTGTCGGCGATGCTGATCAGCTTGAACGAGGCATCGAGGCTGTAGACTTGGCTCAGCGAGTCACCGTCGCGCTCGACCAGCGTCGACAGCAGGCTCTCTTTCAGCACCACTTCCAGCCGATAGACGGGTGCCGAAGCGCCGTCGCCGCCGGTGGTCTGGAAGATCAGTTCGTTGCGAACACGCTGGCCGACGCGCCCGGGGATGGTGGCCATCTCGACCGAGGCCAGCTTGGCATCGACCGAGTTCATGACGCCCGCATTGCCGTAGAGAGGCCGGAAGCCGGTGCTGTCGGCACACCCGGTGAGCGCGGCTGCGGCCATCACGGCCAGCAGAACGCCGAGCTTACGGGATGACGTGAGCGTCTCAGACAACGACATTCACGATCCTCTGCGGCACCACGATCACCTTCTTGACGGGCCGCCCCTCGATCGCCCGGACGACGGGCTCCAGCGCCAGCGCTGCCGCCTCGATCTCCGCTTGTCCGGCGTTGCGGGAAATCGTCAACTCATCCCGTCGCTTGCCATTCACCTGTACGGCAACGGTGATCGTATCGTCAACGAGCAGGGCCGACTCGGCTGCCGGCCAGGGCTGATCGGCCAGGAGAGTGTTGTAGCCGAGCCGCGCCCAGCACTCCTCACCGAGGTGCGGCATCATCGGGCCGAGCATCTGGACCAACAGCTCGATCGCCTCGCGGATCGCCCAGTCCAGGCCGGCTCCCGACTTACCAAGTGCGCTCTGCAACTCGGAGGTGAACTCGTAGATTTGCGCCACGGCCACGTTGAAGCGGAGCGCCTCGATGTTCTGGGCGACGCGATGGAGCGTCTTGTGGGCGGCGCGGCGGAGCGCGTCGGCTTCGGGTCCGAACGAGGCTGGTTTCGGCGTGCCGGCTTTTGCCCCGGCGGCCGTGCTCTCGTCGACCAGTCGCCAGATGCGCTGGATGAAACGGCCGGCGCCCTGCACGCCGGCTTCCGTCCACTGGACGTCGCGCTCGGGCGGGCTATCCGACAGCATGAACCAGCGCGCGCAGTCGGCGCCGTAATGGCCGATGATGTCATCGGGGTCGACGGTATTGCGCTTCGACTTCGACATCTTCTCGACCGAGCCGATCTCGACCTCGGAGCCGCTGTCGACGTGATAGGCGCGCCGCTGGCCGCCTTCACCCTCGATGCGGATCTCGGCCGGCGACAGCCACTGGCCGGCGAGATTGCCACTCACGCCCTTGTACGTCTCGTGGATGACCATGCCCTGGGTGAACAGCGCGCCGAACGGTTCGGCCAGATCGAGGTGTCCGGTGTCGCGCATCGCACGGGTGAAAAAGCGCGAATACAAAAGGTGCAAAATCGCGTGCTCGATGCCGCCGATGTACTGGTCGACGGGCAGCCAGTAGCCGGCAGCCTTTGCGTCGACCGCCGTTTCGGCGTCGGGCGCGGTGAAGCGCACGAAGTACCAGGAGCTGTCGACGAAGGTGTCCATCGTGTCCGTCTCGCGGACGGCCTTCGCGCCGCACTTCGGACAGTCGACGTGGCGCCAGGTCGGGTGCCGGTCGAGCGGGTTGCCGGGCTGGTCGAATGTCGCGTCGTCCGGCAGCGTCACGGGCAACTGGTCGTTCGGCACTGGAACGATCCCGCAAGCGTCGCAGTGGATGACGGGGATCGGGCAGCCCCAGTAGCGCTGGCGTGAAATGCCCCAGTCGCGCAGGCGGTAATTGATCTTGCGCTGGGCGACCGGCTTGCCGGCCAGCATCGTCTTCTCGAGGCGGCTCGCGACCTCTTCGAAAGCGGCCTCTGTGGTCATGCCGTCGAGGAAGCGTGAGTTCAGCATCACCCCGTCGTCGGTGTAGGCGGTGCCTGAATCGATGGAAGCCAGCACTTCGCGGCGGCGCGCCTCGTCCTTCGGCGCGACGACCGGGATGACGGGAAGGCCGTACTTGCGCGCGAATTCGATGTCGCGCTGGTCACCGGACGGGCAGCCGAAAATGGCGCCCGTGCCGTAGTCCATCAGGATGAAGTTGGCGACGTAGACCGGCACCTTCCATGTCGGGTCGAACGGGTGCACGGCACGAATGCCTGTGTCGTAGCCGAGCTTCTCGGCCGTCTCGAGTTCGGCGACCGAGGTGCCCATGCGGCGGCACTCGTCGCAGAAGTCGGCGAGCTTCTTGTCGGCCGCCGAAGCAGCCTTGGCCAGCGGATGATCCGGCGCAATCGCCATGAAGGAGGCGCCGAACAGCGTGTCAGGCCGCGTCGTATAGATCTCGAGTTCGCTGAAGCCGGCCGGGGCTGTCGCCGTATCGAGCGCCCAGCGAACCTGCAGACCTTCGGAGCGATCGATCCAGTTTGCCTGCATGAGGCGCACCTTCTCGGGCCACTTGTCGAGCGTCTTCAGGGCATCCAGCAGGTCGTCGGCATAGGCGGTGATCTTGAACGCCCACTGCATGCGCTCGCGCTGCTCGACGAGCGCACCGGAGCGCCAGCCGCGACCATCGATGACCTGCTCGTTGGCGAGCACGGTCTGGTCGACCGGGTCCCAGTTCACCTTCGACTGCTTGCGGTAGGCGAGGCCCTTCGCGAACATGTCGAGGAAGAGCTTCTGCTGGTGCTTGTAATAGCTCGGATGGCAGGTCGCGATCTCGCGGCTCCAGTCGATCGACAGACCCATCGACTTGAGCTGCCCCCGCATGGTGTCGATATTGGCGTAGGTCCATTTCGCCGGGTGGGTCTTGCGCTCCATGGCCGCGTTCTCGGCCGGCATGCCGAAGGCGTCCCAGCCCATCGGGTGGAGAACGTTGAAGCCCTTGGCCCGCTTGTAGCGGGCGATCACGTCGCCCATCGTGTAGTTGCGGACGTGGCCCATGTGGATGCGCCCGGACGGATACGGGAACATCTCGAGGACGTAGGATTTCGGCTTGTCGGAGGCGTTGTCGGCCCGGAAGATCTGCCGATCCTCCCACACCTTTTGCCAGTGCTTCTCACGGACGGGTGCGTTGTAGCGTTCGATGGCCATGGCTTCGCCTTCGGGCGGTTCTGGTGTCTCTCGATCCGGCGCGGTAATGACCACCGAAGATGAGGGCGGTCAAGCAATGGACGCCTCTGAAACTGGTCTGAGACCGTGGCCCGAGACCTGGCATGAGCGAAGACATCGAACTGGCCGCGGCCGTCGCCCGGCTGCGGGATATCGAGCGGCGCATCGCGACCGCCTGTGCCGAGGTCGGACGCGATCCGGCCGGGGTCACGCTGATCGCCGTGACGAAGACATTTTCCGCGGACGAGATCCGTCCCGTGCTTGCTGCCGGCCACAAGGTTTATGGCGAGAACCGCGTGCAGGAAGCCAAGGGCAAGTGGCCGGCACTGCGGGAAGCCTATCCCGGCCTCGACCTCCACCTGATCGGGCCGCTGCAGTCCAACAAGGCGCGGGAAGCGGTCGAACTGTTCGACGCCATCCATACGGTCGACCGCCCGAAGATCGCGGCGGCGATTGCGGAGGAGATGGCGCGTCAGAGCCGGCGGCCGCGACTGTTCGTGCAGGTGAATACCGGGGAAGAACCCCAGAAAGCCGGGATCGCACCGGCCGATGCGGTCGCCTTCGTCGACCGCTGCCGGAGTGAGTACGGGCTCGAGATCGCCGGCCTGATGTGCATTCCGCCGGTGGATGACGCGCCGGCCGTCCACTTCGCTCTGCTCGCCAAACTCGCCCGCGAGGCCGGGGTGCCCGGCCTCAGCATGGGCATGAGCGGCGATTTCGAAACCGCGGCCCAGCTCGGTGCGACTCATGTGCGCGTCGGTAGCGCGATCTTCGGCGGGCGCAGCTAGAGATCGATCTCGACCGCGGTGAATTACCTGTGGACGTGGTGGGCGTGAGTCCGTCGCCGACCCAGGTTGTTGCGCATAGTTCCGGCTGTGATTCGCAATCTCGGGTGGAGCTCGGCATGACGGACGCGACGACGGTCGACCTGGAGCGTGAGGCGAACGCGGCCGCTGCCGATGCGGCTGCCGAAGCTCGGCGCGAGGTTCTCGAACGCGCCGAACCGACCGAGCCTGCCGCCACGCCGCGGGCCCCCGCCAAGGTTCGCGAGAAGCCGAAGCGCCCTGAATGGGTGCAGTTCGGTGTCTCCGTCTGGCTGACTGATCTCAACTCGACGGAGTTCGGAATCTACAAGCGGTCGCGCAATCGGGCGAAGTCACGCCAGTTCACGACCGACATGGATATCTTCGCCGAGGTCATCGAGAAGGGCGAGCGGACTGGGCTCATCGGCTATCGCGAGGACCAGTGGAAGAACACCGACCGCATGAACAAGCGGCTGGTGCTCAAGATGTTCAGCGCCAATCTCAACTGGCGCGCGACGATGGATTTGATGCTGGGGCGCAGCCTGCAGCAGACGATCGGGGCGCGCGGATTTCCGGTCACCTCGTTCTCGATCAACACGAACGATCACGACCAGATCGTCTACCTTGAGCGATCGGCCAACCAATGGACCGGCCTGCCGGAGAACTTCTCGTTCTTCCTGCTCGAAGACAACGGTGAACTCGAGTTCTTCCGCATTCGGCAGAAATTCATCCGCCTCGGGATGGATTACCTCGTCTACAACGAGCGCAATGAAAAGGTCGCCATTCTCGATGGTGCCTTCTTCACGATCACCGGGCGATGGAAGTGCTGGGTCCGCAGTGACTACAAGGACAAGCGGCTGCACACGACGCTGAAGCTGTTCTGCGCGATGCTGCTGTTCAACCGGAAGGCCAAGCGGCACCTCAAGCTGATGTACAAGGACGTCATCGCCGGCCGCTACAGCCCGTCGCTCGAGCGGCTCGAGGCCGACCTCTATATGAATCCCCGCCGCGTGCGCTGACCGGGTTGTTCGCGACCCGGCGTCCGAGGTAGCGTCGCCCGTTCCCACTTCGAACGGGTGAGCGCCCCGATGTCCGATCCCCATTCCGCCGTCAACCTGCCTGCTATCGACCCGGCCGAAGCCGGGTTCTCCGCCGAGCGGCTGCGCCGCATCGGCGCGGCGCTGACGGCCGAGGTGGAGGCGGGGCGCATGCCGGGCGCGGTGGTCGCCATCGCGCGGGCGGGCCGAACCGTGCTCCTCGAAGCGATCGGTTACCGGGATGCCGTCCGCAAGACGCCGATGGCGCCGGACGCCGTGTTCTCGATCGCGTCGATGACGAAGCCGATGACGTCGGTGCTGGTGATGCAGCTCGTCGAGGAAGGCAAAGTCCTGCTCGCCGACCCGATCGGCAAGTACCTGCCGGCGCTGGCCGAGTTCCGGGTGATGGTGCCGAGCGACGACGACCGCGGCATCAGCGCCCCGGTGCGCCGTCAGCCGACCATTCAGGACCTCCTGCGCCATACTTCCGGGCTGACTTACAAGGATCGCGGAACGACCTTTGCGCATCGCCAGACGCCCGGATCTTCGATCTCGGCGCCGGCCAAGCTCGACCGTGCGACATTTCTCAAGAGGCTAGGTGAGACGCCACTGCTGTTCGAGCCGGGCACGGATTGGGAGTACGGCTTCTCGACCGACGTGCTCGGGCTGCTTGTCGAGACAGTGACGGGCAAGACGCTGGCGGCCGCGCTCGCCGAGCGCATCTGCGGTCCGCTCGGGATGTCTGCGACCTGCTTCGATCTCGATGCGGGGCTGACCGCCCGGTATGCGCACGCGCTGCCGACCGATCCGCTCACCGGGACGGCGCAATTCGTCCATCACGCCGCCGGCCAGACGATGTTGTGGGACAGTGGCGGTGGCGGCGGCCTGTCGACGGCCGGCGACTATCTGAGGTTCGCCGAGATGCTGCGTTCGGGCGGGAAGCTCGGTGCCGCCGATATCCTCGGCCGCAAGACGGTCCAGCTGATGACCTCCGACCATCTCGGGACGGAGATCCGGAGCCGTATCGCCGACACCATGGATCCGTCCTGTGCCGGCTACGGTTTCGGGCTCGGTTTCGCGGTGCGCCGCCACGACGGCATTGCCGCCATGCCCGGCACGACGGGTGACTTCTACTGGTCGGGCGTCTACGGCACATACTTCTGGGTCGATCCGGCAGAACAGCTGTCGGTCGTGTTCATGGGGGCGGTGCCGGGGCTCATGCGCCTCCGGTATCGCCAGCTGCTCCGGTCTCTCGTCTATCAGGCGCTGGGCTGAGACGGCGTCGCGCATCAGGGAAGCCCCGACGATGACAATCACGTATATCTCGCCGCTCGCCGCGAGGCCGGGCCTCGAAGCCATGGCGGAGGGGGCCGTCCTCTCGCCCTTCACGCGGCTTCGCCGCCTGCTCGACGGCATCGCACCGGGGCATGCGAAGCCGATCGAATTGACGGTCGGCGAGCCGCGCGAGCAGATGCCCGGCTTCCTGGTCGAAAAGATAAAGGAGGCGGAGGCGACGTTCGCCAAGTATCCGCCGATCCGGTGCTCGGACGAATTGCGTGCCGCCATCGCGGACTGGATCTGCCGACGCTTCCGCATTCCGGGCGGCATCGATCCGGCAACGGAGATTCATCCCATCAATGGATCGCGCGAAGGATTGTTCTTCGCCGCGATGCCGGCGATCGGGCGCAAGAAGCTCGGAGACAAGCGGCCGGCGATCCTGATCGTCAATCCGTATTACCAGGCCTACATCGGCGCGGCTCTCTGCACGAATGCGGAGCCCGTCTTTCTGAATGCGACGGCGCGCACGGGCTTCCTGCCGGATCTGGACGAAGTTTCGGGCGATGCCGACCTCATGGCACGGACGGCAGCTCTTTACATCTGTTCGCCGTCCAATCCGCAGGGCGCCGTCGCTGACGCCGCTTATCTGCAGAAGGCTCTGCAGCTGGCGCGTCGGCACGATTTCATGCTGTTCGCGGACGAATGCTACTCGGAGATTTACGGCGGTGAGGCGCCGGTCGGAGCTCTCGAGGTGGCGGCCGCGACGCCGGAGCGTTTCCGCAACCTCGTCGCCTTCAATTCTCTGTCGAAGCGGTCGAACGTGCCGGGGCTGCGGTCCGGGTTCGCGGCTGGCGACGGGGAGTTCCTGGAGACCTTCGCAGAAATCCGTAATCTGACGGCGCCGCAAATGCCGGGCCCGGTCCAGCACGCCTCGGCGGCGATCTGGAGCGAGGAGCAGCACGCTGCGGCGAACCGTCAGGCCTACCGCCTCAAATACGATGTATGCGATCAGATCCTTGGTGAACGGTTCGGGTACCGACGACCAGCCGGCGGATTTTTCCTGTGGCTCGAAATGAGCCACATGGGCGGCGGCGTCGACGCTACGGTAACCCTCTGGAAACATGCCGGTGTCAAGGTCGTCCCCGGAGCCTACCTGGCGCAGACCGGCCGTGACGGTACGAATCCCGGTGATGCATATGTTCGCGTCGCCCTCGTTCACGATCCGGAAACCATCAGGGAGGCGCTTCGGCGTATCGTGTCAGTAGCAGCGTAAACTCTGGTCATGTCCCTGGAGTATCCCAGCGTCGATAGTCAGCGTCTTCTACCTGTCCAGGTCGAAGACCGGCTGTTCGGATTCGCCGCTCGGACCGGGGGGGCCGTTTTGCTCGCCGCCGCCGTCTTCGGCTGGCTGAGCCTGCTGACCTGGAAGATCACCGACCCCTCGATTTCGCACTCGACGGCCGAGCCGGCCCGGAACCTGCTCGGCCTGCCCGGTGCCGTCGTCTCCGATCTCTTGATCCAGATGCTCGGCTTCGGCGCGATCTTCGTGCTGATGGCGCCGGTGGTGTGGGGCCTCGAGCTGCTCGGCAATCGCCGTGTCGCCGACTTCAAGATCAAACTGCCGCTGCTGCCCGTCTCGGCGTTCGCCATGGCCGGCGGCTTTTCCGCTTTGCCAACGCCGGCCTCGTGGCCTCTGCATCATGGCCTTGGTGGCGTCCTCGGGGACGTCATGTACGTGCTCGTCAGCAACGTCTTCGGACTGATCAGTCCCGAGCGGGCGGGAGCAGTCGCAGGGCTGATCTTCTTCGCCATCGGGCTCGGCTCGGCGACGCACAGCATCGGGCTGTCGCTGCAGGACATCTCGGCGATGTTCCGCCGCCCGATGCGGCCACGCCGCCGCGACGCCGGCATCTGGCTGCCCGAGGCTGACAGCCAAGACGCGGCACATCGCGTCGAACCGCCGCTCTATACACCGGCCCCGCCGCGCGCTCGCGCGCCTGTCGAGCCGACCTATCGGGTGCAGGAACCGGCCGCGCCGCCGATGCCGCCGGTTCGTCCTGCGGCTCCGATTGACGAAAGCGACGACGAGCCCGGCCTCCCGCCGGATGCCGACATCGAGGCGGAAAGCCGCGCGATGGCGCGTCGCTTTGCGCCGGCCGGGGGCACGCCACAAGAGCCGCCGCCGCCGCGGGCCGCGCGCCGTCAGCCGGGCGCTGCTCCTCGCGATAAAGGATTTCTCGGTGGCTTTGCGAACCGGCGCCCCGCAGAGACCGTGTATCGCCGGCCGCACCTCAATCTGTTGAAGCGGGCTGCGGCACCGAAGGTCGTCGCGGAATTGACGCAGACGGTGCTGCGCGGAAGCGCGCGCCTGCTGGAAGACGTGCTCGCCGACTTCGGCGTGAAGGGCGAAATCAAGGACATCAGTCCCGGTCCCGTCGTGACGCTTTTCGAGCTCGAGCCGCAGCGGGGCACCAAGTCTTCGCGCGTGATCGGTCTCGCCGACGACATCGCCCGCTCGATGAGCGCCGTCTCTGCGCGCGTCGCCATCGTGCCGGGTCGCAACGCCATCGGCATCGAACTGCCGAACGTGCGGCGCGAGCCCGTTCTGCTGCGCGACATCCTCGAGTGCCCGGCCTACCGCGACGGCGAGGCGACCCTGCCGCTCGCGCTCGGCAAGTCCATTTCCGGCGAGCCCGTCCTCGTCGATCTCGCCCGCATGCCGCATCTTCTGGTGGCCGGCACGACGGGTTCAGGAAAGTCCGTCGGCATCAACGCCATGGTGCTGTCGCTGCTCTACCGGCTGTCGCCGGACGAGTGCCGGTTCCTGATGATCGATCCGAAGATGCTGGAGCTGACCGTCTACAACGGAATCCCGCATCTGCTGGCTCCCGTGATCACGGATCCGCAGCACGCGATCTCGGCGCTCAAGTGGGCGGTTGCCGAGATGGAGGAGCGCTACAAGCGGATGGCGCAGCTCGGCGTTCGCAGCGTCGACGTCTACAATAACCGCGTCCGCAGCGCCCTGAAGCGCGGCGAGCCGCTGTCACGTACCGTGCAGACCGGCTTCGACTCGCGGACCGGTAAGCCGGTGTTCGAGCGCGAGGAGCTGGCGCTCGAGCCGCTCCCGTACATCGTCGTCGTCATCGACGAATTCGCCGACCTCATGATCGTTGCGGGCAAGGAGATCGAGGCGGCGGTTCAGCGGCTTGCGCAAATGGCGCGAGCGGCCGGCATCCACCTCGTCATGGCGACCCAGCGCCCGTCCGTCGACATCATCACCGGAACGATCAAGGCGAACTTCCCGACGCGCATCAGCTTCAAGGTCGCCTCGAAGATCGACAGCCGCACGATCCTCAACGAGCAGGGCGCGGAACAGCTGCTCGGACAGGGCGACATGCTCTATGCGAGCGGTTCCGGTCCGCTGACGCGCGTGCACGGCGCGTTCGTCGCCGACGATGAAGTGGAAGCCGTGGTCGCATCGCTGCGCGAACAGGGTCAGCCGCGCTACATCGAAGCGCTACTCGATCTCGACCAGCCGGAGGCGCCGTCGCCGGAGCGGGCCGGTAGCTCTTCAGACGATCTCTACGACCGGGCCGTCGCCGTCGTGCTGCGCGACCGCAAGGCCTCGACCAGCTACATCCAGCGCCGCCTCGGCATCGGTTACAACCGGGCGGCCGATCTCATCGAGCGGATGGAGCAGGACGGCATCATCGGTCCGGCGAACCATGCCGGGAAGCGAGACATCCTCACGACCCCGCCGAACTCGCATCGTGACGACGAGGACGAGGACTGACCCGGCTGCGCGCGCAGGCTTGCGTGCCTGTGGGCATCATCTGCTGTCCGGTTGAGTGGTCGCACGAACTGGCCCATTTATCGCCCGATTGTTGCGACATGCGGACGGCGCCGAGGTGAATCGGCGCGGAGCGAGGGGCATCCATGAAGCGGTTGGTGATGAGCGCGCTGGCGGCAGCCGTGCTGGCGACGTCGAGCCACACTGTTCTCGCTCAAGATCCGAAAAAAGCGGCGCCCGCCAATCCGGTCGGCGCCGGATGGGGCGGCGTGGTCACGCCTGAACCCGGCTCGGTGCAACTGACCGAGAAGCAGTTGGCGGCGGTGAAGAGAGTTACGGACTACTTCAACGCCTTGACGAATCTCAAAGGCAATTTCGTTCAAACCAACCCCGACGCCAAACGGCAACGCGGTGCGATCCTCGTCAAGAAGCCCGGACGCTTCCGCTTCGATTACAATCGTCCGAGCCTGCAGGTCATTGTTTCGGATGGGAAGTATCTGGCCATCCAGGATCTCGACGTGAAGTCGGACGATCGCTACGAGCTCGATCGCACACCCTTCAGACTGCTGTTGAAGGACCAGGTGGATCTCCTGCGCGATGCGCAGATTCTCGACGTTCAGGACGTGCCGGAAGGACTGATGATCTCGCTCCAGGACAAGAGCCCCGACGCTCCCGGCAAGATCACGCTTGTTTTCTCGGTCACTCCGGAGTTCGAGCTCAAGGAGTGGATCACGACGGACGCGCAAAACCTTCAGACGCGTGTCGAACTTACGAATATCGATCGGAAAGAAGAGCTCGATCCAAAACTGTTCGAGATCAAGAGCGTCGCGCTTCAGCGCCTGCAGTGACGTTCACCCGCGCTCTGACGACTTTCCTGTGGGTGGTCTGAAAGAGTGACCTCGGACAGCATTCTGGGGATAAGCACAGAAATCTTGGTAAACAATTCGTGATTTCTGACTTACCCCCCTATTGAACTCTGGTGTGTTGCGCTTAAGTCATAGTCAGTCAGGCAGCGTCGTTTGCATCGGTAGTGCCCCCCGTCTAGCCGAAAGGCGTTGTCTGCGATGCCGGCTTCCCTCCCGGCATCTGAAGCGCTCAAATAGCGCCCCTGCGCCCAACTCCACCCCCCGGAGTTGGGCGCTTTTCGTTTCGCCCCTCGATTCTCCTCAATGCAGGACGCTGCGTTCGGGAGCATCTCCGTCGACGGGTGACCATTCGGCTTCCATCGCTCCCTCACCGCCGAGCGTTCGGTCGACGCGACGCAGCTCGTCGGCCACGTCCTTCAGCCGCGACGAAATCCGCGCCACGAAATAGTCGGCGAGGGACGGATCGGTCGCGAGCTGCTCGAGCATGGCCTGCCGGTCGAGGCGCAGCGCGCGAACGGGGCTGCGGGCAACGACCGTGGCCGAGGCTTCGGTATCCACGAACATAGACATCTCGGCCAGCATGGACCCCGGCTCGATCCGGGCGCCGGCGCCGTCGAGGCCTAAGCGCTCGGCGTCTCCGGACACCACGATCAGCGCGCCACCGGCATCACGGCCGTCGCGAATCAGCGTGTCGCCCGGCTTGAAGACGATGCGTTCCGCCGTCTTGGCGATAGCGGCAAGCTGGCTCGGTGCCAGACCTTCGAACAGAGCGACCTGGCGCAGCGGAGCGATCAGGACTTCGGTATTCATGACGCGACCCTTTCCTTACAGGGTCGCCGCTGAACGCTGACAAGTGCGGCGACATCGACGCCAGATTCGGCCGATTCGCGCATCGCGGTCGAGGACGGGAATGCCATTCACCCCGTCATCAACAACCGAAAAAGGTCAGGGAACGAGTTTGTAGCCCCCGGCCTCGGTCACCAGGAGCTCGGCGTTCGAGGGGTCTTTCTCGATCTTTTGCCGCAACCGGTAGATGTGCGTTTCGAGGGTGTGGGTTGTTACGCCAGCGTTGTAGCCCCAGACCTCGTGGAGCAGGACGTCGCGCGTGATGACCTTCTGCGACGCCCGGTAGAGGTACTTGAGGATCGAGGTTTCCTTCTCGGTCAACCGGATCTTCGAACCCTTCTCGTCGACCAGCAGCTTCGACGAGGGCTTGAACGTGTAGCGGCCGATCGTGAAAACGGCGTCCTCGCTCTGCTCGTGCTGGCGCAGCTGCGCGCGAATGCGGGCGAGCAGCACGGCGAAACGGAACGGCTTCGTGACGTAATCGTTGGCGCCGGAATCGAGGCCGAGGATCACGTCCGCATCCGACGTATGGCCGGTCAGCAAGATGATCGGCGCCTTGATGCCGGCGCGGCGCATGATTTTGCAGGCTTCCCGGCCATCCATATCCGGCAAGCCGACGTCGAGGATGATCAGCTGGAAGGCGCCGTTGCGGGAGAGCTCGATCCCCTTGGCGGCCGTAGCGGCCTGTTCGACTTCGAATTCGTCGTGAAGGGCGAGTTGCTCGCGAAGTTGTTCGCGGAGGTCGTCGTCATCGTCGACAAGCAGGATCTTTACGGAACTGGTCATGCGGTGGCACGTCCGGACGGGCGATGGGCAAGAGTAGCATCCATCGCTGGCTTCCCATAGTGTTTCGGCAGGTAGGAAACCAATTCGGCGGTGGGCTGGCAAACCCTTATGGTGCGACGATCCTTAACGTCGCGGTCGGGCGGATCGCGGCCAAGCCGCATCATCGTGTCGGGCCTCGGCGGCAAGGGTCCGCGTGGCATCCTGCGGTTCGGGGCGCTCACCGTGCCGTGCGCGCTCGGTCGCACGGGGCGCACCGCTCTCAAAAAAGAAGGTGACGGCGGCACGCCGATCGGAACCTGGCCCGTGCGGCGCGCTTTCTGGCGCGCGGATCGGCTGATGCGGCCACAGACAGGCCTGACGCTGCGCGCCATCGGTCCCAGCGATGGCTGGTGCGATGCGCCCGAAGATCGCAACTACAACCGCCTGGTCCGGCATCCGTATCCTGCCAGCGCCGAGCACATGATGCGGAGCGACGAGCTCTACGATGTCGTCGTCGTGCTCGGGCACAACGAGAGGCCGCGGCGGCGGGGAGGCGGCAGTGCGATCTTTATGCATGTCGCGCGCCCCGGTCTGACACCGACGGCCGGATGCATCGCTCTACCGCGACCGGTGCTGGTTCGGCTGCTCCGGTACCTCAGCCGCCGGACGGTCGTGACGGTTCTCGCCTGACGACCAACTGAAAACAAAAAAGAGCCCCCAGCCGGCGGGCGGAGGGCTCAGGCGGAGCACGTCTAGGGGAATGTCGTGCTCGAGAGTCCGAGAAACGAGCCGGGGCGCCCGAGCGCCCCGGCCAAGAGATCAGTAGTTGTAAGCGCGCTCGCCGTGCTCCGTGACGTCGAGGCCCTCGCGCTCCTTCTCCTCGGCCGGACGCAGGCCGAAGGTCATCTTCACGAGCATGAAGAGGACGAACGAGATGCCACCCGACCACACCAGCGTCAGCAGCACCGCCTTCGACTGGGCGATGATCTGGGCCGTCATGTCGTAGGTCGCGACGACGAGCTCGCCGGGCTTCGAGACGTAGTCGGCAATGCCGGTGCCACCGAAGTCCGGGTTGGCGACGACCGCGGTGCCGATGGCGCCGATGATGCCGCCGATGCAGTGGACGCCGAAGACGTCCAGGCTGTCGTCGTAACCCATCGAGTTCTTGATCGACGTGCAGAAGATGAAGCAGATCACGCCGGCGACGAGGCCGAGGAGCAGTGCGCCCATCGGACCGGCGAAGCCGGAAGCCGGGGTGACGGCGACGAGACCGGCCACGACGCCCGACGCGAGGCCGAGCAGCGACGGCTTACCCTTCGCCATCCACTCGGCGAGCATCCAGGCAAGACCGGCCGCGGCGGTGGCCGCGAAGGTGTTCATCATCGCAAGGACGGCGGTGCCGCTGGCTTCGAGGTTCGAACCGCAGTTGAAGCCGAACCAACCCACCCAGAGGAGCGAGGCGCCGATCATCGTCATCGTCAGCGAGTGGGGCGGCATCGCCTCCTTCGCGTAACCGAGGCGACGGCCGATCACGATCGCGCCGACGAGGCCCGCGATGCCGGCGTTGATGTGCACGACGGTGCCACCAGCGAAGTCGATCGCGCCCCACTTGAAGATCTGTCCGGCGTCGGCGAGGACCGCGTCGAGCGCTTCCTGAGCCTTCACCTTCGCATCACCCGAAGCGCCGGCGACGGCCTTTGCGGCTTCTGCGATCGCGTCCGGACCGGCCCAGTACCAGACCATGTGGGCGATCGGGAAGTAAACGAAGGTGACCCAGAGGGCGCAGAACACGAGCAGCCCGGAGAACTTCACCCGCTCGGCGAACGCGCCGACGATGAGCGCCGGCGTGATGCACGCGAAGGTCATCTGGAAGGCGATGAAGGAGTATTCGTAGATCACGACGCCGTTGGAGAACGTCGCGACCGTCGAGTCCGCCTTGACGCCGGCGAGGAAGACTTTCGAGAAGCCGCCCACGTAGTCGTTGAGGGCGCCGCCGCTGGTGAAGGCCATGCTGTAACCGTAGACGAGCCAGATCACGGCGATGAGGCAGGTGATGGCCATCACCTGCATGAGCACCGAGAGCATGTTCTTCGCGCGGACCATGCCGCCGTAGAACAGCGCAAGGCCCGGGATGGTCATCAGCAGGACCAGCACCGTCGACAGGAACATGAAGGCGGTGTCGGCCTTTTCGGGCGTCGGCGCGGCCCAAGCGGGCGCGGCGACCGCCAGAAATGCCGGAGCCAGCGCTGCGAGCGCCAGTCCGGACTTGAGAGACGGTAGTTTCATGAAGCGGAACTCCCTCGGATTGTTCGACTGATTGCCCGTCTGGTGACCCGCCCTCAGAGGGCGGAATCGTCCGTTTCACCGGTGCGAATGCGCACGGTGTGTTCGATCGCGGAGACGAAGATTTTTCCGTCGCCGATCTGGCCGGTCTTGGCGGCACGCGTGATCGCGTCGATCGCCTTCTGCGATTCGGCGGCTCCCACCACGACCTCAATCTTGATCTTCGGCAGGAAGCTCACGGCATATTCGGCGCCGCGGTAGATTTCCGTATGGCCTTTCTGCCGGCCGTACCCCTTCACCTCGGTGACAGTCATGCCCTGCAGCCCGAGATCGGTCAGCGCTGCGCGCACCTCTTCGAGCTTGAAGGGCTTGATGATCGCCGTAATCAGCTTCATGTGAGCACCTCTTTCCACACCTGCCGGCCGCCGCATCCGAGTGCCGGTGACTGCCATGCGGTGCAAAGCCCGCACGGCGCGCGTGGAGAGGGAGTCAAGTCCTGTGCCAGAATGGGCGGCTCCGGTTAAGCCGCTGAAATTTTTGACTGTTTCTTGGGCGGACCGGCGCCGATCAAAAATTCGGCAGCAATAAGTGCCGGCTTTTTGTGCAGTGTGGTCAAAAATGTGATCAGCGCACAATGTAGGCGGTCGACCTCGGCCGGGTCAGTCCTTCCTGGGTCACGGACGCGACGAGTCGACCGTCCCTGGTGAAGACGCTACCCCGGCAGAAACCGCGGGCGCTGGCGGCCGAGGGGCTATCCTGGACGTAGAGCAGCCAGTCGTCGGCGCGGAACGGCCGATGGAACCACAGAGCATGGTCGATGCTGGCGAGCTGGACGTCCTCGTCGAACAGCAGCTTGCCGTGGGCGATGAGGGCCGTATCGAGCAGCGTGAAATCCGAGGCGTAGGCGAGCACGCACTGGTGCAGGGCGGGCGAGTCCGGTAGCCGCCCGGTGGCGCGCATCCAGATGTTCTGGACCGGCGGTCGCGGCTCACGGGAGAGATATCGTGCGATGTCGACCGGTCGCATCTCGATCGGCCGCTCGCGCTGCCAGTGGCTCTTCATGTTCGGCGGAAGGTGGGCGACCAGCCGTTCGAGGAACTCGCTCTCGGTCGGAAGGGATTCGGGCGGCGGGACGTTCGGCATCTCGCTCTGGTGGTCGTAGCCTTCCTCCGGTTTGTGGAACGAGACGCTCATCGTGAAGATAGCGCGGCCGTGCTGGATGGCCTTGACCCGGCGGGTTGTGAAGCTGCCGCCGTCGCGGATGCGCTCGACGTCGTAGATGATCGGGGCCTCGGGGTCACCGCCGAGCAGGAAGTAGCCGTGCAGCGAATGGGCGACGCGCTCGGCCGGAACGGTGCGGACGGCGGCGACGAGGGCCTGGCCCAACACCTGGCCGCCGTAGACTCGCTGCCAGCCCTCGCGGATGCTCTGACCGCGAAAGAGGTTCTGCTCGAGCTGTTCGAGATCGAGGATAGACAGCAGTCCGGCGACGGCGCCCGGGCGCTGGGCATCCGGTCGGTCGGCAGTGTGCGACGACATGGCGGCCCTGTCCTTTCAGATAGCTGGAGCGACGCGCCGTGCGGGCGGCGTACAGTGCGGACGGAACGGGGGAGTGCCCGTCTTGTCAAGCGACGCACGAGGGGCCGAACCGGCCACCGGCATCGGGGACTCGCATGGTTTTCGACATCCTCATCGGCGGCGGAAGTTTCGTCGGATCGGCGATGGCGCTCGCGTTGGCCAAGACGTTCGGTCCGACGTTCCGCGTTGCGCTCGTCGGCCCTGACCTCGACGCGGGCCCCGGCGACGACGCCCGGGCTTCTGCACTCACGGCGGGCTCGAAGGCGGTCTTCGAAGCGCTCGGCATCTGGTCGGCGGTCGAAGCTCACGCGCAGGCCGTCAGCCGTATCGAGTTGACCGACTCGAGCCTCGAAAACGGGGTCCGGCCGGTCCTGACCCGCTACGACAACGTGCTCGAAGGCGACGAGCCGGCGTCCTGGATCGTGCCCAACCGGGTGGTGGCCGATGTCCTCTCGCGCGCGCTCGCGTCATCGGCGGAGGTGGTGCGCCTGTCGGGTGCCATCACCGGTTGGGAGGCGGGTCCGACGCGCGCCACCGTCACGCTGGCGGATGGCCAGAAGATCGAGGCGTGCCTCGTCATCGCCGCGGACGGGCGACGGTCTCGGCTCCGCGAGTCGGCAGGGATCGGGGTCGTCACGTTCGGTGGCGGACAGACCGGCATCGTGACGCGCATCGCGCACGAGTTGCCGCACGACGGGGTCGCGGTTCAGCATTTCCTGCCGGGCGGACCGTTCGCCATTCTGCCGCTGCCGGGTCAGCGGAGCTGCATCACGTGGTCGGAAGCGAGCGGCGCGGCGGACCGTATTTTGAAGCTCGACGATGCGGCCTTCCTCGACGAGGTCGACTTGCGCGTCGGAGGGCGGCTCGGTGTGATCACGCTCGACGGCCCGCGCCAGTCCTGGCCGCTCTCGACGCTGCTCGCGCGGTCCTACGTGGCGTCGCGCCTCGTTCTGATCGGCGATGCCGCGCACGGCGTGCATCCGATCGCGGGCCAGGGACTCAATCTCGGTCTGAAGGACGTGGCGGCGCTGACGGAGGTTCTGGCGGATGCTGCGCGGGTCGGTCTTGATCCGGGCGATGCGGCGTCGCTGCAGAGGTACGAGCGCTGGCGGCGCTTCGATGCGTTCGCGTCGGCGACGGCGTTCGAGGGTCTGAACCGGCTGTTCTCGAACGACGTCACCCTGCTGAGGTCGGCGCGCGAGGTCGGCCTCGGTCTCGTCGATCGCATTCCCGCGCTGAAGCGGCTCCTCGTGCGTGAGGCCGCCGGTCTGACCGGCAACGTGCCTCTCATGATGAAGGGCGTACTGCCGGGCTGATGGCCGAGCCCGCTCAGTGGGCCGGTGCTGCTTTCTCGACGACCGTGCGCTGGTTCGTGTCCGACGTCGCCTTGTGGATGATGTTCGACTTCTCGCGGATCAAGGCCTCGCCTGTCTGCCAATAGTCCGCGCCCTCCGTTTTCGGCATCATGTCCGCCAGCCACTCCTTCGAGACGCCGGCCGGAATGAAGTAGTCGTCGACGAGTTTCTGGAAGGCCGGACGATCGAGCTTGGTGATCTGCTTGGTCTTCAGATCGCGGATCGATACTTCGTGGAACAGCCAGAGGCTCGACGTCGCGGCATAGCGCGTCTGGCCCTGCAGGTAGATCGGCACGCACATGGAGCCGCAACGGCTGCCCGGCTTCACGTATGTGTCGAGCTGGTGGGTGTCGCGGATGCGTTTCAGAACGTCGATGACGCGACGGCCTTCCGGCACCGAACCGCCGCCGGAATCGATGGTGAGAAGAATTCGCCGCGTGGTCGCCTTGTGCTGTTCGAATGCTCGGGCGATGGCGTCGGCCATGCCGGCTTCGACGCGGCCCGTCCAGACGAGAACGACGGAGTCGGCGCGCGATGCCGACGGCGCGACGCGCAACCGTTCCGCCACCGACGGAGCGGCTGGGGCTATCGGGGTCACGGCCGCCGTCGGGGCGGGCTTTGGAGCCTGATCGGCCGAAGCGGGGACGATCGAAAGAAGAGATGCCGCCGCGAAAACCAAGGTGGTGATCGTGGTGTGCGTCCGGCGCTTGGCGGCCCAGGTCTCGGTCGAAGGCATCCGTATCTCCCATCGTCGTCCGGATGGGTCCGTTCTAGTCGGCGACGACCCGTCCGGCTGTCCCGCAGGAGACAGCGGAGCGTGCGGATGCGGGAAAGGTTGATTGTCGGCGGAGCCCGGCCTATGGTTCGCCCCATGACGCGACTTCGCACGGTCGGCACGCGAATTACGGACCCGGTTGCCTGAGGGCTGCCGGGCATTAGCCGTCGTTCCCGTTTTTCCGATCCTGCGAGACCTCCCATGACCGCGTCCGTCGCGCACGCTTCGCGTGCCCATTCCTCCGAACTCGTCCGGGCTCTTTTCCATGTCACGGCGGCTGCCGATCCCGGTGTGCTGCCGCGCCTGATCGAGCCGCTCGCCAAGACCGGCCATGTGCCGACCCGCCTGCACGCATCCGCCGAGTCGGGCGACGGCAGCGAGCTTTCCGTCGACCTCAGGGTGGCAGCGCTCGACCGCACGGTCGCTGAGCGGATGGCCGGCCAGCTCCGCGCCGTCGTCGGCGTCCGGGCGGTGATCGCGGTGTTCGAAGCCGAAACCTGACGATCAACAGGTGCGGCCGGTCACGCCCCTGGTAACCGGTCGCACCTTCGCTTATCTCGCCCGCGAGACCGGTCGAGGGCGCGGATGAGCGAGCGTGGTATCACCTGGAGCGAGCGGTTCGCGCCGACCCTGGCCGATTTCGAGGCCCTGGCGGCCGAGGCGTGGACGCGGATTCCCGACTCGTTCCGGGCGCTCTGCGCCGGCGTCCAGATCCGCATCGAGGAGTTCCCGACCGAAGACGTGCTGCAGTCGCTCGGCATCGAGAGCCCGTTCGACTTGATGGGTCTCTATCAGGGCATCGACCTCGGGAGGAAAGGTGCCGGCGAAACCGGGGCTTTGCCGGACATGGTGTTTCTCTACCGGCGTCCCATATTAGATGTCTGGGCCGAGGGCGAAGACCCGCTCGGCCATCTCGTCGCACACGTTCTCATCCACGAGATCGGCCATCATTTCGGCTTGTCCGACGAGGACATGCAGGCCATCGAGGACAGCGTCCGCGAGGGCGCGTCGTGACAATTGCACACGTTGCCGGCGGCTCTACTTGTCCGCGAAGCGTTAAAAAGTGCAATGTGCTCGTGCCCGGGCGGGGCGAAGACAGGACGTGCCGATGACGCGGGGCGTAACGATTGCGGGCCTATTGGCGGTACTGACTGCCGCGCTGCTGTTCGTGCGGCCGGCTTGGTCGGACGAGGCACCGCCGACACCAGAAGAATACATTGCTTATGTCGGCGGGGGCGCCAAGTTCGTCGCTCCCGGCGAATTGGTCCTCGACAATCGCCGCTTGACCTGCGGCCGCCGGCCGACCGTGCTCGACGACAAGCTGGACGACTACGGCGCCGCCTATCCGGGCTTCCTCATTCTGAATACGCGGCTGCTCGCCAAGGTCTCGACGCCGGTGAAGCTCTGGATCTTCGCCCACGAGTGCGGTCACCAATTCCGGGGACCCGACGAGGACGCCGCCGATTGCTTCGCCGTACAACGCGGACGCCGCGAAGGCTGGCTGACGCCGGAAGGTCTCGAAGAGGTCTGCCGCTTCATTTCGCCGGCCAGGGGCAGCTCGATGCACTACTCGGGCGCCAACCGCTGCGAGTCCATGCGCCGCTGCTACGCCGACCCGACGGTGCGCTGACTTGACGGCCGGGGGCAGGCGCCGCTTTATGGCGCGACCGGCTCTCGGCGCCCCCCTTTGCGGCGCGACAAGGACATCCGATGCAGAAGTTCACCACGCTCACGGGCGTTGCCGCCCCGCTGCCGATGATCAACGTCGACACCGATATGATCATTCCGAAGCAGTTTCTGAAGACGATCAAGCGCTCCGGCCTGGGCTCGTCGCTGTTCTACGAGCTTCGCTACGACGACAAGGGCAACGAGCGGCCGGACTTCGTGCTGAACAAGCCGGCCTATCGCAACGCCGAGATCCTGGTCGCCGGCGAGAACTTCGGATGCGGCTCGAGCCGCGAGCACGCGCCTTGGGCGCTGCTCGACTTCGGGATCAAGTGCGTGATCTCGACCGGCTTCGCCGACATCTTCTACAACAATTGCTTCCAGAACGGCATTCTGCCGATCAAGGTGTCGCCGGAAGATCTCGAGAAGCTGATGGACGACGCGAGCCGCGGCGCCAATGCGCGGCTGACGGTCGATCTCGAAGCGCAAGAGATCCGCGGGCCGGACGGCGGTGTCGTGAAGTTCGAGATCGACTCCTTCCGCAAGCACTGCCTGCTCAACGGGCTCGATAACATCGGCCTGACGATGCAGAAGGAGAAGTCGATCACCTCCTTCGAAGAGAAGATGAGCAGCGACCGCCCCTGGCTCTGAGCGGGCGATCGGCAGCCGACTGATGAGAAACGCGGCCTTTGTGGCCGCGTTTTTCGTTTCAGGTGGCCGAAGTGGTGATGCCGGCGAGGCGTCCGCTCTCCCAGCCGATCAGCGCGCGTTTGCGTGTGAGGCCCCAGTGATAGCCACCGAGCGAGCCGTCGCTGCGCAAAACGCGATGACAGGGTACCACGAACGAAATCGGGTTGCGGCCGACGGCGCTGCCGACGGCGCGTGACGCACTAGGGCGGCCGATATGTCGCGCGAGGTCGGTGTAGCTGACGGCGCGACCCATCGGGATACGGAGCAACGCTTCCCAGACGCGGACTTCGAAGTCGGATCCGATCAGCACGAGGCGCACCGGACGCTCCGGCCGCCATTCGGTCGGATCGAAGATGCGTTGGAAGTCCGCCTCCGTCCGTTCCGGCGCTTCGATGTAGCGGGCGAGCGGCCAGCGCCGCGTCATGTCGGCCAGCGCTTCCGCACGTGTCTGTCCTGCGTCCTCATCGACGAAGCCGAGGCCGGCGACGCCGCGGACCGTGACGAGCAACAGCGCCTCGCCGAAGGGGGAGTCGTGGAAGCCGTACGCGATCTCTAGGCCGGCGCCGCGGCGTTTGAAGTCGCCGGGTGTCATCGCTTCGTAGTCGACGAACAGGTCGTGCAATCGGCTGCTGCCGGACAATCCGACCTCGTGGGCCGCATCGAGCACGCTGGCCGCCCCATCGAGCAGGGTGCGGGCATTGTCCAATGTCAACGCCTGCACGAACTCCTTCGGCGACAAACCGCACCAGCGCTTGAAGAGCTTCTGGCAGTGGGCGGGCGACAGCCCGAGGTGCTCGGCCAATCGGTCGAGTTCCGGCTGGTCTTCCCAATTGGCCGAGAGAAACCCGATGGCGCGACGGACGAGATCGTAGTCCCGGGTCGGCGGTCTCGAGAGTTCACGGACGGGTGCAATGTCGGCTTTCTGCAACATGGTGCCGTCTCCGGTCGTTTGTTCGCAGAGACTACGAGCGCCTTGGCGACGGATCGACCCGTTTCTTGACGTTGACCAACAGCGGACCGGAGGGGCCCGCCGGATCGTCGAAGAGGTCATATCATGAGAACGCGGCACGATGCGCTCACCCAGGTCTTGCATTGGACGATTGCCCTGCTCGTGACCGGGACCTTCATCCTCGCCTTGGTGCGGGATGAACTGCCGCGCGGTGAATTGAAGACGAGCCTGCTCAACCTGCACATGTCGGTCGGCGTGCTCGTCATCCTGCTGACGCTGGTGCGCCTTGCCTGGCGGCCGTTCGCGCCGCGGGTCGCTCCACTCGAGATGTCGCCGATGATGCACCTCGCAGCGCGGCTCGGCCATCTCGCGCTCTACGTCGCCCTGCTGGCGGTGCCGCTC